>PJUA01000469.1_pt1 | contig 21453 bp, 17 predicted proteins | sample 1512151 | NCBI WGS metagenome assembly PJUA01 (sample SAMN08177678, study PRJNA422409) | Soil metagenome, whole genome shotgun sequencing project. | isolation source: Soil enriched on filter paper: beechwood xylan treatment | place: USA: Madison | collected 2015-01-15
CAAGACCCGCGTCGGCGACTGGGTGATGGCGGTCGGCAACCCGTTCGGGCTGGGCGGCACCGTCACCAAGGGCATCGTGTCGGCCCGCGGCCGCGACATCCACAGCGGTCCGTACGACGATTACTTCCAGCTCGACGCCGCCATCAACCGCGGCAATTCGGGCGGCCCGACCTTCGACCTCAGCGGCCATGTGATCGGCATCAACACCGCCATCTATTCGCCCAATGGCGGCTCGGTCGGCATCGGCTTCGCCATTCCCGCCAACCTCGCCAAGGAGGTGGTGGCCCAGCTGAAGGACAGCGGCAAGGTCGAGCGCGGCTGGCTCGGCGTGAAGATCCAGGAGGTGACGCCGGATATTGCTGATAGTGTGGGGTTGCCCAGCGCCAAGGGCGCCCTGGTGGCCGACGTCACCGCCGACAGCCCGGCCCAGCGCGCCGGCCTGCGCCAGGGCGATGTCGTGCTGTCCTATGCCGGCAAGCCGGTCAACACCCTGCGCGACCTGACCCGCAACGTGGCGGAGACCAAGGCCGGCGATACGGTCGAGATGAAGATCCTGCGCGACGGCCGCGAAAAGACGGTTCCGGTGCGCATCGACCGCCTGTCCGACCAGCCGCAGGTCGCCTCGGCCGACACCGGCAACAGCCCTGCCGGGCAGGAGGAGGTCGCGCCGGTGAAGGGGCTGAAGCTCGCCCCGCTGGACCGGGCCGCGCGCAAGCGGCTGGGCATCGACGATGCTGTCCAGGGTGTGGTGGTCACCGGCCTGTCCTCCAGCGTCGATGTGCCGATCCGCCCCGGCGACGTGATCGAACGGGTCGGTGACGCCGAGGTGAAGAGCCCGGCCGACGTCCGCCACCGGGTGGCGGAGGCCGAGAAGGCGGGGCAGAAGGCGCTGCTGATGCTGATCAACCGCCAGGGCAACGAGTCCTTCGTCGCGCTGAAGCTGAAGGCGTGAGGCAAAGTCCGGTCTGTTCTTAACGCCGTAAGAGTCCCCTCTCCCCCCTGGGGAGAGGGGGCATCTTGTCGTGCTTGGCCGGGCTGTTTTGGGAGGCTACACTCGTGCTCATGAAGATTCTCGTCATCGAAGATGATCGCCAGGCCGCCAGCTACCTTGCGAAGGGGCTGAAGGAGGCTGGCCATGTGGTGGACGTCGCCAACGACGGGAAGGAAGGCCTGTTCCTGGCCGGGGCCGAGCATTACGACGTGATGGTCGTCGACCGCATGCTGCCCGGCCGCGACGGGCTGTCACTGGTCCAGGTGCTGCGGGCGGCCGGCAACGACACGCCGGTGCTGTTCCTGTCGGCGCTGGGCAGCGTCGACGACCGGGTGAAGGGGCTGAAGGCCGGCGGCGACGATTACCTGACCAAGCCCTTCGCCTTTTCCGAACTGCTGGCCCGGATCGAGGTGCTGGTGCGCCGGCGCGGCGCCGGCCAGCCGCAGACCCGCCTCAGCGTCGGCGACCTGGAACTCGACCTGCTGTCGCGCAGCGTCAAGCGGGCCGGCAAGGCGATCGACCTGCTGCCGCGTGAATTCTCGCTGCTGGAATATCTGATGCGCAACGCCGGCAGCGTGGTGACCCGCACCATGATGCTGGAGAATGTGTGGGACTATCACTTCGATCCGCAGACCAACGTGATCGACGTGCACATCGCCCGTCTGCGCCAGAAGATCGACAAGGACTTTCCCACCCCCCTGATCCACACCGTGCGCGGCGCCGGCTACAGCCTGCGCGCGGCGGAGGCCTAAAAGACTTTATGGAGTTTGGCTTTTGACGGCGGCGATTCCCCTCTCCCCCCCGGGGAGAGGGCAGGGTGAGGGGGAACCGCCTGCCGGACGCTCCTCGCAATGCATCCCCCTCACCCAACCCTCTCCCCGCTATCGGCGGACCGATGGTCCGCCTGTCGCGTCAGCGCAAACGAAGTTTGCGCGTGAGCGGGGGGGAGAGGGCCTCTTCTCGGAGGGGGAAAACCCTTGTTGAGGGGAGAGACGCATTCCGCCGGCCTGCACGGCTTCGTCGCCGCGGGCTTTCGGCTGGTGCGGGCCACGGCGTTCCGGCTGGCGCTGCTCTATCTGGCGATGTTCGTCCTGTCGGTCGGGCTGATCCTCGGCGTCGTCTATCGCACCACGGCGGGCTTCCTCGAACAGGAGATCGGCGAGACCATCGCGCTGGAGGTCGCCGGCCTGCAGGACCATTACCGCAATTACGGACTGTCCGGGCTCATCGACGTGGTGCGGACGCGCAGCGCGGTCGCCAACAACAACTCCATCTATCTGCTGACGACGCCGGCCGGGACGATCCTGGCCGGCAACCTGTCGGGCTGGCCGGCGGCGGTGCCCAACGCCACCGGCTGGACCCACTTCAAGGTCGCCGACTATGGCGGGGTCACCGACCGCCCGTCGACGGCGCAGGCGGTGACCTTCACGCTGCCGGGGCAGTTCCGCCTGCTGGTCGGCCGCGACATGAGCGAGATCGACCAGCTGCGCACCCGCATGTTCCGCTCGCTGGGCTGGATCCTGGGGTCCACCGCCCTGCTCGGGCTGGGGGGCGGGCTGCTGATGAGCCGCGGCGCCATGCGGCGGATCGAAGCGATCAACCGCACCACCCGCCAGATCATGAGCGGCGACCTGAGCGACCGCGTTCCCCGCTTCGGCGGCGGCGACGAGATGGACCGGCTGGCCGGCAACCTCAACGCCATGCTGGACCGCATCGAACGGCTGATGACCGGCATGCGGCAGGTGACCGACAGCGTCGCCCACGACCTGCGCACGCCGCTGACCCGCCTGCGCTCCCGCATCGAGCTGGCGCTTCTGCACGAGACGGAGGACCCGGAGGTCTACCGCAGCGTCCTGCAGGATACCATCGTCGAGGCCGACCGGCTGCTCGCCACCTTCACCGCCCTGCTGTCGATCGCCGAGGCGGAATCGGGCGCCAAGCGTCAGGACTTCGTTCCGGTCGATCTGGCCGAGGTGGTCGAACTGGCCGCCGACCTCTACGAACCGGTGGCGGATGAGCGCGGGCAGCGCCTGTCGGTGGCCATCCGCGGCAAGCCGACCGTCCGCGGCAACGGCCAGCTTCTGGCGCAGGCGGTGTCGAACCTGCTGGACAACGCCATCAAATACACGCCGGAGGGCGGCGTCATCACGCTGGTGCTCGACGGGTCGGCCCCCGGCCGCGCCGCCAGCATCGAGGTCGCCGACAGCGGCCCCGGCATCCCGGCGGAGATGCGCGACAAGGTCCTGCAGCGCTTCGTGCGGCTGGACACCGCCCGCGCTTCGCCCGGCAACGGGCTGGGGCTCAGTCTGGTGGACGCGGTGGCGACGCTGCACGGCGCCCGGCTGGAGTTGAGCGACAACGAGCCGGGGCTGAAGGTCACCCTGGTCTTCCCGCCGGAAGCCCGGCGGTAAGGGCGGAACGTTCGGCTCCCCGGATGGCGGCCAAAAAAAAGCCCGCCGGGGGGCGGGCTCTTCAAGTGACATCAGCGAGAATGACTCCTTGGCGTCACATTTGATATGGGGCGGCGCCCGGCTGCTTCCATACCCATTTTCGGACTATCGCCGACGACCTAGCCTGTTGACTTTCCGCAACGTCGACGGTCTTTGCGCGTTCTCCCCGAAGGCCGTCCGTCAGGGCGGCGCCAAGTGCGGGAGTTTCGAAAGATGGCGATACCCAGCAGGCCCACCGCTCACCATGTCGCCAAGCCGGGCGGCGGGGCGACGCAGGACGAGCCGCCGGCGCGTGCCGGGCGCGGGGAACTGGCCGTCTTCACCTGGAAGGTGCTGATCGTCGCCGGGGTGGCGGCGCTGGGAATCTTCCTGTGGAAGGTGTCGGGCACGCTCCTGCTGATCTTCACCGGCGTTCTGTTCGCCATCCTGCTGCAGCGGCTGACCGGCTATGTGCGGCGGTGGACCGGGTTGGCCCACGGCTGGGCGCTGGCCATCGTGCTTCTGGTGCTGGTGGTTCTGGTCGGCGGCGGCGCCTGGCTGATGGGCACTTCGATGGCGGCGCAGTTCGACCAGTTGCGCGATCAGGTGGTCAAAGCCAGCGGACTGCTGCCGGACAGCTGGCGCGAGCGCATCGTGGAGCAGGGCAAGGAGTGGCCCTGGATGAACCAGCTCGGCAGCTTCGCCTCCACCCTCGTCTATATCGTCGGCGATGCGGTGGTGGTGATGTTCGCGGCGCTCTATCTGGCGGCATCGCCCGGCGTCTACCAGCGCGGCGTCGTCCTGCTGGTGCCGCCGCGCGGCCAGGAACGGGCCTGCGAGGTGATGGACGTGGTCGGCGACAGCCTGTGGAAATGGCTGATCGGACAGCTGGTGGCGATGGCCGCGGTCGGCACCCTGACGGTCGTCGGGTTGCTGCTGCTGGGGATTCCGTCGGCGCCGGCCCTGGGGCTGGTGGCGGCGCTGCTGGAGTTCATTCCGCTGATTGGCCCCTTCCTGGCGGCGGCGCCGGCGCTGATGATCGCCTTCGCCCAGTCGCCGCAGGACGCGCTGTGGGTCGCCGGGCTCTATCTGGTCATCCAGCAGGTCGAGGGGAACCTCGTCACCCCGCTGCTGCAGAAGCGGGTGGTCGATCTGCCGCCGGTGGTCACCATCGGCGCCATCGCCGCCGGCGGCGTGCTGTTCGGCATCCTTGGCATGTTCCTGGCGACGCCGATGGCGGTGGTCGCGCTGGTGATGGTCAACATGCTCTATATCGAGGACAAGCTGGGGCAGCCCCGGCACTTCCCCAGCGACAAATCGCAGGGGGACAAATCATAGGTCCACCGGTCCCGACCGGTCAGCCTTCCGCCGCCGGGGCGGCTTTGGAACGGCGCGGATCGGCGGACCGCAGCGGCAGCTCCTTCAGGAACAGCGTCATGGCGAAGGAGACGACCGCCAGCGCCGCGGCCAGCAGGAACAGGGTGGCGAAGCCATGCTCCAGCGTCGCCACAACCCCGCTGCGGGCGGCCGGGGGCAGGGTGGCCAGGGCGGCGGCGCCATGGTCCAGAACCGAGCGGCCGGACAGGCCGGCGCCTTCCAGCCGGTCGGACACCACGGCGTTGAAGACGGCGCCGAACACCGCGACGCCGACCGACCCGCCGAGCGAGCGGAAGAAGCCGACCGACGCGGTGGCGGCGCCGAGGTCGCGCTGCTCCACCGCATTCTGAACGGCCACCGTCATCACCGGCATCACCAGCCCCAGCCCCATGCCCAGCGGCACCAGGATCAGCGTCGACCACAGCCCGTCCGCCGCCAGCTCCGGCAGGGTGCCGAGCAGCGCGTACATCGCGCCCGACAGAGCCAGCCCGGCCAGCGGGAAGACCTTGTAGCGGCCGGTCTTCGCGATCAGCCGTCCGCCGCCGACCGACCCGAAGGTCATGCCGAGCACCAGCGGCAGAAGCAGCAGCCCCGACACGGTGGCGCTGGTCCCCTGCACCAGCTGGAGGTGCAGCGGCAGATAGACGATGCCGGCGAACAGCACCATCGCCGACACGGCGACCACCGGCGTCGCCACCGCCACCACCGGACGGCGGAACAGGTGCAGCGGCAGGATCGGCTCCTCGATCCGCCGCTCGTGCCACAGGAAGACCACCAGCATGACGAGGCCGGCCGCCAGCAGGCCGAGCGCCGCCGGGCTGCCCCAGCCCATGGCTTCGCCGCGGGTGGCGACGATCAGCAGGCTGGTCACCGCACCGGTCAGCAGCGCCGCCCCGGCCAGATCGATGCGCGGCTTCGCCCGGCCGGCGGGCAGTCGCGACAGGGTGCTGCGCGTCATGGCGAACGCCGCGACGCCCAGCGGCAGGTTGATGAGGAAGATCCAGTGCCAGCCGATGGTCTCGGTGAAGATGCCGCCCAGCAGCGGCCCGGCGACGCTGGCCAGCGCGAAGACGCCGCCGATCATGCCCTGGTAGCGTCCGCGTTCGCGCGGGGCGACCACGTCGCCGATGATGGTGAAGGCCAGCGACATCAGCCCGCCGCCGCCCAGACCCTGCAGGCCGCGGAACAGGATCAGCTGGGTCATGCTCTGCGCCATCGCGCACAGCAGCGAACCGGCCAGGAACAGCATGATCGCCGTCTGCAGCACCCGCTTGCGGCCATAGAGGTCCGACAGCTTGCCGTAGATCGGCGTCGTGGTGGTCGAGGTCAGCAGATAGGCGGTGACCACCCAGGGCAGCATTTCCAGCCCGCCGAACTGGCTGGCCATCGTCGGCAGCGCGGTGGCGACGATGGTCTGGTCCATCGCCGCCATCAGCATCGCCAGCGCCACCCCGCTGAACACCCGCAGGATTTCCTGGTGGGTGAAGACGGGATGGTCGGCGGCGGCTTGCGACGGGCTGGCGGCGGTCTCTGTCATGATCGGTCGTCTCGGACGTTGAGGTCTTTGAGCGGAAATATCCCCCTCTCCTTCCGGGGAGAGGGGATTTTCTGACTGCTTGGACTCACCGCTCCAGCGTCATCGCCGGCATGCGGGCCTGCACGCCGTCGGCCTGGGTGGCGGTCAGCAGGGGGCGCAGATGGGCCAGCAGCGGGCGCAGTTCCGCCGCCGCGGCCAGCGCGCCGACAAGCTCGCCCTTGCCGGACACCAGATCCAGAAGCTGGTCGGTCATGGATTTCGGCGGCGGGTAGGGGGCCAGCGTCACCGAAGCGTCGGGCGACAGGCCGGCGGCGGTGCGGGCCAGGGTCAGCGCCTGCTCCTGCCCGCCGAGATCGTCGACGAGCCCGAGTTCGCGCGCCTGGGCTCCCGTCCAGACACGGCCCTTGGCGACGCCGCGCGCCTGTTCGGGCGTCATGTGCCGGGCCTCGGCCACCCGCTGCAGGAAGTTGGCGTAGGTGTCGTCGATGATGGCGTTCAGCCGTTCGGTTTCGCTGTCGTCGAAGGGACGCAGCGGCGACCACATGCCGGCATTGCGTCCACCCTGCACCCGGTCCCACTGGATGCCCAGCTTGTCGGACAGGCCGCCGATGGCGAATTTGCCGGCGACGACGCCGATCGACCCGGTGATGGTGGCGGGGGAGGCGACGATGCGGTCGGCGGCGAGCGCGATCCAGTAGCCGCCCGACGCGGCGGTGTCGCCCATGCTGGCGACCACCGGCTTGCCGCTCTGCCGCGCCCGGACCAGCGCCCGGCGGATCGCCTCGGACGCCGAGACGGCGCCGCCGCCGCTGTCGATGCGGAACAGGATGGCGCGCACGTCGGGATCGTCGGCCGCCTCCTCGATGGCGTCGACGATGGTCTCCGACCCGGCGGAGGTGCCGCCCAGTGCCGGCTTGCCGCTCTCGCCGCCGGTGATGGTGCCGACGGCGTGGATCAGGGCGATGGTCGGCCCCTTGCCGTTCGGGCTGCCGGCGACCGACAGGTAATCGGCCGGCTCCATCGCCTCCGCCCCGGCGCCGGCCCGCTTCAGTGCCTCGTCGCGCGCCTCGTCGGCATAGCCGAGCCGGTCGACGAACTTCTGGTCGAGAGCCTCCTTGCTCAGCAGCGGCGCCTTGTCGATGGCGGCCCTGACCATTGCGGGGGCGAGGCGCCGGCTCTTGGCGATGCCGTCGACCAGCTGGTTGCCGAGATCGGTGACCAGCGCCTCCATCATCTCGCGGTTGGCCGGGGTCATGCCGGACTTGGTGAAGGTCTCGGCGAAGCTCTTGTATTGCTCGCGCTGGGCGAAGTCCGGCTGCACGCCCAGCTGGTCGAGGGCGCCGCGCGCGAAGGGCAGCTCCGCCGACAGCCCGGTGATGCCGAGCGTGCCCATCGGCTGCAGCCAGACCTCGTCGAAGGCGCTGGCCAGCAGGTAGGAGCGGTTGCCCGCTCCGGCCCCGCCATATTCCTCGGCGAAGGCGACGGCGAAACGGCCCGACGCCCGGAACCGCTCGATGGCGGTCCGCAGCTCCTGAGTCTGGGCGAAGCCGATGCTGTCGTCGCCGAAGCGGGCCAGCACGCCCTTCACACGCGGGTCGCGCCGGCCGCCGTCCAGCGCGTCCAGCACCTCGCGCAGTGTGGTGTGGTGTTCGAACAGGCTGCCGATCTTGCCGCTGTCGCTCTCCGCCAGCGGCTTGGTCAGGTCGAGGTCCAGCACCACCGCATCGGGCAGGGTGGGTTCATGACGCACCACCAGCACCGCCACCGTCACCGCGCCGGCCACCAGAAGCAGGCCGATGAGCGCGAACAGACGGACGAAGAAACGGACGATCGCCATGATTCCTACCCTGTGTGACCTCGACGAAGGCGATAAGCGGCCTTAACGATCCTGGCTGTGGTACTCGCGGTTCGGGATCATGTCCACCGCGGTCGCCAGACGGTTGGACATGTTGTAGAAGGCGGCCGTGTCGGCAATGTCGAAGATGTCCTCCGCGCTGAATCCGACGGCGCGCAGCGCCTCGCGGTCCGCCTCGCCCACCGACATCGGGTTCTCGGTCAGCTTCCAGGCGAAATCGAGCATGGCGCGCTGGCGCGGTTCCAGCGGGGCGACGCGGTAGTTGGCGACCAGCATCTCGCCCAGTTCCGGATCGCCGGACAGCTTGCGCACCGCCTGCCCATGGGCGACGAGGCAATAATAGCAATGGTTGGCCGAGGAGACGACGACGGCGATCATCTCGCGCTCCAGCTTGCTGAGACCGCTCTCGCCCAGCATCAGTTCGTTGTAGAGCATGGCGAAGTTGCGCAGCTTCTTCGGCCGCAGGCTGTAGGCCTGGAGCACGTTGGGCACGAAACCCAGCTTCTCATTGCACTTGTCGAACAGGACCTGCATGTCGGGGTCGAGGTCCGGCTTCTCCGGCAGGGGCAGGGCCATGACGTGATCGGGTTGCGGCATCGGGCGGTTCCTCTCCTGATTGATTGTTGGGCCTTCCGGCGGGGGGAGGGTAACCGCGGCCGGCCGGTTTGTCTCCCGTTCCGCTTGCCGCTCGCCAATCGGGCGCGGTTGTGCCAGAAGTGGAATTTGAATGCGGCAAAATGGCCCGGTTGGCGAAGCAGAGGGCGATGACCCAGCCGAAGCTCGATCTTCTCTCGGTCCTGGTGGTGGAGGACAGCGGCTTCATCCGCTCGGTCCTGACCGCCACCCTGCGCGCCATCGGCATCGGCCGGGTGGAGGGGGTGGCGAGCGGCGCCGACGCCATCCGCTGGCTGGAGGAGCGCCGCGCGGCGCTGCCGCCGGGGACCGCCCCGGTCGACCTGATCCTGTCCGATCTGGTGATGCCCGAGGTGAACGGGCTGATGCTGCTGCGCTGGATCCGCTACAGCCCGAAGAGCCCGGACAAGTTCCTGCCGGTGCTGATGCTGTCGGGGGCCGCCGACCGCCAGTATGTGGAGCAGGCGCGCGATCTCGGCGCCACCGACTTCATCGCCAAGCCCTTCTCCGCCCAGACCATCGCCAGCCGGCTGCTGTTCGCCATCGCCCGGCCGCGCCGTTTCGTGCTGGCCAAGGGCTATTTCGGTCCCGACCGCCGCCGCGCCGACAAGCCGGTCGCCATGGACTGCCGGACCACCGCACCGTCGGAGATCCTGGTGGTGCACAGCGCGTCGAAGGCGCGCGGCATCGACCGCTTCCCGGTCATCTATTTCGACCTGCCCAACCGTCTGGGCGCCAAGGTCGGCCTCGCCCCGCGCGATCCGGTGCCGACCCTCCCGCCGGAGGTGCTGGCCGCCGCGGAGGAGGAAATCCTGAACCGCGCCGGCGACTATGCCGTGTGGATCGGCTCGGAGGTGGAGGAGATGGGCCGCCGGGTCGACCGCCTGCCGCGCGAGCCGGAGTCGGTGCCCGGCCTGCTGGCCCAGGTCAACCGTTCCGCCCACGAGATGCGCGGGCAGGGCGGCATCTTCGGCTATCCCCTGATCACCCACATCGCCAAGTCGCTCTACGAGGCCACCCGCAGCGGCCTGACCACGGTGACCGCCAACGAACATCTGCTGTTCAAGGCCCATGTCGACGCGATCAAGGCGGTGATGACCGGCCGCGTCAGCGGCGACGGCGGGGCGACCGGTCAGCAGCTGTTGGCGTCGCTGGAGGTGGCGAAGCGGAAATACGCGAAGGCGACCGGGGTGGGGTGAGGGTCGGCTTTGAAGTATGAGTGAGGGCGATGCTTGCCCCCACCCCAACCCTCCCCCGCTGGGCGGGGGAGGGGACCAGTGCTTGGGCGGGAGAGCGGCGGCAGTCCCTCCCCCGCCCAGCGGGGGAGGTTAGGTGGGGGCATCCGGAGCCAAAGCTTCGCCCCGTCACGCCGCCCGGATCTTCCCGATGAAGTCGGCCACGTCGCTGCGCAGGCCGTCGGCGTTCTGCTTCAGCGCATCGGCCATCCACAGCACCTCCTTCGCCATGGCGCCGGCGCGACCGGCTTCGGTGCCGACCAGCGATGCGTTGTGGGAGACCTGATCGGTGCCGTCGGCGGCCTGACGGACGTTGCGGCCGATCTCCGCGGTGGCGGCGTTCTGTTCCTCCACGGCGGCGGCGACGGCGGAAATGTTCTCCTCGATGTGGGTGACGATGGTGCCGATGCCGCCGATCGCGCGGACGGTGTGGTCGGTCGCCAACTGGATTTCCGCGACCTTGGCGGTGATGTCCTCCGTCGCCTTGGCGGTCTGGCTGGCGAGCTGCTTCACCTCCTGCGCCACCACGGCGAAGCCCTTGCCGGCCTCGCCCGCGCGGGCGGCCTCGATGGTGGCGTTGAGGGCCAGCAGGTTGGTCTGGCTTGCGATGTCGGTGATCATCCGCACGATATCGCCCACCTGCTGGGCGGCGCCGCTGAGGTCGGCGATGATGCCGGCGGTGCGGCGGACGTCGGTGACCGCCCGTTCGGCCATCTCGGTCGAGCCCGTCATCTGCCGGCCGATCTCCGAGATGGACGCGGTCAGCTCCTCGGTCGCGGCGGCCACCGCCTGGACATTCTCGGAGGCGCCTTCGGACGCGCGGGCAACCGACAGCACATGGTTTTCGGTTTGCGACGCGATGCTGCTCATCTGCTCGGCATTGCCGCGCAGGCCGCTGGCGGCGCCCGCCAGCTGTTCGGCAACCGCCTCGATGTGACGGTCGAACTCCGCCACCAGCCGTTCCAGCCGCTCGGCCTCACGCAGGCGATCCTCCTGGTGCCGCCGCTGTTCGGCGGCGAGCCGGTCGGCTTCGGCGAGGCCGAGGCGGAAATGATCCAGGCTGCGGGCCATGGCGCCCAGTTCATCGGCGCGTTCGGCGCCATGGATGGCCAGTTCGCGCTCCCCGGCCTGCATCCGCGCCATATCGGCGTTCAGGCGGGCGATCGGCCGGGTGATGTTGCGGGCGACCAGCACGGCGATCACGGTCATCATCGCCAGCAGGACCGTCAAGCCGACGACCATGCCGGTCAGCCGGTTCATCGCGTCCTGCGCGTCGCGGTTGGCAAGCGCGATCAGGTCGTCGGCCACGCGAATCTCGACGCTGCGCAGCATGTCGATGTTGGCGGTGATGGTGTCGAACCACTTTCCGGCGTCGACACCCTGGTTGCCCGCGCCGTAGGCGGAGGCGACGCCGATCCGCCGCATCCGCTCCACCTCCGCAATGGCTGGCCCGGCGACGGTCTGGTCGTGGTAGCGGGCCTGCTCGGCCGTCAGTTTTCCCATCAGGCCGCCCATCAGCGCCTTGTACTCGCCCGACAGTTCGATGAAGCGCTCATGCGTGTCGGCGGGGAAGCGGTCCTTGCGGAAGGCCCCGCCGCCTACGGCGCGCTGCTGGCCCAGCCGCTCCTTCGCCTCCGACAGGGAGACCATGGCGTCGGCGGCGCGCAGCTGGTCGCTGTCGGCGGACAGGTTGCGCGCCTGCCCGGAGGCATCCAGCAGCTTGCGGATCAGGGCGCTGTAGCTCGCCACCACCTCCATGGAGGATTGGGCCGTGCCGTCCACCCCGGACCGCAGCCGCGACAGCTGCGACAGTGCGTCGCGGGCGCCGGCCATCGCGTCGGCGACATGGGGGTCACGGATGCGGGCCTCGGCGAATTGCCGGGTCAGATCGGACAGTTTGGCGTCGGCCGCGCTTCGAACCGTCTCCATGCGGCGGCGGTCGTCATCGCGCTTGCCGCTGATGAAGATGGAGGAGGCTCCGCGTTCCTTCTGCAATTCGTGCACGACGCTGGTCATCCCGACCGAAAGGCGGGTGACGGAGGCGAGATCGGCGGCCCGGCGGCTGGTGTCGACCTGTTCCCACACCAGCAACGACGACAGGACGATCACTCCGCCCATCGGAACCGACAGGGCGAGCGCCATCTTCCGTGAGAAACGCATGTTCCCGAGCAGGCCATCGGCGATCTTCAGAAGCGCTACCATCTCACATCTCCAGCAAACGGAACCATCGCAGCCCGGCGCGATCACTCAGGTTCAGGACTGTATGAAAGCTAATGAGTTAAGACACAGTTAGGTTTAACCATGACGTCGCTAGGGAGATTGTTAAGTCACTCTATTACCAGGGCCCCCAAGCTCATTGTGGCCAAAGCGCCGGGTTGAAAGGCCCGGCAACGAAATTTGCCTCGCTTCCGTCGCGTCGGGGCGGTAGAACGTCAGTCCCGGTCCGCAGGTCTCTTGGGTTCGTGGCGTGACCGGAGCGGTCTTCCGGAGCGTCCATGTCGAACAACGAATTCCATCGCATCAAGCGCCTGCCGCCCTACGTCTTCGCCGAAGTGAACGCGATGAAGGCGCGAGCTAGGGCCAACGGCGCCGACATCATCGACCTCGGCATGGGCAACCCCGACCAGGCGACCCCGCAGCACATCGTCGACAAGCTGGTCGAGGCCGTGCGCGATCCGAAGACGCACCGCTACTCGAACTCCCGCGGCATCCCCGGCCTGCGCAAGGCCCATGCCGCCTATTACAAGCGCCGCTTCAACGTCGATGTCGATCCGGAGACGGAGTGCATCGTCACCATCGGCTCGAAGGAAGGTCTGGCGAACCTCGCCCAGGCGATCACCAGCCCGGGCGACATCATCCTGGTGCCGAACCCCAGCTATCCGATCCATCCGTTCGGCTTCATCCTGGCCGGCGCCTCCGTGCGCCATCTGCCGGTCGGCATGGAGAACGGGGCGTCGACCGACATCGACAGCTTCATGATCATGCTGGAGCGCGCCGTGCGCCACAGCGTGCCGAAGCCGCTGGCGCTGGTGCTGAACTACCCGTCGAACCCGACGGCCGAGGTGGTCGGGCTGGACTTCTACCGCCCGATCGTCGAGTTCTGCCGCAAGCACGGCATCTACATCCTGTCCGATCTGGCCTATGCCGAGATCTTCTTCGACAACGACCCGCCGCCCTCGATCCTGGAGATCCCGGAAGCGCGCGAGATCGCGGTCGAGTTCACCTCGATGTCGAAGACCTATTCGATGGCCGGCTGGCGCATCGGCTTCGCCACCGGCAACAAGACGCTGATCACCGCGCTGGCCCGCATCAAGTCCTATCTGGACTACGGCGCCTTCACGCCGATCCAGGTCGCCGCCGCCGCCGCGCTGAACGGGCCGCAGGACTGCGTGCAGCAGGTCCGCGAGATGTACAAGCAGCGCCGCGACGTGATGATCGAGGGTCTGGCCGCCGCCGGCTGGGAAGTCCCGAGCCCGAAGGCGTCGATGTTCGCCTGGGCGCCGATCCCGCCGCAATTCGCCCATCTCGGCTCGCTGGAATTCTCCAAGCTGCTGCTGCAGCAGGCGGAGGTCGCGGTGGCGCCCGGCATCGGCTTCGGCGAATACGGCGACGGCCATGTCCGTCTGGCGATGGTGGAGAATGTCCACCGCATCCGCCAGGCGACCCGCAACATCAAGGAGTTCTTCCGTTCCAACGCCGGCGGCGTTGCGGCGAGCAAGGACCCGGTGGCCCGCGCCGCCCTTCTGGAATCCGAGAAAGCGAAAGCCTGATGCCGAACGCCCAGCAAGCCCCCCTGAAAATCGCCGTCGCCGGCCTTGGTACGGTCGGCGCCGGTGTCCTGAAGCTGCTGGACACCCAAGCCTCGCTGATCGAACAGCGCTGCGGCCGCCGGATCGAGGTGGTCGCGGTCAGCGCGCGCTCCAAGGGCAAGGACCGCGGTGTCGACCTGTCGCGCGTGCAGTGGTTCGACGATCCGGTCGCGATGGCCGCGCAATCCGGCGCCGATCTGGTGGTGGAGCTGATCGGCGGGTCGGAAGGCCCGGCGCGCGACACCGTCGCCACGGCGCTGGAGACCGGCAAGCATGTGGTCACCGCCAACAAGGCGCTGCTGGCCGTCCACGGCACCGAGATCGCCCAGAAGGCCGAGTCCCGCGGCCTGACCGTCGCCTTCGAGGCGGCGGTGGCCGGCGGCATCCCGATCATCAAGGGGCTGCGTGAGGGTCTGGCCGCCAATTCCGTGTCGGAAATCCACGGCATCCTGAACGGCACCTGCAACTACATCCTGACGGAGATGCGGACCACCGGCCGCGACTTCGCCGATGTGCTGGCCGATGCCCAGGCGCTCGGCTATGCCGAGGCCGATCCCAGCTTCGACATCGACGGCGTCGATGCCGCGCACAAGCTGGCGATCCTGGCCTCCGTCGCCTTCGGCACGCCGGTCGATTTCCCGTCGGTCTATATCGAGGGCATCCGGCAGGTCTCGGCGGTCGATTTCGACTATGCCGACCAGTTGGGCTTCCGCATCAAGCTGCTGGGCATCGCCCGGCGCACCGATGCGGGCGTCGAGCAGCGGGTGCATCCCTGCATGGTGCCGAAGACCGCGCCGATCGCGTCGGTGGACGGCGTGTTCAACGCGGTGGTGGCCCAGGCCGACTTCGCCGACCGGGTGCTGTTCGTCGGCCGCGGCGCCGGCGCCGGCCCGACCGCGTCGGCGGTGGTCGCCGACCTGATCGACATCGCCCGCGGGCGGTCTACGCCCACCTTCGGCGTTCCGGCCGATCGGCTGGGCGCGGCAACCCCCTCGCCGATGGAAGCGCGCCGCGGGTCGTACTACGTCCGCCTGATGGTCGTGGACCGCCCCGGTGTGATAGCGGATATCGCAGCGGCGATGCGCGACCAGAACGTCTCCATGGAGCAGTTCCTGCAGCGCGGCCGTTCGCCGGACGAAGGCGTTCCGGTGGTTCTCACCACCCATGACACCGACGAGGCGGCCATGCAGCGCGCGCTTGCGACCATCGCGGCCAGCGACAACGTGCTGGAGCCGCCGCGGATGATCCGGATTGAACAGTTCTGAGCCCTTTCCCGAACAGGACAGTCCTGACCTGCCCCGTTTCCCACAATAACCAAATTCAGCCTGATACGACCGAAGAGTCGGGGGGAGCACACGATGTCTACGCCGTCTACGCATGTCGATCTGTCCCATATGGACCGCAACCTCGCGCTGGAGGCCGTCCGCGTGACCGAGGCCGCCGCCCTGTCGGCCTCGCTGCTGATGGGCCGTGGCGACGAGAAGCTGGCCGACCAGGCCGCGGTCGACGCCATGCGCCAGGCTCTCAACACGCTCTACATCGACGGCACCGTCGTCATCGGCGAGGGTGAGCGCGACGAAGCCCCAATGCTCTACATCGGCGAGAAAGTCGGTGCCGGCATCGGTTCCGGTCCGAAGGTCGACATCGCGCTCGACCCGCTGGAAGGCACCACCATCTGCGCCACCGGCGGCCCGAACTCGCTGGCCGTGATCGCCATGGCGGAGGAGGGCGGCTTCCTGAACGCCCCCGACGTCTACATGGACAAGATCGCCGTCGGCGCCGGCCTGCCGGACAACATCGTCGACCTGGACGAGACCCCGGCCAACAACCTGAAGGCGCTGGCCGCCGCCAAGGGCACCGAGGTGCAGGAACTGCTGGTCTGCATCCTGAACCGTCCGCGCCATGCCGAGCTGATCGCCCGCGTCCGTGAAGCCGGCGCCCGCATCATGCTGATCAACGACGGCGACGTGTCGGGTGTCATCGCCACCAGCCAGGCCGGCACCGGCGTCGACATGTATGTCGGCTCCGGCGGTGCGCCGGAAGGCGTGCTGGCTGCCGCGGCCCTGCGCTGCATCGGCGGTCAGTTCCAGGGCCGTCTGCTGTTCCGCAACGACGACGAGAAGGCCCGCGCCGCCAAGTGGGGCGTCACCGACCTCGACAAGAAGTACAGCCTGCATGAGCTGGCGCGCGGCAACGTCATGTTCGCCGCCACCGGCGTGACCGACGGCGCCATGCTGAAGGGCGTCCGCCGCTTCCCGGGCGGCGCCTACACCCACTCGGTCATCATGCGCTCCAAGTCGGGCACCGTCCGCTACATCGAGGCGCACCACAACCTGTCGCGCAAGCCGGGCGTGAAGTAAGCGGACCGGCGGCCAAGCCACTGTTCCGAAAGGCGCGCGGGGGGGAGACCTCCCGCGCGTTTTTTTATGCCCGCGTTGATATGCCCACGAATGTTCTATCGAATTCCCGCAGGTCTGCCGACGCGGGGCCGCAGAGGGTCAACCATTGATTTCGCGGGTGCGAAAGGCAAAATAGGCTCATGTAATCAGCGCCAAACGCAGGAGATCAACATGGCCTACTCTTCGATGCAGTCTTCGTCCGGTGAATTGTTTGCCGCCGGAACAAAGGAAAACACCCTCTTTCAACGTGTCGTTCATTGGGTCCGCGAACGGATTGAACTTCACCGTGCGGAAGATGAGCTGAACCATATGTCCGATGCCGAACTGTCCGATATCGGACTGACCCGCGGCGAGATCCACATGGCGGTCCGCCGGGGGTTCTGAGGGCCGGTCTCTCGAAAGGTTTGCCCACGACGCTTGGCGCAGGACCGCTTATCGAGTCCCGAATGCGGAAAGCCCCGGAAAAATGCCGGGGCTTTCGCATATGAACCACCATTAACCTTTTCTTCATGGACCCTGCCCATGCGGCACATATGCCTGGGAGGGGTTGCGCGCTGCAGCATGATTATGGTTAATGCAGTTTAACATTATCCCCGGTTCTGTTCGAAAATGGAAACGGGGCGCCTTCGGGAACCCCATCATCCTCCGTGAGAGCCGTGGTCGAAGCATGAGTCTCATTCATCGCCTTCAGTCGCTGGAAGCGGAGCGCGATGCCGCCCGGGAGGAAGCCGAGCGCGCGAATCTCGCGAAATCGAAGTTCCTCGCCGCCGCCAGCCACGATCTCCGCCAGCCGCTCCAGGCCCTGTTCTTCCTGTCCGCCGCACTCGCCCGCCATGTCGGCGACCACAACGGTCGCGATCTGCTGTCCCGGCTCGACCAGGGTCTGGACACCATGAAGGGCCTGCTCGACGGGCTGCTGGAGGTGTCGCGGCTGGAAGCGGGCGTGGTGACGCCGGTGCTGGACACTTTCGAGATCGGCGAGATCACCGATGCGCTCGACGCCGCCTATGGCGAGCAGGCGACCGCCAAGGGGCTGGTCTGGCGGGTGGAGAGCTGCGAGGCGGTCCTGCGCAGCGACCGCGGCCTGCTGATGCAACTGCTGCGCAATCTCGTCGACAACGCCCTGCGCTACACCGAGGCCGGCGCGATCCGCATCCGCTGCCGCATCGACGCCGCGCCGGGCGGCGATCGGCTGGCGATCGAGGTCCAGGACACCGGCATCGGCATCCCGCCCGAACATCTCGACCGCATCTTCGACGAGTTCCATCAGGTCAGCAATCCGGAGCGCGACCGGCTGCGCGGGCTGGGGCTGGGGCTCGCCATCGTGCGGCGGCTGTCGCAACTGCTCGACCATCCCGTCGAGGTCCGGTCGGTGCACGGGCAGGGATCGGCCTTCCGCGTCCTGGTGCCGCTGGCTCCGGCCCGTTTCCTGGCCGGACGGCCGGGTGGTCCGGAACGGCCGCCGGCCATCGACCGGCCGCGGCTGGCGGTTCTGGTCGATGACGACGCGGTGGTGCTGCTGGGCTTGCAGTCGGTGCTGACCGAATGGGGTTTCCGCGTCGTCGCCGCCGACAGCGCCGACCGGGCGATGGACCGGCTGGAGTCGCTGGGGCGCGTGCCCGACATCGTCATCGCCGATTACCGTCTGCGCGAAGGGCGTGTCGGCACCGAGGTGATCCGCCGCGTGCGCGCACATTATGGGGCCGAGGTTCCCGCTCTGATTCTGACCGGCGAGACAGGCGCCGATACCCTGGCCGATGCCTCCGCCCACGGCGTCGCCGTCCTGCACAAGCCGGTGACTCCGCGCCAGCTCCAGGCCGAGGTCGACCGCCAGCTGCGGATCAAGCGCGGCAGCGGCTTGGCGGAAGCGGCACAGTAAGCCAGCGGCTCGGCAAACCGCATCGCCGGGCCGATCGCCGCTTTTTTCCTTTAAATCAGCGCGCCTTGCCGAACATCGTCCTGCGGCTCCCTGACCGGGGCGGCGTCGCCGTGGCCATGGCCGTCGAGCGCGGCGCGGCCGGTCTCGGTCAGGCGGCAGACCAGCCAGTCGGGCTTCAGCGGATTGTCGAACCAGCGCTCCGCCCAACCGGCCTTCAGGCAGGCCTCCACCGTCACCTTCTTCACCCGCTGGCCGCGCTCGTCGAACAGCGGCAGCTTGCCGCCCGGCTGGTCCACTCCGCGGCGCAGCCACGCCCCCTGGACGTCGGACGGGGTGCTGCGGGACGACGAACGGCGGGACTTGGCCATGGGACGGGCTGCTCTTGCGGATACGGGATCGGACAGGGGATTGCCGGCCCCCATGGGGGCTGTGGCAAAGTGCGGGCATCCTACGCGAAAGCGCGGCACAGGTGCATCGAAAAGGAGGGGGCTTTCCCCATGCCGGAAACGAGTGCGGAAACCCGTAACGACGATCTGGTCTTCGCCTACATCACCGCCGGTTCGAAGGAGGAGGCCCTGCGCATCGGCCGCAGTCTGGTGGAAGAGCGGCTGGCCGCCTGCGCCAACGTGCTGGACGGCATGACCTCCGTCTATCGCTGGAACGGCGCGGTGGAGCAGGCCGACGAGGCGGTGCTGATCGCCAAGACGCGATCCTCCCTATTCGACCGTCTGACCGCCCGCGTGCGCGAGCTGCACAGCTACGACACCCCCTGCGTCGTCGAACTGGCGCTGGGGCGCGGCAACCCGGCCTATCTGGACTGGCTGCGGGCGGAGACGGCGTAAAGGCTGAATTGCCGCCATGCCCAAACAGAGCCTTGACGTCGATCAAAGTCGTGGGCTGCAGTTGGCGATAGGAAAGGCGCCGCCACACCTCATCAAGGACACCGAGACCATGGACGATTGCTCCGCACACGGCCCCATTCCCCTGTCGCTGGACGAGGCGGTCGCCCGCGTCGCGCAGGGTTATGGCGCGGTGACCGGGACGGAGGAGGTGCCGCTGCGTCAGGCGCTCGGCCGCGTGCTGGCGGAGGAGGTGGTGGCCCCGGTCAATGTGCCGCCGGCCGACGTCTCCGCCATGGACGGCTGGGCCTTCGCCGCCGAGGCGGGGGAGGGGTTCCGGCGGCTGGATGTCGTCGGACGCGTGCCGGCCGGCTCCCGGTTCGAGGGGACCGTCGCGGCGGGGCAGGCGGTGCGCATCTTCACCGGCGCACCGGTTCCCACCGGGGTCGACACCGTGGCGATGCAGGAGGATTGCCGGACCGACGGCGACGCCGTGCTGGTCCCGGCCTCGCTGAAGCGCGGCTCCAACGTCCGTCTGTCCGGGGAGGACATGACCGCCGGCGCGGTGGTTCTGCATCAGGGCCAGCGCCTGCGCGCGCAGGAGGTCGGGCTCGCCGCCGCGGTCGGCCGCTCCAGCCTGATCGTGCGCAAGCGATTGACCGTTGTGCTGTTCTCCACCGGCGACGAGCTGCGGGAGCCGGGGACGCCCAAGCCCGACCACGCCATCTATGACGCCAACCGCTATACGCTGGCCGCCCAGCTCGACGCGCTGGGGGTGGAGGTGCGCGACCTCGGCATCCTGCCCGACCGGCCGGACGCCACCCGCGCCGCCCTGGCCGAGGCCGCCGGCACCGCCGATCTGATCGTCACCAGCGGCGGCGTTTCGGTCGGCGAGGAGGACCATGTCAAGGCGGCGGTCAACGCGCTGGGCTCGATCGATCTGTGGACGCTGGCGATCAAGCCGGGTAAGCCGCTGGCGCTCGGCCGCGTCGGCGATACGCCCTTCCTGGGGCTGCCCGGCAACCCGGTGTCGGCGATGGTGACCTTCCTGCTGGTCGGCAGGCCGCTGGTGCTGCGCCTGTCGGGGGCGACCGGCATCGCCACGCCGCGCAGTCTGGTCGTCGCCGATTTCACCTTCACCAAGAAGCCCGGCCGCCGCGAATTCCTGCGCGCCCGGCTGGAGCGCGGTGCGGATGGCCGCCCGGTCGCCGTGAAGTTCCCCAGCAACAGCTCGGGCGTGCTGACCTCGATGGTGGAGGCCGACGGGCTGGTCGACATGCCGGCGGAGGCCACCGCGGTGAATCCCGGCGATCTGGTCGATTTCCTGCCCTTCACCGGTCTGTTCGCGTGACGCTGGAGCAGCTGCGCATCTTCGCCACGGTGGCGGAGATGCTGCATTTCACCCGTGCCGCCGAGGTGCTGCACCTGTCGCAGCCGGCGGTCAGTGCCGCCATCGCCGCGCTGGAGGCGGAGCATGGCCTGCGCCTGTTCGACCGCATCGGCCGGCGGGTGGAACTGACCGCCGCCGGTCAGCTGCTCCACGGTCAGGCCCGCGCCATCCTGGCGAAGGTGGACGAGGCCGGGACCATGCTGGCCGAGCTGTCGGGACTGTCGCGCGGCGCGCTGCGGCTGGCGGCGAGCCAGACGGTCGGCAATCACTGGCTGCCGACGCGGCTGCTGCGCTTCGCCGCCGCTTATCCCGGCATCCGCGTCGACCTGTCCATCGGCAACACCGAGCAGGTGGCCGAGGCGGTGCGCGACGGCCGGGCCGAGTTGGGCATCGCCGAGGGGGTGGTGACCGATCCGGCTCTGGTCAGCGAACCGGTCGAGGGCGACCGGCTGCGGCTGGTGGTGGGGGGCTCCCATCCCTGGGCCGGGCTTGGCCGGGTGGGGCGGGACGAACTGGCGGCCGGGCGCTGGATCCTGCGCGAACCCGGCTCCGGCACCCGCGCGCTGTTCGAATTGGCGGTGCGTGGCGTCGGTCTTGACCCCGCCGGGCTGGATGTCGCCATGACGCTGCCCGGCGGCGGGATGATCCGCGCGGCGCTGCTCGCCGGTGTCGGGGCGAGCGTTCTGTCCGACCTGATGCTGACCGAGGATTTGGCGGCTGGGCGGATCGTGGCGCTGGAGGGGCTGGAGCTGCCGGCCAGGCCTTTCCATTTGGTTCGCCACCGCGACCGCTACCGCAGCATCGCCGAACGGGCCTTCGTGCGCGTGGCGGTGGAGAATACGCCCTCTCCCGCCCCGGGAGAGGGAGGGGACCCACGAAGTGGGGAGGGTGAGGGGTGATCCAAGGAACCGGAAGCGCATGGTTCCTTGCGTCACCCCTCACCCTTCCCACCGCTTCGCAGTGGGCCCCTTCCCTCTCCCGGGGCGGGGGAGGGGGAGTCCTGTAGGCTACCGAGAGTGGATCGGCGGTTCGGCCTATCGCACCAGCCTGATTATCGGCGGTGTAATCGGGTCGATTCGG
>PJUA01000470.1_pt1 | contig 21282 bp, 18 predicted proteins | sample 1512151 | NCBI WGS metagenome assembly PJUA01 (sample SAMN08177678, study PRJNA422409) | Soil metagenome, whole genome shotgun sequencing project. | isolation source: Soil enriched on filter paper: beechwood xylan treatment | place: USA: Madison | collected 2015-01-15
CGGTGTGGGCGGGCAGCGGCACCGGGTCGGTGCCGAGGTTGACGACGCACAGCACGTCGCCGCGGGCGAACGCGAGGACGTCGTCCCCCTGCTCGACCCACGTGAGGGGTCCGTCGCCGAGCGTGGGCTCGGACCGGCGGCACGCCAGCACGTCGCGGTAGAGGCGGAGCATCGAGGCCGGGTCGGCCTCCTGGGCCTCGACCGTGAGCGGCGCCCAGTCGGCGGGCTGCGGCAGCCACGTCGCCGGGGACGTCGCGTCGGCGGCGGCGGCCCCGACGTCGGTGCGGGCCTCGTCCGTCGCGGGGCTGAAGCCGAACGGCGCCGCCTGACCGGACCACGGCAGCGGCACGCGGCAGCCGTCGCGCCCGGGGTCGACACCCTCGGAGCGGAAGTGCATGGGGTCCTGCAGGAGGTCGAGCGGCAGGTCCTCGACCTCGGGCAGCCCGAGCTCGTCGCCCTGGTAGACGTACAGCGAGCCGGGCAGCGCCGCGGTGAGCAGCGCGGCGGCGCGCGCGCGGCGACGGCCGAGGTCGAGGTCGGTCGGGGTGCCGAACCGCTTGGCCGTGAACGCGAACGACGAGTCCTCGCGGCCGTACCGGGTGACCGGGCGCGTCACGTCGTGGTTCGACAGCACCCACGTCGCGGGCGCGCCGACCGGCCCGTGCGCCGCGAGCGTCACGTCGACCGACTCGCGCAGCTGCTTCGCGTCCCACGGGCGCGCCATGAAGTCGAAGTTGAAGGCGGTGTGCATCTCGTCGGGACGCAGGTACTGCGCGAACCGCGCCTTGTCCTGCAGCCAGACCTCGCCGACGAGCACCCGCGTGCCGGCGTAGGAGTCGGCGACCGCGCGCCACGAGCGGTAGACGTCGTGGATCTCGTCCCGGTCGACGTGCGGGTGCTCCCCCGGTCCGGGCTGCTCGGGCACCTCCGGAAGGTCGCCGTCCTTGACGAGCAGCGCGGCCGAGTCGATCCGGATGCCCGCGACGCCGCGGTCGAACCAGAACCGCAGGACGTCCTCGAACTCGGCGCGCACGTCGGGGTGCGACCAGTTGAGGTCGGGCTGCTGCGGGGCGAACAGGTGCAGGTACCACTCGCCGGGCGTGCCGTCGGGGTTCGTCGTGCGCGTCCACGTGCTGCCCTGGAAGTCGGAGACCCAGTTGGTCGGGATGACGTCGCCGTGCTCGCCCTTGCCGGGGTGGAACCAGAACCGCTCCCGCTCGGGGCTGCCCGGACCCGCGGCGAGCGCCGCCCGGAACCACGCGTGCTGGTCGGACACGTGGTTGGGGACGATGTCGATGATCGTGCGGATGCCGAGCGCGAGCGCCTCGCCGACGAGCGCCTCCGCCTCGGCGAGCGTGCCGAACGCGGGGTCGATCGCGCGGTAGTCGGCGACGTCGTAGCCGCCGTCCGCGAGCGGCGAGACGTACCAGGGCGTCACCCAGATCGCGTCGACGCCGAGGTCGCGCAGGTACGGCAGGCGCGACCGCAGGCCCGCCAGGTCGCCCGTGCCGTCGCCGTTCCCGTCGGCGAAGCTGCGCGGGTACACCTGGTAGATGACCGCGTCCCGCCACCAGGTGGGGTCGGTCTCCGGCTGGGCCAGCGTCACGGCAGGTCTCGTCTCTCGTCGTCGTCCGACGGCGTCGTCGGGCGGGTCTGACCGGTGCGGGCGGACCCTCCCGGACCAGTCCCGCAGTCGAGACACTAAATCTCTCGACGAGATGCACGCAAGAAATTGACAGCGCCGTTATCGAAGCGTGACCGAAGGGCGCCCGAAAGACGCGCGTCCGACCGTGGGCGCACACGGGGACGTGACGGGGCTCACCGAGGCGTGCGTTCGGGACCGCGCCGCGGACGGTCCGGGCGCGGACGACGCCGCGCCGACGGGCGCGCGGAGGGTCCCGCTCAGGCCGTGCGCGTGGCCTGCGCGGGGGCGGGCGCGGTCGACCCGCGCACGACGAGCTCGGGCTCGAACAGGAGCTCCTCCTGCGGCACGGCCACGCCGTTGATCTGGCTGACCAGCAGGTCGATCGCCGCACGCCCCATCGGCTCGATGGGCTGGCGCACCGTCGTCAGGGGCGGCTCGGTGCAGTTCATGAAGGCCGAGTCGTCGTAGCCGACGACCGAGACGTCGTCCGGCACGCGCAGGCCGGCGCGCCGCGCGGCCCGGATCGCGCCGAGCGCGAGGGGGTCGCTCGCGCACACGATCCCCGTGACGCCCTCGCGCAGCAGCCGGGTCGCGGCGGCCTGCCCGCTCTCGAGCGAGTAGGCCGACCGCACGACCTGCTGCGGGCCGAGCTCCAGCCCCAGGCGCTGCGCGGCGACCTGCGCCGCGTGCAGCTTGCGCTCGGACGGCACGTGGTCGACCGGCCCCAGGACCAGGCCGACGCGCGTGTGCCCGAGCGACGCGAGGTGCCCGACGGCCTGCTCGATCGCGACCTGGTCGTCGCACGAGACGCGCGGGAAGGGCAGCTCCTCGATCGAGGCGTTGATGAGCACGACCGGCAGGTTGCGGCCGGTCAGGCGCTCGTAGTGGCCGTGCGTCGCGTCGCGCTGCGCGTAGTGGCCGCCGGCGAAGACGATGCCCGACACCTGCTGCCCGAGCAGCAGCTCGACGTAGTCCGCCTCGGAGACGCCGCCCGCGGTCTGGGTGCACAGCACGGGCGTGAACCCCTGCTGCGCGAGCGCACCGCCGACGACCTCCGCGAACGCGGGGAAGATCGGGTTCTGCAGCTCGGGGAGCACGAGCCCGACGAGCCGGGCACGCTCGCCGCGCAGCTTCGTCGGACGCTCGTAGCCGAGCACGTCGAGCGCCGTGAGGACGGCCTCGCGGGTCTGCTCCGAGACGCCGGGCTTGCCGTTGAGCACGCGGCTGACCGTCGCCTCCGAGACGCCGACCTTGCGTGCCACCTCTGCGAGTCGCCGTGACATGTGCCCACTCTAGCGACGTCAGGCCGCTCTGAGCGCAAGTGGCTTGCATGATCCTGCAAGAGGCTGTCATCACCGTGTGGTCACGATCCGGTGAAAGCCGTCGCTCGGCGTGCGGTCGCCCCGGGCGACTCCTACCGTCGAGCGTGCGGTTCCCCACCGCACCGCCGACGACCGCGGCCCGACCACCCGGGCCGTCCACCGACGACCGGAAGGGCGAGCCGTGCATGTGACCGACCTCCGCGCCCCGGTCGGCGCCATCCTCGGGCGGCGCTACCGCCTCACCGAGGCGCTGGGCAGCGGCGGCTCCGGCGCCGTCTACCGGGCGGTCGACCAGCGGCTCGACCGCGAGGTCGCCGTCAAGCTCTTCGACCTCGGCGCGGCCGACAGCGAGGAGATCCGCCGGTACGCCGCCGAGGCCCGCGTCCTCGCAGGCCTCGCGCACCCTCACCTCGTCGCGCTGCTCGACGTCGGGGCCGACCAGGTCGACGGCGTCGGGCCCGTGGCGTTCCTCGTCATGGAGCTCGTCGAGGGACGCACGCTCCGCGACACGATCGTCGACGGCGCGCTCCCCCGCGGCCTCGCCGCGGACGTCGGCCGCCAGCTCGCCCTCGCGCTCGGGCACGCGCACGCCGCCGGCGTCGTGCACCGCGACGTCAAGCCGTCGAACGTGCTCGTCTCCGACGCGACCGTGCGCACCGGGCGGCTCGACGGCCCGTGGCTGCCGGTCGTCCTCGCGGACTTCGGCATCGCGGTCAGCAGGACCTCCGCACAGGCGTCGGACCGCCGCAGCTCGTCGGGAACCGCCAGCTACCAGAGCCCCGAGCAGGCGCTCGGGCGCGACGTCGGACCCGCCAGCGACGTCTACTCGCTCGGGCTCGTGCTGCTCGAGTGCCTCACGGGCGAGCGCGCGTACCCGGGCGACCCGCTGACGAGCTCGCTCGCGCGGCTCCTGCGGCCCGTCGACGTCCCGGCCGACCTCGGCCGCGACTGGGTCCGGCTGCTCGCGGGGATGACCGCGACCGAGCCGGCGGACCGCCCGTCACCCACGGCGATCGCCGCCGAGCTGCGCGCGCTGCGGTCCGTCGACCCGCCCCTGCCGGGCGACCCGCAGGCGGAGCCCCCGGCCTGAGGGACGGATCCCCGGGCGTGAGAGGTCAGGCCGGGACGGGCAGCAGCGCGTCCGCGATCTGACCCGCCCAGTGCGCGACCGCGACCATGTCGCGGTGGTCCCCCTCGCGGGCCCGGGCGGCGGAGATCGTCGCGCGCTCCGTGAACGACAGGACCGACCGGTCGAGGCGGCCGTGGAAGCTGCGGTGCCCGCGCGCACCGATCCGGTGCATGAGGGCCGCGGTCTCGTGCGGCGAGTTGGCGGCGTTCGCGGGCTGGGTCGCGAGACCCGACGACAGGAGCCACACGGGCACGGCGGACAGCTCGTCCTCCAGGCGGTCCGCCAGCTCGCGCGCGGACGGCATCCAGTGCGCGACGTACACGGCGGAGCCGAGCACGACCGCGTCGATGCCCGCCAGGTCGGCGACGTCCTCGGGAGCCCGCATCACGACGTCGTGGCCGCGCTCACGCAACGTGTCCGCGACGACCTCGCCGATGCCCCACGTGCCCCCGTGCCGCGAGGCGATGGTCACCAGGATTCGCATGCCCGCTCCTTCCGCGTCGCCGCCCGCCCCTCGGACGACTCGTCCATCGTCGCTGGCGAAGGGCGGGATCGGATGGGCCCGAGGTCCCGCGACGCACGTCACTCCGGGTCGGGAATGTCCGGCTGGGCGAGGCGGAGCTTGTCGGTCAGGCGGCGCAGCTCGTCGAGCTCGTCGGCGTCGAGCGCGCCCCCGACGAGGCGGCGGATCGAGCGCACGTGACGGCGGCCGATGTCGCGCTGCATGCGCTGCCCGGCGGGCGTCAGGGTGACCGCCACGCCGCGCGCGTCGCCGACGACGGGTCCACGGCTGACCAGGCCGGCCACCTCGAGCCGCTCGACCATCCGGGACAGGCTGGGCTGCGTCAGCAGGCTCCCCTCGGCGAGCTCCTTGAGCCGGGCCGTGAGGTCGGGGCAGCGCGACAGCGTGAACAGCACGTCGTACTCGCGGATCGTCAGGGGGTCCCACACGTCGTCGCGCTGGAACCGCCGCATGAGCGCGACCTGCGCGCGGAACAGCGACTCCCACGCCTCGGCCGCCTCGCGCGTGCTCGCGGGGCGTCCCGCCGTGCCGTCGACCATCGACTCCCCCTCCGCCTCTATCGCAACCGTGAACCTATCGAAACTGCAGGCCACGGCATGCCGAAATGATTCAGCACCTCCCGTCGACGCTCTCGGGACGAGCATCGTGCACGCGGCACTGGCTCGACGAGGAGGAAACCATGCCCAGACCCCTTCCTGCGCCCCGCGGCTCGACCCGCGGCGCGCGCACCGCCACCCGCACCGTCCTGCGCACCACCGTCGCCGCCGCCGCGGCGGCCCTCGTGGTCGGCGCGGCCGTCGCGATCCCCGCGCAGGCCGCCTCGACCCTGAAGGAGGCCGCCACCGCGGCCGGCAAGGACATCGGCTTCGCGCTCGACCCGAACCGGCTGTCCGAGTCGGCGTACAAGAACATCGCCGACACCGAGTTCACCCTCGTCGTCGCGGAGAACGCGATGAAGTGGGATGCCACCGAGCCGTCGCAGAACAGCTTCAGCTACGGCGCGGGCGACCAGGTCGCGAGCTACGCGGCCAGCACCGGCAAGGAGCTGTACGGTCACACGCTCGTCTGGCACTCGCAGCTGCCCGGCTGGGTGAACAACCTCAGCGGCACGGCCCTGCAGAGCGCGATGACGAACCACGTCACCAACGTCGCGAACCACTTCGAGGGCAAGGTCACGTCGTGGGACGTCGTCAACGAGGCGTTCGCGGACGGCGGCGGGCGACGCCAGGACTCGCCGTTCCAGCAGAAGCTCGGCGACGGGTACATCGAGACCGCGTTCCGCGCGGCACGCGCCGCCGACCCGACCGCGCAGCTGTGCATCAACGACTACAACGTCGAGTCGGTCAACGCGAAGAGCACGTCGATGTACAACCTCGTGAAGGACTTCAAGGCGCGCGGCGTGCCGATCGACTGCGTCGGCTTCCAGGCGCACCTCATCGTCGGGCAGGTCCCCGGCGACCTCCGGCAGAACCTGCAGCGGTTCGCCGACCTCGGCGTCGACGTGCGCATCACCGAGCTCGACATCCGCATGCAGACGCCGTCCGACGCGACCAAGCTCGCGACGCAGGCCGCGGACTACAAGAAGGTCGTCCAGGCCTGCCTCCAGGTGACCCGCTGCCAGGGCGTGACCGTCTGGGGCATCACCGACAAGTACTCGTGGGTGCCGGACACGTTCCCGGGCCAGGGCGCCGCCCTGGTGTGGGACAACAGCTACGCCAAGAAGCCGGCCCACGCGGCCGTCCTCGAGGCGTTCGGCGCAACCCCGACGCCGACCCCCACGACCCCCAACCCGACGCCCACGACGCCGAACCCCACGCCGACCACCCCCACACCGACGCCCACGAACCCCCCGGGCGCCGGCTGCCAGGTGACCTACGGCGTCAACCAGTGGAACACCGGCTTCACCGCCAACGTCAGCGTGAAGAACACGTCGTCCTCGGCCGTCAACGGGTGGGCGCTGACCTTCACCTTCCCGAGCGGCCAGACCGTCACACAGGCCTGGAGCTCCACCGTCACGCAGTCGGGCGCGCAGGTCACGCTGCGCAACGCGGCCTGGAACGGCTCGATCCCCGCGGGCGGCAGCACCCAGCTCGGGTTCAACGGCTCGCACACGGGCACCAACGCGACGCCCACGGGCTTCGCGCTCAACGGCACCCCCTGCTCGGTCGCCTGACGGGGCCGGACGACGACGGCCGGTGCCCGGCGCCTCGCGCGTCGGGCACCGGCCGTGCCCGCCTCGATACGCTGACGCGATGAGCACCGAGGCCGACGGCCGCACCACCTACCTGCTCGTCGACGGGGAGAACATCGACGCGACCCTCGGGTCGTCGATCCTCGGCGGACGACCCACACCCGAGCAGCGGCCGCGCTGGGAGCGGGTGCTGGGGTTCGCGCAGCAGGCGTGGGGCCAGCCGGTCAAGGGGCTGTTCTTCCTCAACGCGTCCAACGGCAACCTGCCGATGTCGTTCGTGCAGGCCCTGCTGGCGATCGGCTTCCAGCCGATCCCCCTGTCGGGCGAGTCGTACGAGAAGGTCGTCGACATCGGCATCAAGCGCATGCTCGAGGCCATCACCGAGCGGGGCGGCGACGTCCTGCTCGCGAGCCACGACGGCGACTTCGCGCCCGAGGTCGAGAACCTCGTCGACGCGGGCGACCGCCGTGTCGGGCTGCTGGCCTTCCGGGAGTTCACGAGCACCGCCCTGTCGGGCCTGACGGCGCGCGGGCTGCAGGTGTTCGACCTCGAGGCGGACGTCGCCGCGTTCAACGTGCAGCTGCCGCGCCTGCGGATCATCCCGCTCGAGGAGTTCGACCCGCTGCGCTACCTCTGAGCGACGGGCGACGGGACGCGCGGACCCTGAGTCGGCACGCGTCCCGGCGTCCTGAGCGTGACCGGGGTCACAGACCGGTAACGGTTCGGCCGGGAGTCCGATTCGTCCGCTTTCCGGGCTCGTCCTGGCCCGGTCGCACCTGGTAGACAGTGCCCCGCGAGCCCTTCCGGGGGCCGCCGTGCATGACGTCAACGGCGACGCCACGCGCGGCGGCCCCCCGGGAGGGCTTCTGCGTGTCAGCCGCCGAAGCCCTGGGCGAGCACGCCGTCGATGGCCGTCTCGACGTGGCTGCGGTGCTCCCCCAGGAACAGCGCGACGCCGTGCGCACCGCCGGACAGCTCCATGAACGTCGTCGGGTCGTCGGCCCGCGCCACCTCGCGCGACGAGTCGACGCTGACGCTGCTGTCGTCGGTCGACGCCACGACCAGCAGCGGCCCGTCGTACGTGCTCGCCTCCGACGCCGCGTCGATCCCGTCGAACGTCGCCGGCGGGCCCAGCGCGACGACCGCGACCGCGTCCGCCTCGTCCGCGAGGGCCGCCGAGAACGTGCCGCCCTTCGACGCGCCGACGAGCGCGACCTGCTCGGCACCGACGGACCGCAGCGCGTCGACCGCGCCCAGGAGCGACCCCGCGGGGTCGTCGGACCAGGAGAACGACGCGACGAGGTAGCCCGCACCCGCGAGGCGCGTCATCTGCTCGGCCCACTGGCACACGTCCGCCTGGTTCTGCGGCGCGAGGACGACGCCCTTGGTGCCCGAGCCCGTCCACGCGACCAGCGTCGGGTCGTCCTCGGGGCCGGTCGCGGCGGCCGCGGTGCCCGGCGGCAGGCACGTCGGGACGTCGGCCTCCCGGATCGAGGGCGACGGGCCGACCGACACGGTCTCGGCGTCGTCAGGGGTGGTCGGCTGCTCGCCGCCCGTCGAGCAGCCGGCGAGGAGGAGCGCTCCCACACCGACCGCCAGCGCGGCGCGGACCTTCACGTCGTTGTGCATGCGGGCATTCCTACGGGGACCCGTCGGCGTGGCACAACCCCGCGTCCACCTGCTGGTTCGCTCGTGTCCGCGCTCCGGCGGGGCCGACGGTGGCCGACCGTCCGGACGCGTCGTGCGGCCCGGCGACGTCGCCGTGGCCCGCCGGCTCAGACCGTCGCGACGTCCTGCGGACGGGCGTCCGCGGCGACCGCGTCGTACCGGTCGAGCACGATCTCGGCGAGCCGCGGGTCGGGCGCGAGAGGCGCCGACACGACGTCCGCGCCCGCCTCCTGGACGCGGTCGTAGAAGTACCCGGGCGCCAGCAGGTAGGCGGCGACGACGACGCGTCCCCCCTCGGCGAGGTCGGCGCGCGCGGCGGCGACCGCGGCGGGCACGCGCGGCTGCGCGCCGGCCCCGTACCCGATCGTCACGGGCTGCGGGACCCGGTCGGCGAGACCGGCCGCGACCGCCTCGACGGCGAGCGCCCCGGCGGGGTCGGTCGAGCCCGCGGCAGCGAGCACCACGGAGTCGCCAGGTGCGAGCCCGGCGGCGTGCAGGCGGTCGACGAGGACGTCGACGAGCCGCGGGTCGGGACCGAGCGGCCCCGAGGCGACGGCACCGGGACGGTCCACCGCGGCGGCGACGTCGACCTTCACGTGGAACCCGACCGACAGCAGCAGCGGGACGACGACGACTCCCCCGCGCTGCTCGGCGAGCGCGTCGGCGACGACGGCCGCGACCTCGGGCACCTGGACGTCGACGAACGCCTCACGGACGCGCAGGTCGGTCCGGGTGGCCGCGACGTCGGCGAGGATCGAGCGAATCGCCTCGCGGCCCTGCAGGTCGTCGGTGCCGTGCGAGCAGCCGACGAGCACGGGCCCCGTCGGCGTGGGGGTCTCGCCGTCGGCGTGCAACCCGCTGGTCATCCTGCCTCCTCGAGCTCCAGCCGGTAGCCGCGCTTGACCACCGTGCGGATCAGGGCCTTGCTGCCCGTCGCCTCGCGCAGCCGCGCGATCGCGACCTCCGCGGCGTGCGGGTCCCGCGAGTCGCCCGGGAGGACCGCGAGGACCTGGTCGCGCGGCACGACCGAGCCGCGCGCCCCGGCGAGCAGCCGCAGCACCTCCAGCCCGCTCGGGGTGAGAGGCAGGACGTGCCCGTCGAGCACCGCGGCCCCACGGTAGACCCGCAGCGGCCCGGCGACGGTCGCGAGCGCCTGGATGCCGCCGTAGTGGCTGACGAGGGTCCGCACGAGCGAGCCGAGGCGGCCGCGGTCCGGGACGAGCGGCTCGACGCCGCGGTCCAGCAGCGGCTTGGCCGTCACGGGCCCGACCGCCGCCATGACGACCCGGTCGGCGCGGCAGTGGTGGACGATGTCGTCCGCGACTCCCTCGGCCTCGGCGGCCTCCCACCACGCGGCGGCGCCGGGCGCCGACGTGAAGACGACCGCGTCGACCTCTCCCGCCGCGACGGCCCGCACCGACGCCGTCACGACGGCCGGGTCCGGCGGGGGTCCCCAGCGGTAGACGACGAGGCTGCGCACGCGCGCACCGGCCGCCGCGAACGCCTCGTCGAGCCCGTCGGCACCGGCGCCGTGGTGCTGCACCGCGATGTCGTGCCCCGCGACGCCCTCGTCGAGCAGCACCTCGGCGATCTCGGCGCTCGTCTCCGACTCCGCGACCCAGTCGGCCGTGAGCCCGGCGGCCTGGATCGCACCCCGCGCCTTGGGCCCGCGCGCGACGATCCGGCTGCGGCGCAGCATGTCGACGAGCGGCTCGGCCAGCCCGGCGGCGTCGGCCGCCTCGATCCAGCCGCGGAACCCGATGCCCGTCGTGACGACCACCGTGTCGGGCGGGTCGGCCAGCAGCGAGCGCGTCCCGGCCAGCAGGGTTGCGTCGTCGATGTGCGGGACCATGCCGAGCGCCGGCGCGTGCCGGACCGACGCGCCCCGGCGTCCGAGCGCGGCCGCGAGCTCCGCGGACCTGCGGTCCGCGGTGATCAGGACGACGCACCCCGCGAGGGTCTGGTCGATCGGCTCGCTCACGGGGCCATTGTGTCGTGCTCGGCGGACGTCGGGACGCCGGGTCCGCCGGGGGCGTCGAGCAGGCCCTCGCGGGCGACCGCCCCGAGGACCAGCACCGCGGGCGCGCGGACCCCCACGGCGGCGGCGCGGTCGGCGACGTCGGCGAGCGGCGCGCGCGTGACCCGCTGGGTCGACAGGGTGCCGTCCTCGACGACCGCGACGGGCGTGGCCGGGTCGACCCCGGCGGCGACCGCCTGCGCGGCGAGCTCGCGGAGCACGGTGACGCCCATGAGGACGACGACCGTGCACGACGCGTCGCGCAGGCCCGTGAGGGCGGCCGACGACCAGCCGTCGTGGCCGTTCATCACGTGCACGGCGCCGACGGTCCCGCGGTGCGTGAGCGGGATGCCCGCGGCCACGGGTGCGGCGAGCGCGCTCGACACCCCGGGCACGACCTCGACGGGCACGCCCGCCTCGCGGCACGCGACGACCTCCTCGCCGCCCCGGCCGTACAGGAACGGGTCGCCGCCCTTGAGCCGCACGACGACGCGGCCCCGCTGCGCCTGCTCGACGAGGATGCGGTTGATCTCGTGCTGCGGCACCGGGTGGTGGCCGGGCGACTTGCCGACGTCGATGACCTCGACGTCGGGCGCGAGCTCGTCGACGACGCCGACCGGTCCGAGGCGGTCGGTGACGACGACGTCGGCCTGCGCGAGCGCGCGGCGCGCGGTGATCGTCAGGAGCCCGAGGTCGCCGGGCCCTCCGCCGACGAGCACGACGCGTCCCGCGGACCCGGGGCGGCGACGGCGCAGGTCGACCCGGCCCTCGCGCAGGTGCGCGTCGACCGCGTCGCGGACGGCGGCCGTGCGGCGCGGGTCGGGCGAGCCGGTGGACACGACGCCCACGAGGACCTCGTCGTGCCGGGTCGTCGCGGGGGTCCGCGCGGAGCCGCGTGTGCCGGTGCCGGCGTCGACGCAGAACGTGCGGCGCTCGTCGGCCCACGCGACGACCGCGTCGTCCGTGGACCGGTCGCCGGTGGCGGTGTGCACGAGCCACGCGCCGTCGAGGTCGGATGCCTCGACCTCGCGCGCGCGCCACTCGACCAGGCCCCAGCGGTGCATGTCGGCGAGGACCTCGCACAGCGCGGGTGCGACCACGACGAGCTTCGCCCCGTCGGCGAGCAGCCCCTGCACCCGCCGCGCGGCGACGGGTCCGCCGCCGACGACGAGCACGCGGCGGCCGCGCAGCTCGACGCCGAGCATCGTCGTCACGCGGACACCACCGGGCCGGCGGGGCCGTCGTCCTCCGGGATCTCGACCTCGACGACGCCGTCCACGACCCGCACCGGGAAGGTGCGCAGGTCGGCGGCCAGGCCGCGCGCCGGCGTCTTGCCGGCGGGGTCCAGGCAGCGGCCCGTCGTGAGGTCGAAGACCTGCTTGTACATGGGGGACGCCACGGTCGGGACCTCGACGTCGTCGACCCAGCGCGAGCCGACGATGCCGCGCGACATGACGTACGCGTCGCTGAACGGGTCGTGCTGCGCGACGGCGAGGACGCGGTCGTCGACGAGCCGGAACAGGGCCACCTGGTGCGGTCCGTACAGCGCGGCCGCCCCCCGCTCGGGAGCCAGGTGCTTGAGGGCGCACACCGCCTGCCAGCCGGTCTGCCGCAGCTCGGGCAGGGTCGGGGTCTCCGAGACGGTCATGAGCGCACCTCCAGGGTCGTGCCGGCGACGAGGACGGGTTCGCCGCGGAGCGCGGCGTCACGCTCGTCGGCGGTGGCGGGACGGGCCTGACCGCGCTCCGGCACGTACGCCAGCGACGGGTCGGGGGTCTCGGGGGCGTTGACGAACGACGCGAACCGGCGCAGCTTCTCCGGGTCGTCGAGCGTGGCGCGCCACTCGTCCTCGTACTCGACGACGTGCTGCGCCATCTGCTCGTCGAGGTCCGCGGCGATGCCGAGCACGTCGTCGAGCACGACGCCGCGCAGCGCGTCGACGCCGCCCTCGAGCTCCTCCAGCCACGGGGCCGTGCGCTGCAGGCGGTCGGCGGTGCGGATGTAGTAGAGGAGGAACCGGTCGATCGTGCGGATGAGGTCCTCGGTCGACAGGTCCTCGGCGAGCAGCACCGCGTGCTTCGGGGTGAAGCCGCCGTTGCCGCCGACGTAGACGTTCCAGCCCTTGTCCGTCGCGATGACGCCGACGTCCTTGCCGCGGGCCTCCGCGCACTCGCGCGCGCAGCCGGACACGCCCATCTTGAGCTTGTGCGGCGAGCGCAGGCCCCGGTACCGGAGCTCGAGGAGGACCGCGAGCGCGACCGAGTCCTGCACGCCGAACCGGCACCACGTCGAGCCGACGCACGACTTCACGGTCCGCAACGACTTGCCGTACGCGTGGCCCGACTCGAACCCGGCGTCGACGAGCCGCTGCCAGATGAGCGGCAGCTGGTCGATGCGGGCGCCGAACAGGTCGATGCGCTGGCCGCCGGTGATCTTCGTGTAGAGCCCGTAGTCCTTCGCGACCTCGCCGATCGCGATGAGCCCCTCGGGGGTGACCTCGCCGCCGGGGATGCGCGGGACCACCGAGTAGGAGCCGTCCTTCTGCAGGTTCGCCATGACGTGGTCGTTGGTGTCCTGCAGCGCGGCCCGCTCGCCCTCGAGCACGTGCGCGGGGGCGGTCGTCGCGAGGATCGACGCGACGGCCGGCTTGCAGATGTCGCAGCCGCGCCCCTCGGCCCGGGTGCCGAAGCGCTCGACGACCTCGGTGAAGGACCGGACGCCGGAGATGCGGACGGCGTCGTAGAGCTGCGCGCGGGACAGCGCGAAGTGCTCGCACAGCGCGCTGCTCACGGTGATGCCCTGCTTGGCGAGCTCGGTCGTGACGAGCTTCTTGACGAGCGGGAGGCACGAGCCGCACGACGTCCCCGCCTTGGTGCACGCCTTGACCGCGCCCAGGTCGGTGCAGCCGTGCTCGGTGACGGCGCCCCGGATCGTGCCCGCGGACACGTTGTTGCACGAGCAGACGCCCGCGTCGTCGGGCAGCTCGAGGTCGGGGACGCCGCCCCCGCCGCCCTCGGGGAGCAGGAACGCGGCCGGGTCGCCGGGCAGCTCGCGGCCGAGCATGGGCCGCAGGCTCGCGTACGCCGACGCGTCGCCGACCAGCACGCCGCCGAGCAGCGTGCGGGCGTCGTCCGACATGACGAGCTTCTTGTAGACGCCCGCCAGCGGGTCCGCCCAGACGATCTCGAGGGAGTTCTCGGTGCGGCCGAACGCGTCGCCGAAGCTCGCGACGTCGACCCCCGCGAGCTTGAGCTTGGTGGCCGTGTCCGCGCCGGGGAACTCCGCGGCGCCGCCGAGCAGGCGGTCGGCGGTGACCTCGGCCATCGCGTACCCGGGCGCGACCAGGCCGATGCAGGCGCCCTGGATGCACGCGACCTCGCCGACCGCCGAGACTGCCGGGTCCGACGAGACGCACGTGTCGTCGACGACGACCCCGCCGCGCGGCCCGACGTCCAGGCCCGCAGCCCGGGCGAGCTCGTCGCGGGGACGCACGCCCGCCGCGACCACGACGACGTCGGCGTCGACGCGCCCGCCGTCGGCGAGGTCGAGGCGACCCACGCCGCCGCGCCGGTGCGGGCGGATCCGCACCGTCATCGCGTTGACGCGGACGCCGACGCCGATCTGGTTGATGAGCCGCCGCAGCGCCTCGCCGCCGCCCAGGTCGAGCTGCGTGTCCATGAGGTGCGTCCCGACCTGCAGCACCGTCGCCTGCGCACCGAGCGCGTGCAGCGCGCCGGCGGCCTCCAGGCCGAGCAGGCCGCCGCCGAGGACCGCGCCGCGCACCGGGCGGACGAGCTCCTGCTGGAGCTTCTCGACGTAGCCGCGCAGCGCCGCGACGTCGTCGATCGTGCGGTAGACGAACACCCCCGGCAGGTCGGCGCCCTCGGTCGGCGGGACCCACGCGTACGAGCCGGTCGCGAGGACCAGGTGGTCGTAGGCGTACGAGCGGCCCGACGCGGCCGTGACCGTCCGCGCCTCCCGGTCGACGGCCGTGACGGCGTCGTCGCGGACGAGCGTGACGAGCGGGTCGTCCCACAGCGCGGCGTCGCCGAGCTCGAGCTCCTCGGGCTTGCGGCCGGAGAAGTAGCTGGTGAGGGCGACGCGGTCGTACGGGCGGCGCGGCTCCTCGGCGAGGACCGTGATCCGCCAGGTGCCGGCGGTGTCGCGGTCGCGCAGGGCCTCGACGAGCCGCTGGGCGACCATGCCGCCGCCGACGACGACCAGGTGACGTGCATTCATGGGGGGCTCCGTCGGGTAGGGACGAGGGCGTGGTCCGACGGTAGGAACCGCGTGTTTCGTCCACGGGTGCGGGCGCGTTACCTCGGCGGAACGGTTCGCGCACAGCGGCCGGCGGCGCGGTGTGAGAGCGGCGCGTGTGGGTCGCGGGTGCGAGGGTGGACGTCATGAGTGCCGTGATCGCCCTGCTGAGAGCCGTCAACGTCGGCGGCCGGACCGTGAAGGCCGCACAGCTACGGGCGGTCGCCGAGGGTCTCGGGCACGAGCAGGTCGCCACGTACGCGAACAGCGGGAACGTCGTGCTCGTGCCCGCCGCCGGGGCGTCGGCCGCCGACGTCGCCGCCGGGCTGTCCCAGGGCCTCGCCGACGAGCTCGGCTTCGACGTCCCCGTCGTCGCCCGCACCGCCGCGGAGTGGGACCGGGTCGTCGGGGTGCTGCCGTTCCCCGCGCAGGCCAAGGACGACCCCGCGCACCTCGTCGTGTGCTGCTGGGACGACGTGCCCGACGTCGCGAGCGTCCGGACGTTCGACGCGTCCCGCTACGGCGACGAGGTCGTCGTGTGGCACGGCCGCGAGACGTACGCCTACTACCCGGACGGCCAGGGCCGCTCGAAGCTCACGCTCGACGTGCTGTCCCGCGCCGCGGGGCGGGTCGGGACGGCCCGCAACTGGAACACGGTCCTCGCGCTGCAGCAGCTGGCGGCCGAACGCGCGTCGTAGGGCCGCCGGACCTGCGGCAGGGCCTTGCGGCAGGGCACAGGTCTGGTTGGATCGCGGGGTGGCCTCCCTCGCGTTCGACGCCCTGACCAAGTCGTACGGCAGCGTCCAGGCGCTGCGCGGCATGACGTTCGACGTCCGCGCCGGCGAGATCTTCGGGTTCGTCGGCTCCAACGGCGCCGGCAAGTCGACGACCATGCGGATCGCGCTCGGCGTCCTCGCCGCCGACTCCGGCACGGTGACGTGGGACGGCCGCGCCGTCGACCACGCCGTGCGCCGCCGCATCGGGTACATGCCCGAGGAGCGCGGCCTCTACCCGCGCATGAAGGTCGGCGAGCAGCTCGTCTACCTCGCTCGCCTGCACGGGCTCGACGGCCGCGCCGCGCGCGCCTCGATGGAGCACTGGACCGAGGTGCTGGGCGTCGCCGCCCGCCGCGACGACGAGGTGCTCAAGCTCTCGCTCGGCAACCAGCAGCGCGTGCAGCTCGCCGCGGCGCTCGTCCACCGGCCCGACATCCTCGTGCTCGACGAGCCGTTCTCCGGGCTCGACCCCGTCGCGGTCGACGTCATGAGCGGCGTGCTGCGCGAGCAGGCGTCCGCGGGGGTGCCCGTCATCTTCTCCTCGCACCAGCTCGAGCTCGTCGAGCGGATCTCCGACCGCGTCGGCATCGTCCGCGCCGGGGAGATGGTCGCCGTCGGCGGGATCGACGAGCTGCGGTCGACCGGCGTCCGGCGCTGGGTCGTCGACGGGCCACCACCGGGCGGCTGGCTCGGGTCCGTGGCCGGTGTCCGGCGGGTCGACGGCCACGACGCCGACGGCCGGGTCGTCGTCGAGGCCACGCCCGGAGCACCCGACGACGTCGACCAGGAGGTCCTCGGCGCCGCCCTGGCCGTGGGACCCGTGCGCGAGTTCGCGGTCCTGCGCCCCACCCTGACCGAGCTGTACCGGCACGTCGTCACCGCGGACGCGCCCGAGCAGGCGGGAGCCCGCGCATGACCACCGACCACACCGCGTCCTCCGACCTCGGGCGCTGGGCCGCCGTGCGGCTCGTCGCCGGGCGCGAGATCAGCACCCGGCTCACGTCCAAGGGGTTCCTCTGGACGACCGCGGCGCTCGTCGCGGCCGTCGTCCTCGCCGGCGTCGTCGCCGGGCTGCTCGGCAACCGCGAGCCCGAGCCGCAGGTCGTCGGCGTCGTCGGCGACGCGAGCGCGGCGTCCGACCAGCTCGTCGCGACCGCCGCCGCCGTGGGCGTCACCGTCGAGACGCGCGAGGTGGAGGACCAGGCCGCGGGCGAGGAGCTCGTCGAGTCGGGCGAGGTCGACGCGCTCGTCACCGGCACGACCCCCACCCTGACCGTCGTCGTCCAGGACTCCGTGCCCACCGCGCTCGAACCCGTGCTCGGGTCGCTCGCACAGCAGCTCGCCCTGTCCGGCGCCGTGACCGACCTGGGCGGCGACCCCGCCGAGGTCGCCGGGGCCGTCGCCGGCGCCACTCCCGAGGTCACGACGCTGGGCGACGCGCCGCAGGTCGACGGCGCCCAGGTCATCGCCGGCTACCTGGCCGGGATCCTGCTGTTCATCGGCCTCATGACCGCCGGACAGCTCGTCGCGCAGGGCGTCGTCGAGGAGAAGACGAGCCGCGTCGTCGAGCTGCTGCTCGCGACCCTGCGCCCGTCGCAGCTCATGGCCGGCAAGGTCCTCGGCATCGGGACCATCGGGCTCGGTCAGGTCGCGCTCGTCGTCCTCGCGGGCGGCGGGACCGCGTGGGCGTTCGGCCTGCTGAGCACCAGCACGCTCGACCTCGGCGCGACCGCCGCCTGGGCGCTCGTGTGGTTCGTCATCGGGTTCGCGATGTACGCGCTGCTGCTCGCCGCCCTCGCGGCACTGGTGTCCCGGCAGGAGGACGTCGGCTCCGTGACGTCGCCCGTCATCACCCTGATGATCGTGCCGTACATCATCGCGATCAGCGTCACCCCGTGGGACCCCGACAACCCTCTCGTCACCTGGCTGTCGTTCGTGCCGTTCTGCGCGCCGATGATCATGCCCGTGCGCGTCGCGCTCGGCGCCGTCGAGACGTGGGAGATCCTGCTCGCCGCCGGGCTGTCCATCGCGCTCATCCCGCTGCTCGTCTGGTTCGCCGGGCGCGTGTACGCCAACGCCGTCCTGCACTCCGGTGGACGCATGCGGCTCAAGGACGCCCTCGCCGGGAGCAAGGCGTCGTGACCACGCCCGGCCGCTCCCCCGCGCGTAGCGTGACGTCATGACCACCCTGTTCACGCAGATCATCGACGGTGACATCCCCGGCCGGTTCGTCTGGGCCGACGACGTCGCGGTCGCGTTCACGACCATCGCGCCCATCACCGACGGGCACACCCTGGTCGTGCCGCGCGCCGAGATCATCGAGATCACCCAGGCGCCCGCCGGCGTCCTCGCGCACCTCACGCACGTCGCGCAGGTCGTCGGGCAGGCGCAGCAGGCCGCCTGGTCGTCGCCGCGCGTCGCGCTGCTCGTCGCCGGGTTCGAGATCGCGCACCTGCACCTGCACGTCCTGCCCGCGTGGGACGAGTCGTCCCTGACCTTCGCGAACGCCCGGCACGACGTGCCCGCCGCGGACCTCGACGCCGCAGCCGAGCAGGTCCGCGCCGCGCTCGTCGCCGCCGGGCACGGGGCGCACGTGCCCGCCGCGCTGGGGTCGCCCGCGCTCTGACTCGCGGCGGCGTCCCCGCCGGACCGGTCACCGACCGGGGCGGCGACGCCGACCCATCCGGCGGGACCTCCACGACGAACGACCCACGAGGACCACCGGCACCGCGGAGGTCCCGACGAGCGGGAGGCGACAGTGGCAGGGCCCTCGACGGCACGACGCGCACCCCGCACCCGACGCCTCGGGCGCCTCGACGGCCTCGCCGCACTGGCCGGGCTCGCGGCGGGAGCCGTCACCCTCGGCGTCGGGTCCCTCGCCGCGCTCGTCACCGGCCCGTCGTCCGACCCGCTCGTCGCCGTCGGCGCAGCCTTCGTCGACGCGACGCCCGCGTGGCTCAAGGACTGGGCCGCGTCGACCTTCGGCACCGCTGACAAGGCCGTCCTCACCGCCGGGTCCGTGCTCGTGCTCGCCGCGCTGTCCGCGCTCGCCGGGGTCCTCGCACGCCGCCGGTGGGCGTGGGGCGCGACGCTCGTCGTCGTCCTCGGGGGCGTCGCCGGGCTCGCCGCCATGGGCCGGCCCGACGCGGGCGTGCTCGCCGCACTTCCGAGCGTCGCCGGTGCCGTCGCGGGGCTCCTCACGCTGCAGGCCCTGCTGCGCCGCCTCCCCGACGCGGACGCCGTCGACGCCGGGGTCTCCCCTGCGCTGCCACGCTCCGTCGACACCTCCCCCGCGCCGCCGCGCTCCGCCGAGGCCCCCGCCGTGCTGCCGCGCTCCGTCGGCGGCTCGGACCGCCCGGCCGCTGACGACTCCGGACGCCCGCCCGACCCGGGCGTCGTCCCGCTGGCCGCGCCGGCCGGCCCGACGCGTCGTGGGTTCCTCGTCGGGGCCGCCGTCGCGGCGGGCGCGGGCATCGCAGGCGTCGCCCTCGGGCGGGTCCTGTCCACCACGCGGCGGGGCGTCGAGGCCGTCCGCGCGAACCTGCGGCTCCCCGCACCCGCACGGTCGGCCCCGCCGGTCCCCGCCGACGTGCAGGTCGACGCCCCGGGCGTCGGGCCCTGGCAGACACCGGTCGACGAGTTCTACCGGATCGACACCGCGCTCGTCGTGCCGCAGGTCGACCCCGCGACCTGGGAGCTGCGCGTGCACGGCCTCGTCGAGGAGGAGGTCGTGCTCACCTGGGACGACCTCCTCGCGTCCGACCTCGTCGAGGCGTGGGTGACGCTCGCGTGCGTGTCCAACCCCGTCGGCGGCGACCTCGTCGGCAACCAGCGCTGGCTCGGCCTGCCGGTCCGCGAGGTCCTCGCACGCGCCCGCCCGACCGCCGACGCCGACATGGTGCTGTCCCGCAGCGTCGACGGGTTCACCGCGTCGACCCCGCTCGAGGTCCTCACCGACGACCGCGACGCGCTGCTGGCCGTCGCGATGGACGGCGAGCCCCTGCCGCCCGAGCACGGCTTCCCCGTCCGGATGGTCGTCCCCGGCCTCTACGGGTACGTGTCCGCGACCAAGTGGGTCGTCGACCTGGAGGTCACCCGGTTCGACCGGGCGACCGCCTACTGGACCGACCGCGGCTGGTCCGAGCGCGGCCCCGTCAAGACGCAGTCGCGCATCGAGGTGCCCCGCCCGGGGACGCCCGTCGAGGCGGGCGACGTCGTCGTCGCGGGCACCGCGTGGGCGCAGCACCGCGGCATCACCCGCGTGCAGGTCCGCGTCGACGAGGGCTCGTGGACCGACGCCGACCTCGCCGGCGACGGCGGCGTGGACTCGTGGCGGCAGTGGCGGTGGACGTGGCCCGCCTCCCCCGGCGAGCACCAGCTGTTCGTCCGGGCGTTCGACCCCGACGGCCCGCAGACCGGCGAGCAGCAGGGCGAGATCCCCGACGGCGCGACGGGGTACGACACGGTCCGGATCACGGTCACCTGACGCCTGCACCGCCGGTCGTGCTGGCGCCGGAGACAAGCGGTTGTGGATACGCACCACCCGGCAATGTCCGGTTCGGGTAGTTTTCCGCGCATGTCGACGCAGGGCAGGGGGCCCGGCCGCCTCTGGGCGGCCACGATCACAGCGGTGCTGGTCGCGACGGTGTGCGCCTGCACACCCGATCCGGCCCCGATCGAACTTGATCCCAGCGGCTCACCGTCGACCACCCCGACGTCCACGCCATCGCCCACGCCCACACCGACGCCGACCGTGCCGGGCGAGGTGCTCGCCCTCCCCGACGGTGCGAAGCCCGAGCGTCCCGCGCTCCTCGACGGCGAGCCGTCAGTCGAGGCCGCGGTCGCATTCGCCACGTACTTCGTCGGGCTGTTCCCCTACTCCCTCCAGACCAACGACAGCACCGACTTCGCGAGCGCAAGCCACCCGGACTGCGTCTTCTGCACCAGCGTCAAGAACGACGTGGCGGGCCAGACGGAGCGTTCCGAACACACCGTCGGTGGAGGCATCAGCATCTCCGCAGCGACCGCGACCGAGATCGATCTGGGTCGCCACTTCGCGGCCTACCTGACGATCCACGAGGCTCCGTCGCACGTCGAGAACGAGTTCGGGACCGTCACCGACCGCGACGACGAGCCGAACTCCTACGCCGTCGAGATGGCGATCTTCTACGACGGGTCGACGTGGTCGATGCGCGAGGTCTCGTCGGACGAAGCGACGCCATGACCACGAGAGCGGTGCCGGCCCTGGTCCTCGGCCTGCTCGCCGTCGCGCTCCTCCCGACGAGCGCGACCGCCGACAGTTGGAATGCCCAGGCTGAAGGCGCCTCCTACGTCCTCAATGCCTTCGACGCTGAGCAAGCCGCACGCGCGTCGCGGGGTCTCGACCCCGCGCTCGCGTTGGTGCGGTACACCCGGGCGCCGATGTGCAACGTGACCACCGGTGGCGGGACCGAGATGGGTGACGGCGACGAGGAGTTCGGCGGCGGGGACACCGACGGCGACGGGCTGCTCGCCTGCGGACCGTCGAACACCACCGTTCCCGTCCCCACCTGCATCGACGGGCCACCCGTCCTGCCGCTATGGCGCCAGGCCCGTGCCACGCCCACCGACGCCTGGCCAGCCACCTGGACGCTCGCCTTCGGGTACTCCTGCCCCGAGGACGCCGTGCCACCCATGACCGAGGCCGACTTCCGACGACTCCCCCTCGCCGCCCCCGTGCTGCGCCTGCAACCCGACCGCGGATGGGTCCTGGTC
>PJUA01000471.1_pt1 | contig 21253 bp, 21 predicted proteins | sample 1512151 | NCBI WGS metagenome assembly PJUA01 (sample SAMN08177678, study PRJNA422409) | Soil metagenome, whole genome shotgun sequencing project. | isolation source: Soil enriched on filter paper: beechwood xylan treatment | place: USA: Madison | collected 2015-01-15
CAACTCAGAAAGATACCAGTGGACATTAAAAAGGATGACCCCCGATGAATTCAGAGGTCACCTACTTGCTAGTTGAGCCTAGGTGCTTTATTTTAATCGTCTACAATCCGGGTCACAGTTCAGAACGCGACCTTTACAGGCCTGTCATATTGCGGCAAAAGTCGAAAACGATTACAATATATAATTATAGAAGGATTTTGAAATCCGAATCAGAAAGGTTGTATGCATGATGAGTGCTGCCAAAAGAAAACCCGCCACAATGAAGCAAAAGCCTAAGGAAGAGGTCAATAAGAAAGCGCTGATCTGGATCGCTGCTTCAGTCGGTGTCGTCATCATCGCCGTCTCCGCGCTTCTTATATTTACATCTTGATTATTATGTCAGCCATTTATAAACTTTAGCGGGATTGCTTTCATTTTGCTGGGGATCGAGCTTGAATCTTTTTTCAGGCGTTTCGGCCCGGGATGGAAGACTCCCGTTTTTAATTTTGACCGTTGTCCCGAGAGGCACCATGTCGAATAATTCCTCTACATCCTCGTTATACATCCTGATACAGCCCAACGATTCATCCTTGCCGATGCTGTTTGGCTTATTGGTACCGTGAATGGCATACAGCGTATTGGACAGCGTCATCCCTCTTGTGCCGAAGATGCCTTCGTCTTCGCTCTGCGGGTCCCTGACCTTCTCCCCGATATAAAAGGTTCCTTCCGGCGTTCTGTCGCCTCCAAGCCCTACTTTATAGCTCCGGATGACCAGATCATTCTGAACGACCGCCAGCGTATGATTAGATGTGTCGATTATGATTTCCAGCGGCTTGGACCAATCGCCTTGAAAAAGCCCGTTTGAGCCGATCGCTGATAAGCTGCCGCTATCTCGATTTTCGCCCGCGCCATTGCTTTCGCTTGAAGCGCCGTCGCCGCCATTTGTCTCCTTGTCCTTCAGACGCGCCAATACGCGTGCAAACACGGCATCCATTTCCTTGGCGTCGCCCGATAAAATGTTATTGGGATATGGACGAACCAGCTCGGATGCATTAGCAGGCCATTTGCCATACATACGCTTGTAATGAGCAATACCGCTCATTACGGTCCAATGCAGCTCCTGATCCTCTTGCCAGTCGCCAAACTGCGCCTTCGCCTTTACGCTGTCTCCAGGCTCGCATTGGCAGGCATCCCGATCCATCATTGCAACATCGAATTTGCCCGCGCCTTCTCCCTTGGTTGCCGACAGCCAGAACTTGGCGTTGCCCAGCCAGCTTCGCCATCCCTCCCGCTCCTCCAGCGTAATAGCGAAGGATTGTTCCGGCGCGGCGCTGCCCGCTTCTATTATGCCGTTAAGCGCATAACCAATCGGCCTTCTTTCATTTTTGGGCACAAATAAAACGCCAAGCCCAGACTCCGCAAGCGGTTCAACTGCCATAGGAACATCATCCTCCGGCGGGGATTTGTCGCCCAAATAATGCTGCGCAGGCGCAACCAGCGCTATAAGCAGCAGCGGCAACGCAAGCAATGCAATGCGCCAAACGAGCCGTTTTTTCTTCTGCTTTTTCTCCCAATCCTTCAGGCTTGCAAGCTGCTGCTCCGCAAGCGCGATGGGATGGGTTTCATCCTCAAAGGCTTCATAGATATCTCCTGCCTGTATAAAGCAATAGTTGGCTTTTCCCTCCTTGCCAACCTCGCGGTAATGTTTGCCAAGCAAATACCAGCCCATCTTGTTGTTTGGATGCTGCTTTACGAACTGCTTCAAATAAAGTACGTCTTCCGGCTTATTCACACGCATCCCCCCAGCCTGTTTCTCTACCTGTTCTATGAAGTATATCGGCACATGCCGGATAAATATCCATATGGCTGGAGCCTTATTTTCCGAATATCGACATAAAAAAACGGCACACATAGCTGTTTCCAGCCTGCGTGCCATTCTGTATGACAGACAAAATATTGCAACACCTGGTACTACCCGCCAGCTATGAGTCAAGCAGGCTTTAGCACCGGTGAATTATCCTTCTGCGTTAAACGGCTCGTCGGCGATTTTGATAGAATCCGTCGGGCAGCCGTCGCAAGCATCTTGCATATCATCGAACATATCGTCAGGAATTGCCGTTACGCCGCGGTTTTTGTCGCCGTCGAAAATGACCTCCGCCAATCCCTCGTCATCGTAATCGTAAATATCCGGAGCTGTTGCTCCACAAGCGCCGCAAGCGATACAGGTATCTTTCTCTACCCATGTAAACTTGGCCATGTTGTTTCCCTCCTTATGAATACGGAAAAAAAATCCGTCTAGCACCTATCCTTGAGATGCTTCTGTCTGAAAGCTTCAATCATCAATATATAACAAACTATCATCCTTTTGCAAGGAGGTTCCGCGAATTCGCTTGTTCCTGATTAAGGCAGAGGGATCATCGCCAAGCATGCCCGCTGTCAAAACGGCATCCTCCCCATATTTGTCCCTCAGTTTATCCATCGCTTTTATGAGCGCATCCTTCTTAGGCTGTTCCTCATAGGTAAATAGATCCAGCTGAAGCGCAGCCTCCCGAAGCAGCGACAAATTTTGCAACGCAACGCCCAGCAGCCGGATTGGCTCCCCCATTTTCCAATGCTTCAGAAATAGTCGGCGCGCCTCCGCATTGATTTCTTCCGAGGATTGGGTCGGAACCGGAAGCGTATGCGAGCGTGTGATCGTTGTCATATCCGGGCGTCGAATTGTTATCTGGACCGTGGATGCGACCATCCCTTGGCGCCTCAGCCGCCGGCCCGTCTGATCGCTCAAATTCAGCAATACTCTGAATATATCCTCCGCTTCCGTAAAATCATGGGGAAGCGTTGTTGTATGGCCAATCGACTTGTTAGGCTCGTGATTTCCATTAACAAGGGAATGATCAATGCCATGCGCAGCCGATTTCATCCAGGCGCCCATCACGCCAAAATGCTTAATCAGCTTCGTTTCCTCCGCAGCCGCAAGCTCTCCGATTGTTTTTATTCCCAGCTTGGACAGCTTATCCGCCGTTTTTGCCCCAATGCCATACATATCGCCGCATGGCTTATGCCACAGCAATTGCGGCACATCGCGGATGCGGAGAACCGTCAGGCCATTGGGCTTTTTCATGTCGGATGCCATCTTTGCCAGCAGCTTGTTTGGAGCAAGGCCGATGGAGCAAGGCAGCTGCCATTCCTTTTTGATTCTCTGCTGCAGCGTTTCCGCAATTTCCAGCGGCGTGCCGAACATTTTGGACCCGGTAATGTCGATATAGCATTCATCTATAGATATGGATTCCACAAGAGGCGAATATTGCCTTGCAATCTCCATAAAACCTCTGGAATATTTGCGGTATAAATCAAAATCCGGCTTGATCAATATCATATCCGGGCACCGCTTCATCCCTTGCGCTACCGTCATGCCGGTTTTGACCCCTTTGGCCCGTGCGGCATAGGAGCAAGTAACGATTATGCCTTTTCGCTGTTCGACGCTTCCGGAAACGGCCGTTGGTTTGTTGGCGTACACATCGGGTTCCTCCGCTTCGTGGACGGAGCAATAAAAGGCATTCATATCCACGTGAATGATAACCCTACCTTTAGATGGATAATACTCCTGCACATCTCCCATTTCTCCGCCACACCTCCGAACATTTGTTTCCACATGCTATAAAATCAGCATATCCATTAGACCCGATGAAGTCAATGGCCCTTTGCCAAGCTCTATTTTTTACTTATCTAGCCAAAAAAATGTCTTTACCTCTCTACTTTAACGCATCGGGATGGTATAATAATAAAATTATGAATACAGGCGCGTTAGGCATCACGCCACAACCAGCCTGTCATCACCTCGCGGAATGCCGGTTTTGCGCCAGGAATTATGAATGCGGCAGGCGTTTGCGCTGATTTATTGAAGGGGGCCTCACAACTAATGAATGGAAACATTACGATTTTTGATACGACGCTTCGCGACGGAACGCAAGGTGAAGGCATCAGCCTGTCTGCCGACGACAAGCTCAAAATTGCCCAGAAGCTTGACGCTTTGGGCGTTCATTATATTGAAGGCGGCAATCCCGGAAGCAACAGTAAAGATATCGAGTTTTTTCAACGCGCAAAATCATTGGGTCTAACCGCCAAGTTAACCGCTTTCGGAAGCACTCGCCGCAAAAACAGCATAGCCGAGCAGGATGCAAGCCTGCTGCGGATTATTGAATCCGGCGTTCCAGCGGCGACCCTTGTCGGCAAAGCATGGGATTTCCATGTGCATACCGCCCTGCAAACCTCGCTGGAGGAAAACCTGGCGATGATCTTTGACTCCTTTGCCTTCCTTAAACGTTCCGGCATGGAAGCCATGTATGATGCGGAGCATTTTTTTGACGGGTACAAAAATAATCCGGAATATGCGCTCGCCGCTTTGAAAAAAGCCCAGGAGGGCGGCGCAGACTGGCTTGTTCTGTGCGACACCAACGGCGGCACAATGCCAGGCGAAATTCATGAAATCGTTAGCCGCGTAGCGCAGGAGCTGTCTACGCCACTCGGTATCCACACGCATAACGACTGCGAATTGGCCGTAGCCAATTCCCTCGCTGCCATTGGAGCGGGAGCACGCCAGGTTCAAGGCACAATAAACGGCTACGGGGAACGCTGCGGCAACGCCAATCTGTGTTCCATCATTCCTAACCTGCAGCTTAAGCTGGGATACTCCTGCCTGCCGGAGGAGAAGCTGCGGGCATTAACAAGCACCGCGCGATTTGTAAGCGAAATCGCCAATGTGCATATGCCGGTTGGTCAAGCGTTTGTGGGCAACGCCGCATTTGCCCATAAAGGAGGCATTCATGTCTCCGCCATCATGAAGGATTCCAAAACGTATGAGCATATACAGCCGGAGCTGGTTGGCAACAAGCAGAGGATTCTCGTTTCGGAGCTGGCTGGCCAAAGCAACATTATTTCCAAGGCGGTTGAAATGGGCCTTGATGTCAACGCCAATAACGAAAAAACGAAAGCAATTATCGACCGGATCAAAGAGCTTGAGCATCAAGGTTATCAATTTGAAGGCGCCGACGCTTCTCTGGAGCTGCTGCTGCGCGACGCGTTTACGGAATCCGTCAGCATCTTTACGGTGGAATCCTTCAAAATGCATGTGGAAAAAAGCAACGGCAATATGATCTCCGAAGCTATAGTCAAGCTGAACGTCGGCGGTCAGCAGGTGTATACGGCCGCGGAAGGCAACGGTCCCGTCAATGCGCTGGATAATGCGCTGAGGAAAGCGCTGGTTCAGTTCTACCCTCAAATTGAAAATATTCATTTGTCCGATTACAAGGTTCGGGTGCTTAGCGAAAAGGATGCGACTGCTGCCAAGGTTCGCGTGTTGATCGAATCGACGGGCTTAGACAATACCTGGAGTACGGTCGGGGTATCCAGCAATGTCATTGAAGCCAGCTGGGAAGCGCTGCTTGACAGCATCCGGTATGCCTTGCTTCAAATGGATCGCGTAGAGATTGGAAACCCTCCTGCAGCGGAACGGCTGGGATTAGTGAATCATTAAGTTCAAATCAAGTAATGCGGTCAAAAACAGGCCGGGCGGATCTCCTAATGGAATCCCGCCCGGCCTGTTTATTATCGTCTTAATAAGCTCTGCACATGTGTCAATTGGATGAAGCTGATGTTTGTTGTTCAGCCTAGCTGTCGCTATCCGCCCATTTTTGAATGAGCCGCTCCCACTCTCCGTACGTAATGACGCCATTGATTCGCTCCCTAATCACGCCTTTGGAATCAATCAGAAAGCTTGTCGGAAACGTATTAACCTTATATAGTCCGGTTACCGCGCCATCGCGATCCATTAAAACCGGGAATGTAAAGCCATGGTCCTCAACAAATTTCCGCGCATTCCGTTCCTTGTCGTAATTGGTGGAGTTAACTCCGTACAGCGTCATAACATCTCCGTAGTTTTCATGCAGCTTCTGCAAATCGGGAGCCTCCAGCTCGCATGGACCGCACCAGGACGCCCAAAAATTGACCAAGGCCAGCCTTCCCCCACTGCCTACTTCAATCGTTTCGTCCCCCAAATTCGGCAGCTTGAAAACGGCGGCCTGATAACCTGCCTTAGGCTTAAAATCTGCCGCCGCTTCCACTGTTTTAGCAGAAGTGTCGTTACTGCTCATATACTGGTAAAGCGCCACCCCGAATAACAAAAACGCTATCACGAAAAACGCAATGACTTTTTTCACAAAAACCCTTCCTTTTTTGCTGATCTGCCCCTATAGTAACATGCCCTCATGCAAGATCACAAGAAAAGGAAGCGGGTTTATTCAATCCCCCCTAAAGTACACTTCCTCTTACACTTTAAAGGAACCCACAAGCTCTAGCAGCTCCTCCGACATTTGGGTCAGGTTTCCAGATGAAGATGTAATTTGCTCCATTGTTGCCAATTGCTCCTGCGTTGCGGCGGATACGCTGATCGTTCCCGATGAGGTTTCATCCGCAATTTTTTGAATGGTATTGATGGCTTGCACCAAAATTTCCGTATTGGCGGACATTTTTTGCGCCGCATCGGAGACCGACTGAATTTGATCCGTAACCGATAAAACGGCATTTTGGATGCTGTCAAACGAGGAGCCCGCCGCCGTTACGGCTGATTTCCCGCTTTCTACCGCTCCAATTCCCGTTTGGACCGAAGCAATCGTTTTTTCCGTATCTTGCTGAATCGTCTGGACCAGTCCAATGATCAGCTTGCTGGAGCCAGCGGATTGGTCGGCCAGCTTGCGGATTTCGGAAGCAACGACCGCAAAGCCGCGGCCAGCCTCGCCCGCTCTTGCGGCTTCAATAGCCGCATTAAGAGCCAACAGATTAGTCTGAGAGGAAATATCCGAAATTACCGCCACAATCTCGCCGATTTCCTTGGAACGTTCGCCAAGCCGCGAAACTTCGCCCGCGATATTTTCGACGGTATGCTGAATTTGATTCATTTGGTCGATAACGCTGGAAACCGCAATAGTGCCTTCTCTTGATACATCAGCCGCAAATTGGGATTGCTGAGAGACGCTTAATGCTTTTTCGGCGATTTGCCCCGCTTCAAGGGTCAGGTGGTTTACAAAACCCATGCTTTCATTGATTTTTCCCATCTGCTCCTGCGAACCAGCCGATACCTGCTCGGTAATGCTCACCACCTGTTCCGTCGCTTTAGTGGTATGCTCCGCTCCCGCCGTCAACTCCTCCGAGGAAGCCGCCACCTGCTGGGCGCTGTCGGTCAATTTGGCGATCAAATTTCTCAAGTTGGCCGTCATGTTGTTAAATGTTGCCGACAACACCGCAATTTCATCCTTGGTGGAGACCGATATGTTGTCTCCCGTTAAATCGCCGGACGCTATCTTTTCAGAAGCTCTGGATAAAATTTTGACAGGTTTCGTTATATTGCCGGCGATCCATACCGCAACCCCGGCTCCAAGCAGCAGGGATACGACCGACAAAATAATAATCGTAAGCTGCGTACCTTCAATTTGCTTGGCAACACTTGCCGTTTCGTCCGTCAATTGCCCCGTCTGAAGCTCGACAAATCGGTCCGCTGTTTCCCGAAACTTTTGAATAATGGGTTCGTTGGTTGCAACAAGCGCCAAATACGCCTCGGTACGATCTTGCAGCTTGTATTCGATCATATTTTCGATATTGCTTGTATATTGCTGCTGCAGCAAATCAAGTCCCTGCAAAATTTGCCACTTGTCGCGATCCTGAATTAAGGCTTGCAGCGATTCGCTTACCGCATTGTATTTAGTGACGGATTGCCGGTATACATCAATATGGGCAGTATCCCCGCTTGATATAAAGGCGTTAATGCTTAACTCCTCATCTTTAACTGCCAAGCTTAAATCCTTAACATAGCTGACAGAGGCAGCTTGATTGTTAAGCAATTGTTGGTAGGTTTTTTCGATAGACAACATCTGGAAACCGTTGGTTACTGAGCTGATTGCCAACAGCAGCAATATAGCGGAGAAGCCCAGGTACAGCTTTTTGCTGATGGTCATTTTCATAGGTGTCGCACATTCCTTCCGTTCATTATTAAGTTGTATGATTAATCAGCAAAAATGACGGCTGTTTCCTCTCTGAATTTCGCCGCCGCTTCGTTTGCCGTCAATTCTCCTTTTTTGAATTGAGCTTCAAGCTTTGTGAAGACCGTCCCCACTCTGCCCGACACTAACGGCGCTGGAGGATCAATGGGGCTCGAACGCTGCTCCACCTTTTCCATATAAACGTATTGCTCTTTTTCTGCTTCCTCCAAAATAGACATCAAATGCTCGCGCACACCAGCAACTGCCGGCACTCCTCTTTCTCCGCGCAGGTCTTCATTAGCGCTTTCATCATTCAGGAAAAAGTCAATAAACAAGGCTGCATTTTCCTTTTTTTCTGAATAGGAGGAGATGGAGAAAAACATGGACGGCTTCACAAAGTTTCCTTCATTGCCGCCTGTATAAGATGGAAAAGGCAGAAGCTTAAATGGTTTCCCGGCTATATTGGAATAACCGACAACGTTGTTGCTTGTGATGGAGTGAATGGCTGCAAGATCCTTAACGATCAGCTGTTCCTTGTCACCCTTGAGGCTGCTTGTCAGCCAATCCGGCGCCATAAGCCCTTCCTGGATAAATTGATTTTGCATAGTCAGAAAATCAACTAGTAATTGGTCATCGCTATACCCTAGACCGGTACCTTCGGGGTTATACATGGAAGCGCCGCGCTGGCGCAAATAATAACTGAAATCAAACGATGTGGAGCCGATTGGATAAAAATCAGGGTTGCCAGCCGCTTCCTTAAGCTTCCTGCTAATGGAAAGCAGGTCTTCATACGTATACCCTTCTCCCGGCGCTTCAATATTGTATTTGGCGAACAACGCCGGGTTATATAAGTAGCTTGGCGCATTAACACCTGTAACAATGCCGTATAGCTTGCCGTCGACTGTACCGGACTGGATAGATGAAGCATCCATATCATCCAGCTTGATTCTATCCTCCTGAACCAGCTCGTCCAGCGGCAGCAGGAGTTTCCGTTTAACAAATTCATCAATATATTTGTAATCCATTTGGATTACATCTGCCATATCCTGATCCGCTGTTTTCATGGCGATCTTTATCCAGTAAGCGGAATTGGGAGCATCCTCCCACTCCACTTTAATATGGGGATATTTTTCTTCAAATTTTGCAATTGCTTTTAACGTTCGCTCCTGTCTTCCTTCATTCCCCCACCAAAATACTTTCAATACTTCCTTTCCATCCTCTGTTTCTTCTGTTGTCTGATTGCTTTCGCTGTTGTTGCTGCATGCCACTGCCCATATTGACACAAGCATCAATACAGCAAGCACCCCCAAAACACGCTTCAATTTCATTCCTGTCACCTCATGCTGTTTTTAGTCTCATTTTCCTGTATTTATCAATACATATAGTCTATCGGGTAAAAGAACCCTAAAATTGATATGCATTTACACCATTGTATGGATTTTATTAAGAGGAAGGGTTAAAATACGATGTGGAGCCGCCGTTTGGATGTGATCATCTCACCGATTTTCGAGAGGAGGAGCAATTATAATGACGGAGAGCCAAATATATGAATCCGCTTACAGAAAACTGATTGAGCTTTGTACTGAAGCACATCCGCAAGAGGCCTGCGGTATTTTAGGCGCTTCCGAAGGATCGCCAATAATAGATACGGTTATTCCAATAGCTAACGCATCACCGGACCCGGAGGACTCCTTTTATTTTGATCCAGGGGAGTGGACGGCTGCTTTTTTTCACATGCAAAAAAACCGGCAACGAATTGCCGGCTTGTATCATTCCCATCCCGCCTCCGAGGGCATTCCTTCTTACCGGGACCGTAAAGGCTTCCTTCCATCACCAGGTCTATCCTATTGGATCGTTGCGGAAGACGACTCCGGCAAGGTGTGTGCCACCCCCTACCGGTTCTTGGAGGGCTGCTTTGAAAAGCTGAGCTTAGTGCTTGCTTAAATAGGCGTACAAATCGCCTAGCGTTACAATGTTTTTGTTATAAATGGCTTGCAGATAATGGCACCACAGCTTGGCCGTCATAATGGAATCCTCGAGCGCGTGATGCCTGACGGTAATCGGTATGCAGCAGCGCTGAAGCACATCGTCAAGACCATAGCGCTCTTGGCCGGGATCCAGCCACTTGGCAATCATCATTGTATCCAGCACGCGATGATTCAGGTTGACCTTGGACGTCCTCCATAATGCGGCATTCAAAAACTGCTTGTCATGTCCAGAAGCGTGCGCGATAAGCAGCCTCCTGCCTACAAAAGCCATGAAGTCGTGAAGCACCGACATCAAATCCGGCGCATCATTCACAATTTCATTGGTAATGCCGGTCAAATCAATGATCGCTTTTGGAACCGGACGTTTGGGATTAACCAGACTATAGAAGGTTTCCTCAGGAACCGGCACGCCGCCTCTTACGACGATTGCGCCAAAGGAGATAATTTCATCGCCATTGTTTGGATTAAACCCGGTTGTCTCCAGGTCGAAAACGACACACTCCAATTCCTTAAGAGGCGTGTCCAATAGCGATTGCTTGCGCTGCTCCCGGTTTGCATTACGTATAAAAGCCATCTGCTGTGCATTTTGCGATCCCAGCATCGAAGCTATGGCAGGAGTTACCCCTCCCATCTTGTAAAGGCTCCACATGCGGCCTACGCCTTTTTGCTCCTTCAAACAGTCCCACCGCCTTACCGCTACATAAGCCTGCCCATCGTTTGTTTATAGACAGCCTTTTGCAGTCGTTTGCCCTGCTTCAGGCTTTTTTTAAGCTCATCTGCCATTTCCTTGGTCAGTTTGCTGCTATGAATTTTCCCATTCCCCGCATACAACTGATCCTCATTTTGTTCCGTTGTCAGCAATCGCAGATGCAAAATACAGTTAAATGCCCGTTCATATGCATCGCCGTCTTCCCGTGAAAGCTTTCCTGACTCAACAAGCATCTTTATTCTCTCCAGCGTTGAGGTTGAAGCAATATTGGACTGGATGGCAAGCAACCGAATGGAATTCACCATTGGAATATAAGCACCGTATTTGATGTCCAGGCTGCCGGCGTCTTCACCGTATCTTTCTTTTAGCAGCTGACCGAATACGTTAACTATTACTTTATGCCGCATCGTATTTTCTATCATTCTTTTCAGAATGACGGGATGATTCAGCGTATCGGAAAAAAACATACTTTTTAAGCTGTCAGCCAGCCCTGTGTCCCCATACACGCAGCGCCCGTCCGCGATAATGAGCAAATATCTGACCGCTTCCCATTCCGGCTCCCGGAACCATCTCCCCAGCCGTTCTCTCCACTCCAGAAGAGACTGGCACCAGTCCGGGTTTTCGCTAAGCACGTTCCCTTCGCATGGCGGATAACCGGCCACCACAAGATTGCCGACAATAAGCTTGCTTAACTCCAAAAAATAAAGCTTGGTTTCTTCCTCGCACCCCGGCAAGTCTCTATAAATCAATCCGCTATCCTGATCGCTGGATAATGTTTGCTCCCTCCGACCGCCGCTGCCGAACAATAGATAAGCGTATGGCACGGGGGGAGGACCTTTCCCCATCCGTGCCATTTCTTCCTCTGCGAGCATGATGGCCCTGATGATCAGGGCATCATGCGTCTCATTCAATTGTTCGTTAAATTCTTCGACAGGCTGAGTCGGGAGAAGGGCAAACATCTCTTCGTGAAGCTGATCTCGCAACCACCGCAGCCGTTCTACGTTGTCAGCAGAGCTGATCTGTTGTAAGCGGTGCGGCCGCATCGGATCAATCATGCGCCGCTCTCTCCCCTCGGTCAGCACTTATACCGGCTGGATTAGCCTTGTACGCTTTGACCTGGTTTTTTCAATTGCTCAGGATAACCATATACCCCGTGCTCGCTCAGGTCAAGACCTACAATTTCTTGCTCCTCTGTAACGCGGAAGCCCATTATTTTCTTCATAGCGCCCAGTACGATGAAGGAAGCTACCAATACGAAAGCGCCAGCTACAACAACCGATTGAATTTGTACCCACAGCTGTGCAAAGCTGCCTGTATCGATCAAACCGCCTTGGCCTACTCCAACCTTGTCGGCCAGCTCCTGAGTGGCGAAGATGCCGTTGGCCAGCGTACCCCAGATACCTGCCATGCCATGGACGGAAAGGGCATAAATCGGATCATCAACCTTCAGTTTTTCAAACATTTTAACACTGTAGAACACCAGAACGCCTGCAAGCAAACCGATAACAACAGCAGCCCATGGCTCAACGAATGCGCAGGATGCCGTAATCGCAACCAGGCCGGCAAGCGTGCCGTTCAGCATATGCGTAATGTCGGATTTGCCGGTAACGGCCCAAGAGATCAAAAGCGCTGCCACGCCGCCAGCGCCAGCCGCCAGCATGGTTGTAAAGGCAACATATGTGAAGAAACCGTCGCCGATGGCAACTGTGGAACCTGCGTTAAAGCCGAACCAGCCTACCCACAGAAGCAACACGGACAATGCCGTAAAGACCTGGTTATGTCCCAAAATTTCATTAGCGGAGCCATCTTTGTTAAACTTACCGATACGAGGCTTCAGAAGCACCGTGGCTACAAATGCCGCAACCGCGCCAGACAAGTGAACAACCGTTGATCCGGCAAAGTCTTGCGCGCCGTGATCGGCCAACCAGCCGCCTCCCCAAATCCAGTGCGCAACGATAGGATAAATCAGACCTACATAGAACAAGGTAAATACGACATAAGACGCGAGCTTTGCCCGTTCAGCGAATCCGCCCCAAGCGATTGTCAGGGAGATTGCTGCAAATGCCAGCTGGAACAGGAAGAATACGCCGCTAGGGTAAGAGTCTCCCTCAGCCGCAGCCGTTGGAGCGTTGTAGAAGAAATCTCCCCAGCCGATAAACTTGCTCAAGGCGCTTTCGCCGCCAAAAGCGATGCCGTAACCAAAAGCCCAATAAATCAGTGCTGCAAGTCCTACTGTAAAGATCGTTTTGCCGGCAACGTGACCAGCGTTTTTCATTCGAGTGGAGCCTGCTTCAAGAAGAATAAATCCGCCCTGCATCAAAAGTACCAGAATAAATGCCAGCATAACCCACAACGAGTTAAGTCCCATGTCCAATGTTGCGCCAGATGGGTCAGCCGCGAACGCGACCACAGGGAACAGGATTGTCATCAATCCCAGTGCGAGAAAAGTCTTCTTAATCAATACGACCACTCCTTTAATGTTATGTTTATTAACATGTGACGAAAGACTTAATGTCATTATAGTCAGTGGAGATCAATTTGACAATACGTTTTTTGCCTTTTTACGAAAAAAATCTAACGTTCGGCATAAAACATGACACGAACGTTAGGATTTGACTCCTTTTTGATTGATTACTGCATCAATCTTGATTGTTTTCTTCTCATTTCCATCCATTTCCTGAACCTGAGCGTTGGCTGAAAGCCATATTCGCCACCGGCCATGACGCCAGTCATGTCCTATAATGGGAAGCGGACTTTTTGAACGATCCTATAATGAAGGTTCAAAAGTTCGCTTTCCAGTACCAAGAAGATGGCTTGAAGCTAGAAATCGAGAACCGGAGCGTAGTCTAAGCTACGTGAGGATCGGAGATTTCGGCTGAATGCCATATTCGCCGCCGGCCATGACGCTAGTCATGACCCGTAATGGGAAGCGGACTTTTTGAACTACCCTATAATGAAGGTTCAAAAAGTTCGCTTTCCAGTACCAAGAAGATGGCATGAAGCTAGAAATCGAGAACCAGAGCGTAGTCTAAGCTACGTGAGGATCGGAGATTTCGGCTGAATGCCATATTCGCCGCCGGCCATGACGCTAGTCATGCCCTGTAATGGGAAGCGGACTTTTTGAACTACCTCTTACAAAAGTAATACGTTTGACTGTATGGTTGCTTTCCTATTATCATTAAGTAAAAGGTGGTGAGGGGATGGAGGAAGAGAAACTATACAGAATAGGGGAATTGTCCAAGCTGGCGCAGATCAGTCCGCGAACGATCGACTATTATACATCATTAGGCCTCATTGAACCGGCCAAGCGATCGCTCAAAAACTACAGGCTGTACCACTTTGAAACCTTGCAGGAGCTTGAACGTATTGAAGAATTAAAAAAGGATAAATATACGTTGGATGAGATCAAAGAAAAGCTGGATACCTGGAGAAAGGTTACGCCGGAGGCGCAAATATCGCTGAAGCTGACCGAAATCCAGCAGCATCTCTCCCAGCTGGAGCGGGAAGTCAAGGAGCTTGAGCCGGTTATCAAACAGCTGAAGCCCAAGCAAGCAAGCCGGTTATATACTCGGCTTATGCCGCAGACGGCAGCGTGTATCGAAGCATTGATGCTTTTAATGAACAAAAGCTCGCTAATGTAACCATTAGCAAACTCACATTGCAGGAGGAATGTCACTATGTTTTACATCCTGATTATAGCTGCTTTCGGTCTTACCATATGGGCACAGTTCCGGGTTAAGGGCACGTTCAATAAATGGACAAAGGTGCAAGCCAGCAGCGGACTTACCGGCTACCAGGCAGCAAGGCGGATGCTGGACAACAACGGCCTGCACGATGTTCCTATCGAACCTGTGCCAGGCGCTCTGACGGATCATTACGACCCCATAAACCGCGTCGTACGCTTGTCCGAGCCCGTCTATTACGAAAACTCGATTTCCGCCATATCGGTTGCTTGCCATGAAGTTGGCCATGCCATCCAGCATTCTGTTAAATATCCGTTCCTGGTGGCTCGTCATCGTATCTTCCCGATTGTAAACTTTGCTTCCGGTATCGCGCCGTTCCTGCTGATTGGCGGTATTTTGTTCCAAGCCTTTGGACTCATCGGTCTTGGCATCGTCTTTTTCTCCATCGCGGTTGCGTTCCAGCTTATTACGCTGCCGGTTGAGTTCAATGCCAGCAACCGCGCACGCGAGCTGATGGTATCGGAAGGATTTATTTCAGGCAATGAGGAGCACGGCGTCGCCAAAGTGCTTAACGCTGCAGCCCTTACTTACGTAGCGGCAGCCCTTCTTTCTTTGCTTGAGCTGATTCGATACATCTTGATCTTTACTCAAAACAGAGATTAAACCATATGAAAGCAAAAACAAGCGGTTCAGGAGAATATCCTGGCCGCTTGTTTTTTAATTAATTTAAAAGATAAGGCTCAACCTAATAATCAGTGCTTGACAGAAAACGCTGATTTCTGGTTTGAGCCAAAGATAATGATCAAAAGTCCATTTCTCCATTGTAGGATATGTGGAATTATCCATTTTCCTTGGAATGGAAATAACGTAGCAAAAAGCTGTAAAACACTTTAGCAACCAGCGGCAAACGCTCATTGCTTCTTCTAATGATACCAATCGTCCGCGTTACGTTTGGATGCATAACTCTGACCTTGGCCGGCTGCAGCGGGCCTGTATGATATAGCGCAAGCTCCGGCAGCAGACTAACTCCCATGCCAGCCGCAACCAATCCCCTAATCGTATCGGTTTCTTCACCTTCAAAACCTATTTTCGGGGAAAAGCCGGCCCGTTCGCATGCATCCCATACGATAGGCCGCAAAGAATAACCTTCGCTAAATAATACAAAGTCCTCTTCAGCCAATTGGTTTAACGAAATATGTTCAGCCCCTGACAATGAATGTCCAGGCGGCAAAATGGCATAAAGCTCCTCCGTCAGCAACACTTCGCCGCATACTTGATCATGCTCGCTCGGCATCGGCGAAATAAAGGCAAGATCAATATCCCCCTTGACCAGATCACGAATGAGAGAATTATATTTGCCTTGATTAAATCGAAACTTGACGTTAGGATGCTGCTTGCGGAAAGCCGCCACGACCTGCGGTATAAGCGAATTGCCCAAGCTATGAGGAAAGCCAAGACGGATTTCCCCTTTTTCGGGATCAAGAAATTCATGAATTTCAGTAACCGCTTTCTCCAAATCCTGCAAAATCGCTTCCGCACGTTTGAGAAAAAGGCCGCCTACGGGCGTAAGCTGAAGATTACGGCCTTTCTGGACAAACAGCTTTACGCCCAGTTCCTCCTCCAATTGATGAATCTGGCGGCTGACCGCCGATTGGGCTACATGCAGCTCCTCGGCTGCTTGCGTTACATGTTCCTTCCTTGCCACCCTAACAAAATAATAAAGCTGTCGAAGTTCCATACTGCCCAATATCTCTCCTGTTTTATTGCCGTATTTGTATTGCTTAGCCAGTTGCGCCTTGACGGCGCTTTTTGATGGTATCCATGGCGGAGTAAAGCAGATAACCGCTAACCGCGCCTCCGATATGGCCCCATAAATCAATTCCGCTCACGAGCATCGAATGAACGACGCCAAACACCAATATGAGATAAACGGTTTTTCGGGATGCCGCATCAAGCATATGCCTGCGCTGCAGCGCTATAAACAAAAAAGCGCCGTATACGCCGTAGATGGCCCCTGAAGCCCCAAGGGCTAGATGATAGCCGCTATCCCCCGCCAAATGCATTAATGCCGATACAAGATTGCCCCCAATGCCGCACAGAAGGTAAAAGGGTACATACCGTTTCCATTTCAGCAAATATTCCAGCGGCGGGGCAAAAATGATCAAGCCCAGCATATTGGAAAACAGATGGCCAAAATCGGCATGCATAAAGACGGAAGTTAAATATCTCCAAGGCTCCCTGAGCCCCAATGGATCTAGCACGGTGTCTGTAACAAAGACCCCATAGCTATAAGCCAGATTGCCAAATATTAAAGTGATAATAAACACAACCAAATTAATAAAAACAATGGCCGCCGTTGCAGGGTAATTTTTTAAATAGTCGCGAAAGCTTTCATACCTTAGAAAAATCATGTCCGTGCTGCCTCCTTCTCGAATCTGCCAATCATTGGACAACGATGTTTCAATATGATTATAATGAATAGCGTAACCTATAAACAACTTTTCCAAGGAGGAATTACAATTATGGCACAAGAACGTACAGGCGTTGCTACACTTAAAGGCAATCCCATTACATTGATTGGTCCCGAGCTTAAGGCCGGCGACAAAGCTCCTGCTTTTACTTTGAACAAATCATTGACAGAAGCCGCTACATTGTCCGATTTTGCAGGCAAGGTGAAATTGATCAGCGTTGTGCCATCCATTGATACAGGTGTTTGTGATGCGCAAACCCGCAAATTCAACGAAGCAGCAGCAGCTCTAGGAGATAACATTGTTGTTCTGACTGTCAGCGTTGATACGCCCTTTGCTCAAGCTCGCTGGTGTGCTGCTGCCGATATCGACCGCGTCGTTATGCTGTCCGATTATAAGGAAAACAGCTTTGGCCAAGCCTATGGCGTATTGATTAAAGAATTTGCACTGGACATGCGCGCCATCTTTGTTGTGGACGCTAACGATACCATTCAATATGTGGAATATTTGTCCGAGATGGCTGAGCATCCCAACTATGAAAACGCCATTCAAGCTGCAAAGGCGCTGGTATAATCATACGAACGGGGAGTCAATACGTTTCAACCCCCCCTATACTGCAAACAAAGCGAGAGAAGGATTTCCTTCCTCGCTTTGTTATGTATTAGCTATTTACTTTAAACGCCCCAAGCTTCTTGTCCAATACGCGATAGATATCAAGAATAACCCGGTAATTGGAGCCAAGATCACCCATCGATCCGCGTGAGGCCGAATAAATATCGACTGCCGAGGTTAAAGGATTAACACTAATAACCGAAACCGTAATATCCATCGTTCTGCCCAGCGCTGTACGTTTCTCCAACACTATTTCTCCAACGGATTGCACTTCATGCAGTACCTTATAGCCCTGCATTTTTTTTAGAGTGGATATCACTTCTTCCCAGGCTTTCTCCTTGGAAAGCTTATAGAAGTGCGATTTCAGCAATGGATCCTTAGCTCTGTCACCTGTCAGCTCATGACTGCGCAGCAGCCCGATTAAGGTCCGCTTTAACAACAAAAATCTCCCCCTCTGGCATCTATCTACATTATCTAATGATAACATGTTTTCACATATGAAAAAAGAGCTTTTGTCCGAATTCACGGAACAATCGCTCTTTCGCAACATTTAGGAACCCGCCTATGCCGTCCGACCCGCATGTTTCTGAACCCGCTCTCGCAGGTGGGTGTCCGCAACCACGCTTTTGAGGTCCCCTTTAGAGGGCATGTCAGCCGCTTGGCAATGTTGGTCTCCCGTGAAACAGCCATTGGTTCAAAACAACGAAGGATCGAAACGAACATCGCAGGATGTATTGCTATTATAGACCGAATACCATCAAAAGTAAACTGCAACCGATTTGTTATTTATTGGATTCCTTAAAATCGTCTTTCACCAGGTCCTCGCGGTCCATCTCGGCTGCTTCCTCCGCTTCCTCTTCCAGCGATTGGCGCTGTCTTTCAACCTGCTCCTGCAGCTTTACATAGATAATGTTAAAGTTCCAATAAGCCAGGAAAGCGATGATGCTGCCCATAAAAAACGGAATCAGGAAAGTAAAGTGAAACAAGCTGATATATACAACCAACCCGCACATTACCGCGGTAGACAAGGACCGGAACGGCTTGCCGATCGTAATCAAAACCGCGTTTTTAAGCAATTGAAACGTTTTCATATGATAGTGAACAAGCATAGAAAAAAAGTTGAACAAAGAAACGCCCAACAACGCCAAAAACGCAATAAAAATGTACGATAGAACATTAAGCTGTTCTCTGTATACAATAAAATCGACAATCATGACTGCAATCAGAATCGTATAAATGATTCCGCCAATCATGCTTTGTTTGTAATTTTCTTTATAGCCGCGGAAAAACGTTTTGAACAACGGTACGTCCACCTCGCCCGTTACCCACTTCCTTGCAACGGCGAACATAGCCGATGTCGCAGGAAAAATGGTAAACGGCGCTAGCGCAGCCATCAAGATAAGCGAAGTATATACCGCGCTCAGCATCTCTTCTTCCGAAACCGTGCCGCTTGCTACAAACAAGGTCGCCCCCACAAAAATAAATGGAATGGAGCATGCAATCCAAAGCAGATTAATAACCGAAAATCTCATAATCCACTCCGAAATACGGTAAAAACCTCCCATGAGCCCTCTAGGTTCCATCTGATTCCCTCCACCAGCTTCATTTGACTGTCCCAACATCTTATATGCGCACTGAGCTTTTTACAGGCGCATGATCAGAGTACAAACGTCCGCCCATTTTTGCTCTCATAGGCCTCTGTCTAAGCGATAGCGGCTTTTCTGCATAGGATATATTGTGTTCACCCACTACGATGATTAAAAGGAGGTTGCTGCTAATGAGCAACGTAGGTCCCGGTTATGGTTACGGGCACGGTCACGGCTTCAATTCTGTAGGTGCCATTCTCGTATTGTTTATCCTTCTGGTCATCATCACAAAAACAATCCTGTATTAATAAACAAGCCAATAGCTATCACTCGTATGACATGACCGCCTAGCCGCCAACGGCGCGGCGTACACAAAAAAACCGAGGGAGTCCGGATGCCCGCAAGGCAAACGGACGTCCCCGGTTTTTTTCTTAGCTATTTGTGAAATCGTCCGAAGGTCTTGGTTTACGGTTTTCGCTGCTGCGGCCTTCGCTGCTGCTGCGTTTACCATAACCACCGCTTCCGCGATTTTCGTAGCTGCCGCCGCTGCTATTGTTGCCGCGATAGCCGCCTCCACCGCTGCTGCGACGATCATCGCGTCCGCGATAGCCGCCACCGCCGCCGCTTCCACCAGAACGATTACCGCCATATGAGGAACTGCTGCGGTTAAACGGACGACCGTTAGAACGAATATCCGGTCTGCGCTTTTTGGCGCGCAACGGCTCTTCAGGCGTAAGCTCGATGTCTACGTCTTTTTTCTCGCCGGTCAACAGCTTGATTGTTGCAGCAAGAAGATGAACGGAATCGTATTGCTCAAGCAATTGAATAGCAATCGCTTTGTATTCCGAAAACTCCTCGTTTTGAACAACTTCCAGGACCCGCTCTGCTGTTACGCGTTGCTTGCCTTCAATCGCCTCGGCCAAGCTTGGCAGAGGTTTGCGGTTCATGCGTTGGCGCGTAATACGCTCGATGAAGTGAAGATGGTCAATCTCACGCGGCGTAACAAAGCTCCATGCCGTTCCTTCTTTGCCCGCACGGCCGGTACGGCCGATCCGGTGCACATAGCTCTCGGGATCCTGCGGCAAATCAAAGTTTATGACATGCGTCACACCCGAAACATCCAAGCCGCGAGCCGCAACGTCTGTAGCAACTAGAACATCGATGCTTCCATCGCGGAATTTGCGCATAACGTTGTCCCGCTGGTTCTGCGAAAGGTCGCCATGCAGTCCGTCAGCGGAATAGCCGCGTTTCTGCAGCGCTTCGCTGAGCTCGTCAACCCGGCGTTTTGTCCGGCCGAAAATAATCGCTAGTTCTGGAGATTCCATATCCAGCAAACGGCTAAGCGCTTCGAACTTTTGACGCTCATGGACTTCAATATATGCCTGTTCAATGGATGGTGCAGTAACTTGCTTAGGAATAACAGACACATGCTCAGGGTCTTTCAAGAACTGCTGGGCAAGCTTCTGGATATTAAGCGGCATTGTAGCGGAGAACAGCATAGTTTGGCGCTCTTCGGGCACCAATTTGAGAATGGACTGGATATCTTCCATAAAGCCCATATCCAACATTTCGTCTGCTTCATCCAGAATGACGGTTTGTACATCATCCAAACGAATGGTTTTCCGGTTAATGTGATCCAACAGTCGGCCAGGGGTTCCGATAATGATCTGCGGACGTTTCTTCAACGCGCGAATTTGACGTCCGATTTCTTGTCCGCCATATATAGGAAGCGAACGAAGTCCTTTAAAACGAGTCAGCTTACCGATTTCATCGGCAACCTGAATAGCAAGCTCGCGGGTTGGTGTCATAATCAGTGCAACAATGCGATCCTCGCTAGTCGGAATTTTGTTAATGAGCGGAATTCCGAATGCCGCCGTCTTGCCAGTACCTGTCTGTGCTTGTCCAATCAGATCGCGTCCCATCATTGCAACGGGAATGGATTTGTCCTGAATGGGGGTCGATTCCTCAAAACCTAACTCCGTAATTGCCTGCAACACTTTTGGTTCCAGACCAAATTCAGCAAATGTTTTCAAACGATTCTCAAACTCCTTCTATCTGCAGCCTTCTTAAAATATTCAAATCATTATAGCACAGTTTTCATTATGAATACCAGCTTACATAAAAAGTCCATACTAAAACAAATGTAACAGCAGGTATGAAAAGGCCGAATTTCAATACCTTGCGCGTGAGGTGAATTC
>PJUA01000472.1_pt1 | contig 21203 bp, 16 predicted proteins | sample 1512151 | NCBI WGS metagenome assembly PJUA01 (sample SAMN08177678, study PRJNA422409) | Soil metagenome, whole genome shotgun sequencing project. | isolation source: Soil enriched on filter paper: beechwood xylan treatment | place: USA: Madison | collected 2015-01-15
TGCCATTTCACGGTGGAGATCCGCCATCTGCCGATCGACGACCCACACGAAATCCTGCAGTCGGTCGAAAACCATTGCCGCAGGACGCTGGAGCCGGAGATGCGCGCGGTGGCCCCCGACACCGGCATCACCCTGTCGGTTGTGAGCAAAAGCCCTGGCCTCGCCACGAATCCCGAGGCCGATATTGCTGCCGTCGTGCGCCGGATCACCGGTGACAACAACAGCTTCGCCGTCGCCTATGCCACTGAAGCCGGCCACTTCAGCGAAGCAGGCATTTCCACCATCATCTGCGGTCCCGGATCGATCGCTCAGGCTCACAAGCCAGACGAGTTCATCGAAATCTCCCAAATCGAAGCCGGTGACCGCTTCATGCAGGCCCTCGCCGATGCCCTTGGCCGAAAAGCGGCCGCCTGAGACCGCTCAGCGGATCACGAAGGCTGCGGCAACGGAATGTTCACAATTACGTCATGTAATGATCGAGGGCCGCAAAGGGACATCGGATGAATCTCCGCCAGCTTGAAGCCTTCCGTCTGGTCGTTTCGACAGGAACCACCGTTGCCGCTGCCCGGATCTTGAATTTGACGCAGCCGGCGGTCAGCAAGCTGATCACGGAATTTCAGAAATCGATGGGAATTCCGCTGTTCCGACGCGAGAATGGGCGTCTTATTCCCACCAACGAAGGGATGGCGCTGTTCGCTGAGGTGGGAAAGGCCTTCGCTTCGCTCGAAGCCATCACCGAATTCGCCAATCGGGCACGCGACGTCAAGACCGGCAACGTCAACGTCATCATCATGCCCAGCCTCGCCTACAATTTCGCCGCACGGGTCATCGCCAACGTCTCGCCGTTGTTTCCAGGCTATCTGTTCGACGTGGGGTTCGGCGAGGCGGCGAGTTACGGGTTGGAACGGCTTGAGGACAAGGCAGATCTCGTCTTGCTGCTGATGCCGGCCCATCTGCCCGGCGTCGATGTGTTCCCGCTGGTCGATGTCCGTTGCGTTTGCGTCGTGCCGCGCGGACATCGCCTGACCAACCGATCCACCATCGATGTTTCAGATCTCGACGGTGAATCGCTCGTGCTGATCAATCCGCTGTATCACTGGCGCCAGAAGCTCGAAGAGGTGTTCGCACGCGCCGGCGTCAAGCCCATCGTGCGGGCGCAGACAACCAGCAGCGCCCATGCCTGCGGACTTGCCGCGCAAGGTGTTGGAATTGCACTTGTCAATGAACTGATGGCCAACGAAATCAATTTTCAGACAGCAGTCATTCGACCCTTCACCCCGACGCTTTGGCAGACCGTGGCCTTGGCCGTGTCGAAAAACAAGCCGAAATCGGATGTGTTGGTTGCGCTGATCGATGCTTTCCGCTCCGTGGCGAGAGAGTATTCTTGAGTTGAAGGTGTTTGATAAAATATCATGTCCTGGATTGTGATTGCCTGAATCACTTATTTCCATTCAGGCAATGGAGAATTTGCGATCTTTGATATGTTCGTTTGAAATTACGGGAAATTGACCATGAGGGCATGTCTTTCAACTAATTAGCTTGTGCCTATCGCATCTGGCGGATGCACTTGTCGTCCATTATCCAGGCTGTCGGAGCGTAGATCGACATCCAAGGCCACACCATCGACCATGAATCCTCCCTGCTTCCGACAGGGGTGTGCTCCGTCTGATCTGCGAGCAACTTGTTCGATTTAAGTGAACAAAGTGGCCGACATATATTCGCTATCTTGATACATGCAAATAGGCGGATCATACGTGCGACAACTCATTCACGGTTCTCCGCTCATGCTCGATACAGAAAGTCAGACCAAAGGCCCATCGAAGCGGATGCTGGCGCTCAAGGATTTTGAAGCTGCGGCGAAGCGTCATCTTCCCCGTTCGATCTTCGGATATGTTTCGGGAGGCGTCGAAGACAACCAATCGCTCCGGGAAAATCGCTCTGCCTTTGCAGAGCATCACCTGTTGCCGCGGGTGCTGGTCGACGTGTCCCAACGGAGCCAGGCGGTAACGCTGTTCGGGCGGAAGTACGATACTCCCTTTGGCATCGCGCCCATGGGATTATCGGCGCTTTCCGCTTATCGAGGCGACATCGTCCTGGCGTCCGCCGCCAGGGCAGCCAACGTGCCGATGATTCTGAGCGGTTCTTCATTGATCCCTCTCGAGGATGTCATCGCTGCGGCGCCTGGAACCTGGTTTCAGGCCTATCTGCCTGGCGATGCGAAGCGCATCGACGCACTTCTCGACCGTGTCGATGCCGCTGGATTCGAGACGCTGGTGCTTACAGTCGATATTCCGGTCTACGGTAATCGCGAGAACAACATTCGCAATGGCTTTTCGACACCCTTGCGTCCTGGCCTTCGACTGGCCTGGGATGGCTTGACACACCCGCGCTGGCTTTTGGGTACGTTTCTGCGCACGTTGATGCAGCATGGGATGCCTCATTTCGAGAATTCCTTCGCCGAACGTGGCGCACCGGTCCTGTCGGCCAATGTGCTGCGCGATTTCAGCAACCGAGATCATCTGAACTGGCGCCATTTCGACCAGATCCGCTCGCGCTGGAAAGGCACCCTGATCATTAAAGGGGTGTTGAGCGTCGCCGATGCGTTGACCGCACGGGAAAGGGGGGCGGACGGCGTCATCGTTTCCAATCACGGCGGGCGTCAACTTGACGGGGTGTTGTCGCCGCTACGGGTTCTGCCGGAGATCGTAGAGGCCCTCGGCCGGTTTCCGGTCATGATGGACAGCGGCATTCGCCGCGGTACCGATATCGTCAAGGCCCTGTCCCTGGGTGCGAGGTTCGTCTTCGTCGGGCGTCCTTTCGCTTATGCAGCGGCCGTGGGGGGACAGGGTGGGGTACTGCATGGAATCCGACTGCTCCGTGAAGAGGTCGACCGCGACATGGCGTTGCTTGGCGTTCGCTCATGCGAGGAGTTGAGCCGGGACCTGCTGCGACCAACGGCATCGCCGTCCGATGGTGAATATTCCGCTTCGGTGCTGCCTGCAGCGATGAAGCCACCGACGCCGGCGGATTCGATGAGACCGCGCGGGCTGGCGAATTCGGCCACCGCCTAGTTGCCAAAGAAGATCCGGACCTTCGAGGTTTCCAAAAGTGCCGCGCCTCCTGGGCGCGTCCGAAGAACTTTCATGGAATATGGGGAGAGATACATGCTCAAGAAGAATGTGCTGGGAGCCACCGTTGCGTTGGCGCTCGCATCCCAATCCGCTGCCGCCGCCGATCTGGTCCGTCTCGGCAACCTCAAATTTGCCCATTTCGGGGCGATTTCCTACATGAAGGAAATTGCGCCAAAATATGATTTGAAGATCGACGAGCGCGTGTTCGCCAAGGGAATCGATATTCTGCCGGCGATCGTCGCCGGCGAGATCGACATGGCGGCAAGCGGCGCGGACGCCGCGGTTGCCGGCCGCGCTTCCGGCGTGCCGATCTATGCGGTCGCCGGCTTTGCCAAGGGCGGGGCGCGCATCGTCGCGCGCTCCAACGCGGATATCAGGAGCATTGCCGACTTGAAGGGCAAAAAGGTCGGCGTTTCCCGCGGTGGTGCTCAAGAGCTGCTGCTGCTCGCTGAACTGGCGAAGCATGGTCTGAGCTGGTCCGACCGTCCCGGCAAGGACGTGCAGATCGTCTACATGGCCTTTGCCGACCTCAATCAGGCTATCGCCGCGGGCAGCATCGACGCCATGTGCCAGTCCGAACCGCAGGCAAGCCAAGCGATCAACAAAGGCTTCGGTACAGAGGTGATCAAACCCTATGACACCGAACTCGGTTCGCCGGTACGGACGTTGGTGATCACCGAAGATCTTTACCGGAACAAGCCGGACGTCGCGGAGCGCGTGCTGCGCTGCTTCGTCGAAGCCACGGCCACCTTCATCGCCAATCCGGAATTGGCCGAAACCTATGTGCGCGACAAAATCTTCAAGGGCCAGATCACGAGTCAGGATTATCAGGACGCCATCGGCAATTCGCAATTTACCTACGACCTGACGGTCGAGCATGTCCAGGCCACCACGGATCTCATGCAGAAATACGGTGTCGGTCGGATGGACCGGGCGCCCAAGGCGGCCGACTGGGTCAAACTTGACCTGCTGGCCAAAGCCAAATCTGCCCTCAAGGTCAACTGATCGTCTGGAATCCACCATGTCCCGATCCGTTTCTCTGACGCCGGCCATGCTCTTCCGTGGTGCGGTGGTTCCGATCGCCGTCCTTGCATTGTGGCAGGTGCTATCCTCCACCGGTCTGATCAATCCAACGATTCTGCCATCGCCGGAGGCTGTTCTCATTCGCTGGTGGCACTATCTGCTGCCGACAGACGCCTATGACCCGGCCCGGTCCGGCTGGCTGGCCTGGGCGCTGTCGGGCGAGATGTTGTTCGATGCCTATTCCAGTCTTTATCGGGTGGTGCTTGGTTTTCTCGTCGGAGCCGGGTTGGCGCTGCCGCTCGGCCTGCTGATGGGCACCAACCCTCGCGTCTATGAGTTGTTCGATCCGCTGATCCAGGTGCTGCGGCCGATCCCGCCCATCGCCTACATCCCGCTGGCGATCCTATGGTTCGGGCTGGGCAATCCGCCGGCCGTGTTCCTGATCGCCATCGGCGCCTTCTTCCCGGTGCTGATGAACACCATCGCCGGGGTGCGCCATGTCGACGGCATCTATCTGCGCGCCGCCCGCAACCTGGGCGCCGGTCGGCTGACCATGTTCCTGCGCGTCATCCTGCCGGCCGCCACCCCCTACATCCTCGCCGGCGCGCGGATCGGCATCGGCACCGCCTTCATCGTCGTGATCGTGTCGGAGATGATCGCCGTCAACTCCGGCCTCGGCTTCCGCATCTTGGAGGCGCGCGAGTTCATGTGGTCCGACAAGATCATCGCCGGGATGTTCACCATCGGCCTCTTGGGCCTCGCCATCGATATCGCCATAAACCGGCTGAACACCCATCTGCTGCGGTGGCACCGCGGTCTGGACAGCTGATCGGAGACGCCGACATGATCACCGCAGTCAAGAGCATTGCCGACGCCCGGCTCGTCCCCGGCGCTACCCAAATCGAGGTACGCGGTGTGAACAAGGTGTTCACCACCGGGGGCCATGACATCGTCGCCTTGCAGGGCATCGACCTGACGGTGGGGCAGGGGGAGTTCGTCTGTCTGCTGGGTCCGTCAGGCTGCGGAAAGTCTACGCTGCTGAACGCGGTCGCCGGGTTTCAACCGCCGTCCCAAGGCGTCATCACAGTCGATGGACAACCTGTGCTTACGCCGGGTCCCGATCGCGGGATGGTGTTCCAGGAATATGCATTGTTCCCCTGGATGACGGTCGCCGAGAACATCGCCTTCGGCCTGCAGATCAAAAGGATGGGCCGCGCCGAAGTCAAGGAGCGGGTGGACGCGCTGCTGGCCAAGCTGCATCTTCAGGATTTCCGGCACCGCTATCCGAAGGATCTGTCGGGTGGTATGCGGCAACGCGTCGCCATTGCGCGCGTGCTGGCATTGGACAGCCCCATCATGCTGATGGACGAGCCTTTCGGCGCGCTGGACGCCCTGACCCGCCGCACGCTTCAGGACGAGCTGCTGCGCATCTGGGAGGAGGTGGGTAAGACAGTCCTGTTCGTGACTCATTCCATTGAAGAGTCGATCTACCTTGCTGACCGTATCATCGTGATGACCTACAGGCCGGGCACCATCAAGCGCGACATCCATGTCGACATGCCCCGTCCGCGGGACGGTTCCAATCCGGAGTTCAATCGCCTGAAGCGCGAGCTTTCGCAGATGGTGATGGAAGAGCAACAGCGCTTCAGCCAGGAGGAAATCCGGTCCGTCACAGCGGATTAACTTTGCAACCGGAAATCGCGAGCTTTCGGAGTCGGCCTATGTGGACGGTCAATGTCATCCCGGGGATTTTGCCCCTGATGCCAAGTACGAGCCCAAGCCGATAAAGTCCACCAGGATTTTGACGCTAAAGCAGTTCGGCCGCGGATCAAAGGAGTTCGTTCCCGGCATATCCCATGGCGTCGTGCGCTCAAATTGAACGGCACGACGCCATGGACTTCCGGGTCACGAACGATTCGGATGACAGGATGGGCGGCCAGATGGACGGTGAGGCCCTGCTGGTTCAACTCCGCCGTGACGGAATCGACCAGGAAGGGCATGTCGTCGACGATCTCCACGACCGAGCGTTCGGCCTGCCGGCCATGCTCGTCCAGCCCGGTCGCAGCTTCACGAAGTGCTCCGCCCGCGCATTCGGAACCCGGCTGCGCACCAGCTCGGCCAGCTGTTGCCGCAAGTTGCCCACCAGATCCTTCGTCACCAGCGGCATGACGGTGGATGTCTCTTCTCAATTTTTGAGTAGGAAGATATCCCAAGTCATCTGGAGCCACATTTTGTAAAAAACATGCCTGCGATGGGGCATGGCAAAATCTAAGTAAAAGCATAGTCGGCAAATTAATTCTGTAGCGAATTGAATGAGAGTGTTGAATACTGAATTATTCATCGCAGCGATATTTTCACAACTTACGTGAAAAAATCCCGAGACGATACATCGTCTCGGGCTTAGTTTGTTTATCAGGAAAGATGTCTCACATAAAGATGCGCTCAAACGCACAGTTTTATTAGCGGTCTGAAGCCGATAATGCAAGGTCAATGTCTCGATATGGCGAAATAATATTCAAGAATAATTATAATCGTATAATGGGATTTCATAATCCTTGTATGCGGCTTCATGATTTTTCAAGGATGGGACATGTTCATGTGCCGGCCCTGTGGGGTGCTGGATAAATGGCGAAGGTTCTATTCGGAATCTTGCACCTGGCTGGTCCGGGTGAACTTGGAGGGTATGAAGTCGCGGATCGGAACCGGTCCGATGGTTGAGGAGGATCAACAAATCCAACCCACCAAGCCGGGTTTGGCAGGCATTCCCAATCGCCGAAATCGCCTTCCCGTTCAGCGGTTCTTGAAGCTATTGAGATATGATCGCAAATGCCCCAGCAGGGAAAGAGCGGACGGCGGCAGTTGCCGACCCCGTCGTGTGATCAAATGAATCTCTGCCTTCATCAACGTGGCGTTGGAGATCGGGATTGCCTCGACGAGCCCCTCTCTCACTTCCTTCATCGCAACGAATTCCGGAAGAAGAGCGATGCCCAAGCCTGATACCACAAAGTTACGCAGAAGCGTGAAGGAGTTGGTGCTCATTATTACAGGCATGGACAGTCGTTCAATTTGCAGTGCGTGACCTATGAGATGCTGCACGCCGAAGGAATGGTTCAGCGATGCACTCGGAAAGGACGCCAGTTCGCGCAGCGAGGGAGCATGCCCTAGACACGCGAGCGGATGGCCTCTTGGAACGATTGCGCGAATCGAACTGTCGATTCGTGCATTGCAACTCAGGCGAGGGTCGAATGGTGGATTGAATACCAAGCCGATTTGCGCATCGTCTTCGATAACGGCGCGAACGATGGCGTCGGTGGCCATTGTCTCTATGGAATAGGATAACGTCGGATGTTTCCGACAGAAATCCCGCAGCGCATCCGAGAGAAAATCACTTATAAACCCCTCCCCCAGCACAAATTGGACAGTACCGCGTACGAGATTATTCAGTTCATGGATCCTGGCAAGCACATCGGCGCGCGCGACCTGCTGCCCCAAATGGTAGTCAATCAGCATCCGGCCTGCTTCCGTGGGACGGACGCCGCGTGGCAGGCGCTCCAGCAAGGCGACGGCCGTCTCCTGTTCCAGCATTGCGATTTGCCGACTGATGGATGAGGCATTGACGTTCAGGCGGTCAGCCGCCGCACGGATGCTGCCGGCTCTGACCGTCTCGTACAAATAAGCGATGCGTTGGTCTTGCATGCGAGCTTACCGGACCTTCCGCGGAGGCGTGTAAACCGTTGCGCTGGAGGCAACGCTATCGATCTTCGCATCATATGTCCGTTACAGCCTCACCTGTGCAAGAGTGGTCCGCGGAAAATCCGGAAAAGAGACGGTTACAGAAGCTGGATCGGAGGCCGAATGTCGCGATCAAGAAAAATCGGTGAAACAGAGCGGACCATAAGTGCCGTTCGACGCAGGGAGAAGGTGCACCTCAATCCTCGGACACTCGGCTTTTAAATTTGACCCCGGAAAGATTTGGTCGATGCCATTGGTGGTGATGACGGAACATCTGAGCAGAGCCGTGTCTGCCGCCGTCTTCACCGGATTGTCGGCCTCTTCATCACAAGCCTGAACATCTTTGACCTAGCTGAACTCGTCATGGGCGCCGGGATTGGATCAGGCAACATGATGGCTGCAGCATCGACTGCCATCGCGTAAGCGTGAACCCGGCGTCTCCGCCGGCCCACCCATCGTCACAGGGTTGAGGGCCGGCAGAGGTACTTTTCCGGGCGCAGCCCTGATTATCCACTACCTTCACCTCTAATCCGCGAACAATCATCAGAAGGCAGCGACGCCATGGTCGACAAGGACATTGCAAGCGACATGCGCATTTGGCGGCATGATCTGCATGCTCACCCCGAAACCGCCTATACCGAATTCCGGACCAGCGAACTGGTCGCAGCGCGGTTGGCGGAAGATGGATTTGCGGTTCATCGAGGTTTGGCCGAAACCGGCGTTGTCGGAACCCTCACGACCGGAGACGGACCGGTAATCGGGTTGCGGGCCGACATGGATGCATTGTTCCTTGATGAAAAAGGCGCGCTGCCGCATGCGTCATGTCATCCGGGCAAGATGCACGGATGCGGCCATGATGGCCATACCGCCATGCTGCTTGGAGCGGCGCGCCAGTTGGCGCGTACCCGTAACTTCCGCGGAACCGTCCATGTAATCTTTCAGCCGGCCGAAGAAAATGAAGGCGGAGGACGCCGCATGATCGAGGAAGGTCTTTTCAGCCTGTTTCCGTGCGATCAAGTCTTCGCTCTTCACAATTGGCCGGCTTTGCCCTTGGGACAATTCGCGGTCAATGGCTCCACCATGATGGCGGCCTTTGACACTTTTGAAGTAACGGTAAGCGGGCGGGGTTGCCATGGAGCCATGCCGGAAACCGGTATCGACCCGCTCATTCCCGCTGCGCAGATACTTCTTGCTCTCCAGACGATCGTCAGCCGTCGCGTCAGCCCCTTGAGCCAAGCGGTGCTCAGTGTGACGCAGGTCCATGCCGGGGACACATGGAACGTGATTCCCGACAGCGCCGTCATGCGTGGTTGCGTTCGGTCCATGTCCTCCGACGTCCAGGACCACATTGAGCGTCATATAAGCGCGATCGTGCGTGCCACCGCGGAAGCGCATGGTGCCACGGCAACCCTGCGCTATGAACGCCGCTATCCGGCCACCATCAACACCCCGGAGGCCGCCGCCGAAGCGGCACGGGCTGCGCGAGCGGTGGTTGGCGACGAGCGAGTCGACTGCGACTGCCTTCCGTCAATGGCTTCCGAAGATTTTGGCTTCATGCTCCAACACAAGCCTGGCGCATACATCTTCATGGGTGTCGATGATGAAAGTCACCGGGCTGCCCTTCACAATCCTCTTTATGACTTCAACGACGCGGCACTCGCGATCGGTGCGTCTTTTTGGGTGGAGCTGGTAGAGCAGCTCCTGCCAAGTTGAGCAAGGTGTTGCCTTGATTTCGGAGCAAGCATGATCAGCCTGTGAACATCTTTTAAGACTGGTATGGAGTCTTCATCCTCGCGCATGGTCGGACCGATGAAGGCTACCGCGGAGTTCCTCAAAGGGTTGGAAGACGCCGGGTAGCCTGACCGAACCGTTGCCGTCGATGTGATGCCTTACGGGGTTGCATGGTCCACAGTGGATGGAGCATCACTCCGCGATGAGAGCGGCCGCTTGCCGGTCTCCAGGATCAGCGCTGCCGAGCAGCCCCGCCTTTACGCTCGCTCTGTCCTCCGGAGTGCGATTCTGGCTCATCTTGCGCTTGGCGTCGAACCGTGTGATGGGCAACCGCACACCGACTATGCCTCGCAATTGGGCCTCGACAAACTCGGGCGGCGCGTCACCGACAGCCCAAGGCTGTGGGCGTGATGCCTCATGACGGTCCGTCAGGCGTGTAACGACATCGAGCAGGAGATCGGATTCGGTGAAAAACTCGACGCGACCGTAAGCATGTATCGCCACGTAATTCCACGTTGGAACGACCTTCCCATCCGAGGTCTTGCCACCATACCATGACGGAGTGATATAGGCATCCGGCCCCATGAAGATTACCATCGCCTCACCGACGGCCGGCGCTTTCCATTGCGGGTTGGCCTTCGCAATGTGCCCGTAGAGGGTGCCCATCTCCCCTTCATTCTCGTCGAGGAGCAGGGGCAGAGGGGTGCACTCCAACCCGCCGGCTGTGGCCGTAACCAAATTGGCGAGCCTCGCAGTCCGCATCATGTTGTGGATGGTCGGCAGGTCCGTCTCTTGGAAAGCCGGCGGCATGTACATCGAGATCTCCTTGACGCGCGGAACAATAGTGCAACCGAAACACCATGCTGAAAGACTACGACCGACGCAACTACTATGATAGTTGATCGTAGCTTGAATTCGGGTGAAATGCCCGGCCAATGAATCGGAAATTATCTCTATTTCAGATTTCACGGCGCGTCCGGCGCCGGATTGGAAAAGGGAGATATCGGGCCGGAAGTCAGCATATCCGTGTAGAGTAGACACCTGCCGACGATCGCCGTTTCGTCGATTCATTAACTACAATCGTTGCTTGGGAATGTATTATGTCTGAGGGAGGGCGGTGTAGACACCGAAAGACAATCGGCTTTCCCTGCAGCTTCTTGGCGTTCCTGTGTGCAGAAAGTTAAATTGCTATTACATGAAATAAAATTACCGGGAAGGGGCTGGCGCCGTTCCAGCGCGTTAAGAAACATTTAAGGTTTTGTTACGTTAAATTGGTTGAGGTACTAACAACGTCAGCATTTACCCCGAATTATTGGATGTTTTCTACCAGAGGCAGCATTCTTAATTCACAGAACCGTAACACTCTGGCCAACGCGCAACCTGAGATTTCCAAGTCTACCTCGTGCCGTCGGACGATAACGAACGCCTTAGCTAGGAGACGGACAATGGTCAATCCCATGAAGGGGATGCTGGCTGTACGGGTGGTGATACCAATCGCGCTCATGGTTACAGTCATGGCAATGCTGGCCATTGGCGGCATTGCCATGACCAATATGGATGATGCTCGCTCTTCCCTGGAAGATCGCGCCGACGTCACTACAAAGGTTGTCGCTGGCGGGCTAACCGAGGCGCTCTGGAATGTCGACCAAGAGGCAGCTCGGGCGCAACTTGCAGCCCTGGCGAACGACCCCGACTATGTCGGCAGCAAGGTGGTGGATCCGAAGGGTAACGAGCTGGCTACCCATGGGAGCCCTAATACATCGGGTGGACTGATTCTGGTCCGCAAAGCTGATGTCGTTCGCAAGAATGACGGAAATAGTAAAGTCCTTGGTAGCGTCGAAATCCATCTTTCTGCTGCACGGGCTGAACGCGTGGCGATCGAGCGCGCTTGGAAGCTGGCCGGAATAGGATTTCTAGCCCAGATCGTGCTTTGCGGAGTATTGTTTTTCACTGTACGAGCGTCCACCAGACCAATCGTCGTGCTGACAACCGTGATGGCAAAGTTGGCTGCTGGAGACAGTTCAGCGGAGGTGCCGTCGCGGAAGAGGGCTGACGAGATTGGCCGGATGGCGAACGCAGTCCAGATTTTCAAAGAGCAAGGTATCGAAAAGCAGAGACTTCAATCTGAACAAGAAGTATTGCGCCGACAGTCTGACGAGAACCGGAGGACCGCAATTGCCGGTGTCGCGGATCATTTCGAGCGTCAGGTGAGTTCCGTCTTGACGGAGGTTTACGCCACCGCAGCTCAAATGGCCGAGTTCACCACGCTCCTGACCGAGGCCTCCGGTCGCAATGGGCATATAAGTCAGCAAACCGCTGGCAATGCGGCATCCGTCAACAGGAACGTCGACAGCATGGCGAATGCTGTCGAGCAGCTCGCTGCGTCCATTCGCGAGATCTCAGATCAAGCTCAACGCTCCCAGCAGATTGCCGGTGAAGCATCCGTGCGTGCAAACAGAGCGGAGAACATGGTTGTCAATCTTGTTCAGGCTTCCGAAAAAGTAAATGCCGTTGTCACGCTCATCAACTCCATCGCCAGCCAAACCAATTTGCTTGCGCTGAACGCAACGATCGAAGCAGCGCGAGCGGGTGAGGCTGGAAAGGGCTTTGCCGTCGTGGCAGGTGAGGTGAAGGCTCTCGCAAACCAGACGGCAAAGGCAACGGAAGAGATCGAAAGCCAAATACGTGCGATACAAGACTCGACCGGAGCAGCGGCTGGAGAGATAACGGAAATCGCCAAGGTCGTCTCCCATGTCAGCAGCATCAGTGCATCCATCGCCGCTGCGGTGGAAGAACAGAACGCCGCCACCGGTGAGATTGGCCGCGGCGTGAACGAAGCGGCCAGCGGCGTGCGCGCTTTGCTGGTTGACGTTAATGCGACGACCTCCGCTGCCGATGATACCGGAGAGGCGTCTGGGCAATTGCAAGACGCAATGAAGACACTCCAGCTTCGTATGAACGCAATGCAGAAGCAGGTCACGGAGTTCGTTACTTCTTTGCGCGCAGCTTGAACGAAGTGTAATGACAAAATCTTGGGCTCGACCGTGATTTCAAGATTGCTGTAGGTACAATCAGGATCTGCGGAGTCTTGTCTGATAAGGTGGGGAATTGGCTGGCATCAGCGTCTCCCCATCTTACTGGTGCGTTGCTGCTCCTATGGCGGTAGCGTTACGAGTCCCCTCTATCCTCAAGTGAATCGTTTAGAACATGGACTTTTCAGGTATCAGGCGGTCTGGAAATACGCTCTCGTAAGCGAGCCAGTCGCAACGAAGTCACCTGACAATAAAATTACGGCGACCCACAAGATTTTTTCTAAATACCTGAAGAGCTAAGTTAGCTATGGAGAGAATTGTTGAAGATGACCATATATGATGTTAAGAAATATGAAACAAGTTTTCAGGATTATTGAAATTGACGGGCTGACTTACCCATCTTGTCGGTTAACATATAACATAAAGGGTCGGCACAAAATGTGTGAAGAAGAGAAAGAGAGACGCGAGGCCGGTGTTTACAGCCGCAGGCGCGTGCTATTCCTCACGGGTGTAGCGGCAGCTCTACCTTTGATTTCACCGCTCGGTCGTGCCAAAGCGGCTGATGCAGCGCTCCGAATCAACGTGTTTGACCAGTTCGCCCCACTGAGCTTTAAAGAGGGAGGGGCAATCACTGGCATTCTTCCCGATCTTCTGAATGAAGTGCTTCAGAAGAGAATGGGGCATCCCATCTCCTTCCAAGGTATGCCGTGGCTTCGTGCTCAGGAGGGTGTCAAGGATGGGGATGCAGATGCATTCTGCACGACTCCAACGGATAAACGCCGCGAATATGCTGTTTTCGGTCAGGAGCCGATCCTGACTTCGGGAACTGCCGTATTTTTTGCGAAGTCGAATCCTCGCGCGGAAGAAATTCGGAATATTTCCACGATCGACGATCTGCCGAAATTTTCACAGGGCGACTATTCCGGTAATGGATTTGCCGAAACCACCTTCAAGGGATTGAAGATTGAGTGGGCTAATTCTCTCGATCAGGTGATGAAGAAGATCGCTCTGGGTAGGAACGATATATTTGTCGGTACCGATGTGGTAGGTCGCTGGACAGTCAAGCAATCAGGACTGTCGGATCAGATAGTCAACTTCAATGTTGATTTTGCCCCTCCTTCAAATTTCAATCTTGGTATTCGGAAGAGCTTGAGTGGTCACGAGCAGGTGATCCAACGCTACGATGAGATTGTCAAACAAGCAAAATCTGACGGAACGCTGGCTGGTATCATCACGCGTTATGCCTGATTCCGCAGGTGCGCCAAGCATAGAAAGATAGGGTCGCGAGGCGCCGTCTAATGGCGGCGCCTCGGAATTCGACCACGCGACCGCTGGATGGGGCGGCCGCGTGGCTCTGTCTCCCGACTTTCACCCTGGATCCTGGCGAGGTCCGGCAGAGCGGAACGGAACCCTGCCGAGCGATCGTTGGATTCAGCGCTTGACGTCGAAATGCCTTGTCTCAGGCAACATGCACATCGCAACAAGGCTGATCATGCTGGTCGCTACCACATAATATGCTGGTGCGACGGCACCGAACATGTTGATGCCCCAGGTGATGATGACTTGGGTCGTGCCTCCGAAGACCGTGGCGCCGATCGCGTAAATCACCGATACGCCCGTCGCGCGGAGTGCGATCGGCATCATTTCGGGAATAGCGACCAGGCTGGCGGCGCCGCTCATTGAGGTCAGCATCGTTATTACGCCAGTTACGATGAGCAGAACCGGTTCATCTTTGGATTGCGATAGCCACATGAAAAGCGGCACGATCGACAGCATCAATAGCATGCGTGGCCAAATCATAACGCTCTTGCGTCCGTAGCGATCTGCGAGGTAGCCGGCAACGAGAGAAAAAATGAATGTCATCGTGCCGCCGAGGACGGTGACACCCTGCGCCAGAGTCGAAGGTAACTTCAGCGTCTGGATCGCATATGTTGTCATGTAATTGCCGACTTGCGTGGATACGGTGGTCGAGAGCATTACAAGAATGCCGAGCGCCAAGTACCGTGTATGCTGTTTGAATATCGTTGCGACAATCATGGCTCCACTTCTCTCGCTCGGCCTTTCGAGAGTCTCGGGAAGCATTCGACGGATGTACACGGCGATTGGGATCAGAGCCAAGCTGACCAGGAATGGGATCCGCCATCCCCAGGATACCAAATCCTCATGTGGCAAGTTCCAAGACACCAGCATACCGACCAACCCGCCGACGACCACGGCGATGCCTTGGCTGGCGAATTGCCAACTGGCATAGAGCCCCCGCTTTCCCCGCGGTGCGGCTTCGATCAGCATTGAGGAGGCAGGTCCGACCTCTCCACCAAGCGCAAGGCCCTGCACGAGGCGGCAAACGAGAACGATGATGGGAGCGGCAATCCCTATGCTTTCATAGCTTGGTGTCAGGGCCAGTCCCAATGTGCCGACCGTGATCAGGGACACCGTCAGGATCATGGCGGCGCGCCGTCCGACCTTGTCGGCGAAGGCTCCAATCAATACACCGCCCAGTGGGCGCGTAAAGAAGCCGACACCGAACACGGCGACCGAAGCGAGTAAGGTCGCAGTGTCGCTTCCAAGAGGAAAGAACGTTTGCCCGATGTAAACGGCAAAAAAAGAGTACACGATGAAATCATAGAATTCGAGTGCATTCCCCGCAACCGCGGCAGCAATTGCTTTGATGGAGACTGGCTGCGAGGTTGTGGATAGCGAAGAGTCAATCCCCGCCAAAGATGGTTTCACTGAAACGCTGTCCAAAGCTTCCTCCTTGGCATCTTAGATTACTTAACCTGATCGGGGAAAATTCAAAATCGAGGCGATGTGCCCGTCGCTCGTTTGGTTACCTTCTTCTTTGTCGTTTTCATCTGTTAAGCCCGGAGATTTTTTAGAAGCGTCTGATTCCGGTGATGCTTTTACTGAAATGATATACATGCTACCAAGATATTTGCAAATCTATGTAGTGAGTCTGCAGATATGTGTTGGTGGTGCCCGCTGGGAGGAACCTTGAAATACAGTGACGATTTGAATCCATTCGTAGAAAGAAGAAAAGGTGAGTTCTGCCGGCAGGAAGGCATAAGCAATGACATCATTAGAATTTCATGAGCAAGAATGCAAACGAAGCTGAATCCGCCAAGACGATATTTTGAATTGTATTTTTATAATGATATGACGAATTTTTATATCACTATGGATTGATTCCATTGAGGAGGAGGCGATGTTTCTTGTTTTCTGATCTCGCCTATGCGGGAGACGATATTTACGGTATAAGGATTGATCTGGAGCATTATTTATTTAGATAAAGAGGTATTGACTCAGTATCGGATCAACTACGGGGCGGAGCCCAGCCTATTATATTACTACAAGTTGTTCAAATCCATTTCGAAGCAGAAGGAGGCGGTCCCCATGCATGTTGGGAAACGATCAGACATAGCACTGGCACCAATGTAGCAGTGGCTGGAAGTTGAGCAAGTGGCCAAGTTGAATGGTGAGACGGTGTAAGCGATCATTGACCGACTAAGGCTTATCCGAAATAAGCCACTCGATGGGTGCGAGCGGGGCCGGTTCAACATCGATAATCGTAGGGATGAAAAGAGCCAGAAGCAGAACTCTGCTTCTGGCTGAGATTGATTAACAGGATAGACGTTTGAACAGTGGGAGCGCTCAAACGTAAAAAATTTAGCGCAAATGATTTATTTCCTCAATCAAGAAATTATGGGGGAGCCATTTTTTTGACGGACGTGTTATAGGCATATGTTATATTCTTATGGGATAAATGTCAGATTTTCAGTAAAATAAAGCCGTCGTATCACTATAACATATTGCAGTTATTATTTTTTCTTGTATAGTTCCGTAGCTGTAAATATCAATCGGCATCGGATTGGGATACGCCTCGACAGAGGCTTTGCCGGTCGCTCCAGGATGTGAAGAGTGGTCAAGCAAGCGATCCTATTGTTTACTGATTCATACCGGCGGCACTGTCGGCGGGATGGGAGCCATCCCGGCTATCGTGAGCTTGGCGCTCCTCATGGTTCATGATCTTCGGGGCCGAGTGCCTGATCCGGGTGATCGCAATCGGTTGCCGGCATGCGGACGTTCGACTAGACGAAAGGACAGGTTGGATCCTGTTTGGCCCATCATCAACCGTCGTAGCGCATTCCTATACTGTTCATTCAATGGATTGAACTGTTAGGATTAGCCAATGGACTATATTCATCAGATCATTCTACTACCCAGATCGCGGGTGTGGTCGTGACCCTAAAACAGCTCGAAGCCTTTTACTGGGCAGCATCCTGCTCCAACTTTTCTGTTGCGGCACAGCGTTTGCACCTTTCAGTTTCGTCCTTGTCCAAACGGATCGCCGAGTTGGAGGTCTCCCTTGGGCAACTTCTATTCGATCGCAGCGGCCATCGTGCGGTTCTAACCGAGGCCGGAAATTTCCTTATGCCCCGTGCGCGAGAACTCCTGATGGCGGCGGAGAAACTGCAGACTGAACTGAGACATGCAGCAAACCTCGAAGGCTATTGTCAAATCGGCGTCGGAGAGTTGACGGCCCTCACCTGGTTGCCAAGCCTGTTGAGACAGGTTCGGAATAGACATCCCAAGCTGTCGCTGGAGGCGTTTATCGGCATCGGTGAGATACTCGAGCAGCGCCTCGCCGATGGCGAGATCGATGTCGCGGTTGTCGCTGGACGATCTTCGCTCCGATCGGTGTCGTCGGAGCGTATCGGCGAAGCACGCTTTGCTTGGTATATCGCGCAAAGTGTTCATCCCGAATTTTCGACCGTCGAGCCCGGCCTGTTCGAGCAATTGCCCATGGTGGGACTGCCCAGCGGTTCTGGCGTCACGCGGCTGGTAGATGATTGGCAGCGTGACCAGGGCCTCGTGGTCGGCGAGCGTATAGTTTGCAATCAGTGGGGAGCAGTTGTTGGATTGCTGCGCGAGGGCTTGGGGTTTGGTCTACTCCCACGCGGTTGGGCAGACGCATTCTCCGTACAGTATGGACTGCGGCGTCTTGGATGCGAACCCGAATTGCCGGCGCTGGATTACTATGTTCATTGGCGCAGTGACGATTATCGAACGTTGGTGAAGACATTACGTGAACTTGTTCTTCGTTCTGTCTACTTCAATATTTAAAATTTGCAATAAACTGTGACGGTATGGCCTTTATAACTGCACGCTTAATATGTAGGTAAGATAAAGTCAATTCTACTGATTTTATTCATACTATCGAGATGATAGTTTTGGGAGTGCGCTGAGGGAACATGATGGCGCGTTCATCTCGCTGCTATACCTTGATGTTCAGCAAAGGATCGGCGTCAGAGATGACCTCTGCCGGTGGTCCGGCCATCCAATGTTCCAGCCAGCACGAGCAGCGGTCCGGCAGCGTCATCCAGTCGGCTTTGACCAATCCCGGATCGGACTATCGGAGTTGTTTCAGCATCAGATACATGCCTGTGTTCTGACCGCGACTGTCCGTATCACGGGAAAGTGCCAGGGTTATGCTCACGAATCGTTGTGTTGCTATTGGGGTGCGGAGAACATCGTATTCTGCCTCTCCGGCACCTGGCTGTGAACCAGCAGCCAACCGGGCCCCCAAACCGACGCACCACAAACACTTGAATTGGTAGAGGAAAACTCTGCTAAGGTGGGGTCCCGATCGGCGCTGATCGGGACCCCACCTTAGTGAGTAAAATTCATTCATTTACAAAGGTCTACATTGCTTCTGATAGGGGGTCCCGCTTTCGAGCCGATTCACAATTCGGGAGTTTTGCGAAAGCTCAGATGGCGTGCGCCGGTGCTTGTCGATCACAGCACAGCAAGAACACCATCAGGCCGCCTCCCACCGCAAGACCGGTCGAGATCATCCAAACCCAATCGTAACGCATGGTCAGGTCGAAGACGTAGCCACCCGACCAAGCTCCAAGAGCCGCACCGAGGGAATGGCCCGCCGAAATCAACCCCATCGCAAACCCCATGACTCGTAAGCCTATATGACTGGCAACGAGGCTCGCCGTGACGGGAACCGTCGCATAATCCACCGCGCCGAACAGGATTGCGAACACGACGAGCATTTCATAGCTGCCCCCGACGTTCATCAGGATCAAGAACGTCAGCCCCCGCAGAATGTAGATCGAGCCAAGCAGGACGATCCTGTTCATACGATCAGTCAGCCAACCAGCCCCGATCATGCCAAGCATGTTGACGGCCGACAGCGCACCGTAAGCGGCGGCGCTCGGAACCGGGCCGAAACCGCAGAATGAGGCATAGGGCAGGAAATGCGTTTCAATCACGCCCGCCGTGGTGTAGCCGCAGAGCAAAAAGCTCCAGAACAGCACATGGAATGCCGGTTTTCTGATGATAGACCGAAGATCGGCCTTCAGCGACGATGCGGCCCGTTCGGAAGCGGCTTGCGCATCGCTCTTCTCCGTTGTTCCCAATGTCCACCAGAGAATGGGAATCAGGGCAAGGCAACCGATCCCGATGGCGAGAAAGCTCCATCGCCAACTGAACACCGCCAGAACCGTCGCGATCAAGGGCACGATCAGGAATTGCCCGCCTGTCGCGCCTGACGTGGCGATACCGGTGGCAAGCCCCCGGTTCCGGTCGAACAGGCGGGCAATGGCCGTGGAGACGACATGCGTTGCCACGATGCCGAAGCCGAGTGCCGAAAGGCCGCTGAAGGCGAAGAGAAACACATAGGCGTTGCTGGTCGCGGCGACGATCAGACAACCGATGCCTACGAGCGACAGGCCCAGCGTCAGCGTTGCCCGGACGCCATGCCGATCGACGATGCGACCGGCAAAGGGCGCGACCATCGCCATCACCAGCAGTGCTGCTGCGGCCGAGCCGGAAACGAAGCTGCGCGACCAGCCCAACTCCTGCGCCCAGATCGGCATGACAAGGCCGAGCGTAGCGCGAGCTGAGAAGGCCAACGCCAGTGCCAGAAAACCAAAGACGACGACCGCCCATTGCCGAAATGATGTTGGGGATTGCTTCGCGCTCATAAAACCCTCCGGATAGATCGGAGAACCATTCAGCAAGCGAGCCCCACCCGGCAAACGATCGTTTTTCCGACCATGTTTAGCTGTGCTAAACATGGTCATGACCATACCGCTGCCCTTGCTCGAAACCTTTGTCGCCGTGGCCCGATCTGGGCGGATGCGAGATGCTGCGCTCACGCTATCGCTGACGCCGGGTGCAATTAGCCAGCGAGTGCGGGAGTTGGAAGAACTGGCGGGATGCCGCCTGTTTTCGAGAACACCGGCCGGCGTGACTCTGAGTGAAGCAGGACAATCGCTGTTCGCCACGCTGGACGAGCCGTTCCGCCGGATCGAAGAGGCTCGGCGCGGGTTGGAAAAGGCATCAACCCGCCGCGTCAGGGTAAGCACGATGGCCTCCTTCGCCGCCAACTGGCTGGTGCCGCGCCTGCCGCGCTTCTCGAGGCTCCATCCTCAGATCGACATCGAACTGGAAACCGACAGTCGCCTTGTCGATCTGAAACGCGAGCCGGTTGATATGGCGATCCGGCACGGGCTTGGAGACTATCCCGGCCTTGTCGCCTTACCACTCATCACGCCGGAGTTGATCGTCGTGGCCAGCCCTTCATTGCTCCAGGGGCGTGTCGCGATTGAAAGCCCGGCTGGCTGCCTTGCCTTTCCGCTGCTGCACGATATCGACCGGGCCGATTGGCGTCTCTGGTTCGAGGCGCATGGCGTGCAAGCCCCCGCGCAGCTCTCCGGCCCATCCTTCTCTGACGACCATCTGATGGTAAAAGCGGCCATCACAGGGCAAGGGCTTGCGCTGGTGCGAGATACCTATGCGGACGACGATTTGCGTACCGGCCGTCTCGTGCGGGCGACCTCCATCCAGTGGCCGGCAAACTTCGCCTATTACGTGGTCAGCACGGCCGAAGCGTTGCAGCGGCCGACAGTCAATCACTTTCGGGATTGGCTGGTTTCTGAAGTCGCCGCAGATTCGCGAAAATCCTAAGTTTCGCGACAGGTAGGTACCAGACTGGATCCGTGGGGCATTTGATGTTGCAAAAGTCTATCGCAAAAGGAAAGAGTTCTGCGATAGCTTTTGCGACGGATGCTCCATGATCATCGGCTATGCGCACGACGGCTTTGTCACGGCAACTGAGAAGGCAGATAGAAGTTGCGAAATCCGCAATTGGTTCACGCTGCGGCGGTCGCGGCCCGCCAGTGGGCCACGGCCTGCGCCCGGAAGTTGCGCAGGGTGCGGCGGGAGACCAGGTGACGCTGGAGGTTGAAGGTGTTGTAGACGGCGGCGTGCACGGAGACGAAGCGCTGGGCCGAGCCTGGGGACTTGAACCGTTGCATCTTGCGCTCTCGTCGCCGCACCGGCTGGTGTGAAACCTCGGTGCGGTTGTTTGTTCGCCGCCCTCGTTCATGGTGGGCGGTCAGACCGAGTTGGCGGAAGGCACCCCCGCAGGACCGGAGCTTGTCGGTGGTGACCTGGGTGGGGGCGAAGCCATACTTCTTCAGCAGCTTGCGCATCAACTTCAAAGCCGCAGCCTTGTCGCGTCGGCGCTGGACGAGCACCTCCA
>PJUA01000473.1_pt1 | contig 21164 bp, 15 predicted proteins | sample 1512151 | NCBI WGS metagenome assembly PJUA01 (sample SAMN08177678, study PRJNA422409) | Soil metagenome, whole genome shotgun sequencing project. | isolation source: Soil enriched on filter paper: beechwood xylan treatment | place: USA: Madison | collected 2015-01-15
AGAAATTGAAGGGAATCTGGGACAAATCCGACATGGATGCGGAGGATGCCGAGGAACGGCTGTCCGCGGAGCTGTACAGCTTCCTGCTTGCATTGTCCAGAGCAGTTTTGCGCCATAGTGGAACGCTTGCGCCCGGGACATACAGCTCCGCGCAACGCGCGCTCAAAACAGCAGCCCTTTATATGAAGCAGCATTACAGCGAGGACCTGCAAATCGCCAATATCGCACATGCAGTTGGTTATTCGGTCCAGCATTTTCAGCGCATTTTCCGGGAGGCCTACGGGATGAATCCCCATGCTTACCTGCAGCGACTCAGAATGCAGCATGCGGCAACGTGGCTTGAGAACAGCCCGGATATTGGCATTCAGGAAATCGCCAGCCGGCTCGGGATGGAAACGAGTTATTTTATCCGCATGTTCAGAAAGCAATATGGGCTGACGCCCGGCAAATTCAGAAAAGCATACGGCCACCGGCTTCACGAGCCCGTTTGACCAACTTAGAGGGTGAACACGATGACATTATGGAAAAAACGAAACAGCATTATGGTCAAAATGATTGTGGTCTATTCCATCCCCTTTATTCTGCTCTCCGTGCTGCTGGTGTGGAATAGCCATCGTACAACACAAAATATACGGGACAGCTTTATCACCAACATGTCCCATGCCTTTGACCAGTCCTACCGGGAGGTTGAAGGACGCATTCGGGTAGCCTCGGATTTGACCTCCATGGTCAGCCGTAACAACAAAATGCTGGAGTTTATAAGCGATCCCTATTTGGGGGATCAATCGGAGTTTTTGAAGCAATATCTGGATGCCGTTATTCCCATTATTAAATATGCTACGGCTTTTTCGGAGAGCGATGACTACTCCATCCGGATATATATGGGTAACGATTCCATTCCAGAGTCTTGGCCTTATTTTTTTCACCTGAGCAGCTATTCCTCGCACCATAAGCTTCATACTTTTCTGGAGGCGGAATCGGAAACCTCCATGTGGCTGCTGCCGGGTGACGATGAGCTTGGCCCCAGGAGCCTGCAGACGGACCGCAGCAAATATACGCTCCTGACGAAGCTTTATTCGCCGGCCCGCCAAATGCTGGGGCTGGTCGTGGTGACGATGGCGGAGGACAGCCTGTTCAGCATCGAGGATGAGCCTGCCGCTTCCCATAACGCGCAATTCATCTATTCTGCCGGGAACATAGGGTTATCGACGGCGGAGCTGGATGAGGAAGAAGAAAGCGGCATTCTGCAGGAGCATCTGGGAAATGACGGGCCTTATTTTATTCAGGAGCCTTATTTGTACCTGCACAAAAGTCTGGACGCCATTGGCCAAAGTCTGGTCTACAAGGTGTCGTTGGAGCAGCTCAATCAGTCCGTTCGCAAAAACGTGCTGAATCAGGTGCTGATGATTGTATTTAGTATTTTGCTGCTTATTATTATTTGCTACTTCATGTTCAAAATGATATTTCTGCGTCTGAACAAAATTGTATCCATCATGCGCCAGGTAATGACGGGCAGCTCTTATATGCGCATACCCGATACTAGACCGGATGAGCTGGGACAGCTTGCGCATGATTTTAACGATCTGATTGAGCGAAATAATGATCTGATTCACCGGATTGTCATGAAGGAGCGGCTTCGGAAGGAAGCGCAAATCAAGGCGCTGCAATACCAGATCAACCCTCATTTTATATACAACACGCTGGATATTTTCAGAATGCAGCTGATCAAGGAGAAAATTTTCGATACAGCGGATCGCCTTGCGGATTTTGGAAAAATATTGCGCTACAACCTAAGTGACAACACGCTGCATACCACGCTGAATGAGGAAATTAGCCTGGTTCGCAAATATGTCCATTTGCAATCGATGAGCAGCAGCAAGGAAATCAGGCTGGAGGTAGAGGTGCAGGATTCGCTCAAAATGTTTCCGGTTATCAAATTTCTGCTTCAGCCAATCGTCGAAAACAGCTTGAAATACGGACAAGCCGCAGAGCGGGAAGTGCTGCGTATTGAAGTACAAGCCTATGTAGAGAAGCAGGATGTAGTCATTTGTATAACGGACAACGGACGAGGAATGGATGCCGAACGAATAGCCGCCCTCAACGAGCAATTCCGCGCTCCTCTCCATTACGAGGATGCAACAGACGAACCGCAGAGACCAAGCCGCTCTATAGGTTTGCATAATATCAACTCCCGGCTTCGGCTGTATTACGGCGATGACTACCCCATCACAGTAGAGGGGAAGGACAATGCCTACACCAAGGTTCAGATCAGAATTCCCTATGAATGAGAGGTATGCCGGATGTATAAGCTTTTGATTGTGGACGATGAAAAAATGGTGCGCGAGGGCCTTCAGGACATTATCGCCTACCTGAACATAGACGGTATTGGCCCGCTGTTGACCGCAGGCGATGGAGCGGAGGCCCTGAAGGTGATGGAAGCGGAGGAGCCCCCCATCCTATTAACGGATCTAAACATGCCCGTCATGGGCGGACTGGACCTGATCCGTACGCTGCGCGACCGTCACCAGGTGGTAAAAATCATCGTGATCAGCGGCTACGACGATTTTCATCTGGTAAAGGAAAGCTTTAAGCTGGGCGTCCGCGACTATCTGCTCAAGCCGGTTCATTCCGGCGATCTGGCGGAGGTGCTAAACAAAACGGTACAGGAGCTGCAGCAGGAAAAGCAGCAGGATATGGCCGGACAATTACAGAAAAAGCTTGCCTTGCTGGAGAAGGCGAGCCGCAGTCTGAATCCGCTGCTGCAGTCCGCCCCCCACGATAACGAGGCCATCCGGTCGGCGCTCGACGAGCTTGGCTACAGCTTCCCGCACCCCGCAACGGTTGCGGCTATTTTATCTGTGAGCAACCCTGCCTCGCACGAGCCCTCCGGCATCGGCAGCTGGGAGCGCAAGCTGCTTGCGATAGAGTGGGGGCAGCCCGGTTTGTTGCTGTACCCGTTCTATAACCGGCACAATGATCTCGTGATGTGGATTAATTATAATGACCAGATTTGTGATAAAGACAATATCCGCAAGCTGCTGGAGTCCTTGTTAGCCGACACCTCCGGCGCTGCTGCGGCCCTCTCTGCCCCTCATATCGACGGCGGGTTGTCGCAGGTTTATCTGAGTGCGCTCGCCGTGCTTCAATACAAGCTGATTGCTCCGCGACAACGCATTATTTTGCACGAGGACACACTTAACAAGGTTGACATTTCAATCAAAGCGGAGCATCTGAAAACGCTGGTGGAAATGATTGATATGGGCCGCAGGGAGCAAGTGCTTCCGCTGATCCAGACTTATTTTGGCGAAGAAACGCTGAAAAAAAGCTCAATGGAGAGTGTCCGGCACAACTACGATATGATCATGCAAACGATAGGATGGATTCCGGGCCAAAAGCGCGATTTCGCCTCTTTTGATCAAAGCGAAACATTGCGGCTGTACCTCAAATCCTGCATGCTGCAAATGATTGAGGCGCGAGGCAGCTTGATACGGAGCAACGATGTGGTGGACATTGCCAAAAAGTATGTGCAGGAGCAGCTGCTAAGTGGCGTCAATATGGCTTTTATCGCCAATTATTGCAACATGAGCTACAACTATTTCAGCAAGGTATTTAAGGAAAGCACCGGCGTAAGCTTCCAGGATTATGTCACCATGAAGCGTATGGAATATGCGAGAAGCGCGCTGACCGGTATCAACGTAAAAATCCACGATGTAGCGGAGGCACTGGGCTACAGCAACCCCAAAAACTTTACCCGCGTGTTTAAAAGCTATTTTGGCATCAGCCCGAAGGAATTTCAAATTCGTGAACGCCAATAATATGTGCTGATCAGGAATCAAAAAAAGCCTCCCAAGAAGGGAGGCTTTTTTGAGGATCATAGCCGGGCGGCGTATCCGGATCTCTGGTAACTTGTTGGCAAAACCAACAAGCGCGTGGGGAACCTTTCCCACCTCTAATGATCCTTACTATATAATATTACACAACATAGTAAATTTATAAGCTTTATTTTATGATTTAATGATATCCCAAGGATCCTTACTAGTCAATGTCAATTAATCGGTATGTGTTTGCCTAGTCTATTGATCTATATACTGAAAGGCTTTAGGCGGCCATTTGCGAGTCGTTTCTGTACTTTGACCGAACCGTTATTCAGTTCATAGAAAGATGATATAAACACATAACCGCTTGGATCCAGTTTCACTGCCAACAGCAAATAAGGCGATACATATTTAATAAGCTCTATACTTCCAGGCTCAGAAGGATTTTTTCCAACATAATCGGGATTTGAAATGATTTCTGATATGAAATGACCGTATTGCTCCATAATTCCTGGATGCCTCTTTTTAACATGCTTAATTAAACCGGGATACATCCAAACTTGAGCAGAGGGCAGTTCGATGCCCGTCAACCTTTTGATGGCTTCAATATTCAATTCGCCAACATTCTGTCTTTGATTGAAGTTCATATGCACTCACCTCCTGCTTAAATCTGAAGCATTATCCCCAAAGCTAATCCTTAAAATTAAAATTGTTCAACCACTGATTGAATTGATCAATTGGGACACATTTTATATATTTGCGTGAGTTTGCACTATCAATTTTCAACAGCTTTTCTTTCACGAGTACCTTAAATGTTGCATAAACAGGAATTCTTGGCGTCTTCTTATAATCACTTTTGGAGACAATTTCATGTTGAAGTATCTTCAAGACATCCGACGTTTTAACAGATCCCTTGTTATAAATAAAATCAGATGTGACTTTAACAATATGACTAAAGATGGAAATCGGAATTATATTTGAATACGGCGTGCCATCAGGCCTACGGGTCTCTACCTTTATTGCCTCGTCAACAATCCACCATTCCGTTCTTTCATAAGCCGCTATTTCTTTATCCGTATCATTTTGAGCAGCAATCTCTGTCTGATCGCCAAAATGCAGGTTATTAAACTCCTTTTTTAATTCATTAACTTTCACAATGTAGCTTTTTAATTTTTCTGCTTTGGATATCTGCTGAGGAATTGCGCTTAAATCTTTGTTTTTGGCATATTGGGCCACTGACTCCATCAGGGCATCCTCATATTCGGTTAATAAATCGTTTAAGTAGTCGACACCATTAAGAACTTTTTTGTAAATATCCTTGCTTTCCATATCTTTTTGATTAGCCATACAATAATACCTCCGCCCTGCACTTTAATAGTTAAAATATAACATCGCCTCTCGATTCAGTCAATTACATTAATTACGTAATCGTTTTTCAAAATCGTAATCAAACTTATTAAATTGCATAAACCCATGAGCGATCCAAATGTTTAGAAGGTCTGACAGGATGAATAATGATACCTTTTCATAAACCACAATCCTGTTATCGTTTTCTTGAACCGCTTACAATTGAACAAGACTAGCTTAAGAGAAAAGAGGTTGCCAGATGACAGAATCAGACGCAGCGCTTCCAGCCGGGAAAACGACAGGCAAAAGCAAGCCATCCCGAAATAGGGATCAGCTTTCGCTTCAGTCCATGATCCTTCCCGGCGTTATCTTTATTCTTGTGTTTACGTTTATTCCGCTTTACGGCGTATTAATCGCTTTTAAGGATTACAGCATTGTAACGGGCATCGGGGGCATTTTCTCCGCAGACTGGGTAGGCCTCGCCAACTTCCGCGAGTTCGTCACCGACATCAATTTCTGGAACATGCTGCGCAATACGCTGGGCATTAATTTGCTGGGGCTAATCATCACCTTCCCCATTACAATCCTGTTTGCGCTCATGCTGAACGAGCTGACTTCCCAGCGCTTCAAAAAGCTGACGCAAACGGTGACGTATTTGCCCCATTTTATTTCCTGGAGCATCTTCGGCGGCTTGATTATTAACATCCTGTCTCCAAGCAGCGGCGTCGTCAACTACGTGCTGATGCAGCTTGGCGTCATTTCCGAGCCGATTCACTTCCTTGGCGAAAAGGATTATTTCTGGCTGCTGATTGTGCTGACCAATCTAGTAAAGGAGCTTGGCTGGGGCGCGATCCTGTATTTGGCCGCTATCGCGGGCATCGACCAGGAAATGTATGAGGCCGCCTACATGGACGGGGCCACGCGCTTCCAGCGCATCTGGCATATTACGCTTCCGTCGATTACCGGAACGATTGTTATCTTGCTTGTTTTTGCAATCAGCAATATTTTGAACAGCGGGTTCGATCAGTTTTTTGTACTTCAAAATCCTCTGAATATTGACGCCAGCGAGGTTATTGATACTTACGTCTACAAGGTGGGACTCCGGGAGTTCCGGATGGAATACGCTACTGCCGTCGGCTTAATGAAAACGGTCATTGCGGTCATTCTGCTGTATCTCGCCAACTTCTCTGCTAAAAAAATAACCGGCAAGGGCATTTTCTAGGAGGTCATCCCGTGGTAAAAGATCGCTCGCTTGGCGAACGTCTGTTTAACGTATGCAATGTACTGATCATGATCGTACTGATTGTGTTTACCCTTTATCCCTTCTGGTATTCTGTGATCGGCTCCTTCAATGAAGGTTCCGATTACGCCAGAGGCGGCGTATATTTGCTCACTCGAAAGTTCACCCTGGACAACTATGGGGCTTTGTTCAGCGACAGCGCCTTGATCAAGGCATTTGGGATTACGCTCGCCCGGACAGTTATCGGCACGTTTACCCATATTATTTTTACGTCCATGTTTGCTTACGCCTTTTCGCGCAGAAACCTGAAATATAGAGGCTTCTATTCCATATTGGGGCTTTCCAGCATGTACCTCAGCGGCGGATTGATTCCGTTCTTTATCCTGATTAACTCGCTGGGGCTATACAATCACTTTTTGGTCTTTATTATTCCGGCTTTGTTCAGCTTCTGGAACGTTATTTTGTTCCGCTCCTACTTCGCAGAGCTGCCGGATGCGCTGATCGAATCTGCCAAAATAGACGGCGCGGGCGAATACACCATATTCTTCCGGTTTATTCTGCCCCTGTCCAAACCCGTTATCGCCGCCGTTTCGCTGTTTACAGCCGTTGGCCACTGGAACGCTTATTATGACGCCATGATTTATACGTTTGGCGATCATCTGCAAACGGTCCAGCTTTATATCCTGAAGCTGATTCAAAGCACGGAAGCCGCTTTACTGCTGGCCAACATGTCGGGAACTGTCGCCGCTTCGCAAAACACAGTGACGACAACTACCCTGCAATTGGCCGCCATGGTCGCCGCATCTCTCCCGATCGTGCTGATTTATCCTTTTGTACAGAAGTTTTTTATTAAGGGCATGCTGATTGGCTCTGTCAAAGGATAACGGCGCTTGAGGTTGGATGACATAAAGCTTACGATATATTAACCTGGGGGGAACACAATGAAGAAAACAGCAACAGCCTTATTGTCCATCATGCTTATACTGTCCGTCATATTGGCCGGCTGCTCCAAAGCGGGCAACGGCAATAATGCGGCAAGTCCTAGTCCCGCAGCTTCCGCAAACAGCGAAGCAGGCGCAGACTCAGAGGCCGCATCTGCCTCCGAGCCTGGCTGGAAGTCCAACACATCTCCGGCTACCTTGTCCTGGTATGTGGGCGTACCGGGCTACTCTAAGAAATGGGATGCCCAAAACAACTATGTGGACAAGCTTATTACGGAAGAAACCGGCATCAACGTTGATTTCGTATTGGCCGGCAATGATGTAAACTCTGAATTCAACGTCATGATGGCAACCGGCAATTTGCCTGATGTCATTACACTGGACCGCTGGAACAGCACTTCGCTGATTCAGACGCTTATGAGCAGCGGCATGGTAGCTCCGCTGAATGAACTAATGGAACAATACGATCCGTACCTGACATCCATTCTGCCGCAAACGATGGTCGACTGGTATACCCAGGCGGACGGCAACTTTTATGCCATTCCAAACTATTATGTTTCTCCGGAAATGCTGGACCAATATCCTGGGGTAAAAACATTCTATAACGAACGCTCCAACGGTCAAATCATGGTCCGCAAGGATATTATGGATGATCTCGGCATTACGATGGAGGACTTGCAGCAGGAGGATTCCTTAATTCAGGCGCTGAAAAAGGTGAAGGCAGCGGGAGTAAAATATAACGGTCTGGACGTTCTGCCCCTTTATCTCGACGACAAGGATAAATACATCAACGACTCTCTGGGCGTGCTTAGCGGCTCCTTTGGCGCTGTCAGCGAAGCCGAAGACGGCTCCTATATAGATGTTCGCCGTACAAGCGAATACAAGCATGTGCTGAAATTCGTCAATCGCCTGTATTCGGAAGGCTTGCTGTCGCTGGAAAACTTCACAAGCGGCCGCAATCAGATTGCCGAAAAAATGACGCAAGGCGCGATCTTCATGAAGATTGGCAGCTACGCCGACTATAAGGACCCTGTAGGTCAGCTTTACCTGGCTGACAAGGACGCGAAATATGTAACCGTTGATGCCATTCACTCCAGCGAAGGCACATTGCCTCAATACGGCAGATCGCTTAACAAAGGCTGGACATTAACGTTTATTAACAAGAAATCCAAGTTGCAGGACCGCGCGGTCACCTTCCTTGAGTATCTGTACAGCGAGCACGGTCAAACCGTCAATAGCTTTGGCAAAGAAGGCGAAACCTTCACCGTTACCGCTGACGGGAAATTCAAGCTGAATGCTGAAATTGAAGAAGCGATCAACACCGACTGGAATGCCGCCTCCAAAAAATGGGGCTTCGACTCCATCTGGTGGCTGGTTAACGAGGTATGGCTGAAAAACGTGAAGGAAGCCGAAATGAATGAGCAGACGGAATACCAGGACAAGCTGTTCTACGGCTCCGCAAAATATATGTTCAGCAACGACGTATTGGATTCCGGCAACCTGTTCGACGCTTACGCGCCAGGCTCCAAGGAAGCCAATGCTGAATCTAAAATTACTGTATATTGGGCGCAAATCGTTCCAAAAATGCTTTTTGCCAAAAACGAAACCGAATTTGAATCGGTATATAATGAGGCGCTTGCCACGCTAGACAAGCTGGGACTTAAGGATATCGAGCTTGCCAAAAACGCCCGCGTGCAAGAGTTCAAAAACGCTACCGGCGTCAAGCTGGTTTCGCCGAAATATACCGGCACCTATCAATAAACACTCTTCAATCTCATAAAGAGGCTGTTCGAAAAGTCTGTTACAGTGAATAATTATGCAGCAAAACCGGTGCCTACCGGAAAAGGGTGTCTTGGAAGCTCAAACATTTTTGTCCGCTTTATTTTGATGTATTTGTAGTGGGAAAAAGCGGACAAAAAAACTCGCCCTCAAGACACCCTTTCCCCTCCGGCCCTCTCTGCTGGATAGTTATTCGTTCCACTTGACTTTTCGGACAGCCCCTTCCTCATGTATTTTTTACTCAAGCTTTGATAGCTTTTCCTTCGCCAGCCCATATCAGGGCATTCATTAAAACCAGCTTTTTATATCAGGATCAAGCTTCGAAGCCGTTATATTAATTATCAGTTCCTCTAAAGCGGCGATGCTTGCAATGGCGCACAGAATGCCAGCAGATGCTGCTGCATGCTCTCTCCAGATGCCATAAGCCAGAGGAAATAAAAAGAGCGTGATTCCGGCTATTTTATTGGCGTAGGTATGGAGAAAAGCAAACGAGCGATACTTGAAAAAACCTGTAATCAGGGAGGTTAGCTTGATCACGGTTATACCTGCCAGCCATAACCATATGAAAAACGGCAGGATGACCAATGGCAACAAAATACAAGCCAAAACAAATACAAAGACCGTGTCCGCCATGCTGTCCAGCGCCGCTCCGAAACGGCTTATGACACGGAAGCGTCTAGCGATAAAACCATCCAGCATATCACTTGCGCCGCAGAGCAGGTAAAGTATAAAAAAGACAAGCGAAAGCGGCTCCAAGTACAACAAGAGGATGGAACCTGCTATTCGGAATATTGTCATCAGGTTGGGTAATTGCTTCAATATCGCCATGCTCAAGCACCAGCCTTCACATGATTTGTGCTGCTATGGCTCCGGCCCCTAAAAAAAGACATAACGGTGAATAAAACATGGTATCCCAGGTGGCGAACAACGTCCTCCTCTGCTTCTTGAAAAAACCTACCCACTTCAAGTCCCCTATAGCCCTAAGCAAGAAAATACCGCCCAATACCCAACCTCCGAACGAAAACAACCATTCCGGAAATACATAACGTTCGACCGCGCCGCTAAGCTCCAGCACAAACCAACCTGCCAATGCCAATGCGGCCGCCACCATTCCCGTCCCTGCCTTGCCCGGGCGAAACAATGGTTCCGAGCCATTGCTTGGGATGACCGCCTTCGCTCCAGCTTCCCCTCCCGCCATCCAATACAAGTGAATTCCGCTCAGCATAAACAATATCGCCCCTATTATCCAAAACAGCATATACCCTTCGCCCCTAACCTTCTTTGAGCTGCAATTACAGTCCCATATGTGACGCTCGTTACGCTTCGTATTGGAACGCCCGATATTCAGGTTCCAGAATCGAATATAGATAGGAATCCAGAAAAGCGCCTTTATGCCAGATATGACTGCGCAGATGGCCTTCATAGGACAAGCCGATATGCTGCATTACCTTGGCAGACCCTATATTTTCGGGGCGGCAGGTGGCAAAGATGCGGTAAAGACCCAGATCGTCAAAACCAAATGCCAGCAAAGCAGACGCCGCTTCCGATGCATAACCCTGCTGCCAATAGCGCGGGCTGTAGCAATACCCGATTTCGCCTTGCCGATGATTTGACAGATGGATGGCACAGCCTCCGATCAACTCTCCGTTTTCCTTTAACTCAACCGCAAGCTCATAACCAAGGCGAGGATGCTGCCTCTGCATGTCGATGGTACGTTGAACAAAATCAGCGGTTTCCTCCTCTGAATTTGGCCCCCAAATCATATATCGGGTAACTCTTTCGTCTGAAGCATATTGATGAACTGCCTTTACATCCTCTGCTATAAATTCCCTGATGATCAATCGTTTTGTCTCAAGCTGCATGCCAGTAAACCTCCTTAAATAGATTGGGTTCGACGGCAGCCCTGAAACGTTGCACAACCCCAGAACTCGCCCTATGAATGCGTCAAATGGATTCCAATAATTCAGTTAGTATTAAAATACGAAGACATCCCTTTTCTATCACTGCTTTACTTTTCGACACAATAATTTCTGTTCCTTCCCGTAAATGTAAAGCGGCAAAAAGAAAAGGCCAGTTTCGGGTAAACGAAACCAGCCTTTTCAAAGATCAATAGGGCATTTGAGACGGCCTGTGGCCGTTACCCCTTCAGGATTGCTGCTCTGGCTGAACAGCCGTGTAGGTTACCTTATACAAAACCTCGGTCGATTTTCCGTATTTGTTCGTAGCGACAAACTTGAAAACATTGTCGCCTTCCTTCAGGTTGACGCTGATTGAATTATAATAAGACGATAATTGTGCATCATCCATATATAATTTTGGGCTGGAATCATTACCATCCGTCAATGTCCAGCTGACCGTAATTTTGGGGGAGGATGTAGTCTCAGGCGCATGGGTCAACACAAAGGCGGGAGCTGGCGGATTAAACGTAATCGTTTTGACAACCTCCGTCGCTTTTCCCAGCTTATTAACGCTTTTTACCTTAATCGTATTAACTCCTGGCACAAGAGTAATGGATTTGCTCGTATAGTAGCTGCCTTGCTGTTCGTCGTTGACGTATACAGCCGGTGCTGAATCATTCGTATCCTTGACTGACCAGGAAACCGTTACCGACTCTTTATCAGATGTTTCAGGCAAATCGCCTACGGTCAAAGCAGAGTTGCCCGCATTGAAAATAATGGTTTTTGTCACGGTTGTTGTTTTGCCAAACTTATTCGTTGCCTTGACGATAATGGAATTGGAGCCTTCTTTCAATTTGACCGCAACCGAATTGCCATAAGACTGCTTCTCGTCATTGACATAAACAGCCGGAGAGGCGTCGTTTTTATCCTTGACCGTCCATCTGACGGTTACGGTTTCTTTATCAGTTGTTTCGGGGAGACCATCAACGGTTAAGGCCGGACCACCTGTCGAAACTAGAACCTGTTTTTTCACTTCAGCGGTTTTTCCGGACTCATTTTCCGCTCGAACAATAATGGTATTGACTCCTTCCTCAAGCTCAATTGTAGCCGAGGAGGAAGCGCTCCACTGCTTCTCACCATTGAGGTATACGGTTAAATTGCTGCCGTTAGGATCCTTCGCAGTCCAGGAAACCTTTAACGTTTTGTTGTCCGTTTGCTCCGGAACGCCTTTTACCTCCAGCGTCGGTCCGCCTTTTTCAAAGACTACCTTTTTAGTTACGGTCTCCGTTTTGCCCCCTGGCATCCGGGCGACAATCGTAAACGTATATGTTCCTTCCTGCTCCAGCGCAACCGCCCAACGGAATTGCCCTTGAACAACCTCGACCTGCTTATTGTTGATCGAGACGCTTGCGCCTTTCGTCACATCGCCCGTTACATAAACGGTAGGCGTCGAGGTTTTCTCAGGCACATCGACGTTTAACTCCAATGAAGCCTGGCTGTCGCCGGAGGCGCCTTTGAGCACTCGATAGATCAAAGCGGCCGCTTCAGCGCGGGTAACGGGAGCGCCCGGCTTAAGCCGTCCATCCTGATAACCGGTCAGCAGCTTCTTTTCAATTGCAATGCCCATATAGGTTTGCAAATTGGGAGAGACGTCATCGCCATCATAATAAGAGTCCAAAATATTGGGATTTTTCAGATCATCCGGCTGGTAATTCATCGTTTTGACCAATGCAACGGCAACATCCTCACGGGTTGCTTTGGCTGTAGGATCAAAAAATGCTTTCCCGCTTGGCGGATAATAACCCGTCAGGAAATCCTTGGCCGCCTCTATCGCAGGAAAAGACCAGCGTGTTGTAGCCACATCGCGAAACGACTGTTCATTGTTCGTCGGAATATCCAAATAAAAAGCCAGCGTGAGCAATTGGGCAAATTGCTCGCGCGTAACAGGCGCGGCAGGCTTAAACGTATTATCATCAAAGCCTTTAACAACGCCCAGCTGAACCAGACTATCAATTTCGTCCTTTGCCCAGAAGGTGCTGCCTACATCGCTAAATGCCGGACCGTTATCCGCATAAGCAGCTACGCCTGGAATCATAAGCGCAAGCGCTAGCACCATCATTACTATTTTATGTTTTGCCCTCTTCATCCTATACCCTCCATTTTCTTCAATAGGGACTATTTTACTATACTATTTTCTATACGTCGATAGATTAAGAGGGTTCTTCCATATAGGACAATTGCTGTATAAGATATTGTTCATTAAGTGCGGTATCGTCCGGGTGAAAAGCATGTCCGGACTTGGAGGCCCATATCATTTTTTTGGATGGAGCATGCAATTTCTCATAAAATTGCTTCACCAGACTTCCGTGAACCTGATAATCGTAGACACCATGTATAAAGACAACAGGCAAATGAATTTCTTCCAGGCTCTCCATAAAATTATAATGGTCCAATTGCTCAATGAAACGTTGATAATACGCCAGCTTGAAGCCTTTATAAAAGCTGTTGAAAATGTCCGTGAGCGTATACGTTTCTGATCGAAGCATGTCTTTAATAATCCGCATGAAGCCGGGATGCTTAATTTGAGCATCACTGTATATCAAGGTATTAAAATTTCTCTGCCATGATCGCAAAACCGCCCATTGCTTAAAACTCTCCGTGAATGGCGGCTGGCCGATCGACTCCAGCTCTTTGACCGCCTTGTTGTTTCCTCTTCTTTTTGCCTCATTTTTGAGCCATGCCAGAGACAACCTGTCATTCTCCGTCCAGCTCACCATTTGGGAAAAACCAGTATAGGCATAAAATTTCTCCGGGAATCTGGCAGCCAAGCTAAGCCCAATTGTTGTCCCCCACGAGTGACCCGCGAGAAATATTTTATTTTGCCGGAATCGGCGACGCAAATAGTCGGTCAGCTCCCCTGCGTCAGCAATATATTGTTCGATGTTCATCGAGTCTTGGGAGATTTGGCTGGAATAGGACTTGCCTGTACCCCTCTGATCCCAAAAAACAACAACAAAATGTTTCACCAGTAGGCCCGTATTCATCACAATCGTATAATCTTGTCCCTTCGCCGAACCCCCCGGAAGCGGCATCGAAGGACCTCCATGAAGCAAAAGCAATACAGGACTGCCGGGGTTTTCCGCCTGCATCAGAATGAACTGGTCTATTCCGCCAAGCCTTACCCGCTCAACCAAACTTATCCCCGTTTCCGCAATCTCAAAATCCCGCTTCCTAATCAACAACGCCACCCCGTTGCATCCCTGTCATTTCCACAAAAAAATCAATATGATCGGCAACCTGCTGCTCAACCTTATCCGTGCTTTCATTCTGCGATTTCAGCAAATGATAGTCCATAACCATCATGAACAGGGGGTATTGGTATTCAACCGCCAAAACCCGAAAATGCTTTATCGGTTTTATTTTCCCTGCCTCCGCCATCTTAGCAAAAACAAGCTCAAGACAATCAAGGGTTTTCTCTATGATCTCGACTCTGTAGATTTCCATTGCCCGTGGATGGCGAAATAGCTCAAGGTACATCATCTGCCATATTTTCTGATGAATAGGGTCATCAATATGCCGTTTGAAATTATCCCATCCTTTTTCTAAAAAAACGTGCACATCCATCCCGGAAATAATGGTGTCCAAGCTGTCCATAGGCGGCAAAATTTCGCCGCATGCTCTGCGAAAGTTGAAAAATATTGTTTCAATTAACTCTTCTTTGCTTTTGAAATGTTTATATAACGAGCTTTCCTTAATTCCAACTTCTTTTGTAATATCTCGCACCGATACTCCGCTATATCCCTTTTGGGAAAAAAGCTCGATTCCAGTTTCAATAATCTTTATTTTGGTGGCGCTTGTAATCGGTGAATGATTCAAATCTGCATATAAACGATGGCCTTGATCGGTTTGCATCCTCTATTGTCTCCTTCCCACCCTAAGCTAACGACTGTTATCCGTATCATATAGCTAACGATCGTTAGCTGTCAAATAATCAAAAAAAAGCCATGCCTTAGCGACAGGTTGTCAGCATGGGGCATGACCTTAACGAAAAGCATTTTTCACATCAATTGTTGCTCTCGGCAAATAAAGCGTGCTTCCCGGCTCAATAAGCGAAAGCAGCTGCTCACTGCGGGGTTAAAAGATACCCTGGCGCTAACGCCCCGCAGCCCGCAAAATGTCCAGAAGCGTTTCGCTAAAGACGCGGTCCGGCACGTCGCCTATCGCAAGGGGCTGCTCATTGTAATAATAATGGCGCCTGCTTCCTTTGTTGGCGTAGAAGGACAAGCCTTGAAGCGTAATATTCTCAAGTCCATCATAATAAGTTACGCTTGTGCCGCTGAATTGAAGCTCGGCAACCAGATCGCCGTATTCCTTGAAAAATTCATAATAAAAGCCGCCATCCTGAGGCAAGCCCTTGATCCATCCGTATTTTTCCAACGTCTTTTGTAAGGCCGTCGGGGAAAATTCCTCGCCGGGCAGCCGCTGGAAAAGCATAAGCTGTCGATCTTCCTGTTCCGCCATGTGAACAGCACGCTCCAACTGCTTGAAGGGCTGCGCCACCTCGTAATCACAAAGCTGCGATCTCCATCCGTTCAATAACTCCTCATCCAGTTCCAGCGGATGTACCAGCCCAATTCGCGCTATGGAGGAAAGCTGGTATTCCTCTTCATCCACCGTGTTGAATGTGCCGTCGTCCATATATCGAAATGTTTGCTTCAACTGCCCCTCTGCGTAAATTCCCCAGATCAAACCAACGGCGAATTGGCGCATGATTATATTGCCAACGAATAGATCGCTCCATTCCTCCGCCGACCAAAGCCTTTGCTTGGACAATGACTCCTCCAGCCGCTGAAGCTGGATAGCTGCCATTTTTTTCAAGTCCTTTTTGAGCTGGGCAAAGCGAGATTTGGCTTCCGCCGCCAATGCGGCATCGTCCTTTTCTCCGGGAGCAGGCAGGCTTTTGAGCGTCTTGCCGGTACCCTCCTGTACAACCGCAAGCTGATGATCGCGAGTGACCTTGACCTGAAAGCTTCGAGAGCCGTAGCTGAAGCTTTGCAGCCCATGTTTGTCGAAGCCAAGACTTGCAACAAGCCGGTCTGCCAGTTGCTCCTGCGTCAAGTCGGCATTTTCCGCTGCCTGCAGCAACGCTTCCTCCGCTGCTCCTTTGACTTGCTTGTTTTTGATGCTGCGCCTAATGTGGTCAATGGCAATTAAAGCCGACGTTTCGTTGATATAGGACAATAGTTTCACTGCTTCAGCCGCTATCGCTCCCCGGCCGTTTTCAACCCATCTTTTAATGGAATCCCCAAGCAGCGGAATTAGCTTGCGATCGCCGAACAAAGCGCCGATGTAGAGAACCCATTTGTCCTTTGCGGGAGCTTCACCCTCCAGCCATTGGCCAATTAAAGCCTCCGAAAAACGAGCCAGCGAATCGGAATGTACATACTCCCTCAGTTCTTCCAGCAATTCGTTTGGCGCAGAGGTATACTCTATTGATTGTTGAAGCAGGTACATAGCGATTTCATCATCCAATGGCTGGCCTTCATGATCCAACAACGGAGGCAAAACCGTTGTATGGAGCCACTCCAGCTTTGCCAGCTTTTTATCATTGGCCTGGCGCGCCAGTGCGGCGTGGGCTTTGGCTGGACCTTGTCCGGCCGTGTCTACCAGTGTTTGCAGCAACTGACGCAGTCCGCTATTTTTCTCATTCTTTAATAGTTCCTCCAGAACCTCGTTCCCGTCCGTCAAACGGCGAAGCAAGCTAATAATCAGCTCCTTGACGGAACTTTTTTTCTCGGCTGCATATACTGTTCGGTACAATTCCAGGTCTCCTATCGCAGAAAAGGCGGACATAACACTGCGACGCAGCTTTTTGGAGGAATCGTTTAGGCCCGTAAGGAACACCTCTGCGAGCAGATCCCGAGACAATTCAACATGTTTATCCAAAGCAATTTCTACGATTAACCCGCGAGCCTCGTTGGACAACTCGGAGTAAAACTTCAGCGCAAAGGCCAAATGCTTCTCCAGCAGTCGTCTATATTCCTCATCCGGTACCCTGTTTAAGTCCAGATGATGATGAATGTTCCAGCCGTTTAGCAAAATAAGAGCTTCCAGCAGCTTCCCATCGTCCACCTCAGGCGCGTCTCCATGGAGACTTAAAAGAAGCTCGCCGCTAAAAGCATCGGAACGATACAGCTCCGAGAGACATTCCCTTGTATTTACGCCGGATTGTGTAATCAATGCGGCCAACCGCCGCATGGCTGCTGATTCCGGTGGCAGGAACGTCATAGCAATAATGAGCCGAACTCGGTGTTGATTCTTGCCCAGCTTGTTGAACAATCCCCCATTATCCCGATCAGCCCTATATTGCTCCAGTGAAAGCCCGCCTTGCAAATAGCGGGATAATGCTAATCCGTAACGTCCTGCATATGAAGGGTCATTCATTAATTGAAGCACCCTCTGTTCAATGGAAACGATCTCCTCCGGCATTTGGATATCATTTTCGGATAACAGCTTAACCAGCACCAGCTTGAAAAAGGGGTCCTTCAGGATGGTATAAGCACAAAGGCTTGTCTCAGGGTCAGCCAGGACATGCGTCTTCAACCTAGACCAAGGAATACTTCGCGAATTCAATAGGTCCCATGCCTGCTCGATAAAAGCAAAAGGAGCATCTAGCGGAACCAGACCTTCAAGCGCCGCATCAACTTTGCTATAATGGCCGTCGAGTTCAAGCAAGCCGTTTCTGACTTCGAAAGGGTATACTTCATGGAGTAAGCGCACTGCTTTCAATAGAAGAACATCAATCTCCTTCGGGTTATTCAGCAATAACCTTTTGCTGCCGTGGTAGTAGACCCGGTAAAGCAACAGGCTAGTGCTTATTCCCAAAGCTTCCTCCACCTGCTGGCGGGAAACCGCCGCTTCTGAAGACAGCCCGCTACCGGCATGCCACTCCGCTGACGCTTGGGCACGCCGCTGCTTCAACCATTGCTCATTTAGCTCCGGAAAGGCATAGCGATTAGATAAATCAGAGCGCTGAACAATCGGTCCCTCCAGCATCGACTTCAACAAAGCACCAACCTCATCGCTCCGTTCCTCAACTACAGCCCGAATCAGCGGCGAAAGATTCTCCAGCAGCTCTTCACTGTGTTCAGGGCATAACTTTACGAAAAATCGAGCCAGCATAAGTCCCGGAATCATCATCCGAATATTATTGCTTCTGCGGATACCCGCCCCGCCTTCTTCCAGATATTCTTGAATAATGGCTTTAAACTTTGATTTATCTATATAACGGATTAATTGAGAGATTGGCCCCTCCAGCAAATCCACACGTTTGGTTTCCTTGAACAAATCCTGCGACAGGCGGGCAACCTCAAACTGCCAGCCCAGCATTCCCGAAAAAACATGGGGGATCCAATAGTTTTGTTGATTACTCAGCATCATCGCACCTAGCCTCAAAAGCGCATCATCACCCTCTCTGGACAGCCTGGGCAATATATCCAGCGTTTTGAAGCCATAATAAGACGGATTATGCCGGACAGCAGGAGCTTCAGCAATACGGCCTTCCATAAAATCGCGCGCGCGGCCTTCATCCTCTGCATCCAAACCGTAATCTTCGATAAAAAGAGCCAGGCCTTTTTCAGCCAGCTCCTTGCCTGTTTCCTGTTCTTTCATAGGCACTACGCGTTCCTCCTTCTCCTTCATCCCATATAGAAAAAGATCGTACGTTCGCACAGGGCCATCATAACACAGCCCTTTCACAGCTGACGACATTTCTTGCCAAAAACAGGATGTTTGTCCCTGTTCCCGCCTGGATCGCACTAAGCCCTAAGTCATACTATGGGAGCGGTGTCCCTCAATCCCTATTGTCTGCGGCATGATTGGCGTAAATTATCCCAATAAAAGCCAACTCCTTTTCTATTTCAATGATATAGGCGATAATAAGACCAGAATTAATAACCTGGGAGGCCCCATGAGGAAATTAGGAAGAAACGACGTTTGCCACTGCGGCAGCGGACTGAAGTACAAAAAATGCTGTTTGAATAAGGATGAAGCTAACAAGGTGACGCCTATTACTTCATCACATGCCCCATCCTTAAGCGATGTTATTAACCAGCATCTCCAGTGGCCCAACGAGTTGCATCGAATGATTGCAAATCATTTTCTGCAAAACACATCCGGGCTTTACGAAGAAGAGCATATTGCAAGATTCATAAGAATTTGGAATGCATACGCCCACGAATGCCTGCCCATCGCACAAAAGCTGGGAACTTTCCCTGCAGCGCTGGAATATTTGCTTTGCCAAAATTTCGATTACGCCGGAACACAAACCGCTATTGCAAAAAAATATGGAATTTCAGCCACAACCTTATCAGGCCGAGCCGAACAGATTTTCAACTTCATAGAAGATCACGTTTATATGCTGACTGAGTCTTCCAGAGGCGAGCAATCGTCTTCGATTCACTCCGGCTCAAGAGTAGCTATGGAACAGGAAATGACCCGGATTCATGCTTTGCTGGAGAAACAAAATTTTGAAACAATGGATGAAGCCAATGCATTTTTACAACAAATGATGAACAAGCAGCCCTCTAAGCCGCAAAAGCTCAGCAAGGAGGAGCAAGCCTCCGAGTTAATCTATTCAGCATGGGAGGAAGCCAATCCGAACCGCCGGATTAAGCTGGCCCAGGATGCCTTGTTGCTTCATCCCGAAAGCGGAGATGCCTACAACATTTTAGCCGAATGCGCATCAACGCCCAAGGAAGCGGCCTACTTCTACAAACAAGGGATGCAGGTTGAGGAAAATCGTTTAGGCAAAGCCTTTTTTGAGGAAAACAAAGGTTATTTCTGGGGATACCTTCCGACAAGACCCTATATGCGGGCAAAACTCGGTTTTGCGCAAAGTTGCGAGATGATGGGCAATATGCCCGAAGCCATTCGGCATTATCAAGAAATGCTGGAGCTGAATCCAAACGACAATCAAGGAGTACGGGAGCTGCTGCTGACCGCTTATTTGGAGACGGGGGAGTGGAATTCTGCAAACCTGCTCATTAATCAATACAATGAGGATGGAACCGCAGCCTTTAACTATAGCCGGGCTCTCGTTGAATATAACCTCAATGGGAAATCGGCTCATCTAACCTCTCTGATCAAGACAGCTGTTAGCCATAACCCGTTTGTTCCGCCGTATCTTCAAGGCAAAAAACAGCTACCTCGCAGCATCCCTTCTGTCATCGGCCTTGGCGATGAGCGGGAAGCTATTGTTTATGCATCAATGAACCGCCATCTTTGGCTGGCAAAGCCCGAGCTGCTGAAGTTGCTCTCAAAATAACGTATATCCTAAAGAAGTGAGCATACCCGATATAGCTTCAGGCTATAACCAGGTATGTTTTTTTGGTATTACCTCTATCGTTGGCTGCCATGCTACACTTTAAAAATCACAATAGCAACCAATAGAACAGGGAGGTTTTTGGTATGACTGATAAATTTCAAATCGTAGGCAGCTTGTTGCGCCCCGACGAGCTACTGAAATATAAAACGCAAATTGAACATCGCGATGATATCCAATACCCTTTTTATGAAAGCTTTGAGGGTTATGAGCAATGTGAGGACCAGGCCATTCAACAGGTTGTTCAAAAAGAGATTCAGCAAAATCTGTCGGTTATTACCGACGGTGAATTTTCCAAGTCCATGTGGCATCTGGATTTTGTATGGGGCTTTGACGGGGTTGAGCGCTACATCGCAGACCATGGATACTTTTTCCGCGATACGGACGGCAGCTCGAAATATGAAACGCGCAAAGATATCGGATTGCGCATCACCGGCGAGCTAAGCGGCAAAAATCATCACTTCATCACTATTTTCAAAAAGCTAAAAGAAACGGCTGGCGAGCATGAAACAAAGCTTTGTGTACCGTCTCCTTCGCATATTTTTGGCGAATTATCCTGGTCTGACAATATTGGCGGCACGGCTGCCGTTTATAAGGACACTAAAGAGCTTAAACAAGGATTGGTGAAGGCCTACAAGGAATTTGTAGAGGAATTTGCAGCTGCCGGCGGAAAAATTCTGCAATTCGATGATTGCCTGTGGGAGCTGTTTGCCGACGACAACCCTAACTCCCCTTATACGGGCGAGCATATTAATCAAGAGG
>PJUA01000474.1_pt1 | contig 21103 bp, 15 predicted proteins | sample 1512151 | NCBI WGS metagenome assembly PJUA01 (sample SAMN08177678, study PRJNA422409) | Soil metagenome, whole genome shotgun sequencing project. | isolation source: Soil enriched on filter paper: beechwood xylan treatment | place: USA: Madison | collected 2015-01-15
CTGAAGGGCATGGAGACGCTGGAACTGCGCGTGCAGGCCCAGTCGGCGGCCGGGCTGCAGGTCGCCGAGTTCCTGGAAAGCCACCCGAAGGTCGCCCAGGTGCTGTACCCGCTGCTGCCCAGCCATCCGCAATATGATCTGGTGCGCAAGCAGATGACCGGCGGCGGCAACATGCTGTCGGTCTTCCTGAAGGGCGGCAAGACCGAGGCGTTCAACACGCTGAACGGCCTGCGCATGGTGATGATCTCCAACAATCTCGGCGATTCGAAGAGCCTCATCACCCACCCCGCCACCACCACCCATTCCAAGCTGACGGACGAGGAAAAGGTCGCGGCGCGGATCGAACCCGGCCTGCTGCGCCTGTCCGTTGGTCTTGAGGATCCTCAGGACATCATCGAAGATCTCGACCGCGCGCTCGCCGAGGCGTAAAGATCGTCCCGGAACCTATGCTGCAGTGCAGCGTTGATGCTGCAGCCAGGTTCCGACAACGATTTTTTGAGAGGGGCGACGCCCATGTCATCACAGAACGCCGGCAACGGCCATCCCACCGACAGGCTTCTGGCGGTGGCGGGCCAGCTTACCAAGACCGGCCTTCGCAGCAGCGAAATGGGCGTCGCGGCGGCGCAGACCATCGGCTATCGCACCGCGATGATGACGGCGGCGCTGTCGAATCCCATCGACTTCGCCAACCCGGAATTCATCCGCATGGGGTCGGAGAAGGTGGAGGCGGCCGTCGAAGCCTTTCATGCGGTGGCCACCGGCATCGGCGAGTTCGGGCAGGCCTGGATCACCATGATCACCAAGCAGACGCAGGCGGCGGCGGCCACCATCGGCGGACTTGCCACCTGCAAGAACCCGGTGGAGATCGTCGACGTGCAGCAGCGCCTGCTGGCCGACGCGGTCGATGCCGGCATCCACGCCAACCTGCGCCTGATCGAGGCGACGGCGGCGCTGGCGGCTGCCAGCATGAACCCCGCCTACCGCAAGGTGCGCGCCAACGCCCGCCGCCTCGCCCGCGAGCAGGTCTAAGGGCTCAGACCACCTCCGCTGGGGCAAGGCGGCAGCAACTGCCGTCATGCTCCACCTGGATGGTGGCATGGCCGATGCCGAAGCGCTCCTTCAGCACCGTCGAGATCTCCAGCAGAAGGGCGTCGTCCTGCCCCATGCCGGGGCGGACGAGATGGGCAGTCAGGGCGGTTTCCGTCGTGCTGATCGGCCAGATGTGCAGGTCGTGCACGGCGACGACGCCGGGCAGCCCGGCCAGATAGCGCTCGACCCCTGCCCGGTCGATGCCGTCGGGCACGGCGTCCATCGCCAGCCGCACCGAATCGCGCAGCAGACCCCAGGTGCCGGCGATGATGACCACGGCAATGACGATGCTGGTCACCGGGTCCAGCCACAGCCAGCCGGTGAAGCGGATCGCCAGCGCTGCCAGCACGACGCCCAGGGACACCGCCGCATCGGCCGCCATGTGAAGATAGGCGCCGCGCAGGTTGATGTCCTGCTTCTGTCCGCCCATGAACAGCCACGCGGTCCAGGCGTTGATGACGATGCCGATCACCGCCACCACCATCACCGTGGTTTCCCCCACCGGCTCCGGATCGGCGATACGGTTGGCCGCCTCCAGCAGGATGGCGCCGACGGCGATCAGCAGGATCATCGCGTTCAGCAGCGACGCCAGGATCGACGCATTGCCGAAGCCGTAGGTGTAGCGCCCCTGCGGAATCCGCCGGCCCAGCCAGACCGCTCCCCAAGCCAGCAGCAACCCCATCACGTCGCTGAGATTATGCCCGGCATCAGCCAGCAGCGCCGTGGAATTGGCGAGCAGCCCATAGACCGCCTCCACGACCACGAAGCCGATGTTCAGCAATGCCCCCAGCGCGAAGGACCGGTCGTAGCGCGCCGGCCCGTGATGGTGACGGTCGCCGTGGTCGTGCCTGGCATGGCTGTGACCCACTTCGGAAGAGCCGCCATGGGAATGGTCGTGCGGCATGGTGAAGGGCCTCGTCATCGCAATATGCGTCGCTGCACCGTCGACTTTGGGCGAGCGGGCGCCGCCGGACAAGCCCGGTGATGGAAGCGCTGCGCCCCCTTGCGCCGCCCCGCCGCCGCGCCTAGCTTCGCGCGGACACTCACGATCAACAGTGAACGAAGGAAATGGTCATGAAGGCGCGCGTCACTTGGGTGGACGGCAAGATGTTCGTCGGCGAATCCGGCAGCGGCCATGCCGTGGTGATGGACGGCGCCCCGGAATCCGGCGGCCGCAATGCCGGCATCCGCCCGATGGAAATGCTGCTGATCGGCATGGGCGGTTGCACCTGCTTCGACGTGGTGATGATCCTGGAAAAGGGCCGCCAGCAGATCACCGACTGCGTCGCCGCCATCGAGGCCGAGCGGGCGGACACCGATCCGAAGGTCTTCACCAAGATCCACGTCCATTTCACCGTGACCGGCCGCAAGCTGGATCCCGCCAAGGTGGAGCGCGCCATCGCCCTGTCGGCGGAGAAATATTGCTCCGCCTCGATCATGCTGGGCCAGACCGCCACCATCACCCATGACTTCGAGGTGGTCGAGGCGCCGTAACGGCGACGGCCTCCCGCGTCTTTTCAGTTGCATTCATACGCATGACTCGCGAAGGATCGGATCGTATCTCCGAACCTTCGCGATCAGCGCGTGCGCCTCACTGCCTTTATTGTTCTTCTTGCGGCACCCGTGGTCCTGGCCCCCGCCCTGGCTGATGAGGTGCAATACAGCCTGTCCGACTGGGGCGGGATCGGGCTGTTGCAGATGCCGAATGCCCGCATGGCGCCAGACGGTTCGATGAGCGGCGGGTTGACCGCGCTTGGCGACCTGCACCGCCACTACACCATATCCGCCCAGCCGATGCCCTGGCTGGAGGTCACCGCGCGCAACAGCGCCTATCCCGGCTATTACGGCCTCACCGAACCCGGCCTCGATCTGAAACTCCGGTTGCGGAGGGAGGATGAGCGCGGGCCGGCCCTGGTGATCGGCGGGCGCGACGTCACCGGGTCGGGGCTGGATCTTCCTGGCAAGGGCCGCTTCGCCGGCGAATACATCGCCCTGTCGCGGCGGTGGTGGGACTTGGACCTGATGCTCGGCATGGGATGGGGAACGTTGGGAGAGGCCGGGCACCTGCGCAACCCGCTGCGTTTCCTGGGCGGCCGTTTCCGCCGCGACCGCGACCCGTCGGCATGGCCAACAACCCGAGGCCCCAAGGCGTGGTTCAGCGGCGAGCGGGTGGCCCTGTTCGGCGGCGTAGAGTGGCACACGCCGGTCGATGGGCTGAGCCTGAAGCTCGAATCCTCCGGCGACCGCTTCCGTGCCCAACGGCAGGACGAGCCGGGCTTCGATCCCGGCAGCCGCTACAGCCTGGGCCTGTCCTGGCGCCCGGCGTCCTGGGCCGATTTGGGCGCGGCCTACGAGCAGGGTAGACGCCTGATGCTGCGGCTGTCGGTCCGCTTCGACCCGGCGGTGGATGCCGACCGCCCCAACCGCCCTCCCCCCGGCGTCGGGCCCCGCCCGTCCGCCGGCTCCGCCCTGTCTGCCGATGCCATCGCCCTGGTGGCGCGCAGCCGCGGCCTGCCGGTCCGCGCCGCCCAAATCGAGGGAGAGGTCGCGACCCTGTGGCTCGATCCGGCCGGGAGCGGTCGGATGCCGCTGGCGCGCGAGGTCGGCGATGCCGCCCGCCTGCTGGCCGATCTCGCCCCGCCGCAGGTCGAGCGGTTGCGCATCGTCACCGGCGCCGGCGGCCTGGACACGGCGAGCGTTACCCTGCTGCGCCGCGACCTGGAACGGGCCGCCGATCACCGCGGCAGTGCCGAGGAGATCTGGCGGACGACGCAACTTGCCGCAACGGCGGACCCGCCACCGGGCTGGCGCCCGCGGCTCGACCTGTCCACCCGCCTCGTCGCCAGCTTCGATCTGGCCGAGTTGGGGACCGCGGTGGCCCAGCGCACCCACACCGACGTGGTGCTGCGGGCGGAGCCTCTGCGCGGGCTGGTTCTGGGTGCCGGACTGCGCGTCAATGCGGCGAGCGATCTGCAACTGCTGGACACCAACGCCGTGCCGGCGGCGCAGCCGGTGCGCAGCGACCTGCCACGCTATGCCGACCGCCCGCTCGCGCTCGACCATGCCTATGCGGCGTGGCTTGCCAAGCCGGCGGAGGGGCTGACGACGCGGCTGTCCGGCGGTCATCTGGAGGAGATGTATGCCGGCGTCGGTGCGGAGGCGCTGTTCCAGCCGCTCGCTGCCCGATGGGCATTCGGCCTCGACCTCAATCAGGTCTGGAAGCGCCGGCCGGAGAGCGTCCTCGCCATCGACCACGGCGACGCCCGCGGCACCGGCCACGCCAGCTTCTATTGGGAAGCCCCCGGTGCCGGCACGACCACTGCGCTGCGGCTCGGGCGCTATCTCGGTGGCGATTGGGGTGGAACGGTGGAGGTGATGCGCCGCTTCGACGGCGGCATCGGCCTGACCGCCCATGCCACCTGGACCGAGGGACCGGACGGCGCCCAGAGCCGTTTCGGCGGGCGGATGGACTGGGGGATGGCGCTGGTGGTGCCGATCGCCGCGTCAGGATGGCTGCCGGTCGGCGGCACGGTGGAAACGGCGGTCCGCACGCTGGGACGCGACGCCGGGCAGCGCCTGCAGCAACCGCTGCCGCTCTACGATCTCCGCGTGCCGGGAGGCGTCGGCCGCCTCACCGGCACATGGTCGCATCTGCTGGACTGACGTCAGCGGGCCGGCTTGGTTGCCGGGGTCGGCGCGCGCGTCGTCGAAGGATTGCGCGGGTCGAGGACCACGGTCGTCCACTCCCCTTGCGGGGTCATGGCATTGGCGACGTAACGGTCACCCTCCTTGCGGAAATCGCGCACCGACACATAGCCGGCGGCGCTGAGCTGGTTCAGCAGCGTCGTCTGTTGCAGTTCGATCGGCTTCTGCCCCCGACCACGGCGCCCGGCCAGATCGGACGAGGATTCGCCGGCGGAACCCGTCAGTCCGGAGACATCGCCACCGGTGCTCCCGGAATAGGCGCCGGAATAGCTTTTTTGCAGGTAAGTCTGCTGCGCCATCGCCGCCGGCGCCATTGCGAGCGAAGCGGCCATCGCCGCCAGGATCAATCCGGTCTTCATAGGATCCTCCCGTGTTGTCGTCCCCCATTGGCCGGCGACTGCCGGGCCTGATGATCCGGAAACGCGCCGGAAGCCCCATTGTTGCATAAATGCCAGTCCGCACCAGCCTTGCGGCGCCCAGATACCCCGGCCAATCAGGAAGCGGGAACATTGGACCGACGACAGTGTTCTGGTCTTCGAATGCCGCCGCACCGGCTGTGCTTACCGTCACCTTGGCCCGACTTGCCTTACAAGCAAAGGCCATGTGACAAAGCCGACGGGACGGCGGGTGCTGCCACGACTTGTCTCATGCGTGACGCCGGCAGTCCTTGGCGACTATTCGGCCGAACGAGGGAGGGTATGATGCTCTATTGGGCTCTCGTTTTCTTCGTCATCGCGCTGATCGCCGGCGCGCTCGGGTTCGGTGGGATCGCGTCGGCCAGCTCCGGCGTCGCGCAGATCCTGTTCTTCCTGTTCCTGATCCTGTTCGCCATCAGCCTGATCATGGGTCTGGTCCGGCGACGGTAGGCCGGCCGATGGTCCAATCCGCCCAACCGGGCGATCCGCTTTTCCGGCAGGACGGAACCAACGGCGGACCGCCCGGTTGATCGCGGTATCTCCTGACGCTGCAACACTCTCTCCTCCTGAGGTGACGTCAGGGCCGGCGAGCCCAGGCGGCGCTTCGATTGTCCCCGCCTCCGGCGGCGTCCCAAGCGGGCGCCGCCGTTCTTTTTTCCGTCATTACGGATGAAAGAGGCGGGCATATGAAAACGGGGCACCCGGCAACCGGGTACCCCGCGAAATCCATCCTGTCCTCAATGCCCGCCCGCTCAAGCGTCCGTGTTCAGGCGTCCGCGTCGTCCGATGGGCTCTCGCCCTCCATCAGCAGTCGCAGGGCGCGACGACCGCGCGACAGGCGCGATTTCACGGTTCCGATGGAGATGCCGAGGATGTCGGCCGCCTCGTTGTAGGAAATGCCCTCCAGACCGATCAGCAGAACGACCTCGCGCTGTTCGTTGGGGAGCAGGGCCAGCGCCCGGCGCAGGTCACGCAGTTCCATCCGCACGAACTGCGAGCCGGGGGCGGCTCCGATCGCGGCCTGCGCCTCGGCGTCGATGTCGACCACCGGCTGGCGGCGGCGTACGCCGTTGATGTGAAGGTTGCGCAGGATGGTGAACAGCCAGGCGCGGAGATTGGTGCCGGGCCGCCACAGATGCAGGCGCGACAGCGCCCGTTCAAGGCATTCCTGAACCAGATCGTCGGCCAGCGTCGCATCCCGAACCATGGCGCGGGCGAACCGGCGCAGCCGTGGGATTTCCTCCTCGATCTGGCGGATCACCGCCGGATCGGGCGGTGCGTTGGGGTCGGGGCGGAACTCGTCCTGGGCATCCCCCTGAACGGCCACGATGCCGGCATCGGCCACGACCGTATCGGCTTCGCCGGCCTCGGTGCCGGCTTCGGCCCGCTTGGCCTCCGTATGGGCCTCCGCATGGGCAGTCAAATGGGTCTCCATCCCGGCATCGGCGTTTTCCTGGTCTGTGTACGTCGGCAGGCCGTCCGAACGGGTCCGGCCAACGGCCTCGGCGCCGAACGGCATCGGATCGGCCAGGGCCGGGCCGCGCAGTCGCTGGCTCAAGGTTGTCGCGACGTGGTTCGCCATCGGTGAAACGATGCCTCCTTCAATGCCGTTCGCCGCGGCGACGCCGACCGCTTTCTCGACTGCGGGCGACAATGCCGGGGCCTCCGGCGCGAAGGCCCCGGACGCGGAAATCTCCAAGAGGAAAATCTCCATCGTCCGGGGCCATCGAATTTGCAGCCGATTATCTGGCCCGATCCGTACGTAATGAGCGCACAAACGAGCTGCCAGTTGGGAAAAAGGCTAATGGGTCATACAATAGGGCCGGTTAACCCCTAGAGTACCCCGTGTATCCCACACCAATCACCGTTCGGGCATTGGCGCAACATCTGGTCTTTCGTTATTTCTCCAACTCGATTGGAGGACGCATGACCAACGTGAAAAGAAAAAGACCGACCGACATTCGTCGATCGGTCTATGCATTTTTTATTGGCAGCGCCACATCAAGCACTTACGGCGATGTATTTTCCGGCAGCCGGCCTTCCGTTTCGGCTTACGCCGTCACGCCTGGCACCCGGCCAGACGGATACAGCGGCGTCCTCCCCGAGAGTTCTGCTTTCGACCTTTCGGTGGTCTCCGAAAGCTTGAAGAAAATCATACAGGGGGGTCCTGTGGAAGGCCACACGAACCTTTGCGGTACACCGTCCGCGTCGCGTATTTCCGCAACCTCACGGCGCATCGGCAGGCGTGGAACCCGCCCGGCACGAATGGCTGCGCTGTCTGCGGCAGTTCTCCTGCCTGCCCTGCTGGCGGCAGCGCCCGCGAATGCCGGCATCGCCGAAAAGACCGTCGCCGCGCTGGAGGCCCTGGCCAGCAAGGGCAGCGCCCGCGCCCAATACGAACTGGCGCAGCATTACGACCGCGCCGACGGGGTGAAGGCCGACTCCCGGCTCGCCTTATCCCTTTATTGCCGTGCAGCCCGTCAGGACTTTGCCGACGCGGCGTTGATGGCCGGCCGGATGCATATGGCCGGGGCGGGCGGCGTATCCAAGGACGCCGATCTCGGCCGTGCCTGGCTGCGCAAGGCCGCGTCCCTCGGAAACGAACAGGCGGAGCGGCTGGTCGGCACTGTCAGCGCCAAGGTGAAGACGCCCGACCGTTGCGAGCCGCCCAACCTGCGCTGGGGCATCATCCGCAAGCCGCCGGCCGAAATCCGCGCCATGGTGCAGAAGATGGCGCCGACCTACGGCCTCGATCCCGATCTGGTGCTGGCGGTCATCGCGGTCGAGTCCGGCTACCGCGTCGACGTCGTGTCGAACAAGAACGCCCAGGGTCTGATGCAGCTGATCCCGGAAACCGCCGAACGCTTCGGCGTCTCCGACCCCTTCAACGCCGAACAGAATCTGCGCGGCGGCATGAAGTATCTGCGCTGGCTGCTGGCCTATTTCGACGGCAACGTCGCCTATGCGCTGGCGGGCTACAATGCCGGCGAGGGGGCGGTCCTGCAGTACAAGGGCATCCCGCCCTACCGGGAGACGAAGGATTACGTGACGAAAATCCGCAGCATCTACGCGCAGACCTTTCACCCCTTCAACCGTGGCGTCGTCCAGTCGGCCGGCCTCGTCAGCAGCGCGCGAGAGGAAGTCGCCGAACTGTCGCTTTCGACCAGAACGCGCAGCGGCGGAAAACGCTGAGAACGTGAGATTGCGACTCGGAAAAATGCGACTCGAACGACTCGGGAGTGGCTTGGTTAACACTTTGGTTATAAAATGACGATTACCCTCGGGGCACGACGGATTTCGCAAGCGCTGGCGCCCATGGGGACGCCATCCCGCGTCACCCGCCAGCGTCTCACCTGCAACGTTTCATCCGAACGTTTCCCGAGGACCTGCCCGATGCCCATGGCCGCCGACGTCGACACCATCGAACGCACCTCCATCGTCGCCTACACGCTGCTGAACGAGCTTCATGAAGTCCTGGCCCTGCCCAAGGCTCCGGACGACGTCACGCTGGGCATCCTGATGGGCATGGCCATGTTCCTCGACGACAAGGTCGGCCCGATGCGCGCCAAGCGCCTGATGAGCGAGGCGCCGACCATCGTGCTGAAGACGGACGCCCACGTCACCACCGACCAGACCCAGCGCATCATGCCGGTCCTGCGCGCCTTCGGCGATCACCTGAAGGAACTGCGCATGAAGGCGGAGCGTCCGGTCAGCGGGTCCGTCGGCTGACGACACCCGCTGATTTTTAAGTTTTGCGGACCCGGCGCCGACCATGGCGCCGGGTCCGTTGTGTTGGCAAACTGTCAGGCTGCTTGACCGAACGGTGAAATGGGCCGAAGCTTCCGGCCCATGGACTGGTTCACCGGGATCAGCATCGTCGCCATCATGGCCGGCGTGACCGTCAGCACCGTCGTGCTGGTGGCCGTCGGATCGATCCGCCGCAGCCTGAACGAGGCCGCGGCCCGCCAGTCCCAGCAAATCCGCAAGCTGACGGAGACGGTGGCGACCCTGTCCCAGCAGCAGCAGGCGGCGCAGACCCGCATCCAGCAACTGACCGACGCCAACCGCAAGCTGTCCGACGAGTTGTCGGCGCTGGGCGAACGGCTGAACGACGCCGACACGGTCCAGCGCGTGGCCGGCACGGCGAGGCTTCTCCATTGACCGCGACCACCTTACCCGACACCCCCGCTCCCGATGCTGGCCATCCCGATGCCGTCAGAGAGCGTGACCGCTGGGCCGCCAGCGCCGACGCCTGGGACCGCTGGGCCGATCCGATGGCCGATCTGGCCGACAAGCTGAACCGCCCGCTTCTGGATGCCGCCGGTCTGACGGAGGGTCACCGGCTGCTCGACCTCGCATCGGGCGCGGGCGAGCCGGCGCTGAGCGCCGCGCGCCGGGCCGGACCGGACGGGCTGGTGGTGGGCAGCGATCTCGTCCCCGGCATGATGGCGGGCGCAGTCCGCCGTGCCCGCAGCGTCAAGGGACCGGCGCCCGCCTTCACCGCCGCCGACATGACCGCCCTGCCCTTCGCCGACGCCGCCTTCGACGGGGTGACCTGCCGGTTCGGCATCATGTTCGTGCCGGACGTGGACTCCGCCCTGCGCGAGGTGCGGCGCGTCCTGCGCCCCGGCGGCAAGGCGGCCTTCATGGTGTGGGGACCGCGGGCCGGCAACGGGCTGTTCGCGGAGATCGGCGACGTGGTCGCAGACCATCTCGGCGAGGACGGCAGCCTCGACCCGCTGTTCCGTTTCGCCAAGCCGGGATTGCTGTCCGAAGTGATGCGGGCCGCCGGCTTTGCCGAAACCTCGGAGACCGAGTTGACCCCGGTGCGCAAGGCCCCCGCCGGCCAGCCCTTCTGGCGCGCCGCGCTGGACATGAGCTTCGGCCACCGGCTGGGCCGATTGAGCGCGGAACGGCGCAAGGCGCTGGAGCAGGACATCGCCAGGCGGTTCGATGCCCAGGCGGTGGACGGCATCGTGCCGGTGCCATCGCACGCGCGGATCGTCGTGGGACGTTGAGGTCAGGTGGGGGCGTCGTCAGCCGACAGCCCCTCTCAATAATCCTTCTCGTAGATCACCCCGAACTTGGTCTCCGAATTGGCTCCGACCGCGGCGGTGCCCTTCAGGTTCTTGGTGATGTCGATCTCGACCTTGGCCCGGCTCTGGTTGGCGCCGATGCCCTGTTCGACGCCGACATAGACGCGGTCGCTGACGTAGCGGCCGGCCTGAACGGCGCCGCCCTTGCCGTTCTCGCCCTGGGTGAAGTCCAGCCGGTCGACGCCCAGGCCGCGGCGCACCTTGTCCAGGATGCCGCCGCCACCGCCGCCGATCCCCGCCAGCGACGCCGCCGACTGGGCCAGCTGAACCGCTTCCGCGGCGCTCAGGTCGCCGACCGACTTGCCGAACAGCACGCCGGCCAGCACCTCGTCCTGCGGAAGTCCCTGCGGAGAGGTCAGCTCGATCTTCGGCTGGCGGGCGGTGCCGCTGACCACGACGTCGGCGGTGATGCCGTTGGCCGTCGCCTCGGCCAGCAGATCCAGCCGGGGGTCGATCGGCTGTGTGCCGTCGAAATCGAAGATGCCGCGCTTGAACTCGAAGTTCTTGGCCAGCAGGTCCAGGCTGCCTTTCAGGATGGTGAAGCGGCCGGTCACCTCCGGCGCGGCGGCGGTGCCGCCCACACGCAGGTTGCCGCCCAACTCAGCATTCAGCCCGCGACCGCGCACGAAGATCTGATTCGGCGCATTCACCGTCATGTCCAGCGCCAGCACGAAGGGCGAAGCTGCCGGAGGCGCCTCCTGCGGAGCCGGCACCCGGCGCGTGCCGCCGGCGGTGGACACCTGGGTCGTCCCGCGGGCGCGACGGCCCTTGCCGACCTCCGTCACCTTCAGATCGACGACATTGGCGGGCATGCGGTCGGGAACCTGGATTTCGGCGCGGCGGATATCCACCGGCCCGGCCAGCCGGGCGTTGGCGAAGCCGCCGGTCAGGGTCAGATTCGCCCCGATCTCCGCCGTCACCAGATCGATCTCCAGCAGCCGGGCATTGTCGGCCTGCAGCCTGATGTCCAACTGCTGGTCGGCGGCGGCACCCGGACGGATGACGCCATTGGCGGTGATCGCCCCGCCGTTGCGGGTCCGGCCGCGGAAGCTCTGGATGGTGAAGACGTCGCCGTCGCCGACCAGCCTCGCCTCGATGTTGGTGATGACGGCACCCGAGGCCCGGTTCTCGTAACGCCCGTTCGCCAGCACCACCGATCCGCCGAGAGTCGGCTTGCCCACCGTGCCGCCGGCCCGCACGTCCAGCCGCAGCGATCCGCGTGCCCGGTCGCCCGATGCGGCGAGCAGGTCGTTCGCCAGAGACATATCCACCGTGCCGTCGACCGCCGCCTCCAGAGCGCCATTGGGCGGCACGCTGACGGCGTAGCTGTCCGGGTCCATCACCAGCGGCAGGGCGGCGTTGGCGGTCAGCGTGCCGGCATTCTTCGGCATCGCGACCCGGCTGGCCAGAGTCAGCCGGCGGTCGCGCCATTGGATGTCCGCCGTGGCGTCGATGCCGGGCAGTCCGGCCTGGGTGGTCTGCTGCGCCTTCAACCCGCTGATCCGCAGGGTGGCGTCGGCACGCGGGTTGCGCAGCGTGCCGCCCAGCGACGCGCGCGCATTGGCGACGCCATCCAGCGCCAGCGTCGGGCTGGCGAGCTTCGCCAGCGCCAGCGGCAGGCGGTCGATGGTCAGCTCGCCGCTCAGCCGCTCGCCGTTCAGGCCCAGGTCGGCGGCCAGCCGGGCATTGCCGGACGACAGCCGCAGTTCCTTCACCTCATAGCGGCGGTCGGCCAGCAGGATGGTGGCGGGGGCGGTCATCCGCAGATCCTCGCCGGCATAGCGCGCCTGCAGGCGGTCGAGCCGGATGCGGGTCACGCCGCCATCCATCGCCAGCCCACCGGCGAGGTCGAGCGCGACCGGCTGCGCGCCGGCGCCATTGGCGTTGGCCTGGAAGCTGGCCTTCGCCAGCGACCCGTCGACGGAGGCGGTGACGCTGCGCAGGTCGTTGCCCGCGGCGTTGCCGTCGGTCATCTCCACCCGCGCCTTGCCGGTGGGGGTGCCGAGCGCGTCGGCGACGTCGGCCTTGGCCGTCAGCTTCCGGGCGGTCAGCAGCGGTCCGCCTTCGCCATCCACCCGAAGATTGCTGGCGTCGGCGGTCAGGCTGGCGGCCTGCTTGCCGCCCTTGCCGTCCAGCGCCAGGGTGAAGCTCGCCCCACCGCCGAGCGGCATGCCCGCCAGTTCCGACAGGCCGTTCAGGTTGGGCAGCTTGCCCTCCAGCCGGCCGGTGGCGAGCAGCGTGTCGAGCGCCACCTGCGCCTCGCCCGTGATCCGGTTGGTGCCGTTGGCAATGGTCAGCCCGTCCAGCCGCAGCGTCTGCTCACGCAGCGCGTAGCGCCCGTCGAGCGACAGCGGAGTCTTGTCCAGGTTGGTGCGGGCCGACACCGTGCCGTTCGGCGTGGCCGGCAGGCCGGCGGCGGTCGCCTTCACCTCCGTGGCGCCCAGCCGGCGGCCCTGCATCACGAGGTCGCGGGCGTTCAGCGTCGCCTGCGCCTGGATGGCGTCGAGCGGGCCGCGGGCGGTCGCCTCAAGCGTCGCCGCTCCCTCCATCGGCGTGCCGAGCGCCGTGCCCAGCGGTTCCAGCTTCGCCACCGTCAGGGTGGTTCGCGCATCGACCTTGTTGTCCGCCAGAGCCGCGGTGCCGGTCAGCTTGCCGTTGCGACCATCCACCGTCAGGTCGGTCAGCCGCATGGCGCCGTCGGGCTCCATGCGCGCCGCCAGCGCCAGCGTCGCCTTGTCGCCCAGCACCGCGTCGGCCGGGGTGCCGGTGGAGAGGCGGTCGAGGCTACCGGTCAGATCGGCGGTCAGCGTGCCGTCGGCGACTCGCTTGACCGGCCCCGACAGTGCCACGGCGCCGGCCAGCGGCCGGCCGGCGAGGCTCGACAGCGGGGCGAGGTCGTCGGCGCTGGCGCTGAGCGTCAGGTCGGCCGTCTGGCCCCAGCCACCGATGGTCCCCTTCGCCTCGGCCCGCGCGGCGGCGGCGTTCAGCGTCAGCGTCTCCAGCCCGATCCCGCCGCTGCCGGTGTCGATCCGCGCGCGGGCGGCCAGGGTGGTCTCCGGACCGGTCAGGCGGGACAGCGCCGGATCGTCGGCCGCGAGGTCGCGCAGAGTGGCGTTCACCGCGACGTTCAGCGCGCTCAGCGCCCCTTCGGCGGAGCCTTCCACCACCCCCTCGCGCCAGGACAGCGGCACCAGCGGATGCAGGGTGGAGTCCGGCCCGGCCTGGACGGTCCACCGCAGGTTGAGGCTATTGTAGTCGGCGCCGATGTCGCCATTCACCGTCGCATTCGCGGCGGCGACGGTCAGCGCCAGCGGACGCAGGGTGATGGCCCCCGACGGCGCCCGCAGCACGGTCGCGTTCAGCGTCGGGCTGGGACCGATCAGCGGAGTCACCGTGTCTCCCGCCAATCCAGCGATCAGCGGCGCGAAATTTCCGCCGGCCGCGAGCGTCAGGAGATGCCCCTCCGGCGCCTTCTTGATGGTGGCGTCGGCATTCAACGTGCCGGTAGGCGATGCCGCCTCGCCGGCGGTTGCGGTCAGCTTGCCGGTCCAGTCGTCCAGCGTGCCGTCGCCCTTCAACGCCAGTTCGACCGGTGGCAGGCCCGGCATCGACAGCGCGCGGGCCATGACGCCGCCCGCCGGTTCCGACGCGTTGACCGACAGGTTGAGCGTGTTCTTGCCAGGATCGAAGGCGGCGACCAGATCGGCCTTGCCGGGCTTGTCGTCGATGCGCGCCACCGACAGGTTTGCGTTCAGCGCCCCGCCGCCATGCTCCAACAGCACCGAGCCGGCAATGCGCAGCACGGCCTGTTCGCCCAGCAGCGCCGGCGCCAGGTCCAGCCGTTCGACCACCAGCTTTTTCAGATCGATGTCCACCGGCAGGCTGGGCAGCAGCGAGGCGTTGGGGTCGGACGGCGTGGCGGGCTGGGTGCTGACCGGTGCGCGGGTCACCGACACCGACGCCGCTTCCAGCGCATCGATCCTGGCACTGCGCATGAACAGGGCGGATGGCGACATCACCACATGCAGCCGGTCGATGGTCAGCCAGACGCCTTGGCTGTCGGCCAGCGTGACGGTGGAGATGGTGAAGTCGGTGGGAATGCTGCCTTCGATCGCGCCGAGCTTCAGGTGCATATCCGGCGATTCGACCGCCCCCTCGATCTTCTCCGTCAACCACTCACGGGCGGTATCGCCGGAGAACAGCGAAAAGGCCCGGACGGGCTGCGGATCGGCCAACAGGCCGGTGAGGATCGTCAGACCGACCAGAAGTAAGCGAACCGCCGTCACACCATGCCCTTTCACCAGCGCCACCGTTGTCTCAACCGCAATAAACGGTCATCGTCCCGGAGGATTGGGACGAAATTGCGCCATCAGAACGCCTGCCCCAGGCTGAGATACAGCTGCCAGCGCGCATCGCCGTCGGCGGGGTTGAGGGGAACGCCGACATCGACGCGCAGCGGGCCGAAGTCGGTGTAGTAGCGCAGACCCAGACCGGCGCCGACGCGCAGAGGCTCACTGAAGTCCGGATAGGCCGAATCATAGACGGTGCCGGCATCGACGAAGGGCACGATGCCGATGCTCTCCGTCACCTTGATGCGCAGTTCCGCCCCGATCTCGAACAGCGACCGGCCGCCGACCGGATCGTCATAGCGGTCACGCGGCCCCGCCTTCTGGAAGCCGTAGCCGCGCACCGAGCCGCCGCCGCCGGCATAGAAGCGATGGTCGGGCGGGATGTCCGACAGCGAGGTGCCGAGGATGCTGCCCAGCCCGATCCGCGCCGCGGCGACATAGCGCCCGTCATTGCCGAGATCGTAATAGGTCGAGCCGTTGAACAGCACGGAGGTGAAGGGCGACTCGGTATCCCCGCCAACCGGGAACCAGGGCGTCACCTGCAGCGAGGCCCGCTGGCCGGAGGTGGGGTTCAGCAGATTGTCGGTGCCGTTCCAGGCCGCCCCCAGCGGCACGCCGATGAAGGAGGTCTGATAGGTCTTGTCCTCCGTCCGCACCCGCCCGCGCTCGCCGGTCACACCATAGCTGATGGTCAGTTGATCGGTCAGCGGCCTTTCCAGCTTGACCGTCAGTTCCGACGCGACCCGGCTGTAGGCCGGCGGCTGGTCGTTCACCACGGCGAAATTGACCAGCAGCGACTGCTTCACCGCCAGGAAGTCGGGCTTGCGGAAATTGACGCTGAAGCGCAGGTCCGGCAGGTCGTTGCCCTTGCTCGACGTGCCGCCGGACGATCCGGCCACACGCCCGACTTCGACGCCGAGGCGCAGCTGCTCCGCCCCGCCGAACAGGTTGCGGTGGCCCCAATAGGCGTTGGCGCCCAGCCCGTCCTGCGTCGAATAGGTGACGCCGCCGCCGATGAAACGGCGCTTGCGCTCGCTGACCGTGACGATCACCGGCGTTACGCCGTCCGGCCCCGGTTCGTCCGCCATCCGCACGCGCACGGTGTCGAAGACCTGAAGGGCCGCAATGTCCTGCCGCGCCCGGTCGGTGGCGCCGGGGTCGTAGACCTGCCCCTCCTTCCAGGCGAGGCGCCCGCGCACCAGATCCTCGTCGACCTTCTGCAGCCCTTCGATCCGGGTGGCCCCATAACGGGTCAGCGGGCCGGGGTCGACGGTGTAGGCGACATCCATCGTCCGGTCGGAATGATCGACCACCACCTCGCGGTCCGATGCCTTGGCGAAGGCGTAACCGCGCTTGGTCAGCCGTCCAACCAGCTCCGACTCGGCGTCCAGCACCTTCTGCGCCACCGCGGGGGAGCCGGCGGCGAGGCCGAGATCGTCGGTCGCGACCTCCTTCGGCAGTGTGGAGCCGCCAGTGGAGTTGGCGGCGCCGCACACCGTCACCGTCTTGATGTGGTAGAGCGGTCCCGGAGTCACCGCCACCGTCACCTTGACCGGCGCCGCCTCCCCTCCCGCAGGCAGAGTGCCGGTCGCGGCAGGATCCTCGATGCGGATGTCCAGCTTCGCGTCGTAATAGCCGGCGGAGCGCAGCGCCGTCTGCAAACGGTCGCGGTCGCTGTCGGCCCGCCGCTCCAGCCCGATCAGCGAGGGTGGATGATCGTCCTTCAACTCCACCAGCGTGGAGGCGTCGCGCAGCGTGCCACGCAGCCCGTCATCCTCGACGCCGGTGATGTCCACCTCATAGGTGATGCCGGCCGGCCGCACCTCCTCGTCCGGCGGCGCGGCCTCCGCCGGTGTGCTCTGCGGCGGCACCACCGGCACGGCGCCGGGGATGCTGTCGGGGGGCGAATCCTGGGCATGCCCGGCGCCCGCCGGCCCCAGCATCAGCAGGGCGGCGACCAGCGGAGCGGCGATGGGGGCCTTGAGCGGCACAGCTGCAATCCTCGTTGCGGCGGCCGCGCGGCGGCGGGAAGCGGAAGCGAAACGGATCATCGTCCCCAATGTAGGGTCCAATCACGCATGGCTCCATCCCGGAAATTCGCGTTAGACCAAAGGGCACGGCGCTTGCGTTTTGGCCGAGGATCCATATATTGCGCCGCAACAGTTTCCCCGACAGCGCCCACGGATTAATCTTCGTCGGGCCTTTTTGTTGTTTGTGGCATGACGCTGCTGCGTGTCGGGGGTGCCATTGCGAGACCGAAGGCTCCATGAATCTCCGTAACGTCGCCATCATCGCCCACGTCGACCACGGCAAGACCACGCTGGTTGACCAACTCCTCAAGCAGGCCGGCTCGTTCCGCGAGAACCAGCAGGTGGCTGAGCGCGCCATGGACTCCAACGATCTGGAGCGCGAGCGCGGCATCACCATCCTGGCCAAGTGCACGTCCGTTCTGTGGAACGACCTGCGCATCAACATCGTCGACACCCCCGGCCACGCCGATTTCGGCGGCGAGGTGGAGCGCATCCTCTCCATGGTCGACGGCGTCGTCCTGCTCTGCGACGCGGCCGAAGGCCCGCTGCCGCAGACCAAGTTCGTGCTGGGCAAGGCCCTGAAGCTCGGCCTGCGCCCGATCGTCGTCATCAACAAGGTGGACCGTCCCGACGGCCGTCCGCACGAGGTGCATGACGAGGTGTTCGACCTGTTCGCCTCGCTCGACGCCTCGAACGAGCAGCTGGACTTCCCGACCCTGTTCGCCTCGGGCCGCAACGGCTGGGCGACCACGGACCTGGAGAACGGCGCCCGCGAGACGCTGACCCCGCTGTTCGAGTTGATCCGCGACCATGTTCCGGCCCCGAAGGTCGAGGAAGACCTGCCCTTCACCATGCTGGCGACCACGCTGGAAGCGAACCCCTATCTGGGCCGCATCCTGACCGGCCGCATCCAGACGGGTTCGGTCAAGGTCAACATGGCCGTCAAGTCGATGAGCCGCGACGGCAAGCTGGTCGAGAACGCCCGCATCAGCAAGGTGCTGGCCTTCCGCGGCCTGGAACGCGTTCCGGTGGAAGAGGCGCATGCCGGCGACATCGTCGCGCTGGCAGGCCTGACCAACACCACCGTGGCCGACACCATCTGCGCGCCGGAAGTCTCCGAGCCGCTGGCCGCCCAGCCGATCGACCCGCCGACCCTGGCGATGACCTTCTCGGTCAACGACAGCCCGCTGGCCGGCCGCGAGGGCGACAAGGTCACCAGCCGCATGATCCGCGACCGCCTGTTCCGCGAAGCGGAAGGCAACGTGGCTCTGCGCATCGCCGACACCGAGGGCGGCGACGCCTTCGAGGTGGCCGGCCGCGGCGAACTGCAGCTGGGCATCCTGATCGAGACCATGCGCCGCGAGGGGTATGAACTGGCGATCAGCCGTCCGCGCGTGCTGTTCAAGACCGACCCGCTGAACGGCCAGCGCCTGGAGCCGATCGAGGAAGTCGTCGTCGACGTCGACGAGGAGTTCTCGGGCACCGTCGTTCAGAAGATGTCGGAGCGCAAGGCCGACCTGATCGAGATGCGCCCCTCGGGCGGCAACAAGACCCGCATCGTCTTCCACGCCCCGTCGCGCGGCCTGATCGGCTATCAGGGCGAGTTCCTGACCGACACCCGCGGCACCGGCATCATGAACCGCCTGTTCCACGGCTATGCTCCCTTCAAGGGCGCCATCGCGGCTCGCCGCACCGGCGTGCTGATTTCCAACAGCGACGGCACCGCGGTGGCTTACGCCCTGTGGAACCTGGAAGATCGCGGCCCGATGCTGATCGATCCGGGCGTGCCGGTGTACCAGGGCATGATCATCGGCGAGCACACCCGCGGCAATGACCTCGAGGTCAATGTCATCAAGGGCAAGCAGCTGACGAACATCCGCACCACCAGCAAGGACGAGGCGGTTCGCCTCACTCCGCCGATCCAGATGACTCTGGAAAAGGCGCTGTCCTACATCTCCGACGACGAGCTGGTGGAAGTGACGCCGAAGTCGATCCGCCTGCGCAAGCGCTACCTCGACCCGAACGAGCGCAAGCGTCACCAGCGCGCCGCCGAAGCGAGCTGATAACGGTGCTAGTGTAGAGCAGAGTAGTAGAGGCGGTTGCCCCCACCCTAACCCTCCCCCGCTTCGCAGGGGAGGGAACTCCGCCGCCCCGCGGCAGACTCCCTCCCCCGCCCAGCGGGGGAGGGTCGGGGTGGGGGCAATGCCTCAAAACGCCAACATTCCCCCGACAGCGAGGACACCCCCCGCATGGCGATGGCGACCGACGCGAAGTCACCCGGCTCCCCGTCCTTCTCTTTCCGCCAGCTATGGGCACGAATCGGCCCGACCGGCCTGTTCGCCCTGATCCTCGCGCTGCTGATCGCCCTGCCGATCCTTGCCGTCTTCGTCCAGTCTGCCGGCGTCTCCACCGATCTGTGGGGGCACATGGCGCGGACGGTGCTTCCCGGCTATATTCTCAACACCCTGATCCTGCTAGGGATCGTCGGCGTCGTCACGTTGGTGACCGGGGTTGCCTGCGCCTGGACCGTCACCATGCACGACTTCCGCGGACGCGGGGTCCTGCAATGGCTGCTGCTGCTGCCGCTGGCCATGCCGGCCTATGTGCTGGCCTACACCTATACTGATTTCCTGCAATATGCCGGACCGCTGCAGTCCTTCCTGCGCGCCACCTTCGGCTGGCGGCGCGGCGACTATTGGTTTCCGGAGATCCACACCGCCTGGGGCGCCGGGCTGGTGCTGTCGTCGGTGCTGTATCCCTACGTTTATGTGCTGACCCGTGCCGCCTTTCTGGAACAGTCGGTCTGCGTGCTGGAGGCCAGCCGGACGCTCGGCTGCACCGCCTTCGGCGCCTTCCGCCGCGTGGCCCTGCCGCTGGCCCGGCCGGCACTGGTGGCCGGCGTCGGCTATGCGCTGATGGAGACGCTGGCCGACTTCGGCGCCGTGCGCTATTTCGGCATCGACACCTTCACAGTCGGCATCTACCGCACCTGGTTCGCACTGGGCGACCCGGCCGCGGCGGCGCAGTTGGCCGCCGTCCTGCTGCTGGTGGTGCTGGCGCTGGTCGGGCTGGAGCGGCTGTCGCGCGGCAAGATGCGCTTCCACCAGACCACCGGCCGCTACCGCGCCCTGCCCGCCCCGCGCCTGTCGGCCCGCGGCACGGTGCTGGCCTGGGTCGTATGCCTGACGCCGGTGCTGTTCGGTTTCCTGCTGCCGGGGGCGGTTCTGATCCGCATGATCCTGCGCGGCGGTACGGAGCTGACGCTCGCCCGCTTCACCGACCTGACCGTGAATACCTTCATTCTCGGCGCCAGCGGTGCCGCACTGGTCGTCACGGTGGCGCTGATGGTGATCCATGGCGTGCGCCACGACCGCAGCGGCTTCGCCACCGGTGCGGCGCGCCTCGCCTCGCTCGGCTACGCCACGCCGGGTACGGTGATCGCGGTGGGCATTCTCATCACCGTCGGGCTGACGCGCGATTGGACCGGCTGGCCGATGGGCGCCATCCTCGGCACCACCATCGCCGGCATCCTCTATGGCTATCTGATCCGCTTCTTCGTGGTGGCATATGGGCCGCTCGAATCCGGCTTCGCCAAGATCGGCCCGAATCTGGAGGGGGCAGCCCGCTCGCTCGGCCACACGCCGCTGCAGGTGCTGCGCCGGGTTCATTTGCCGCTGCTGCGCCCCAGCCTGCTCAGCGCCGCCATGCTGGTCTTCGTCGATATCACCAAGGAACTGCCGGCGACGATGATCCTGCGGCCCTTCAACTTCGACACGCTGGCGATCGAGGCCTTCCGCATGGCCTCCACCGAACGGCTCGACGACGCCGCCCTTCCCGCCCTGGTGATCGTTCTGGTCGGGCTGGCGCCGGTCATCTACCTGAGCCGCACCATCGCCGCGTCGCGTCCGGGCCACCAGGGGTAAGCTCCGGGGGGCAAGCTCAGGCGGCGTCGTTCCGGCTTTCCACCCGTTCCTCATGGTTCGGCTCAGGCGGTGGCAGCGCCTCCTGCCGGCGTGCCCGAAGCTTCTCACGCTCCTTCCAGCGCCGGAAGGAGTGCTTGATCCACCAGCCGCGCAGCCGTCCGCCGACATCGGCGATCCGCTGGTAGAGCGGCCGGCGCCGGCTGGTCACGCGGGCCGGCTCCAGTGCCATGCCGACGGAGGTGATGGTGTCGTCCTCCATGTCGCGCACGATCAGCTCGACCCCGCCCATGCGCACCCGGTCCCCCAGTTCGCAGGAGCCGCCGAACTCGTTGCGCAGCAGATCCCTCAAGGTCAGGCGGGCGTTGGGCAGCGACAGCGGCAGACCGTACATCTCGGCGATCTGCTCCACCGTGGCGTCGGGGCTCAGCACCAGATCGCCGTAGAATTCCCGGTCGTTCTGGTCGAGTGCCCGGCTGCCGCCATAGAGCTTGTCGA
>PJUA01000476.1_pt1 | contig 21046 bp, 23 predicted proteins | sample 1512151 | NCBI WGS metagenome assembly PJUA01 (sample SAMN08177678, study PRJNA422409) | Soil metagenome, whole genome shotgun sequencing project. | isolation source: Soil enriched on filter paper: beechwood xylan treatment | place: USA: Madison | collected 2015-01-15
CGCCTTTTCCGGTTGGATTATTGGTTACATCAGCTTGCGTCACATTCATCTTCCTTTTCTCACATGGATTTGGATTAGGGCGTGTTTGGCCTAGCCAGCAAACCACGCCGTCAGGCGCTGGTTAATTTCTTCTTCGCTCAAATCGGCGCTGATTGGCCGTTCCTCCACAACCAGATCATATAACCGCTCCATTGGCTCGCGCGGATCGGCTTTTTTGGCTTTGGCATCAGTCTTCAGCAGATTCCAGGTATCAAGTACAAACTGGCGCCGATCAATTTCGCGTGTAGCAAAAAAGTCGTTCAGCCGTTCAACATCCTCCAGGAAGCCGGCGCCAAAGCGCGACTCCGCTTCGCCGCGCAGCAACGCAATTTCGATCTCGTACATCGGACGAACTTTTTTATCGTCCTTTCCGATCCACGGCGTTTCCAGAATAAAAGGGCGTCCTTGCAGCTTCTCATGATGAACGATTGCCGACAGCGCTTTATGTCCGAGCCAGCCTGCGCCGATTGGCGCGTGACGGTCCTTGCCCGCGCCGCGTCCGTTTTTGCTGTCATTGACGTGAACGACGGCTACGCGTTCAAGACCTACAATCCGGTCGAAATCCTCCAGCACGCCGTCTAGATTGTGAATTAAATCATACCCTGCATCATGCATGTGGCAGGTGTCCATACATACTGTTAGACGTTCATTATTCCGCACCTTTTCTATAATAGATGCAATTTCCTCAAAGCTGCGCCCAATTTCCGTTCCTTTGCCGGCCATTGTCTCCAGCGCGATGTTTACATCCAGCCCGTCTGTGCCGTCCAGCACCATATTCAAGCCTTCCGCAATTCGGTTAATCCCGTATTCGGCATCCCTGTCCGTGTAGGCTCCGGGATGCAATACGATATTGCGTACGCCAATGGCTGCCGTACGCCGGATTTCTTCCTGCAAAAAATTAACCGCCAGCTCAAAGGTGTCTTCTTTATAGGAGCCCAAGTTAATAATATAGGGCGCATGCACAACAATTTCGTTGATGCCCGCCCCCTCCATCAAGGCTTTGCCTTCTTCAATATATAAGGATTCTATCGGCTTGCGACGTGTATTTTGCGGTGCGCCGGTATAAATCATAAATGTGCTGGAGCCGTAAGAAATAGCTTCTTTGGCTGCAGTAACCAGCCCCTTGTCCGAAAAGGACACATGGGAACCTATCTTCAACATGAGCGAACACCCCTTTTTAAAAGTAAGACTACACAAAAAACGTACTACTGAAGTTGATCAAAGCTTATTTTACAGGGAATGACGAAATAAATCTAGGGCGTGTCCGAATACTCTGAGAGGAACAGTCTGCGCCAAATTTTCGCCTCATGCAAGGAAGTTTTGTGTAGGCCTACCGGGGGGATGTCAAGCAAAACGGAGGCAGCAGGGGGCAAAAAGGCGGTGCAAAATGACCTTGAGAGGTTTTTTCAGACACGACTAAAAAAAGAAGAGCCGCCGGAAAAAATGTTCCAGCAGCTCCTTTTGCAATTTATCTTATTTTTGGAAACCAGAAGTTTCTGCCGCTATCGGTTTCGCAATCCGTTAAAGCATAAAATTCCCCGCCGTTGTTATTTTGCCTCGTTTCAATTCCCGTGCATGCATTTAGTTTACTGCGGCCTGACGCAAAAGCTTCATAGGTGCTATTATACCTGTAATAAAGAACCTCTTCTTTATAAACCAGCTCGTAAAAATAAGGAACGCCTTCAATTGAATATTGAACGACCCGAACCTCGTCGTCTGTTCCGGCATTTACATTTTCAACAAACTGCTCCCATTTGTCCAAATTCTTTATGTCCAGATGAATATTAATAACATCGCCGTTTTGGGCGGCTAATTCCGGATCATAAGCCTCATTCAACTCCGGAGAGCCGCTACTCTCGCCGTTCTCATTGACATTTTCGGTAGTTAAAGCAGGTGTGCGGGATTCGCCGGCGCTTTTATTTTCAGATCGTTCATCTTGAGGTGTAATCATTTGAGCATTTCCGCTGCAGCCCGCAATAAGGACAGCTATTGCCAAACCTATAAAAAATCTTACTTTCATCATGCCACCTCCAATCAATTGAACGCTATCTGGAACAAAAAGGTTTCCCGCCACTTTAATCCATATCGAAATATGATTTAAAATACAGTATAATTTACAATTGAGGTGACAAATCAAATGGGCGAAACATCCAGCTGGTTTATGTATTTTATCGTGTTTTGGGCGATTATTATGGTTCTGGCTATGTCTGTCGGCGGTTTTTTTATGTTCCGCAAGTTTTTGAAAGTGCTTCCCATGCGGGACGGCAAGTCAAAGCTGGATTGGCAGAATTATTGGGTGGATCGAAGCCGAAGCATGTGGGGCGACGACGCCAAAGCTTTACTGGATGAATTGGTCTCCCCGGTTCCGTCAGCGTTCCGCGATATCGCCAAACATTCCATCGCTGCAAAAATCGGCCAGGTAGCAATTGAGCAAGGCGCTGAAGCCGTAACAAGAGAGCATTGCATAGAGGGATACATTCGGGCAACCCCGAGCCGGGATTACCGCAGTCTGGTTAATTTTCTGAATCGGAAAGGCATCGACTACAGCGCATACGAGCATCTACTAAACAAATAGCGCCCTTGCACTGCCGTCTAACAAAAAAAATGCAACCCACCAGGCGGCAGATTCGTTAAAACATGGAGGAGGTGCTTCATCATGAATTTTTCAAAAGCGAAAAAACGCAGAGAAGCCGGAATAGCCACAGCCGTACTGTTAGCTGCTGCACTCACTCTTTCGGCATGCGGAGTAACTAAAATCGACCCGATATCTGTGGAGAACGCCGGAGGAAACAACTTGGAGGGCGACCAGCTGCCGGCCGAGGGAGGCATTATGGAGCCTGGCTCCCCTGGCGATAGCGGTCAAAGCAACGATGCCGGAGCTGAAAACGGTGAAAACGCCAGCGGCTCGGATGAACAGGGTACTCAAGAAACTCCGGAGGGGACCGTCACAATTGCGACTGGCACATTTAACGGAATTATTGATAATAACTCAATCGAAATTACTACAGATAACGGGACGGACGCTTACCGGTTTACCGAAGAGCTGTCCGCTGTGGTGAACGAGCTTCCTGAGGATGCCAAGGTGTTTATTCAATATACAGTTACTCCTGTTCAGGATGATCCTGCCGCGCATCAGAACTGGCTTCAGTCTATTGAGCAAATGACACAATAACACTTATCCATTTCGACGCTTGACCATTTCAAGCGGCCGTTTCTGATCCGCCAGCCTCGAGCCAGCGGCCGGAAACGGCCGTTTCGTTTTACGCCGTCCGATTACCGCAAGCAGCGGCTTGGCAATGCGGGAAGTCCCGTTGAATAGGAATGAGGCCGGCAAATATATATTAAACCAGATAATATTCCGGCCCCTTGTCCCCGCCAAGATGGATGACATCTCCTTTGCCCAGCTTATAGACTTTGTAGGGAACCATTAGCTCGCCATTAAGAATGCTCCCGTTTCGGGAGCCCAAATCCTTGACATGATGCTCCTCGCCGCTTCGCCCGATCTCCAGATGGATGCGCGAAACGCCATCCGCATTTTCCGTATAGTCTGCGCCTTCGCCGGACCTTCCGATTCTGAAGATATCGGCGGTCAAATCAATATCCTCCTCGGCGCCCTTCCATTTTCTGCGCAATGTCGCATTCCAGCCCTCGCTGCCTGAAGCTGTACCCCCTGCTTCTTCTCCGCTCCGGGAGAGCAGCACAGTAGGCTCGTTTTGGACTGGCCTGGCAGGAAGAGAAAAATCCCCTATAGAGGTTGTTGTACCTTCTTCCGCACGTGCTTTATTATTATCCAGGTGCTCATGGCGTCCAGGCCGCTCCTGTTGCTCATGACGCTCAGGCTGCTCCAACGCTCGGAACCGCCGGTTTACGGGGGGCAAATATCCTGTATCGGGATCAAAGGAGCTCCAGTCCGCCTCCATATCCTCCTCTTGTTTTTCCAAAAAAAGCCGCTCTCCCCGTTTCATGACGAACAAAACCAATGCCAATACAGCCAGAGTAAGACCCAGGCTTAGATACAGATTTCTGGAGGATGGCTCCGTCATATAAATAAACCGCCAAATCAGAGCCGTCCCAATAGCAAAAGCAGCCATTGCCAGCCATTTGCCCCGCTTGCCTTGGCGGTCATCCTCCATTTCATCGGGCTCCAGATAAGAACGTTCTTTCTCCAAAGTCTGTGAACTTTCGTCCCAAGCGGCCGCTTTTGATGCGGATGGCTGATCATTTTGCTGTATCGCCTGCCTCATCTCCGCTTTCTCCAGCCTTGCATCTCCCCGCACAGACGTTAACGATTGCGGCCCAACGTGCAGCGGCTTTGCATGTGTTGGCTGTAAACCTATTGATTTCGCGGCTGTTGAATTAAAACCGGCAGGATTTGCATCTGTTGAAATTTCACCAATTGAAATTTCATCTGTTGATTTTTTACTTTGCGATGCTCCGCCTGGGATAGATTTGCCTATGAGCTCCAATAAAAGCGCACGGAGCTTTTCCAGCGGCCATTTGCTGTCGCTGAACATCTGCAATATGCTCCGCAGCCCTTCCCCATCCACCATTTCAACATAGGAAAGCCATTTTACAGCCAGCGAAAGCAAATCTCCGTTGTCATAGCCATGATGCCCTTTATGGTCGATGGGAACATAAACAAACCGCAACTCATGTAGCCGCTCGCCAACATAAATAAACCCTTCATCCAGCAGGCATCCTTCCGGCCGCAGCATATAATCGCCGCATTCCGTCAACGCGTCCACCGTACTTAACAGCAGTCCGTAATACTGCTCCATGGTAATGGCATTTTGCTGAAGACGGTGAAGCAGGAGCTTGCAGCCAGACAACGAATAACGGAACGTAACGGAACCGTCGATGTTGACCCAATCCACACGCAGAAGCGCCGATATTTGAGCAGCTTGAAGCATATTAAGCTCCAGCTCCACCAATTCGCTTCTCTGTATGCCTGGTTCCCGTCCCAGCGTCATCTCATGCCCTGCATTCATTTCAAAATCAATCACAAATCGCAGCATTTTCCCTTTCTCCTCTCCTCATCTGCGCAGAAAAACCATTATTGAAAAAGAGCCATCCACAAAATGGTGACAGCAGCGGGCGCTACAGCCAGCATAAAAGGGAAGCTTTTCCCCTCCTTCAGCCAAGGCGCCTTTTCCATCCAGGATCGTTTCGAAATATTACGAAAAAGCTTCATTTTCCGGGCAAGCAGCAAAAGAGCCGCCAACGCTCCCGCATACAGAAACGAATACAGCATTAGCTGAAGCACGGAAAGCATCCCCAGCCAGGCGCCAGCTGCTCCAAAAAGCTTAACGTCTCCCGCTCCAAGCCCTTTGGTCCAATAGAGCAGCAGAAGCGGGATAAAGCCTGCTGCCGCGCCTATCAATGACGCTTTTAAGCCTCCCACTCCTTCATAGCTCACATAAAATAGAAGCGCTCCGCAAAAAAAGCTCAAATTTAGTCCATTGGGAATCCTTTGCGTGCGTATGTCGGCAATAAAAGCGATCAGGAGCAGCAAGGATACGGCCGCTATCGCCATATTAATTCTCCTCCGTCCCGTCGGCCTGTTTCTTCTCAACCAGAAAATGCATTTTTTTCTCCCCTCTGCCATCGGCCGCTGTAGCCGTCACTTCCCAAACCCCAGGCGTTGTATTGCCGGATACATGCCATGTCCAGCTAATATATCCGTTCTCATCTGCTGTTGCATCGCCCAAATTCCGAGCTTTGCTTGCGCCGCTTTTGTACATCACTCCCAAGGAGATTGTTTTGCCCGGTTCAGTCAAAGCAACGACCGTCGCTTTGCGTCCTGGCCTGACAGGTGAAGGATTAATAGATACAATTTGCAGAAAAAACGGGTCTTCCTCATTATTTGAAGCACCATAAGCCGCCGCCAGAGCGTCGCTTATCCACACTCTCTCGTAAGCGTAGGCTTGAAGCTGAATTCTTTTTCCAAGCAGAGGTACAGCAATAGGATATTCATAGGTAAGAGCTATTCCCGCATAAGGCTTCTCTTTTTTCTGCAGGTCAGGCAGCGTTAGCCTTAACAATGATATAGCCTCCGGCTTCAACAAATATGGATTGGCCTGCCGTCTAATAAACGGCTCCATGATGGACCGGCCAAGCTCTGTCGCGGCAATATCTCTTGCCGGTCCCCAATCTCCCCTCAAGCCGGAGGATAACACCTCGCCAAACGGCTCGGGCAGCCACTCCGCCGCGCCCGCCGCCGCTTCGCTCCATTCCGGAAGCTCCTTTTTGGGACGGACAGCCTCCTCAGCTTCTCCTTTGTTTTTTCCAATCTCCCCCAGTGCAAGCTCAACCGGACGAATATGAGCCGACAACTGAAGGAGCGATTGCGAAGCAGCGGACTGGAGCGCCATTTGCGCTGCGCATAAAGAAATCAGCAGCGAGAAAGCAAGCAGCGCCAGCAAAATAAGCGGCATAACAATGGCGGCTTCCAATACAATAGAGCCGCTACTGCCGGCAAATCGGGAATTGCGGCCAACAATGCGGCGGGCGCAGCGCTTAATAGGAATGACCCGCCAAATGAAAAGCTTCATACCGGTTGCCAACCACCCTTCCCCCCATGCTTTGCCCCCTGTTCAGCAGCTTCATGACGCCTGGCAGAAACCACAGCTGCATGGACACCGTCGCTTCTCCCGTTACGCCTGACGGCACCTCGGCAAGCGTAATGCCGCAGTTTTGTTCAATTACAGCAATCATTCGCGCCAGACGTTGCTCCTGGCTTCCGCCATGGAGCAGCATAAATAAACGAAGATAATCCTTATAGGAAAGGTCAACCTTGACGTATTTGGACAAGGGAGCCGTGCCTTTTTGCGCAAAGGAAAGCATGTCCAGAATGGTATGCTCCAAGCCATAGATAATAGCCGCCGACAAAATAAGCAGCGGATGCCCCAGCGAGCGGCTTTCAATCAAGCCCTCCATCGTTCTGACAGCCAGCCTGACAGCAAACAATTCGCCGTATGCCGCCAGCAGATTGCCTTTGGCATTATGAAAGCCGTACAAGACATACTCCATCTCCTGATTATGGAACGAGGATGCGGCCGAAAATGCCTCCGTGCTGCCTTCCTCCAGCAATGAGCGCAGCTGAAGTGGATCAAAGGAGGTGAACCGGGCGGCTGCGTATTCTCCGTAATAAAAATAATCTCTGCCTCGCACAAGCATATCCGCTATGCCGGAAAACAGCCCGTCCATTTCCTGCGACGCTTGAAGCGCCCCTTCATTGGCATCGGCTGCGCCGGATAAATCCGCGGTTCCCGCTTCTTCCTTTGCTTTGTCGCCTGCGCTATTGTATAGCAAACTCCTCTCATATTTCAGCTTCACCTGCCGAAACAGCTCCTCATGCTCCCCGGACTCCTTGCTGTCGGCCATTCCTTGCAGCAATTGCCGGGCTTCCTTCCATAAACCTTTTTTCTTTTTTTCCTGTTCTCGCAGCTGGCCTTTTATATTCTGATCCTCCAGCTCTGCCGAGCGTTGCCCCAATACAGTTGCCGGGGACACATAGCTCTCTGCATATTTGCTGTATGCGGAGGACAAGCTCACCGCCAAAACGCTCATTTCGGAGGCATGGCTGGATGACTGGAAGTCTGAAAGAACCCTTCTGCCAAACTGCTGCAATTGCCCGGACAAGGCGGCTATCTCGTTCTTTTGCCCATCCAGTTCGTTACGGTAGGCGGCAAACCACCCTTGCTCCCTTATAAGCTTGCCTCCGTCCTCCACAATAGCTTTGATATCGTCTCCCCCGGATATTTCGGCGGAAGCCGTCCCCTGCGCCTGGTTATCCGCGACCTCCTCATAGTTTTTCGCAGCCGCATGCTCCGCCTTCTGCAGCAAGGTCTCCATAGATTGATTAACCTGCTCTGCTTCCTGAACGCGCTGCCTTGCAAGCTCCAGCTTGGCTGTATGCTTCTGTTCCATTGAGGCGCCTTCTCCCAGAAGCGCCGACGACAGCTTGCTTGCTTCTTGCTGGAAACGCCAGATTTCCGCCCAAAACACCCTTTTTGCTTCCGGCGGCAAGGCTGCTTCGTATTGCAGCATGCTGACATACCCTTCAACACCCGATGCGTACCCGGCGGCCGTCAAACCCGATGCAGCCGGTCCGCCGCCAGCAGGAATAAGGCCGATGGCTGTACTTGCCGCCGCTTCCCGGCCTGCCGATTCCTGTATGCTTAACGCCTCCTCCAGCAGCTTTTCCCGTTTTTCATAAAGCGACCTCAATTGTTCCAGCGAAGCAACCGCTGCGGAGCTTTCCTTCAAGGTTTTGGCGAGCGGAGTAAATTTCGATAGCAGCTCCAGCGTAAAATCAATAGGCGCCTTATATTTCATTTCCTCCAAAACGCCTCTTGCGAAAACATCATGCCGTCCTAACGTCAGAGAGGTATTCAGAGAGGTTTCCTCCACCCGAGCTTTCGTAAGTTCAAATCCGCCTTCCAAAAAAACGGCTTGTCTTTCCAGCGTTTGCTTCAGCACCTCCTGAAAAATAAGATCTCCCTCCGTACCTCCTCGCCCGAATAGCCCGTACCGCTCATACAACGCTTCATCGTAAGCCGATAAAACGGAGCGGATGGCAGAGCGCACGCTGCTTTCCGATTGAAGCTGAAAAGCAGCGATACGTGCATAGTCGATAAGAACGCCAAAAAACAGAAGCAAGGACGACAGTACAATGACTCCGAAAATAGATACCGTTCCGTTACTTTTCAACAGCACATTTTTCATCCGGCATCCTCCTATTTCGCATCCGGCCTATAGGGCGCCAGCGCTTTGGCCGCATTTTCTTTGCCGCCCTCCGATTGCCCGGAACCGCTTGAAAACCGCTGGACGTAATAACGTACGAGGTCCACACTGCGAATAAACTCCGTCGGATCAGCCAGATACCCTCTACCCGCTCCGGCCGGCTCATCCCAGGACCAGCCGGATTGCCGAGGGGCAAGCTCCATCGGCTTTTTAAGCTTTACTTCCACATAACGGCTAAACCCGGCATTTATAACCGCCGATTCCCCTTTAAAAGAAAGCCCCCCTGCTGTAATGGAACCAGCGCCTAAAGCCAACTTCCGCTCTCCAAGCCCCGCATTGCCGCCCTTGATCATGCCGATTTCCTCGGGCAGGTTGATGCTTGCCGCTTCGCCCTGCCAGCCGGATTTCAGCAGACTTCCCAACACGCCATTACTGCTCATTCGCCAATATAGCGGGTCGTAAGCCGGTTCAGAAAGAATGCCCGTTGCGGGATGTCGATTGCTGTTATCCCAGCCAAAAGCCGTTCTTTCCGCAACCGCCGAGGCGTAATAATACACGATTGTTTTTTGATAAAGGTAACAGCCCAAAACAATAAAAAGCATCACCATAGCAAACAAAACGGGAAATACAAAGGATGATTCCATCGTAAAGCTGCCACGTTCGTCCTTTAGCCACCGCTTCATGGGATTACTTTTCAAAAATGCGGGAGGCCTCGTCATCGGCTTTGCCCATCAGCGTTTCGATCAGGTCGATAATCCAGTCCTTGAAGAGCAGAGCAATAATGATAACAACAGCAATGATCAAAATAATTTCCAATGTGCCAAGCCCTTGCTCATTGGACCAAAACGATTTCATTTTTCCATAAAGTTTCAACATGGCGTACCATCCTTTTTTTTGTTTTTTAAGACATCATCAAAACAGCAGGAGCGGCAACAATAATCATCATGATGAACAAGATGGCCGCAAGCGGAAAAACAAGCTTTGACGAAGCCTCTTCTCCCCTGATTCTTGCCACGGCCTTGCGCTTCTCCCATAAAGAATAGGAGAGCTCGCGCAGCGCCAGTGTAAAGTGCTCGCCGCCCCGTTTATAATTCAACAGCAGCACCGCCGTAAAAACAGCCGCCTCCTGAACGGCGCATTGCCGGCTGAAGCGCTCCATCGCAACGCTGAAGCTTTCTCCGTTAGCTAACGAAAGGCTTGCTTTGAGCCATTCCCTGTCAAGCGGATGGACAGGCTTGTCTCCGAAGCCGTCCGCGCATCGGTGAAACGCGCCCTGCACCGTTTCTCCTGCTCCCACAAGCAGCATCAGCTTGCTTAACTTGTCCGGCAAAGCAGCTACAATCAGCCTTCTTCTTTTTTCCAGCTCGCGGCCCGCTTCCACGTAGGTTCGGAATGCAAGAACGATAAAAAGTAAAAAACCAATCAGGAGCACAAGCTTCTCCCCGCCAATCCAGGAAATCCAGGAGCAGCACCAGAGCAAGGCAAACCCTCTCCCAAACGCTTCGGCAAGCTTTTCCCGGGAGGCCTCCCCCGTCCAAGCGGGTCCATTCAGCACCATCATCCGGGCATGGTAGCTATTGGTGTATTGCTGAGCCAAATGCCAATGGGATACTGACGATAACGCATAGACAAACGGTTCTGTCAGCCACTTTGCCTTCAGCTGCGAAGCTTGTCCGGCTTCTGAGCTTCGCCTTTTTTCTCCTTCTCGGCGGCTTTTTCCCCTTTTTTGAATGCCTGGCTTGCTTTTTCCCGATGATCGGATATACAGCGCTGCCCATGCCGCCGTGAGCAAACAGACAAAAATTGCTCCCATAGTAGCCTCCTAGATATCAAATGTCATCAGCTTTCCCATTGCCCAATAACAGCAGAGCAGCAATCCCAAGGTCACCGTCAACAAAACATAACCGATGCCGCTGTAGAGAGGCGTCATATAGTCCGGGGCCGCAAAGGACAGAAATCCCATAAAAACAAACGGAACCGCCATCATTATGCGTGATTCCAGCTTCTTTTGTGCAATAAGCACCATAATATCCGATTCCACGGTCAGCTTTTCACCTATTACGGTTGCTGTTCGTCTCATCACCTCTACCAAATCGCCGCCAGACCGCTTGCAGGCTCCGATGACATCGGCGAATTGCGTAATTTCCTCGCTATGGGCGCGTTCTGCAAAATGGCGAAGCGCAGCTTCAAGCGGCTCTCCGTTATCCAGCCTGCGGCAAATGACCGTAAATTCGGCAATAATATCGCTTTTGGAATCGCCAAAGAGCATATGCAGATCCTCCAGCGATGAGCGAAACGCATTTTCAATAGACCGCCCGGCAGCAAGCGACGAGGTCAACGAAAACAACGCTTCCTTGAATTGCAGCTTCAGCTGTTTTTTTCTCCGGTCCAGCAGCAATGCGCGTCCATAGCGCGGAGCGGCAAGGCCAAGCAGCCCCGCCATGCCTGCAACCCATACGGAATGATAAAAAATGTAAGCCCCGCCGAATAAGCCTCCGCAGCCGATTAAGGCAAACAGCAGCAGCTCTCTGACGCTTAATGTGTAGACGCCGTAATTAACAGCGCTTGTCCGGCTCGCAGCCTTGGTTCCGGACCAAACACATTCCCATCCGCACCAATAAGCCCATCTCGCCAAACCTCCCTGCTCAGCCTTTGACATATTGTCCCTTTCCGGCAAGCAGCAGCTTATCGGTATTGCTTAACGTTTCTCCGGTTGCCTTCAGCCCGCCGATAATTCTCCCGTTCCGCTCGCTCTCTTCTTCAAAATAATAAAGACGCTTCAGCCTAATTTCACCCTCCTGAACCCCGCATACCTCGCAAATCTCCGCAACCTTCCGGGTTTTGTCCCTGAACCGTGAAAGATGGACAACAATATCCAGCGCGGAGGCAATTTGCGCCCTTATTACCGGCAGCGGCAGCTCCGCCCCGCCCATCACCATACTCTCCAGACGCAGCATCATATCCCTTGCGCTGTTAGCATGACCGGTGGAGATCGAGCCGTCATGCCCGGTATTCAGCGCTTGCAGCAGGTCGAACGCCTCCGCGCCACGCACCTCCCCGATAATAATCCGGTTTGGACGCATTCGGAGCGAAGCGCGGATCAAATCGCCGATGCCGATTTTCCCTTTGCCCTCTGTGTTTGCGTTTCTGGTTTCCAGCGATACCAGATTGGGCACCGTCCTGATTTGCAGCTCAGCGGAATCCTCAATGGTTACAACCCTTTCGTCAGCCGGAATGTACCTGGACAAAGCGCCAAGAAATGTCGTTTTTCCCGTTCCCGTGCCGCCGCTTATAAAAATATTGTATTTGGCCTCTACCAGCACCCGCAGAAAATCGGCGGCCTCCTGGCTTAACGCTCCAAGCTGCACAAGCCGTTCCAGCGTTATAGGCTGATCGCTAAACTTACGGATCGTCAGACAGGGACCTTTAAGCGCGATTGGCGGAAGTACTACATGTATCCGAGAACCGTCGCGAAGTCTTGCGTCTACAATAGGCGATGACATATTAACGACGCGATTGACCTCCGCTACCACGTGCTGGATCAAATCCTCCAGCCGCTCCCGGCTTTCAAAGCGGGCGGTATGACGCTCCATTTCTCCGTTCCGCTCCACAAAAATATCCTCATGGCTGTTAATCATAATTTCCGTAACAGATGGATCATCCATAAGCGGCTGCAAAACGTCCAACCCTCTAAAGGAATGATAGATTCGACGCACCAGGTTAACCTTCTCTGCTGCCGGCAGCGGGTTTCGGTTGCACCAATTCAACACAGCCTCCTCCGTTTTCCGCAGCAGCTCTTCATCGGTGATCGCCCCGCCAAAATCGATTTCCGAGCGGATGACCTCCCTCAGCTCGCTAACGGCCCCGTCAATGGACATATCGGGCCGCCTCGCTTTTCAGCGCCAGCTTGAGCAATTCCGCCGAAGCGGCACGGAAGGCGGGGGACTCCAGCAGCTTGCCGCGCCGGCCTTCCCGCCAAGCCTCCACATCGGGAAGCCCGCCCGGCGCGCTGCGGTATTCACGCGGCAGCGCCAGCGTCCCCATGCCCGTCATGCGATTGCGCACAACCCAATTGCTTGCAAGTATACGGCTATGGCGTTCTCCCCATTTATGGTTGGCATAACTCCATGCAAGCGACAGCTTGCCAAGCGAGGAAGCTTCATCCGCCACAACGTAGAAGCTGGTATTGCAGCGCTCCAGCACCGATAGATGCAATTCGCAGAGCTCATGGTCCAGGTCCACAATAATGACCCTGTAACGGCCCGAGCCCGCAATGTAGTCAATCAAGGCAACGGCATCTTCGGCCGTCAGGTTTTCACGGTCTCCGGGATGGCTAAACCCCGTCAAATAATCACCCTTGAGTGTGGTATTGTGATTGCGGTTCGCTCCAAGCCATTCCTTGTCCGCCTTCCCGTGCGCCTTGATTTCGTATAACAGCTCCGATAATCCGCCTCCTTTGGCGGAAGCATGATGTCCTTCAAGCCATAAGTTTGCCGTATTCCAGCGCTCCAGATTAAGATAGCAGGTTTGCAGACCCATACTCCCGGCCCCGTTAGCCAGATGAAGCGAAAGCGCCGTAACTCCGACACCGCCGGACACAGAGCTGACGCCGATAACAACGGGCCCCTCCTCATATCCGCCGATTGCGCCTCCCGCCATTACTTTGCCAGCCAGCGCCGCAACATTGCGCTCCAGCAGCGATTGCAGCAATTGCGGCAGCGCCTGATAACGAAGCGCTTCCTCCTGAATCCGGCTTTCCCCCAACCTGCCAACCAGTGCAACCTGCCTCGTCTGCGCCAGCTCAGGCTTCAGCTCCTCCAGCAGAGCGGGCTCGCCCGCAACAAGCTCCATCGGAAAACCTTGCTTGATATAACGCCGGCAGGCCTCGGCATTCGTGAACGCAACAAGCTGGCAGCGATCCCGAAACGGTCCGCAGCGCACATATTCCGCAAGCCTTCGCGTATATTCCATATCGCTTACCGCCAATCCCAATTGAATCTTGCCCATCTCTATTTCCTCCCTTCCCCATTAATCAGCTGCCCCTTTAATTCCACTGCTCCGACGGGAGCAAAACACGCAAAAAAGCACCGTACAAGGGCAGCGGTCTGCTGCTCCTATACGGTGCTTCCGTGTTTGCGTATTTACTTGGTAAAAATCTACCACAAGACCTTGCTTCCCGTCAACTACCCCTTGCCAAAAAAGCGCTCGATTTCGATTTCTGCATTTTCGGCGGAGTCGGAGCCATGAACGATATTGGCTTCCACATCCAGCGCAAAATCGCCTCTGATGGTCCCCGCCCCGGCTTCGGAAGGGTTGGTTGCCCCAATCAGCAGCCGGGAATTTTTAATGGCGTCTTTGCCCTCCAGCACCATCGCAAACACCGGACCGGAAGTGATAAAATCAACAAGCTCTCCAAAAAACGGCTTTGTGCGCAAATGTCCGTAGTGGACCTCCGCTTTTTCTCTGGAAAGCTGCATCAGCTCGCCCTTGACCAGAGTAAACCCTTTATTTTCAAAACGAGCTACAATAGCTCCGATTAATCCCCGTTTTACGCCGTCCGGCTTAACCATCACAAATGTTTTTTCCATGAAAATCCCTCCGTTTGATAGATTTATTTCACTTCTCCAGAACCATTCACGTTCTGGTCAAACGCAAGTTTCTATTGTTCAACTCTAGTCCTTGGTCCTTACCGGTTCAACCATTCCAGAATAATGCCCGCCGTTTCCTCGATCGCGCGATTGGTAACATCAATTACCGGGCAAGACAGCGACTCCATGACGGAGGCCGCATAACGGAGCTCGCCCTGGATTCTCTCAATCGAGGCATAATGGGCCGAGGCCGGCAGCCCCAGGCTTTTGAGCCGTTCCGTACGAATTTCATATAGATGCTCCGGCTGCATGGTAAGTCCCACAATCAGTCTGTCTGGGCCTGTTTGAAGCTCAGCCGGCACATTAACCTCGGGTATAAGCGGCAGGTTGGCTACTTTCACTCCCTTGTGGGATAAAAAGATGCTAAGCGGCGTTTTGGAGGTGCGGGATACCCCGATCAAAACAACCTGGGCCTGTATAAGGCCTCTGACATCCTTGCCGTCATCGTATTTAACCGCAAACTCGATCGCTTCCATCCGCTGGTAATAATCCTCATTGATCGAATGAAGCAGCCCCGGCTGCTTGCTGGGAAAATCGCCAAACGTGTCGATATAGGCCTGCATCATCGGGCCCATTACATCAACCGCACGTACGCCCAGCCGCACAGCCTCCTCCTTCATCAGCTCCCTAAGCTCCGGCTGAACCAGCGTATAGCTGATAAAGCCGCCGCTTTCCGCTGCCTCTGAAACGATGCGAACAATTTCTTCCTCGCTTCGGATGTGCCCATACCGCTTAATCTTGACATCGCCTTCGGTAAACTGGCGGAGCGTAGCTTTGGCAACCGCCTCCGCGGTTTCGCCAACTGCGTCGGAGCACACATAAATGGTTCCTTTGGTCATCGTCCGCCTTCCCCCGTTTCTCCGTCCGAGGCCATATCCGCCATAATGGCAATAATGTTGGACTTGGAAACCCATCCCGCCAAAACCGGATTTGCCCCCGGCTCCTCCTCAGGCATAAGCACCGGCAAACAATCCAGCTGATGCTGCGACATTTTGACAATGGCGTCCATGACTGAATTTTCCGGGCTCAGAGTGACAATATTGGGATAACGTGTCATGACCATGCTGACGGGAATAGATGCCGCAGATGCATTGCCCAGTGTAATTTTAAGCAAATCCTTGGGCGTAATAATTCCCGCAAACCGGTTGCTCTCCGTCACGACCAGCAAGGTGTCCGCATTTTCCATAAATAAAGTAATAACGGCATCGTGTACGGAAAGCGTTTCGGGTATATTGACGGGAACGCCTTGAACTTCCCTTACTTTCAAATTGTGAAAACGTTGTAAAGGCGCGTTGCCGGCGCGATATTGATTGCCAAGGAAATAACCGACCTTCGGCTTGGCGTCCAGCATGCCCAGCATAACCAGCAGAGACAAGTCCGAACGAAGCGTCGGGCGGCTGACACCCAAATATTCCGCTAGCTGCTCGCCGGTCACCGGCGCATGCTGCTTGACCAGTTCAATCAGTTCCAACTGTCTGGATGTAAGCTGAATCGTTCTCCCCTCCCGAACTAACCGCTTTCCATTGCGAATTATATCTTGCAGACTATTTGAACACGTCCTATAAGACAATTAAAGTGTACCATTTTTCTAACTATACACCTGTATAAAATATCACATTGGGATATCATGTACAACATATACTCTTCTCACATAAATAAAGCTCCCTTACGCAGCATGGTCAATGATCCTTCGATCAATACCCCATTGCGATCGGGAGCCTTTAATTTTTCCGGACTATTATTTTTTCGTCAGTTCCAAAAATAAAGCTACATCGTCGGCTGTCAGTGCAACGGCTGCGTTCCAGAATTGAGGCTCCTCCAGATTGATGCCTAAATGCTTATCCGCAAGCTGCTCAACGGTCAAGGAGCCAGTGTCGCGAAGCAAAGCGACGTATTTGTCGCGGAAGGCTTCTCCCTCCTGGTTCGCCCGTGCATACAAACCCGCACTGAACAAGTAGCCAAACGTATAAGGGAAATTGTAAAACGGCACATCCGTCAAATAAAAATGCAGCTTGGCCGCCCAGAAATGGGGGTGAAGCTCGCCCAAGGCTCCGCCGAACGCTTCCCTTTGAGCTTCCTCCATCAGAGCATTTAATGCCTCAGTCGAAACCAGCCCTTGCTTGCGCGCTTCATAAAAACGCGTTTCAAACAGGAAGCGGGCGTAAATATTGGAATAAAACGCCACCGCATTGCCGATTTTGCTCTCCAGCAGGCTAATCGTTTCATCCTTGTCCTTGGAGGCTTTAAGCGCACGGTCGGTCACGATGATTTCCGCAAAGGTAGATGCCGTCTCCGCCACGTTCATTGCATATTCATGCGCAAACGGAGGCAGATCATCCATCACATGCTGATGGTAGGCATGGCCCAGCTCATGAGCCAGCGTTGACAGATTATCCATGGTCCCGGAATAAGTCATAAAAATGCGGGTCTGCTGGCTTTTTGGCAATGAAGTGCAAAATCCGCCGGGACGTTTGCCGGGACGGTCCTCCGCCTCGATCCATCCTTCTTTAAACGCTTTTTCGGAAAAGTCGGCAAGCCGCGGATCAAACTCGCGGAACTGCTCCAAAATAAAATCGGCGCCTTCCGCAAACGGAATAATTCGTTCCGAGGTATTAACGGGAGCGGCAACATCATGCCAGTCCAGCCGCTCAAGGCCAAACAGCTCAGCCTTGCGCTGAAAATAAGGCTGAAGCAGCTTTTGCCCTTCCTTTACAGCCTCCCACATGGCGGACAGCGTTTTTTCGCTCATGCGATTGATTTGCAGCGGCTCCTGAAGCACCTGCTCCCAGCCTCTGCGCTGATACAGCTTAAGCCGGAAGCCGGCGATGCGATTTAGCACGTCGGCGCATAAATCCGCGTTGCGCGCCCATTCGCGCTCCCATTCCTGGAATGCAGCCTTGCGCACCTCGCGATCGCTATCGCTTAACCGGTTAAACATTTGCCCTGCGGACAGCAATACGGATTCGCCGCTTTTTTCCACTGCCTTGAATTGAGCCTGGGCAACAATGGTGTTGTAGAAATAGCCCCAGCCATGATAGCCGTCAATGGAAAGATCGCCAATCAGCGCCTCCATCTCCGGAGACAGCTTGATTTTTGCCAGCTCCCTGCGCTCATTCAAATAAAAAGCAACGGCGCCAAGCTCCGGGTCGGCAAGCATAGCTTCCCACTCGTTATCGCCAATGTTGCGAAGAATATCGTCGTATTGAGCCATCGCGGACATATAGTCGGCGCTTAATGTATTGACGCGATCGCTCAAAGCAGCAGCAGCCTGGTCCTTCACATTCGCCGCCATTAAGCAGCTTGTAAACGACTCCGATTGCCGCAACGCAATCAACACACGCTGAGCTAGCCCGGTCAGCTCTTTGACAAGCTCAAGCGAAGGATGATTTTTTTTGTCCAGCAGAGTCGTCAGCTTCCCAATATTTGCTGCTATTTCATCCAGCTCTGCCGAAAATGCTTTGGAGGACGAGCCTCCGGGATAAATGGAATCCAGGTCCCATGTTAATGGATATTGATTGGACATAATTACACACCTCGTTATAGAATAATGGATACAGTATAACCCAAATGGAGGAAAAACACATGTCTAAACCGTTACAAATCTCGGCGGATACAGCAATCAAGCTTTCCGAGCAGCTGGGCGTTCCGATCGAGCATCTTATGCATATGCCTCGTCATATCCTGCTCCAAAAGCTGGCGTCATTAAACAGCGGAGCGCTTTCCGCAACCCCGGACAAAGCCGACTATACGCCTGTCGCCAAACCAGCAGAGAGAGAAGGCGGCAAAACCGGCGAGCCAGGCCAAGCCAATGAAGGCGACAAAGACAAGGCAGACGGTTCCGGCCAATGATGCATCCGTTTCAGAATACCTGGCCTTATGAAACGGTTATGGGAGACATTTATGTATCCCGGTGTCCCTTCTGCGATGCAGAAAACGTGCTTTTGCCGCTGAAGCCTTCGGAATTGCAGGTTATTGCGGAAGGCAAAAAAAAGCGGCTTGTTTTCCCCTGCTGCCGCAATGTTTTAACGATTATTGATACCGACCGGGATTACCTGCTTTCCGATATCGCCTTGCGAAACAATAAAGCCTGAAGCGGCTGCTTCAGGCTGAGGTTACGGCTTGTGAAAAACCTTCGCTATTTCCATCTTCATGCAGCATGGCTTCCTCCCGGATCAGCTGCCACTGTTCGCGGCTTGCCCGGATCATAGCGGCATCCATAATGCGTTTATCGTTAATGATGCGAGAAAACCACTTTACGGCTTCCTTATCATTGCCAACCCTTCTGTTCAATTCCCCGATCAGAAACATTAAACGTGCGTTATTTAACGATACGCCTTCCGTTTCATAAACACGAATATAGGAATCCAGCGCATGGGCGAGAAAACGCCGTTCTTCGATTTTATTGCCTTCGTACCGGTATAGCCATGCGATATGATGGAGCAGCCCCGCTATAACGCGATCCTTGGCGCCAGTTGTCTGAGCCGTCAACAACGCAAGCTTGTAGCAGTACATAGCCGTTTCCCTGCTCCGCTCGCCGTTGAAATCTCCGCCCTTCCAATTAATGCCGATTCGTTCGTAATAGAGCATTTTCTGCGCGTCGCTCAGCTTATCCAGACCGTTCTCCGTAGACGCAAATCCGCAATGTGGACATACGCGCACTACGTAAAAATCCGGATTAATGCCATTTGCATAATGTCCGCAAAAATCGGAGTCGGTAGTTGACGCCCTTTTGAAGCTGGGGCGAACCCGAGAGGTGGCAAAGGTGGTTTCACAGCAGATGCACTCTATCTTCGACTCATACAGCGGCTCCATAACATCACGTCTCCTACTCTGTTGTGTTTACAAAATGATGAGCCGGACCCGAAAGTCGCTCCAGAGCAAAAGCGGCAAGCTCGGAATCAATGCCTGCTTCCTTTAAAGCCTCCCTCATGCAAGACAGCCATGCTTCCGCCCTTTCCGGCGTAATGGGAAAAGGCAAATGTCTGGCGCGCATCATGGGATGGCCGTGCTGCTCTGAATACAAATGGGGCCCGCCGAAAAATTGCGTAAGAAACAAAAATTGTTTTTCCATGACCGGATTAATATCCTCCGGAAATATAGGACCAAGCAACGGATGATTTTGCACCTTCGGGTAAAAACATTCGACTATAGACCTAATTGCAGCCTCGCCGCCCAACTCTTCGTAAAGGCTTATATTCCTATTCATCGGCATATCCAACTCCATTTTGTAGGTATTTTGAATTATATCACACTTTTCCTCTGCTTGTCAGCGAAGAATATCACAATTTCGATTATCCTACTTGCGAACTGATCAGGAGATAACTTTCAGTCCCGTCAAATAAAACAACCCGCATGCATGCATGCGGGCGCTATTCGTTGACGCCAAGCTTCAAGAGGTTGTTCAAAAAGTGTTCGCCCGGTGCGGATAACCAGATTTTCGAACACGAATTCAGGTTTTGTAATCCTCTTCGTTTGGCGATGCAATGGACTCACGGATGACGTAGACAAAAGCGCAGACAAGAATGCCAGCGATAATACTCATACTCACCACTCCAAGCTTTAAGGATAGTTTTATTGTACCATAAACCCGGTCCTATAACACCCAAAATGATAGCGTTTTCCAAACTGTAATGTCATTGTAACATTTCAAAGTTTGTGATGGCTGTCCAACTTGAAACATAGGATGTAGGAATAGCTTTTATTCCTATGGTCAACATGCCGAGGAGGTTCTTAAGATGCTTCGAGCCCTGCTACATCCCTTGTCGCTGATTGCTTATGCGGCATTGCTCCTGTGTATGCTGATGGCCGTCTTTCCAGAGGAAGCGCTGCAATCCTCCCTGCGCGGCCTTTCGATATGGTGGCAGGTGCTTTTTCCGGCCCTCTTCCCGTTTTTTGTTATTTCCGAATTGCTGCTGGGACTTGGCATCGTCCATTTTTTTGGCAGGCTTCTGGACCCATTGATGCGCCCGTTGTTCCGCCTTCCAGGCATTGGCGGGTTTGTGGTCGCAATGGGCTATATATCCGGCTATCCCGTGGGGGCCCGCTTGACGGCCCAGCTCTGGGAGCAGCGGCTGATCAACCGAGCGGAGGGAGAGCGGCTTGTCGCTTTTACGACAACCTCTGACCCTATTTTTCTGATTGGCGCCGTTTCGGTCGGTTTTTTTCATCAGGTCGCTTTGGCGCCTCTGCTGGCGGCTGCGCATTACGGTGGAGGACTTGTCATCGGCCTGCTGATGCGGTTCCACGCAGCTAAAGAGGGCTACAGTCCTTCATCCGCAATAGGCGCAGCCGACAATTCTCCGGTATCCGGCAGCGGAAAATATAGCGGCAGCAGGCTTAAATCGGCGTTTCGCGCCATGCATGACGCCCGTTTGCTGGACGGACGGAATTTTGGCCAGCTCTTGCAGGAATCCATTCAATCGGCGCTTAGGCTTATGATTGTTGTGGGCGGTCTTGTTGTGTTCTTTTCCGTTGTCATGGAGATGCTCAACCTTGCGGGGCTGCTGGAGGGACTGTCCCGTTTGCTTCGCCTTTTGTTCGAGCTGTCTGGCATGCCTGTTCAGCTCGCGGATGCTGTGGTATTCGGACTATTCGAGGTTACGCTTGGAGCTAGA
>PJUA01000477.1_pt1 | contig 20995 bp, 17 predicted proteins | sample 1512151 | NCBI WGS metagenome assembly PJUA01 (sample SAMN08177678, study PRJNA422409) | Soil metagenome, whole genome shotgun sequencing project. | isolation source: Soil enriched on filter paper: beechwood xylan treatment | place: USA: Madison | collected 2015-01-15
CATCCCCTTGGTCAGCGCGCCGTGGAGCGATTCGGAAGGGCTGTTCCGCCCCGGCCGCGATTTCCTGTTCGCCCGCGACGGCGAGGAGCTGGCCGCCCACCTGCGTGCCATCGACCGGGACGAGGGGCTGCGCGCCGAGCTGATCCGCAACGGGCTGGAGACGATCCGCGCCCGCCACACCTGCGCCCACCGCGTCGATGAGCTGCTGACCATCGTCGGCAGCCTGCGCGGCAATGAAAAAGAACCGGTCCTTGAGGAGTCCGCCCGATGAAGATGGCCTTTTACGGGTCCAGCCTGCTGTCCTCATACTGGAACGGCGCGGCCACCTATTACCGCGGCATGCTGAGCGAACTGGCCAAGCATGGCTGGGACATCACCTTTTACGAGCCGGACGCCTTCGACCGCCAGAAGCACCGCGACATCGAGCCGCCGGACTACGCCAAGGTCGTCGTCTATGACGCCACGCCCGAGGCCTGCCGTGCGGTGATCGCCGAAGCGGTGAAGGCCGACGTGGTGGTGAAGGCGAATGGCGTCGGCGTCTTCGACGACGAACTGCTGGACGGCGTGATGGATGCCGCCAACCCGCAGGCGCTGCGCATCTATTGGGACGTGGACGCCCCGGCGACGCTGGCGGAGCTGCGGCAGGCGCCCGACCATGTGCTGCGCCGCCGCCTGCCGGAGCTGGACTTCGTGCTGACCTATGGCGGCGGGCCGCCGGTGGTGACGGCCTATGAGGCGATGGGGGCGCCGGTCTGCCGGCCGGTCTACAACGCACTGGACCCGTCGACCCACCATCCGGTGCCGCCGCAGGACCGCTTCCGCGCCGACCTGAACTTCCTCGGCAACCGGCTGCCCGACCGCGAGGCGCGGGTGGAACGCTTCTTCCTGGAGCCGGCGGCGCGCAATCATGACGCCCGCTACATCATCGGCGGCAGCGGCTGGGAGACCAAGGGGCTGCCGGCCAACGTCACCCACATCGGCCATGTCGGCACCGCCGACCACAACGCCTTCAACACCTCGGCCAAGGCGGTGCTGAACATCGCACGCGACAGCATGGCGGAGGTCGGCTTCTCCCCCGCCACCCGCGTGTTCGAGGCGGCCGGCGCCGGTGCCTGCCTGATCACCGACGCCTGGGAGGGGGTGGAACTGTTCCTGGCCCCGGATGAGGAGGTGCTGGTCGCCCGCGACGGGCAGGACGTGACCGAGCATCTGCGCGCCCTGACGCCGGAACGCTCCCGCGCCATCGGCGAGGCGGCGCGGCGCCGCATCCTGGCCGGCCACACCTATGCCCGCCGGGCGGTCGAGGTGGACCAGCTGTTGCGCGGCGCGCTGGCCGCCCGCCGGGAACGGAGCGCGGCATGAAGCTGGTCGTTTTGGGGCTCAGCCTGTCCTCCTCCTGGGGCAACGGCCACGCCACCACCTTCCGCGCGCTGCTGAAATCCTTCGCGGCGCGCGGGCACGAGATCCTGTTCCTGGAGCGGGACGTTCCCTGGTACGCCGACAACCGCGACCTGCCGAATCCGGGCTGGTGCGAACTGGCCTTCTACACCGACCTTGAGGATCTGAAGCGCTTCACCGCTGCGGTCGCCGGGGCGGATGCGGTGCTGGTGGGATCTTACGTGCCGGAAGGTGTCGCGGTCGGACGCTGGGCGCAGGAGACGGCGCGGGGCGTGGTGGCCTTCTACGACATCGACACGCCGGTGACGCTGGCGAAGCTGGAGCGCGGCGACTACGAGTATCTCGCCCCGGAGGTCATCCCCGGCTTTGATGTGTATTTCTCCTTCACCGGCGGGCCGACGCTCGACCGGCTGATGGAGCGGTACGGCTCGCCGGCGGCGCGGGCGCTTTATTGCTCGGTGGATGCGGAGGCCTATGCGCCGATGCCGGTGTCCAAGCGTTGGGACCTCAGCTATCTCGGCACCTACAGCATCGACCGCCAGCCGACGCTGGACCGCCTGCTGCTGGAGCCGGCACGCCGGGCGCCGGAGCTGCGCTTCGTCGTGGCCGGGCCGCAGTATCCCGACGACATCGTCTGGCCCGCGAATGTGGAGCGGCTGCACCATGTGCCGCCGGCCGACCACCCGGCCTTCTACGCGGCGAGCCGCTTCACGCTGAACGTGACGCGCGAGGACATGATCCGCGCCGGCTACAGCCCCAGCGTCCGCCTGTTCGAAGCGGCAGCCTGCGCCACGCCGATCATCTCCGACATCTGGGACGGCATCGACACGCTGCTGGAGCCGGGGCGGGAGATCATCCTGGCCGAAAGCGCCGGCGAGGTGCTGGAGGTGCTGCGCCGCCCGGCGGCGGAGGGCGAGATCGGCGAGCAGGCGCGTCGGCGCATCCTGGCCGCGCACACGGCGGCGCACCGGGCCGAGACGCTGGAGCGCGAACTGGTCGCGGCGATGGAGCGCGGGCGTGCCCCCACCCCAACCCTCCCCCGCTGGGCGGGGGAGGGGGCAGGCGCTTGAGCGGAACAGTGGCGGCAGTCCCCTCCCCTGCGAAGCTCTCGCACAAAGCTTCGCTTTGTGCTGACGCGACAGGCGGACCGTAGGTCCGCTGAGAGCGGGGGAGGGTTAGGGTGGGGGTCTAACTTCCCCCACCCCCTTAGCTCACTTGCTGTAGTCGTAGAAGCCGCGGCCGGTCTTGCGGCCGAGGAAGCCGGCGTCGACCATCTCCTTCAGCAGCGGGGCCGGGCGGTACTTCGGATCGTTGAAGCCTTCATAGAAGACCTCCATCACCGACAGCATGGTGTCCAGACCGATCAGATCGGCGAGCGCCAACGGGCCGATCGGGTGGTTGCAGCCGGCCTTCATGCCGGCGTCGATGTCCTCGGCCGTGGCGATGCCTTCCTGCAGCGCGAAGATCGCCTCGTTGATCATCGGGCAGAGGATGCGGTTGACGGCGAAGCCGGGGCTGTTCTTCGCGGTGATCGGCGACTTGCCGACGCGCTTGGCGAAGGCCATCGCCTTGGCGTGGGTGTCGTCGCTGGTCTGGATGCCGCGGATGATCTCCAACAGCGCCATCAGCGGCACCGGGTTGAAGAAGTGCAGGCCGATGAAGCGGTCCGGACGGTCGGTGGCCGTCGCCAGCTTGGTGATGGAGATCGACGAGGTGTTGGTGGCGACCAGCGCCTCCGGCTTCAGGGTCGCGCAGAGATCCTTCAGGATCTTGACCTTCAGGTCCTCGTTCTCGGTCGCGGCCTCGATCACCAGATCGCAAGCAGCCAGCTTCGACTTGTCGGTGGTGGCGGTGATGCGCGCCAGGGCCGCTTCGCGGTCGGCGGCGGTCATCTTCTCCTTCTTGACCAGACGGTCCAGGCTGCCGGCAACGGTCGACAGGCCGCGCTGCACCGCTGCTTCGGAGATGTCGGTCATCACCACCGTCAGGCCGGCGACGGCGCAGACCTGGGCGATGCCGTTACCCATCTGTCCGGCGCCGATGACGCCGATGGTCTCGATTCCCATGCTCTCGGCCATGTTTCTTGTCCCTATCGTTGAGCGCGTGCGTTGGTTCGCAGATGCAGCATCTTCTACACGTTTTTTCGTTGCGCTGCGATGACTTGTCGTATGCGGCAAGGCGGGCTTCCACCTGGCGCGGCGACCTGCCGCAGCCCTGCCATCGGCGGAAATCCGCCGACTGCTGGAGCCGCGACGGCGGATTTCCGCCGAAAGAAGCTGTGACCGGAAAGGCCGGGTCCAGGCTTTTCAACTGTTTGCGCAGCGAACTGATTATGGCACGCCGCTTGCTCTCTTCCTGGTCAACCGCGGCGACGGGTCGCGGACCAAGCCCCATGGGAGAGACCAGATGCTCAGGAAGACCCTGCTTGCCGCCACCGCCTTCGCCGCTGCCGCGCTCGCCACCCAGGCCGCCTCGGCCGCCGATCTGGTCCGACTCGGCAACCTGAAATTCGCCCATTACGGCGCGGTTTCCTACATGAAGGAGATCGCCGGCAAGTACGACCTGAAGATCGAGGAGCGGGTCTTCGCCAAGGGCATCGACATCCTGCCGGCCATCGTGGCGGGCGAGATCGACGTCGCCGCCAGCGCCGTCGACGCCGCCATCGCCGGCCGCGCGTCCGGCGTGCCGATCTATGCGGTGGCCGGCTTCGCCAAGGGTGGCGCCCGCATCGTCGCCAAACCGGACGCCGGCATCAAGAGCATCGCCGACCTGAAGGGCAAGAAGGTCGCTACCCCGCGCGGCGGCGCCCAGGAGCTGATCCTGCTGGCCGAGCTGTCGAAGCATGGGCTGAGCTGGTCCGACCGTCCGGGCAAGGACGTGCAGATCGTCTACATGGCCTACGCCGACATGAATCAGGCCCTGCTGGCCGGCAGCATCGACGCCATGTCGCAGTCCGAACCGCAGTCGAGCCAAGCCATCAACAAGGGCTTCGGCGTCGAGGTGGTGAAGCCCTACGACACCGAGCTGGGCGAGCCGGTGCGGTCGCTGGTGGTCACCGAGGATTTCTACAAGAAGAAGCCGGACGTCGCCCAGCGGCTGGTCCGCTGCTTCGTCGAGGCGACGGCGACCTTCATCGCCAACCCCGATCTGGCCGAGACCTATGTCCGCGAGAAGATGTTCAAGGGTCAGCTGAGCAGCCAGGACTTCAAGGACGCCATCGGCAACTCGCCCTATAGCTACGACATCTCGGTCCATCACGTGCAGGTCACGACCGACATGATGCAGAAGTTCGGCGTCGGCCGCATGGACACCCCGCCGAAGGCCGAGGATTGGGTGAAGCTGGACCTGCTGGAGAAGGCGAAGGCCACCACCAAGGCGGCTGATGCCGGCACCGTGAAGGCGAACTGAGCCACACCCAGCGGAAGGAGGACGCCCGATGTCCCAAGCCAAGCCCCGTTTCTCGCCCGCCGCCGTCGCGCGCGGCGCCCTGGTTCCGGTCCTCGCCATCGCGCTGTGGCAGGCCCTGTCCAGTTCCGGCCTGATCAATCAAGTGGTTCTGCCGTCGCCCGTCGCGGTGGTGGAGCGCTGGTGGGCCTATCTGCTGCCGACCGAGCCCTATGATCCGGCGCAATCCAGCTGGATCCTGTGGGCGCTGTCGGGCGAGATGCTGTTCGACGCCTGGTCCAGCCTGTACCGCGTGGTGCTGGGCTTCGCCGTCGGCGCCGGGCTGGCCCTTCCGCTGGGTCTCGCCATGGGCGGCAACCCGCGCATCTACGCGCTGTTCGATCCGCTGATGCAGGTGCTGCGGCCGATCCCGCCCATCGCCTACATCCCGCTGTCGATCCTGTGGTTCGGGCTGGGCAACCCGCCGGCAATCTTTCTGATCGCCATCGGCGCCTTCTTCCCGGTGCTGATGAACACCATCGCCGGGGTGCGCCATGTCGACGGCATCTATCTGCGCGCCGCCCGCAATCTGGGCGCCGGCCGGCTGACCATGTTCGTCCGCGTCATCCTGCCGGCCGCCACCCCCTATATCCTGGCCGGCGCCCGGATCGGCATCGGCACCGCCTTCATCGTCGTCATCGTGTCGGAGATGATCGCCGTCAACTCCGGCCTCGGCTTCCGCATCCTGGAAGCGCGCGAGTTCATGTGGTCCGACAAGATCATCGCCGGGATGTTCACCATCGGCCTGCTGGGTCTCGCCATCGACATCGGCATGAACCGCCTGAACAACCACCTTCTGCGCTGGCACCGCGGGCTTGAGAATTGATGGGGAGGGACTGGAGATGATGTCCATGCTGAAGACCGTTGCCGACACCACGCCCGTTCCCGACGCCGCGCCCGTGCAGATCCAGGTGCGCGGGGTGGAGAAGACCTTCTCCGTCGGTGCGCAGAAGATCGTCGCCCTGCAGAACATCGATCTCGACATCCGCAAGGGCGAGTTCGTCTGCCTGCTGGGGCCGTCGGGCTGCGGCAAGTCCACGCTGCTGAACGCGGTGGCCGGGTTCCAGCCGCCGACGAAGGGCACCGTCACCGTCGATGGCCGCACCATCACCGAACCCGGTCCCGACCGCGGCATGGTGTTCCAGGATTATGCCCTGTTTCCCTGGATGTCGGTGGCGCAGAACGTCGCCTTCGGCCTGGAGATCAAGGGGATGTCCAAGGCCGAGATCGCGGAGCGGGTGGAGTGGCTGCTGCAGAAGCTGCACCTGCAGGACTTCCGCAACCGCTTCCCCAAGGATCTGTCGGGCGGCATGCGCCAGCGCGTCGCCATCGCCCGCGTACTGGCGCTCGACAGCCCGATCCTGCTGATGGACGAGCCGTTCGGCGCGCTCGACGCCCTGACCCGCCGCACCCTTCAGGACGAGTTGCTGCGCATCTGGGAGGAGGTCGGCAAGACCATCCTGTTCGTCACCCACTCCATTGAGGAGAGCATCTATCTGGCCGACCGCATCATCGTGATGACCTACCGGCCGGGCACCATAAAGCGCGACGTGCTGGTCGACATGCCGCGTCCCCGCGACGGCTCCGCCCCGGAGTTCAACCGCCTGAAGCGCGAGCTGTCCCAGATGGTGATGGAGGAGCAGCAGCGCTTCAGCCAGGACGAGATCCGGTCGATTACGGCGGATTGAGGGACGGCGGACAGGACGGCAAAGGAGGGGCGCCCCGATGTGGGCGCCCTTTTCATGTCAGAGCTTCGCCGCTTCCTCGGCCATCCGTTGCCGCAGCCAGCCGTGGGAGGGGGAGCCGGTGTTGCGGCGGTGCCAGATCATCGACACCTCGTAGTCGCCGACGTCGAAGGGCAGCGGGCTGGTGGCGAGCCCCAGCGCATCGGCGCACAACTGGGCCAGCCGGGCGGGCAGCGAGGTCAGCATCGGCGCCTGGGTCAGGATCATCGGGATCGCCAGGAACTGGGTGGTGGATGCGGCGACGCGCCGCCTTGTGCCCAGCGCCGCCAGTTCGTCGTCGATGAAGCTGGTCAGGCCGCCGCGCAACGACGGCATCAGGTGCGGATAGCGGGTGTAATCCTCCAGCCCGATCGGCGGGGTGACGGGCACGAGCGCCGGGTTGAACAGGCAGACATGGGTTTCCCGGTACAGCACCTGCCGGTCGTGCCAGCGCCGCAGCTCCGGCAGATAGCCGATGGCGAGGTCCAGCGTGCCGTCGTCCAGCGCGTTCAGCATGGCGTCGGGATCGAGGCTGAGCAGCGAGACCGTGACGCGCTGGTTGCCCTCCACCGCATCGCGCAGGATGCCGGTCAGCAGCACCGCCTGCATCGAATCGGAGGTGGAGATGGTGAAGTTCCGCTCCTCCCGCTGGGGATCGAAATCCTCCTCCGCCGACAGGGCGCGGGCGGCCCCCACCAGCAGGTCGCGCAGCGGTTCGGCCAGACGCTGGGCGCGCGGCGTCGGCTCCATCCGGTTGCCGGTGCGCACGAACAGCGGGTCGCCGACCAGCGTGCGCAGCCGGGCCAGCGCGTGGCTGACCGCCGACTGGCTGACACCCAGCGCGTCGGCGGCGCGGGAGACGTTGCGGGTCTCCAAGAGCGCGTCGAACACCTTGATGAGGTTGAGGTCGAGCGCAGGGTTATGAATTGCCTTCATGACGATATGAACCAAAGCCACCTACTTCATTGTGCACTGGACGGTGTATTCTGTCGAGGCAGAGCTGACCCAGCAGCCGACAATCAAAAAACTTTCAATTCCTAGCCAACGCCCATAGCCGGGCAGCGGACCTGTCGTCGCCCCCAAAAAGCCGGCGGTTCCGTTCAGGGAGAAAGAGGCAAGAGCCATGGTTCGCATCAACGTCAACGGCGAGGAGCGTCAGGTCGACGTTCCGGAGGACATGCCGCTCCTGTGGGTTCTGCGGGACGAGCTGAACATGACCGGCACCAAGTTCGGTTGCGGCATCGCCCAGTGCGGCGCCTGCACCGTCCATGTCGACGGCACGCCGACCCGCGCCTGCCAGACCCCCGTCAGCATGCTGACGCCGGACAGCAAGATCACCACCATCGAGGGCGTGAAGGGCAAGGCCGCCCAGGCCGTCCAGGCGGCATGGCAGAAGCTGGACGTCGTCCAGTGCGGCTATTGCCAGTCGGGCCAGATCATGAGCGCCATCGCGCTGCTGACCGACAACCAGAACCCCACCGACCAGGACATCGACTCGGCGATGGACGGCAATGTCTGCCGCTGCGCCACCTATGTCCGCATCCGCGCGGCGATCAAGGATGCCGCCCAGACGATGAGGGCCTGATCCATGCTGCATCATCTGATCCGTCACGCCGCCGAGCATGGGTTTCCGGAGTCCGGTTTCGCTCCCGGTCCGCTGCCGGCCCCCTCGCGCCGCGGCTTCCTGAAGGCCATCGGCGTCGGGGCCGGCGCGCTGGTCATCGGCGCGCATCTGCCCATGCCGGCGCTGGCCGCCGAAGCCGCGCCGAAGATCGTCGGGCCCGCCGACCCGCGCCCGCACGCCTTCATCATCGTCGCGCCGGACAACACGGTCACCGTGCTGGCCAAGCATCTGGACAAGGGCCAGGGCATCGTCACCGGCCTCGCCACCATCGCGGCGGAGGAGCTTGACGCCGACTGGTCCCAGGTGCGCGGCGCCTTCGCTCCGGCCAACCAGAAGCTGTATGCCAACCACTTCTTCGGCGTGCAGGGCACCGGCGGCTCCACCGCCGTCGCCAACAGCTGGGACGAGCTGCGCATGGCCGGCGCCGCCGCCCGCGCCATGCTGGTCGCCGCCGCAGCCGCGCGCTGGAACGTGCCGGCCGGCGAGGTGACGGTGTCGAAGGGCGTGGTCCGCCATGCCGCCAGCAACCGCAGCCTGACCTTCGGCGAACTGGCGGAAGAGGCGGCGAAGCTGCCGGTGCCGCAGCAGGTCAAGCTGAAGGACCAGAAGGACTATGTGCTGATCGGCAATCCGGACCTGCATCGTCTGGACCATGTCAGCAAGACCAACGGCACCGCCATCTTCGCCATGGACATCCGCCGTCCCGGTCAGGTGACGGCGGTGCTGGCCCGCAGCCCGCGCTTCGGCGGTACGGTGAAGAGCGTCGATGACGCCGCCGCCCGCAAGGTGCCGGGCGTCATCGAGGTGCTGACCCTGCCGGTCGGCGTCGCGGTGATCGCCAAGAACACCTGGGCCGCCATCAAGGGCCGCGAGGCGCTGACGGTCGCCTGGGACGACGCCAAGGCCGAGACGCGCGGCACCGACGCGATGCTGGCCGACTACCGCAAGGCGGCGGAGAAGCCGGGTGACGTCGCCGCCGCCAAGGGCGATGCGGAGAAGGCGATCGCCGACGCCAAGGCCAAGGGCGGCCATGTAGTGGAAGGCGAGTTCGTCTTCCCCTACCTCGCCCATGCGCCGATGGAGCCGCTGAACGCCGTGGTGGCGCTGGACCCGGAGGGTGGCTGCACCATCTGGGCCGGGTCGCAGTTCCAGACGGTCGAGCAGATGGTCGCCGCCCACATCCTGGGCTGCAAGCCGGAGCAGGTGAAGATCGAGACCCAGTGGGCCGGCGGCAGCTTCGGCCGGCGCGCCACCCCCAGCGCCGACTACATCGCCGAGGCGGTCACCATCGCCAAGGCCTATCCCAAGGCTCCGGTGCATCTGGTCTGGACGCGGGAGGACGACATCAAGGGTGGCCGTTACCGTCCGCTGGTCCTGCACCGGGTCACGGCGGCGGTCGATGCCAAGGGCGATCTGGTCGGCTGGAAGCAGCGCATCGTCGGCCAGAGCTTCATGGCCGGCACGCCGTTCGAGGCGGTGATGGTCAAGAACGGCGTCGATGCGACGATGGTCGAGGGCGCCTCGGACATGGCCTATCCGGTGGCGAACCTCGCGGTCGACGCGCACACCGTCGCCTCGCCGGTCACGACGCTGTGGTGGCGTTCGGTCGGGCACACCCACACGGCTTATGCCAAGGAGGTGATGATCGACCGCCTCGCCAAGGCGGCCGGCAAGGACCCGGTGGCCTTCCGCATGGAGATGCTGAAGGACCATCCGCGTCTGGCCGGCGTGCTGAAGCTGGCGGCGGAGAAGGCCGGCTGGGGACAGCCGCTGCCGCAGGGCAAGGGCCGCGGCGTCGCCGTGCATGAAAGCTTCAACACCTATGTCGCCCATGTCGCCGACGTGTCGGTCGACGCCAAGGGGCAGATCAAGGTCGACCGCGTCGTCGTCGCCGTCGATTGCGGCGAGGTCGTCAACCCCGACATCGTCAAGGCGCAGATGGAGGGCGGTGCCGGCTGGGGCATCGGCCATGCGCTGCGCGACGAGATCACCATGACCGACGGCAAGGTGGATCAGGCCAACTTCGACAGCTATCTGCCGATGCGGATGTCGGACATGCCGGTGGTGGAGGTCCACATCGTGCCGTCGCACGAACGGCCGACCGGCGCCGGCGAACCCGGCGTCCCGACCGTGGCGCCGGCGGTGGCGAACGCCGTCTTCTCGGTGACCGGACAGCCGCTGCAGACGCTGCCCTTCAGCCGTGGCGGCATCGTCAGCTGAGTAGGGGCGGCTAGGGTGAGGCCGACTTGGTCTCCGCCGTCAATTGGGCGGGGACCGATTGGGCCGAGGTCAGTTGCGGGGGCGGTGCGATGCTGACCGCCCCTATGCTGGCAGTCCGGGCGGTGGCGGGAATCGCTACCGCCCGGCGGCGGGGCCACCCCTGGTCCACCAGCAGCCTCACCGCGGGATCGACCTGCATCGGACCGGTGGGGACGGATGTCTCCGCCGGTTCTTTTTTGCGCGGAGGCTCGATGCGCAGAAGCCGGGCGAGCCGCAAGGATTGGACGACCGGAATAGACGGCCGGGGAAGTTGCGGTCCCCAGGGGTCCGTTACTGCGGTCGCCGTGCCGGTCGCCGTCAGGGTAGGCGTCAGCGCCGTGAGGTAGAAGGCGGCGCGCAGCACTCCGGCCAGCAGCAGGACGGCCAGCGCCAGCACTGCCCAATGACGGCGGCGTAGCTGCCGGGCGACCATGTCGGTCTCCGGCGCGGGCAGTGGGTCGTGGCGGGTGCTGTGGCGGTGTATGGCGGTCATGCGGGGCACAGCATCGCTCAAGGCGGTGCCGATGCCCCCAGCCTTTCCCGGCGAACCGCCAGGGCAGGGGGATTGCCACCCGCGTTCCCCCACCGCCTGCCGGCATTCCCCGTCCGGATCGTTATCTCTACCGCCTAGCCAGGAATTGCAAAGGAGCCGGGACGCCGCCGCCCGATCTCGGCCCGCACCTCGCGGAACCAGCGCAGCTTTTCCTCGAAGGGCAGGCGGGCGAGGCCGCTGGGGGAGGGCACCACCACGTCGGCAACGCCGTCGAACAGGCCGCAGTCCTGCACGCCCCAGGGGGCGTCGGGCAGGCCGGTCGCCGCCAGATAGACGCCCTTGCCGGTATAGGCCAGCACCCGCGGCCGGACGAAGGCGACGATCCGCGCCAGCCGGGGCACCCCGCCGCGCAGTTCCGCCCGCGACAGCTCTGCGGCGCTGGCGGTGGCGCGGGCGACGAGGTTGGTGGAGCCGAGCCCGATGGCCGGCAGGGTCACGTCCTCCTCCGGCCGGTAGAGGCGCGGGGTCAGGCCGGCCTCGGCCAGCAGGCGCCAGAACTGATTGCCGCGCCCGGCGTAATGATGGCCGAGCGCCCCCGACCGCAAACCGGGATTGAAGCCGACGAACAGGCAGTCCAAACCCGGCGCCACGATGTCCGGCAGCGGACCGTCCGGCAGCGGCAACCCCTCCGGACGTGGGGCCGGGACATCGTCGAACAGATCCATGGTGAAATCCTCTCCGCGAAGGAGAGGAATATAGGATGCCGCCGCCCCGCTCAAAGCGAGGCGGCGACCGCGGGAGCGGGCGGACTGCTGCGTTCGTCCTGCAGCAGGGCGAGGATGCGGTCGGTCATCCGCAGGGCGAGCGCGACGATGGTCATGGTCGGATGGTCCGCCCCCATGGTCGGGAAGACGGAGCTGCCGGCGACATAGAGATTGCCGACGCCATGGACCCGGCCGTCCGGATCGACCACGCCGTGGCGCGGCGATTCATGCATGCGGGTGGTGCCCATATGGTGCCAGCACCAGCCGACATCGGCCATCGTCGCCTCGGCCGACGCCTCGCCCCCGTCCTCCACGGTGATCAGGCCGCGGTGCAGCAGGTCCTCGCGCAGCAGGCGCTGGGTCTCGGTGGCGCCCCGGCGGTCCTGATCGGTCAGGCGCCAGTCCACCCGCGGCAGGTTGCAACCGAACGGGTCGGTGGCGTGGTCCAGCGTCACCCGGCTGTCGGGGTTGGGCACCGGCTCCAGCACCGTTTCCAGGGTGAAGCGGCGAGACAGCCAGCCGGGGTCGATGGTGCTGTCGAACAGCGCATGGGTCAGCTGCGGCAGGCTGCGCAGGATGCGCGGGCCGGCATTGCGAAGCAGGCTCGCCGCCTCGTCCTCCGACACGCCGAAGCGGCGGCAGCTGTGGCGCGAGGGCAGGAGCCGCAGGTCGCGCATCGCCTTGAAGGCGTCCAGCGCCCCGGAATGGTAGGAGGCGACGAGATATGTGCGCGAGTTGGGCAGCCCGTGCCGTTCCTGAAGCTCCGCCGTCGGCGACAGCGCCAGCGCGATCGACGGATGGGGCCGGCGCAGCCGCCGCCGGGCGAGGCACAGGCTGACGTCGTAGAGCGTGCGGTGCTGCCCCTGCCGGGTCAGGCGGATCGGCGAGGTCTTGAAGCGCGGGTGGTCGGCGAAATAGCGGCCGACCAGATCGTTGCCGTTGCCCAGCCCCGCAGCCTGCACCTTGTTGGACAGCAGCAGGATGCGCGCATTCTCGATCCCGCCGCAGCCCAGCACGAACAGCCGGGCGCCGACGGTGAAGCTGGGGCCGGCCAGCGTGCGGACCTGCACCCGTTCCACCGCGGTGGCGGTCGGGTTGGTGTCCAGCCCGGTGACGTTGGCGTTGAGGAAGGCGGTGATGTTGGCCGCCCGCCCGATCTCGGCGCGATAGGCCTCGCCCATGCGGATCGGCGGGCTGAGCTGGGCGACGCGGTTCTCGAAATCGCTGCCGCCATTGCCGTCGTTTTCCAGCGGGATCAGCGCCGTTTTCGGCCCGCCGACCCGCTCCATCCAGAAATCGTTGTCGTACTGGAAGGGACCGAGGCCGAGCACGTCGTGGGAGCGCTCGTAATAGGGCATCAGCGTGTCGCGCGGGATCGGCCAGCCGCTGCCGGGCATCCAGGGGCGCTCGGCGAAATCGCCCGGCTCCAGCGGACGGGAAAAGCCGCCCCAGCAATTGGTGCTGCCGCCCAGATAGCGGCTGCGCGCGGTGGTCAGCCGTTCGTAGGGCAGGCCGACGTTGCGGCCGGCGTACAGCGCCTGGGAGATGCCGTCGACCTCCAGCCCACCGCCTTCCAGCAGGACGACGCTCAAGCTGCCGCCCGCCAGTTCGCGCGCGATGGTCAGGCCGGCGGCACCGCCACCGATCACGCACAGATCGCAGTCGATGTGCGTGCCGTTCAGGACATGGCGGGCGTCACGAAGCAAGCGGGCCTCCAAACAGGGGTCATAGACCACCCTTCTTGCCCCGGACGCGCGGCCTAGGCCGAGTGCTCTTTCGGCTATACCCCCGGCGCGTCCCCATTGGCCGAATCGGCACACAAGCGCGGCACCCCGGACGAACCGGACGGGGTGGTCCGGATGGGTGGGGGATGGGTGGGGGGGGCCGGCCAGTCTGCCGGGTGGAAGGGAACGACCGCCGCGCTCGACGGTTGAGGTGGCGAAGAAGGGCGCTTCGGCCCGGCCGCGAGGTCGGACTGTCGGCGACCGGAAAACCATGTAATTGCAGGAGCCGCCTCCATGAAACGCCATCATCTTCTCGCGACCGCCGCCCTGGTTCTGTTCGCGGCCCCCGCCCTGTCCCTGGCCCAGACGCCGACGCCGACCGCCAAGGTGACCGAGAAGGGCCAGCTGGCGCAGCAGGACATGAATTTCGCCACCAAGGCGGCGATGAGCGACATGTTCGAAATCCAGGCGGGCAAGCTGGCGCAGGACCAGGCGAAGGACAAGGACGTCAAGCAGTTCGGCAGCCACATGGTGTCCGACCACACCAAGACCTCCGACGCCATGAAGGAGATGGCGCAGAAGAAGTCGATGACGCTGCCGACCAAGCTCGATTCCGAACACCAGCAGAAGCTGGACAAGCTGCGCGGCATGAAGGGCGAGCAGTTCGATTCCGCCTATATGCAGGGTCAGGCCGACGCCCACCAGACCGCCGTCTCGCTGTTCCGTGAGGAGGCGCAGAACGGCAAGGACGCCGACCTGAAGCGCTTCGCCGAGCAGACCCTGCCTACGCTGGAACAGCATCTGCGCATGGCCCGCGACCAGCGCCCGGCCGTCGCCTCCGCCGGTGGTGCCGCCGCCCAGCAGGGCACCAGCTTCGAGAAGATGATGGGCAAGGACGTCTACGGCGAGAACGGCAAGAAGCTGGGCGACGTCGCCGACATCATCCTCGACGCCCAGAGCGGCAAGGCCACCCAGGTGATCCTGAACCGCGGCGGCGTGCTGGGTATCGGCGCCAAGCAGGTGGCGCTGGATTACAACCTGCTGCGGACCGACGGCGACCGCGTCGTCGCCCGTCAGGTGACCGAGGATCAGGTCAAGCAGATGGCGGAGTTCAAGTACGACGACAACACCGTCTCGCTGGGCAAGCGCAACGGCGACCACAACACCGGCAGCACCGGCAGCAATGCCAACCACAGCGGCATGTCCGACGATGCGGCCCATGGCACGGCCAACAGCCTGGACAGCACCAAGCCGCGCAACCCGCAGTGAGCAAGCCGCAGTAACATTGGGTGGGCCTGACGGTCACTCCTGATCCCGCATCCAGCCGTCGGCCGCCGGGAACCGTCTTCCCGGCGGCCCCGTACAGCCAAACGACACGGCCAACCGACGGAGATAACGCCATGGCGAACGCCAGCAAGAAGCACATGAGCCCGAGTGGACAGGGCAAGGGCACCGGCACCGGCGCCACCACCGACCTGCCCGCCGGCTCCATCGGCGACAACGAAGTGCTGTCGAACCGTGACAAGTCCCGTCATTCCGACGCCCGCGGCCTGGACAGCAAGGCCGTGCAGACCGAACAGATGCAGGACCACGTCGCCAACCACAATCCTGACGAATGATGCCGGGCACCGGTTGAGGTGTTTCGGGACGGGACCGTGCGAAAGCCGGTCCCGTCGCCGTTTCAGCCCCGCCAGAACTGGGGCATGAACAGCACCAGCACGGTGAACAGCTCCAGCCGGCCCAGCAGCATCGCCAGCGACAGCAGCCATTTGGCCGAATCCGGCAGCGGGGCGAAGGTCCCGGCCGGACCGATGACGTCGCCCAGGCCGGGGCCGACATTGGCCAGCGCGGTCACCGCGGCGCTGGCGCTGGTGATGAAGTCCAGCCCCAGCGCCATCAGCGCGATCGTGGTGACGCTGTAGGCGGTGAAGAACAGCGCGAAGAAGACGATCACCGATCCCAGAACGTCGTCGTCCAGCTGCCGGTTGCCGTACTGGCGCGGGAAGACGCCGCGGGGATAGATCAGGTGGAGGAAGTGGGTGCGCAGCACCGTCGCCATCACCTCGAACCGGAAGATCTTGATGCCGCCGGCGGTCGATCCGGTGCAGCCGCCGATGAAGGTCAGGCCGAAGAAGACGCCGACCGCCAGATTTCCCCACAGGCTGTAGTCGGTGTAGGCGTAGCCGGTGGTGGTGACGACCGACACCACGTTGAAGGCGACCAGCCGCAGCGCATCGGCGAAGCCGTAGTCGTGCTTGAGCGTCAGCCAGAGGCTGAGCGGCAGGATCACCGCCGCCAGGAAGGTCAGGTAGGTGCGCACCTGGCTGTCGCGCCACAGCGCGTCGCGCTGGCCGGTCAGGGTGCGGACATAGAGGACGAAGGGCAGGCTGCCCGCCAGCATGAACAGCGTCATCAGCCAATGCAGCACCGGATTCCTGAAATGCCCGGCCGAAGCGTCCGAGGTGGAGAAGCCGCCGCTCGACAGGCTGGTCAGCGCATGCACCACCGCCTCGAACGGGGTCATGCCGGCCAGCCAATAGCTGAGACCGCAGATCACCGTCAATCCGGTGTAGACCGCCGTGATGGCCTTGGCGATCTGCTGGGCGCGCGGCAGCACCTTCTGCGAGCGGTCGGAGGATTCGGTGCGGAACAGCTGCATGCCACCGACCCTGAGCGCCGGCAGCACCGCGATGGCGACGCCGATGATGCCGATGCCGCCCAGCCATTGCAGCAGCGCCCGCCACAGCAGGATCCCCTCCGTCGTCAGGTCCAGCCCGACCAGCACGGTCGATCCCGTGGTGGTCAGCCCCGACATCGTCTCGAAGAAGGCGTTGGCGTAGTTCAGCGACAGGTCGGGGAAATGGCCGAACTGAAACGGCAAGGCAGCGAAGGCCGCGGTGGTGGTCCAGGTCAGCGGCGTCAGCAGGAAGGCCTGCCGCAGCGACAGCCCGCCGTGCAGGTGGCAGCGCGCGGACCACGCCAGCGCCGCGCCGCAGGCACCGGTGAAGGCGGCGGAATAGAGGAAGACCCGCGCATCCGGATTCCCATAGGCATAGTCGACCGCGGCCGGGATGAGCATCGTCGCGGCGAGCGCCAGCAGCACGATGGCAATGATGAACAGGATCGGCCTGAAATTCGGCATGATGTCTCTGGACGGCGGAATGGGGCGGCTGCGAATTCTCAACGGGAGGGAGCGGCCGATCAGAAGAACTCCAGCCCGACGGCGAACAGCTTTTCGACCTTGCGCACCAGATCGGCGGTCGCCATCACGATGACGCGGTCGCGCGGTTCGATCACCGTCTGGCTGGTGGGAATGATGACCTCGCCGCCGCGGACCAGTGCGCCGATCATCATGCCGGCCGGCAGGCCGATGGTGCCGATGGGGCCGCTGACGGCGCGCGAGGTCTCCAGCGCCTCCGCCTCCACCACCTCGCCGAAATTGTCGCCGATGGTCTGCACCGCCGCCACCCGGCCGCGCCGGACATGGCGCAGGATGGAGGAGACGGTGACCGCCGCCGGGTTGACGACGACATCCATCCCCAGCCCGGCGACGATCGGCGCGTAGGAGGTCTTGTTCAGAAGCGTGATCGCCCGGCCGCAGCCGGCGCGCTTGGCCAGCAGCGAGGTGAAGACGTTGGTCTCGTCGTCGTTGGTGACGGCGACGATGGTCTCCGCCCGGCCGACCTGCGCCTCCTCCAGGATCTCATGGTCGAGCGCGTCGCCGTTCAGCACCACCGTGCTGGAGCGCAGCGAGCGCGAGATCAGCTCCGCCCGGTCGGCGTTGCCCTCGATCATCTTGATGGAGATGCCGCGCATGTGGCGTTCGACGATCTGCGCCAGATTGAAGCCGACATTGCCGCCGCCGGCGATGACCAGCCGGCGGGCCGGCGCCTCGCTGTGGCCGAACAGGGCGACGACGCGGACGATGTCGGCGGTACGGCAGACCAGATGCACGTCGTCGCCCAGCCGCAGCTGGTCGTTGCCCTTCGGCACGAAGCCGGTGCCGTCGCGGAAGACCGCCAGCACGGCGGCGCGCAGGTCGGGAAACATCTCGGTCAGGCGGCGCAGCGGCGTGTTCAGCAGTGGCGAGCTGTTGGTGCAGTGGACGCCGATCAGATGCACCTTGCCGTCGGCGAGCGGCACCATCTCGAACGCGCCGGGGGAGCGCAGGCGGCGCGCGATGCTGTGGGCGATCTCCACCTCCGGCGAGATGACGACGCTGATCGGCAGATGCTCCGGGGCGAACAGCTTCGACCATTCCGGCTGGAGATAGGCCTGCTTGCGGATACGGGCGATGCGCAGCGGGATGTCGAACACCGAATGGGCGACCTGACAGGCCACCATGTTGACCTCGTCGGAGTGGGTGACGGCGATCAGCATGTCGGCGTCCCGCGCCCCCGCCTGGGCCAGCACGTCGGGGTGCGAGGCATAGCCGACCATGCCGCGCACGTCGTGGCTCTCGTCCATCCGCTGGGCAAGCTCGGTCGAGGTGTCGATGACCGTGATGTCGTTGTCTTCCAGCGCGAGATGCCGCGCGATGCTGGCCCCGACCTGTCCCGCCCCGCAGATGATGACCTTCATACGCCCGCTCTCCCCCACTTGCCGACCGCTCCGCTCCGGTTTGGCCGGAATTTGAGGAAATGACGGCGGGAGCGGAGCGTTGCAAGTCGAAGCGGTTCGGCGGGCGGGAATTCCGGCCCGAATCGCCGGAATTCCCCGACAGGTATCAGAACTGTTTCAGCAGCCGGTCGATGTAGTTGCGTTCCTCCTGCGGGCGGCCGTACTGGCCGGACCGGCGGCGGAGTTCGTCCAGGATTTCACGGGCGCGCTGGAGTTCCGACTGTTCGGGGATTTTCACGTCGTTGGAATCCTGCATGCCGTAGCCGGACGGGCGGCGGCCCAGCGGGTCGCGTCCCCGGCCCTGGCGGGGCATCTGGCCCTGCTGGCCCATCATCGCCTGCCCCCCCTGGCCCATCATCTGCTGGGCCATCTGTTCGGCCATGCCCTGCATGCCCTGCTGCAGCTGCTCCATCGCCTCCGTCTGCGACGGCACCGCGGCGCCGGGGGCGCCCTGCTGCAGCGCCTGGGCGGCGTCGCGCATGGCGCGCTCGGCACGGCCCAACGGCTGCGGGATTTCGCCGCCCTGCTGTTCGCCCATGCGGCGCATCAGCTCGCCCAGCTGACGACGGAGAGCCTCCTGCTGTTCGGCCTGCTTCTGCAGGGTCGGGCTGCCCGGATTCTGCTGCTGGCCGTTCTGGTTGCGGCGCTGGTTGGGCTGGCGGCCGCGGGGCTGTTCGCCCTGCTGCCCCTGCTGCTGCTGATCCATCGACTCCTGCGACTGGCGGAAGCTCTGGTCGAGGAGCTGCTGCTGCTGCTGCGCCAGCTTCTGCAACTGCTGCATCATCTCCCAGGCCTGGTTCTGCTGCTGGGCCTGCTGCTGGTTCATCTGGGCCATGGCGCCGGAGCGCATGTTCTCCAGCATCTGCTGAAGCTGGGACAGCATCTGGCGGGCGGCGTCGCGCGACCCCGTCTGCGCCATCTCGCGCATCTTGTCGAGCATCTGCTGGAGGTCGTTGCGGTCGGTCATCTGGTCGGCCATTTCCGGCGGGACCATCGGGATCTTCTCGCCGCGCTGCAGCGCCTCCATCATCCGCTGTTCCATGGCGTCCATGAACTTGTCGAGCGCGGCCTGCAGCTCGTCCATCAGGCGGTTCAGTTCCTCGTCGGAGGCGTTCTTGTCCAGCGCCTCGGACAGCCGCTTCTCGGCGTCGCGCAGGTCCTTCTCCGCCAGCGACAGCCCGCCATCCTCGATGCGGAGCGCGGTTTCCCACAGAAGCTGCTGCAGGGCCGGGACGGAGTCGGCGCTCTGGTCCAGCATCAGCCGGGCCATGGCGGTGCGCAGCGACAGGAAGGCGACGATGTCGTCGCCATAGGTGCCGGGGCGCGCGGAGATCTCCGCCAGCGCGCGGGCGACCTGGACCCGCGACTCCTGCGGATTGCGGGTCAGGACCTTGCGCTGGTTGATGATGGCGCGGGCGACGGGATGGTTGAAGGTCCGTTCCGGCAGGATGATCGCCGCATCCTCCGACCGGCCGGTCTGGCCGGCGCCGTCGGTCGCGGTCAGCCGAACCGTCACCGGCATGCCGGCCCAGGGATGGGCGGTCAGGTCCTGGAAGGCGGTGGCGTGCGCCTCCTTCGGCCGGACGCCGGGCAGCGACAGCGGGAATTCCAGCACCGGGTCGGCCTCGGTTTTCGGCGCCTCGGTCTTCGCGGCGCCATTGTTTGCGGCGCCGGGGGGCGGGGGAACATCGGGTGCGCGGCGGATCTGCGCCTTCACCTCGGTCAGGCCGTAGTCGTCGCGGGCGGCATAGTCCAGCTTCAGCGCGCCGCGCTCTCCGGCGGCGGGCGGATTGGCATGGGCGATGATGGGCGCGCGGTCGGGCACCACCTCGATCGGCCAGGAGCCCAGCGTGCGCCCGCCCTGGGTGACGGCGATGCGGGTGCCGCCGGTCACCGGCTTCTGCACCTGGAAATTGGTCGAATCCACCGCCTCGAACGGGCCGGTCTGGTCGCCGGCCTCCAGGCTGGGGGTGCCGCCGCCGCCGGTGACGCGGGCGAGCACGAGGCTGCCCTGCGGCACCTTCACCGGTTGGTCGGCGGGGTGGTCGCCGGAGTGGTTGGCGGTGGGGGAACCGGCGGTCTGCTGGCTTGCCGGCTTTGCGGTGGAGCCGGATTTCAGGAAGACCGGCGGCAGGCCGGTATAGTCGGGCGGGTTGATCCAGAGGTCGAGCGTCGCCGCCGCCGTGACGGTGCCGCCGGCGAAATGGGGGGTCAGCGCGGCGGCGATGCGCGGGCGCCAGTCACCCCAGGATGCTGCACCGGCGACCACCAGCGTCAGGATCACCAGGGCGCGCAGGGCATAGCGGTCGTGCGACGGCACCTCGGTGCCCGGCCAGGCGACGCGCAGGCCGCGCATGGCGGCGCGTGTGCGCTCCTGATGCAGGCGCCACAGCGCCTGGGCGGTCGGGTCGTTGCCGGCGGGCCGGTCGCGCAGGGTGTGCAGCGGACGGTGGGCGAGACCGCTGTCCCGTTCCAGCCGGCGGCGGGCCTCATCCTCGGCCGGGCTGCGGAAGCGCCGGACCCCGATGACGAGCGACAGCAGGAAGGCGGCGGCAAGCACCAGCAGGGCCAGCCCGTGCAGCCAGCCCGGCAGCAGGACCAGCAGATTCAGCAGCGCCAGCGCCAGGAAGGCGCCCAGCACCGACAGCGGAGCCCACAGCGCCGGCCCCAGCCGTTCCCACAGCAGCGCCGCGCGCGCCTGGGCAAGGCGGAGGCGCGGTTCGGTCACGCCGTCGCTGTCGCCACGATCATCGGCGGCCCGGTTCTGGGCAGCCTGATTCTGGCCGAGTCCGGAGTCGCCGCGTCGCTCGTTCTGCTTCATGCCGCCCCCTCCGCGCCGAAATGCCGCCGGTCCGGCGGTTCGCTTGGCGCCGCCGACCGGTCATGCTGCGCGAGCCAATCATATAGGTGCCGCCTGCGGTTTTTGCCCACCGACTTGTTCACCG
>PJUA01000478.1_pt1 | contig 20950 bp, 18 predicted proteins | sample 1512151 | NCBI WGS metagenome assembly PJUA01 (sample SAMN08177678, study PRJNA422409) | Soil metagenome, whole genome shotgun sequencing project. | isolation source: Soil enriched on filter paper: beechwood xylan treatment | place: USA: Madison | collected 2015-01-15
CGCGGAAGCCTTTCAGCGCGAAGGCCATGATGGAGCGGGTGCGGAAACCGGTGCGCTGGTCGAAGGCGGGGTTGAAGCTGTAAGGGCGATCCTCCGCGATTGCGTAGGCATCCTCCAGCAGCAGAGTCTCGCCGGTCGCCGCGACATAGCCGACAATGGAGGCTTGGCTCACCGGCACCGAGAACAGCGTCGGTTTCGCGCGGATCACGTCGTTCTGGGCGCTGACCGCCTCCAGATGCCGGTGTCGCCCCTGCCCGCGCAGCATGAAGATCGTGCCCGCCTCGGCCCCGGTCAGGTCGCGGCATTTGCGCAGCACCCGATCGCTGAGCGATCGCAGCGACTGGTTCGGCGCACTTTCGATAAATTCAAGGAATTGGCCGACCAGACCCACAGCGCTCCCCCACCCCGGCGCACATACATCGGTGCACGAACAGAGTACCCCAATTGTCGCGCCCGGAAGAAGGGGCTTGCAGTTCTGAAAGTCACCAGCTGATCACAGGTCACAGACGACCGTCACAGCCCCATCCAGCCGCCGGCCCACAGCCAGACCGCCGCCAGCGCCATCGACAGCAGCGCCATCGGCACACCGCAGCGGGCGTGCTCGACAAAGCCCAGCCGGACACCGGCCGCCGCCGCCCGCTCCGCCACGATGATGTTGGCGAGGCTGCCCGGCAGCAGCAGGTTGCCGGCCAACGTCGACAGCAGCGCCAAACCATAGAGCGCCCCCTCGGGCGGCGACGGCCAGGCGGCCAGCAGCAGGATCACCGCCGGCACATTGCCGATGCTGTTGCTGCCCGCCAGCGCCAGCGGCAGCATCACCGCCAGCCGGTCGGGAAGCCATCCCGCCGCCTGCAGGTCGCCGACCAGGGCCGCCGGGATGCCGGTCAGCCCCAGCGCGTGGTTGATGGCGAAGAGCGCCGCGAACAGGACCAGCAGATGCCAGTCGACCATCCCCAGCATGTCGCGGCTGGCCATGCGCCGGCTGATCATCATCACGCCGGCCACCAGCAGCACCGCATGCTCCTGCGGGATGTCGCGGGTGAACAGAACCAGCAGCACCAGCGTCGCCGCCACCGCCTTGCCCAGTTGCCAGCGGTCGAGCGCCACCGGCGCCACCTGTCCCCCGCCCTCCTGCGGCATACCGAAGCGCCCGCGCCAGACGAGCCAGACGGTGCCGTAGACGATGGCCATGGCCGCCAGCGCCGGCCCGCCGCAGACCGCCAGGAAACGCCAGAAATCGAGATGCCCGACCTGACCGATCAGGATGTTCTGCGGGTTGCCGATCAGCGTGGCCGCCGACCCGGCATTGGCCGCCCCCGCGAGCGCGATCAGGTAGGGGCGCGGGTCGAGCTTGCGCGCCTGCAGACCCAGACACAGCATCGGCGTCATCGCGAAGACGACCACGTCGTTCGCCAGCACAGCGGACAAGCCGCCGGCGACCAGCACGATCACCGCCAGCAGCCGCGCCGGCGAGCGCGCCGCCTGCGCAACCTTCAGCGCGCACCAGTCGTAGAAACCACTGCCGGCATATTGCGCGGACAGGATCATCAGCCCCAGCAGGATGAAGATCGTCGGGAAATCGACCGCCGCGACCAATTGCGTGGTGTCGAGCGCACCGGCCGCCAGCAGCAGGATCGCCGCGACCAGCGCGATGCCGGTGCGGTCGATGCTGAGACCGGGAAAACGCCCCAGAGCCATGCCCAGATAGGTGGCGGTGAACAGAATCAGGATGGTGGCGGTCATAATGCCCGATGCGCAGGGAAAGTCAGTCGAGGGAGATGGTGGTTCCCTCGCGCGCGGCAAAGCAGTTCGGGAACTCCGCCTTCGCCGCCGCCTCGATCCGCTCCATGGTGGCGTCGTCGTGGTCGGGATCGTGATGGAACAGGCCCAGCGTCTTCACATGGGCCGCGCGGGCGATCCGCACCGCCTCCATCCAGGTCGAATGGCCCCAACCGACGCGCTGCGCCCATTCCTCGTCCGTGTAGGTCGAGTCGTAGAGCAGCAGGTCGACGCCATCGACAAGGTTCAGAATGTTGCGGTCGGGCTGGTCCGGCACATGTTCGGTGTCGGTGACATAAGCCACCGACCGGCCCTGATACTCGATCCGGTAACCGGTGGCGCCGTCGGGGTGGTTCAGCGCCGCGGTGTGGATTCGCACCCCGCCCTCCAACTTGAAGCTGTGGCCGGGCGGCACCTCAAGGAAGCTCAGGTTGCCGCCCATGGTGCGCAGCGGCACCGGGAACAGCGGCCGTTCCATCTGGCGCGCCATCACCGATTCGATGTCGGGACTGCCGGCCAGATGGCCGGAGACCACCCGCAGATCGAAACCCTTGGTGTAGGCCGGCGCGAAGAAGGGAAAGCCGCTGATGTGGTCGAGATGGGTATGGCTCAGCAGCAGTGTCGCGCTGGTCACCCCCTCGGCCAGCAGCTTGCGGCCCAGCATCCGCAGTCCGGTGCCGGCGTCGATGATGATCCGCTGCTTTCCCGCCTGCACTTCAACGCAAGCAGTGTTGCCGCCGAATCCCAGATGCGAGGCCATCGGGCAGGGAATCGTGCCGCGCACGCCCCAGAAGGTGACTGAAAACCCCATTCCCCCGCCTCCAGGCGCGTTGATACGCCGATCCAACCCCTTTTGGATGGCGAGTTTAGCGCGATCCTTCGGTATGTACACGATGGCGGACGTTCGGCAAGGAATGATCGCCGAAAAACGGACGGGGCCGCTTCACAGGAAGCGACCCCGCCAATCATCCTACTGCTCGGCCGTCTTACAGTTCGGCCGCCATGTAGGTCGGCAGCCAGCCTTCGTTGGCCTCGCGCAGGCGCTTCAGCGAGACGATGTCGCCGCCACGGCCCGACAGCGACGTACCGCGGGTCTCACCCAGCACACTGACCGGAACGCCGGCCGCCTTGGCCTTCTCCTGCACCGACGCGGCGACGTCCGGACGGACGGCCAGGACGTAGCGGCCCTGATCCTCGCCGAACAGCACGCGCGGACCGGCGCCGTCGAAGCCGGTCAGATAGGCGCCGATGCCGCCGGCCAGCGCCATTTCGGCGATGGTGACGATCAGGCCACCGTCGGCCACGTCGTGGCTCGACACCACCAGACCCTCGCGGATCAGGCCGCGGACGAAGTCGCCGTTGCGACGCTCCACCGCCAGATCGACCGGCGGGGGAGCCCCCTCCTCGCGGCCGAGGATCTCGCGCAGGAAGATCGACTGGCCGATGTGGCCTTTCGTCTCGCCCACCGCAAGGATCACGTCGCCCTCACCCCGGAAGGCGATGCCGACGGCGATCATCGCGTCCGGCATGATGCCGACGCCGCCGATGGCCGGGGTCGGCAGGATCGCCTCGCCGTTGGTCTCGTTGTAGAGCGAGACGTTGCCCGACACGACCGGGAAGTCCAGCGCCTTGCAGGCCTCGCCGATGCCCTGAACGGCGCCGACGAACTGGCCCATGATCCGCGGCTTCTCGGGGTTGCCGAAGTTCATGTTGTCGGTGATGGCGAGCGGCAGGGCGCCCACCGCCGACAGGTTGCGCCACGCCTCGGCCACAGCCTGCTTGCCGCCCTCGACCGGGTCGGCCAGGCAGTAGCGCGGGGTGCAGTCGGTGGTGATGGCGACCGCCTTGGTCTGGCCCGGCACGCGCACGACCGCGGCATCGGCCTGACCCGACATGAAGCGGGTGTCGCCGCCGACGAGGCTGTCATACTGCTCCCAGATCCAGCGCTTGGAGGCCAGATCGGGGCAGCCGAACAGCTTGGTCAGCGTGTCGCCCAGGTCGCCGGAATAGCCGGCGAGCACGCTGTCGTCGACATCCGAAGCCTTCGGCGTCGGCTCCCACGGGCGGTTGTATTCCGGCGCGGCGTTGGAGACCGGGGCGATCGGCATGTCGCACCAGGTCTCGCCATACATCTTGATGACGAGGTTGCCGGTGTCGGTCAGGTGGCCGATGACGGCGAAGTCCAGCTCCCACTTGTCGAAGATGGCCTTCGCCACCTCCTCGCGGCCGGGCTTCAGGATGATCAGCATGCGCTCCTGGCTTTCGGAGAGCATGATCTCATAGGGCGTCATCGCCTGTTCGCGCATCGGCAGGGTGTCGAGCGTCAGCTCGATGCCCAGACCACCCTTGCCCGCCATCTCGACCGAGGAGGAGGTCAGGCCGGCCGCGCCCATGTCCTGGATGGCGACGATGGCGTCCGTCTCCATCAGCTCCAGGCAGGCTTCGATCAGCAGCTTTTCGGTGAAGGGGTCGCCGACCTGCACGGTCGGGCGCTTCTCCTCCGAGTCCTCGGTGAATTCTGCGGACGCCATGGTAGCGCCGTGGATACCGTCGCGGCCGGTCTTGGAGCCGACATAGACGACCGGGTTGCCGATGCCGGCGGCGGCCGAATAGAAGATCTTGTCGGTCTTGGCGACACCCACGGTCATGGCGTTGACCAGGATGTTGCCGTTGTAGGCCGGGTGGAAGTTGGTCTCGCCGCCCACGGTCGGCACGCCGACGCAGTTGCCGTAGCCGCCGATGCCGGCGACCACGCCCGAGACCAGATGGCGGGTCTTGGGATGGTCGGGCGAGCCGAAGCGCAGCGCGTTCATGTTGGCGATGGGGCGCGCGCCCATGGTGAACACGTCGCGCAGGATGCCGCCGACGCCCGTCGCCGCGCCCTGGTAGGGCTCGATGTAGGACGGGTGGTTGTGGCTCTCCATCTTGAAGATGACGGCGTCGCCGTCGCCGATGTCGACCACGCCGGCATTCTCGCCGGGGCCGCAGATCACCTGCGGGCCAGTGGTCGGCAGCGTCTTCAGCCACACCTTGGACGACTTGTAGGAGCAGTGCTCCGACCACATGACCGAGATGATGCCCAGCTCGGTGAAGGTCGGGGTGCGGCCCAGGATGTCCAGGGCGTTCCGGTATTCCTCGGCGGACAGGCCGAACTCCTTGGCGAGTTCGGCGGAGACCGGACGCTCCTGCGCCTTGGTAGCTTCAGCGCTCACGACAGGGCCTCCACCAGACCTTCGAACATGGGCTTGCCGTCGGTGTTGCCGTGCAGGGCCTCCACCGCGTCCTCGGGGTGCGGCATCAGGCCCAGCACGGTGCGCTTGGCGTTGAAGATGCCGGCGATGTCGGACACCGAGCCGTTCGGGTTGCCGCGCGGGTCGCTGCGCGCCTCGTCGCCGACATATCGGAAGGCGACCTGGCCCTCGCCGTCCAGCCGCTTCACCGTCTCCGCGTCGGTCCAGTAGTTGCCGTCGCCGTGGGCGACCGGGAACCGGACGATCTGGCCCTTCGCGTATTTCTTGGTGAAGGGGCTGTCGGTGTTCTCCACCCGCAGATGCTGGACGCGGCAGACGAACTTCAAGGCACCGTTGCGCATCAGCGCGCCGGGCAGCAGCCCGGCCTCGGTGATGATCTGGAAGCCGTTGCAGACGCCGAGCACCCGGACGCCCTGATCGGCCCGCGCCTTCACCTCGCGCATGATCGGCGAATGCGCCGCCATGGCGCCGGAGCGCAGGTAATCGCCATAGGAGAAGCCGCCGGGCACGACGATCAGGTCGACCTTGGGCAGTTCGGTGTCGCGGTGCCAGACCAGATGCGGCTTGGTCCCGCTGACGGCCTCCAGCGCGGCGACGGCGTCGCGTTCGCGGTTGGAGCCGGGGAAAACGACGATGGCGGCCTTCATGGGGCGGTCAAAATCCGGCGTCGTGAGGGGGAGGAGTTCGCGCCGGACACTAAAGCCGCCGCCCCGGCAAAGCAAGGGGTGGCCAAGGGACGGCGGACTTGTGTGCGGCGCATTACATGCCCGGCGCGTCCTCTTCCGGGTATGCGGTGATGTGGTGCAACGACAGGTCGGCGCCCTTGTACTCCTGTTCAGGGTCCAGGCGGATGCCGACGGTGACGCGCAGCAGGCCGTAGACCGCCAGACCGGCGGCGAATCCGAAGCCGGCGCCGCCCAGCGTACCGACGATCTGGCTGAGGATCGACACGCCGCCCAGGCCGCCCAGCGCCTCCTGCCCGAAGACGCCGGCCAGCAGGCCGCCGGTCAGTCCGCACAGCCCGTGCAGCGGCCAGACGCCCAGCACGTCGTCGATCTTCCAGTTGATCTGGCACTTGTTGAAGGCCCAGACGAACAGCAGCCCGGCGATGCCGCCGGTGAGCAGCGCGCCCAGCGGATGCATCACGTCGGACCCGGCGCAGACCGCCACCAGACCGGCCAGCGCGCCGTTGTGGACGAAGCCGGGGTCGGTGCGGCTGATGACCAGCGAGGTGACGATGCCGCCGACCATCGCCATCAGCGAGTTCAGCGCGACCAGACCGGTCACGCCGTCCAGCACCTGGGCGCTCATCACGTTGAAGCCGAACCAGCCCACGCACAGCACCCAGGCGCCCAGCGCCAGGAAGGGGATGTTCGACGGCGGGATGGCGATCAGCGAGCCGTTGGGGCGGTAGCGGCCGCGGCGGTTGCCCAGGTTCAGCACGGCGCCCAGCGCCACCCAGCCGCCGAAGGCGTGCACCACCACCGATCCGGCGAAGTCGTGGAAAGGCTGGCCGAAGGTCGCCGCCATCCAGCCTTGCAGGCCGAAGCGGGTGCCCCACACCGTGCCTTCCAGCAGCGGGTAGAACAGCGCGATCAGCGCCAACGTGGCGCCGGCCTGTGGCCAGAACTTGGCGCGCTCGGCGATGCCGCCCGACACGATGGCCGGTACCGCGGCGGCGAAGGTCGCCAGGAAGAAGAACTTCACGAGGTCGTAGCCGTAGGCCGCGAAGCCGCCGGCGCCCTTGCCAACCAGCGTGTGGGCGTCGGCGAAGAAATCGACGCCATAGGCCACCGCATAGCCGACGAAGAAATAGGCGATGGTCGACATGGCGAAGTCTGACAGGATCTTCACCAGCGCGTTGACCTGATTCTTTCGCCGGACCGTCCCGACCTCCAGCAGGGCGAAGCCGCAATGCATCGCCAGCACCATCACCGCGCCCATCAGCACGAAAAGGACGTCGCCACCCGTCTTTGCCGCATCCATTTGCACAAACCTTCAGCATTTCGCCTAAAAAAGCGGCAGATTGCTAACAGATCAGGCAGATATGCGCAAGGGCCTAGCTGGCGTTTGGTCAGGCGGAGTGGCGGAAATGCAGCACAAAAAGCGGGCGAACCCGCTTTGGGTTGCCCGCTGTCTGCGCAAGAACGATGCCAAGTGATGAAGAGACGGGCGGAGTGCCTCCGCCACGTGCGGCCTTATGCCGCCGACTTACATGCCCGCGATGGTCATGCCGTCGATGCGCACGGTCGGCGCATCCATGCCGAAGCGCAGTTCCAGGTCGTCGGCGGCCTCCATGTTCAGGAACATGTCCTTGAGGTTGCCGGCGATGGTGATCTCGTTGACCGGATAGGCGAGCTGGCCGTTCTCGATCCAGAATCCGCCGGCGCCGCGGCTGTAATCGCCGGTCACGCCGTTGACGCCCATGCCCATCAGGTCGGTGACGTAGAAGCCGTCCTTGATCTCCGCCAGCATGTCGGCGCGGCTGCGCTTGCCGGCGGCCATATAGACGTTGGCCGGAGCCGGGCCGGGAGGGCCGGAGGTGCCGCGGGCGGCGTGGCCGGTGGTCTGGAGGCCGAGTTGACGGGCGGAGCGCAGGTCGAGCAGCCAAGTCGTCAGCACGCCGTCCTCGATGATCGTACGGCGCGACACTTCGACGCCCTCCGCATCGAAGGGGCGGGAGCGCAGACCGCGCTTCACATGCGGGTCGTCGACGATGGTGATGGAGGGCGCGAAGATCCGCTGCCCCATCTTGTCCTTCAGGAAGCTGGTGCCGCGGGCGATACTGGGGCCGCTGATGGCGCCGGTCAGGTGGCCGAGCAGACCGCGCGACACCCGGGGATCGAACACCACCGGCACCTTGCAGCTCTTGACCCGGCGCGGGTTCAGCCGGCGGACGGCCCGTTCGCCGGCCTCGCGGCCGATCTCGGCGGGATCGCGCAGGTCGGCGCCATAGACCTTGCTGTCATAGTCGTAGTCGCGCTCCATCCCCGTGCCGGTGCCGGCCAGGACGGAGGCGGACAGCGACTGGCGCGACACGCCATAGCTGCCGGCGAAGCCGTTGGAGGCGGCGATCGCGATGGTCGAGCGGCTCCAACCGGCATCGCCCCCTTCGGAGTTGGTGACGCCCTGAACCGCCAGCGCCGCCTCTTCGGCGATTCGCGCCCGCTCGATCAGCGTTTCCGACGACGGTTCCTCACTGTCGCAGATGTCGAGGTCGGGCCAACTGCGGGCCAGTTGCTCCGGATCGGCGATGCCGGCGAAGCCGTCCTCCGGCACCACGCGGGCCATGGCGATGGCGCGTTCGACCAGTTCGTCCAGCGCCTTGGTGCTGCGGTCGGTCGAGGAGACGATGGCCTGCCGCTTGCCGACAAACACCCGCAGGCCGAGATCGCCGGATTCGGAGCGCTCCAGCTTCTCGGTCTTGCCCAGCCGGTGGGAAAGGGACACGGACGCGCTGTCGAACAGCACGGCATCGGCGGCATCCGCACCGGCGGCGCGCGCCTTGGCGATCAGGTCGTCCAGCAAATTCAGGACCCCGGACGAATCCGTCTTGTGCTGGTCGTTCGGCGAAACGGTCATCAGGCTCTCCGGTTGGTCTCCGTCCTGTCTACCAAATGGGACGGCGACGCGGAACGGGGAAGAGGCAAATTGCCCCCTCCCCGCTCCGCGTCGCCATGGAATGCGGTTTCCGGTTGCAGATCAGGCCAGTTCACGACGGGCAGCATGGGCGTTCAGCGCCGGAACCTTCAGGGCGAAGGCGCCCTCGCCCAGCAGCGACTGCACCACCAGCAGGACCGTCCAGAAGGCCGGGAACTCCCAACCGCCGCCCTGCGAATTGAACACCCAGCCATTGCCGATATGCTGCAGCGTGGCGCCGATCATGATCGGCAGCAGGGCCAGCGCGATCCAGCGGGTGTAGACACCGGCGATCAGCAGCAGCCCGCCGCCAATCTCGCCCAGGATCACGAGATAGGCGAAGAAGCCGGGATAGCCGATGCTCTCGAAATAACCGACGGTGCCGGGAATGGTGAAGGTCAGCACCTTCAGCACAAGGCCATGGGCCAGGAACAGCAGGCCGAGGCCGACGCGCAACAGGAAGGCGGCATAGGGGGCGGTGCGATTGTCGATCATGGTCAGGGTCTCCTCGATCAGGGTGGCCGGTGAGGGCCGCGTTTTGTCTGAAGAGGAGATTAGCCGGACCAGAAGGCGCGATAATCAGCCGAGTTGATGAAGGTTTGTTGTGCAGGAAGGGACAATGAGTGGCGGGTAATGCCCTCTCCCGCCCCGGGAGAGGGAGGGGACCCACGAAGTGGGGGGGGTGAGGGGCATTCCGGAGATGGGGTCCTGGTCCTTGCCGTACCCCTCACCCTTCCCACCGCTTCGCGGCGGGCCCCTTCCCTCTCCCGGGACGGGAGAGGGAGCAAGCTTCACCCCCCTCACCCCCGCTTCCAGGTCGTGCCCTGCGGACCGTCTTCCAGGACGATGCCCTTGTCGGCCAGTTCCTTGCGGATGCGGTCGGCCTCGGCGAAGTTCTTCCCCGCGCGGGCGGCTTTGCGGTCGGCGATCAGCTGCTCGACGTCGGCGTCGCTCAGCCCTTCGGCACCGCCGCCGGCCGGCGCCCAGCGGAACCACGCCTCCGGGTCCTGCTGCAACAGGCCAAGTTGCTGTCCGGCGGCCAGCAGGGCACCCTTGGCCGCAGCCTTCTCGGCATCGCTCTTCGCCTTGTTCACCGCGGTCGCCAACTCGTGCAGATGCGCGATGGCGAGCGGGCTGTTCAGGTCGTCCTCCAGTGCCGCCAGCACGTCGAAGGGCAGCTCCGCCGCCGCCGGCACCGGATCGCCGCGCAGGGCCTGATACCAGCGGTCGAGTGCACCCTTGGCCTGCCGGATGCCTTCGCGGGTGAAGTCCAGCGGCTGGCGGTAGTGAGCGCTCAGAAGCGTCAAACGGATCGCCTCGCCGGGGAACTCGTCCAGCAGGTCGTGCACGGTGAAGAAGTTGCCGAGGGACTTCGACATCTTCTCGCCTTCGACCGTCACGAAGCCGTTGTGGACCCAGGTGCGGGCCAGCCGGTCGGTGCCGTTGGCGCAGCAGCTCTGCGCGATCTCGTTCTCATGGTGCGGGAAGATCAGGTCCAGCCCGCCGCCATGGATGTCGAAGGTCACGCCCAGATGCTCCTTCGCCATGGCGGAGCATTCGATGTGCCAGCCCGGACGGCCGCGGCCCCACGGGCTGTCCCAGCCGGGCTGGTCGGGGCTGCTGGGCTTCCACAGCACGAAGTCGGAGGCATCGCGCTTGTAGGGAGCCACCTCCACCCGCGCGCCGGCGATCATGTCATCCAGCGAGCGGCGCGACAGCTGGCCATAGCTGGGCATCGACGGCACGGAGAACAGCACATGCCCCTCCGCCGCATAGGCGTTGCCGCGTTCGATCAGCGTGGCGATCAGCGCGATCATCTGGCCGATATGCTGGGTCGCCCGCGGCTCGATGGTCGGGCGCAGCGCGTTCAGCGCATCCATGTCGGCATGGAACAAGTCGGTGGTGCGCGCGGTCAGCGCGTCGATCGGCTCGCCGCTGTCCCGCGCCCGGTCGATGATCTTGTCGTCCACATCGGTGATGTTGCGGACATAGGTCACCGCCGGATAGAGCCGCGACAGCAGCCGGAACAGCAGGTCGAACACCACCACCGGCCGGGCGTTGCCGATGTGGGCGGTGTCGTAGACGGTCGGACCACAGACATACATGCCGACATGGTCCGGGCGAAGCGGCTCGAAGCGCTCCTTACGGCGGGTCAGCGTGTTGTAGAGGTCCAACGGCACGGTCCGAACTCCTGAATGAAGAGAGGTGTCAGGCGGTTTCGCCGGCCAAGCGCCGGAGGCTGCGCGCCCGTCCGACCAGGGGTAGCAGGTTCTTCAATTCCGGTCCATGGTCGCGCCCGGTCAGCGCCCGGCGCAGAGGAAGGAACAGCTCCTTGCCCTTTCGCCCCGTCGCCCCCTTCACCGCATTGGTCCAGGCACCCCAGGTGCCGAGATCCCACGGCTCTTCCGGCAGCAGCGCCGCCGCCTGGGCCAGGAAGCCGGCATCCTCGACCACCGGCGTCACCGGTGCGTGAGTCACGGCCCACCAGTCGCGTGCGTCGCTCAGCCGCGCCAGATTGGGCCGCACCGCGTCCCAGAAGGCGGCATCGGCGCCGATCAGGCCCAGCATCTCCAGCCGGGCTGCCACCGCATCGAACGGCGTCAGGTGAAGGATGCGGGCGTTCAGCCGGCCCAACTCCTCCGGATCGAACTTCGGCGTACCGCGGGCGATCTTCGACAGATCGAACTCCCCCACGAGTTCGTCAAGCGTCAGCCGCGCTTCGATCGGGTCGGAGGTGCCGAGCTTGGCCAGCAGGCTGTTGACCGCCATCGGCTCGATGCCGTCCTCGTCGCGCAGGCTGCCGACCGACAGGCTGCCCAGCCGCTTCGACAGCCCCTGCCCGCCGGCATCGGTCAGCAGCGGCAGATGGGCGAATGTCGGCACGGCGGCACCCAGCGCCTCGAAGATCTGGATCTGCACGGCGGTGTTGGCGACATGGTCCTCGCCGCGGATGATGTGGGTGATGGCGAAGTCGGCGTCGTCGACCACGCTGGTCAGGGTGTAGAGCGGCCGGCCATCCTCGCGGATCAGCACCGGATCACTCAGCGCCGTGCCTTCGAACCGCACCGGCCCGCGGACCAGATCGGTCCATTCCACCGGAGTCGGGTTCAGCTTGAAGCGCCAATGCGGCTTGCGCCCCTCCCCTTCCAGCCGCGCGCGGTCCTCGTCGGTCAGGCGCAGCGCGGCGCGGTCGTAGATCGGGGGGCGGCCCTGCGACACCAGACTGGCGCGCTTGAGGTTCAGCTCCTCCGGCGTCTCGTAACAGGGATAGAGCCTGCCGGCGGCTTTCAGCGCCGCAGCCGCCTCGTCATACCGTGGATAGCGATCGCTTTCGCGGGCGAAACGATCCCAGCTCAAGCCAAGCCACGTCAGATCGGCGGCGATGGCGTCGGCGAACTCCTGGGTGGAGCGTTCCTCGTCGGTGTCGTCCAGCCGGAACATGAAGCTGCCGCCGGTCTTGCGCGCGAACAGCCAGTTGACGAGCGCGAGGCGCACATTGCCGACATGGATGCGGCCGGTCGGGCTGGGGGCGAAACGGACGGCGGTGGACATGGCAGGACTCGGGTTGGAGACGGGACAGGCGGGCAGTCCTAGCACGGCCGGCGCGCCTTCCGAAAGCGGTCCGCACTCCCGGATGCAGCCTCAGGGGCGCTCCCCGGCGTCCAGCGCGGCAGGGTCGGCCGACGCCGACTCGTCCCAATCGCCCAGCGCCCGGAGCAGCGACCGCACCTGCCGGTTCAGCGAACCGATCTGCGCCAGATCCATCCCCGAACGCTCGACCAGCGTCCGGCTCAGGCAGGTGCTTTCATCCACCATCGCACGGCCGGCATCGGTCAGCCAGACCTGAACCTGCCGTTCATCCATCCGGCTGCGCCGTCGTTCGACCAATCCCGCCTGCTCCAGCCGCTTCACCGGCGGCGTGACCGTGCTGGATTCCAGCGCCAGCCTTTCGGCGATCGCGCCGACGGTCGCGCCATCCGCCTCCCCCAGCACACTCAGGATGAGGTACTGCGGATAGGTGATTCCCATGGCGTCCAGCATCGGCTTGTAGGTGCGGGTGATGGCCATGCTGGTCATATAGAGGGCGAAGCAGAGCTGGTCGTCCAACGGAACGCGGTGCGGGACCGGGGGGCAATTTTCGGACGGTGCGGACATGGGGCGTCCTCCTGGCTGATCGGGTCCGGCATTTTTATCCCCGGAATAGATATCGCGATAACGATTTGTCTGGACAAGCCCCAGCCTAAGGCGTAGGGATTTGTTTATCGCGATAAACGATATCGCAAAATCATTCCTCGGGAGATCGACATGACCTCGTTGAAGACCGGCGCCTCGCGGCGCGGCATGCTGACTGCTGGCCTGGGCCTTTCCGCCACCGCCGCCGCCCTGCCCTTCGTCCAGACCGCCCAGGCGGCCCAATCAACCACAGCGGCCGCATCGGGCACGAAGAGGATGGGCAGCGGCACGGTCACGGCAAAGGACGGCACGCAGATTTTCTACAAGGACTGGGGATCGGGTCAGCCGATCGTCTTCCATCATGGCTGGCCGCTGTCGTCGGACGACTGGGATGCCCAGATGCTGTACTTCCTGTCGCAGGGCTTCCGGGTCATCGCCCATGACCGGCGTGGTCATGGCCGGTCGACGCAGACCGCCACCGGCAACGACATGGACACCTACGCCGACGATGTCGCCAGCCTGGCCGCCCATCTCGGCCTGAAGAACGCCATCCACATCGGTCATTCGACCGGCGGCGGCGAAGTGGCCCGCTATGTCGCGCGGCATGGCGGCAATGGGCGGGTGGCGAAAGCCGTGCTGATCGGAGCGGTGACGCCGATCATGCTGAAGACCGCGGCCAATCCCGGCGGCCTGCCGCTGGAGGTGTTCGACGGCTTCCGCGCCGCACTGGCCGCCAACCGCGCGCAGTTCTTCCGCGACATCCCCTCCGGCCCCTTCTATGGCTTCAACCGTGACGGCGCGAAGGTTTCGCAAGGTTTGATCGACAATTGGTGGCGGCAGGGCATGATGGGCGGAGCCAAGGCCCACTATGATTGCATCAAGGCATTCTCCGAATCCGACTTCACCGAGGATCTGAAGAAGATCGACATTCCGGTCCTGGTGATGCACGGCGACGATGACCAGATCGTGCCCGTCGCCGATTCCGCCCTGCTGGCGGTCAAGCTGCTGCGGAAAGGGACATTGAAGGTCTATCCGGGCCTCCCGCACGGCATGGCCTCCACCCACGCCGACATCATCAACCGGGATCTGCTGGCGTTCATCAAGAGCTGATACCGTCCCGCGAAAGCTCCGGACAGCGATCGGAGCTTTCGCGGGCTCCTGGCCCCGGCTCCTGGCGCCGGCTGCCCGAAGGGAGCGTTAGGCGAAGGCAAGACTCCTGGGGTAGCGTGGCGGCAAAGCCAACCCCCGGAGAGTTTCCATGGCAGAGAAAAGCTTGCGCATCGGCGTCGTGCTGTCGGGCTGCGGCGTGTATGACGGTGCGGAAATCCACGAGGCGGTCTGCACCCTGCTGGCCATCGCCAAAATGGGCGCGGTTGCGGTGTGCTACGCCCCCGACATTCCGCAGGCCCATGTCGTCAACCACCTGACCGGCCAGGAGACCGGTGAGAGCCGCAATGTGCTGGTCGAATCGGCTCGTATCGCCCGCGGCAAGATCACGGCGCTCAGCGAGTTCTCGGCCGGCGACGTCGATGCGCTGATCTTCCCCGGCGGTTTCGGCGCCGCCAAGAATCTCAGCGACTTCGCCTTCAAGGGCGCCGACTGCTCGGTCAACCCGCAGGTGGTGGCCGCGGTCGCTGCCATGCGCGCCGCCGGCAAGCCGATCGGCGCGCTGTGCATCGCGCCGGCCATCCTCGCCAAGATCCTGGGCCAGCAGAGCGTCGAACTGACCATCGGCAGCGATCCCGGCACCGCCGCCGCGCTGGAGTCGATGGGCGCCGTCCACCGCACCACCAGCCATGGCGAGGTCGTGGTCGACCGCGGCCTGAAGGTCGTCACCTCGCCCTGCTACATGCTGGACGCCAATCTTGCCCAGATCGCCGAGGGCGCCGAGAATACTGTCAAGGCTCTGGTCGATCTGGTGAAGTGACCAAGTGAAAATGGCGGACGAAGGAGGTAGCGATACCTCCTTTGTCACCAGCAATGTCACAAAGCTGAGCAATAATTCATTAACCGCCTTCCCACACCCTTTGCCTCAGCTTCTTTTCTATCAGGCGAGGGTTGGCGATGACCTGCATTGTGGGATTGGTGGACGGCGACCGGGTGTGGATGGGCGGCGACAGCGCCGGAGTGAACGGCCTGGACATCACGGTGCGTGCCGACACCAAGGTGTTCCGCAATGGCGACAGCCTGATCGGCTTCACCAGTTCCTTCCGTATGGGCCAGCTGCTGCATTACCGGCTGGAGGTTCCGCCGCGTGAGCACGACGCCGACCTGTTCCGCTATATGGTCGTGGACTTTGTCGATGCCGTCCGCAACTGCCTGAAGGATGGCGGTTACGCCCACCGCTCCAACGATGTGGAGACCGGCGGCACCTTCATGGTCGGGCTGGAAGGCCGGCTGTTCACCGTGCAGTCCGACTATCAGGTCGGCGAGGCGGTGCGCGGCTACCACGCCATCGGCTGCGGGTCGGACTATGCGCTGGGTTCGCTGGCGTCCACCATCGGCCAGCCGCCGGAAGAGCGTGTGCTGAAGGCCCTGGAATGCGCCGAGCTGTTCAACGGCGGCGTCCGTGCGCCCTTCACCATCCAGTCCAGCCTGCGCCGTCCGCAGCTGGCGCTGACCGAAGCGGCGTGAACTCCCGTGGCTTTCGCCCCCAAACCTTCGACCAAAGTCGAAAGCAGCGGCTAAGGCTGCGCTCTGGTCATCCAAAGCATCGTGGCGTATGAACCCGTGTCCTGCTGCAGTGCGGGACAGGGAATAACCACAAAAAACTTGGGTGATAGAGATGACGGACCAAGCGGTCACCGCCGATGCTTATCTCGGTGAAGACGAGAACCCGGCCGGGTTGCTGAGCAACTGGGGAAATTCGCCCCTTTTCGTCTTTCCGGCCATGCTGCTGATTTTCATCATGCCGCTGGCAATCATCTTCCACCCGACTTGGGTGGTGCTGCCGGCCGTGCTGTGGACCTTCGGCATGATCGCCACGATCATCAAGCTGACGCGCGGCTGAAGCCGGCGCGGACGCGAAGGGGGGAAGGGGGACCGCTCCCCCTCCCCGCCCGCACTACATCAAGTCGATGAAGCCGCCGGCAATCGGAAAGCGGCGCAGTCGCGCGACCGACCGGCGGGAAATCCGCGGCCCCGGCGGAGCCCTGCGACGGCCCGCTTCCGCCTGCACCACCAGCCGCCAGACCGTCTCCACCGTCTCGGCCGCATGGCCACGCCCGGCAAGGTCGGCCGGCGACAGCCCACCATCGAGCAGGCCGGCCAGCAGATCGTCCAGCGCCTCCACCGGCGGCAGTCCGGCCGGAGTCTCGGCCTTCAACCGGCGTGCCAGCACCCGTTCCGGAACCACCCGCCCCGCCGGCCCGCGCGATCCCGCCGGCTGGTTGGCATTGCGCCAGCGCGCCAGTTCCAGAACCGCGGTCTTCGGCATGTCGGACAGCACTGCATAGCCGCAGCCCGCCTCATCCATCGCAAGGCCGAGCAGCCGGTCAGTCCGGTCCGCCGTGGACAGCAGGAGGGCGCCCATCCGCTCCGCCAACACCGCCAGGGTCGCGCCCCGCAGGCGGGCATGCAGCCGGTCGGCCGCCGCGGCCGACTCGCGCCCGGCAAAGGCCGGGGCCAGCAGCGAGTCGGCGGCCTTGAGCACCGGCGCCAGCGCGACATTGTCCAGGCGGCAGCCCAGCAACTCGACGACCTCCGCCGTATCGGCCAAGCTATCGGCCAAGCCATCGGCCGAGGCCCCTGCCTCGCCGGCCGGCAGCGGAGCCCGCACGGCGAGCACCCGCTCCGGCCCCAGCGCGTCGACCGCCAGCGCCGCGACCAGCGCCGAGTCCAGCCCGCCGGTCAGCCCGACCACCACGCCCGGCGCGCCGCTTTTCGTTACGGCATCGTGCAGGCCCAGCATCAGCGCCATGTAAAGCGCCTCCGTCCCCTCGGCCGGAGCAATCGTTTCGGCCTCGGAACTGTCCCAGCCGTCGTCGGCTCCGCGTTCCCACCGGGTCAGCAGCAGATGCTCGGCGAACAGCGGAGCCTGGGCGACCAGCCGGCCACTTGGGGCAAGCGCGAAGCTGCCGCCATCGAACACCCGCTCCTCCTGCCCACCGACGAGGTTCACCGCAACCAGCGGCAATCCGCCTTCCACCACCCGCGCGACGGCGGCCTGCACCCGCTCATCGGCCCGGCCGGGGGCGAAGGGACCGGCCAGCATCGCGACCAGAAGTTCGGCCCCACTCTCCGCCAGCGTCTCCGCCACGTCGCCAGTCGCCAGATCATCGCCGACCAGCAGACCGATCCGCACCCCGCGGACATTGACCGGGCCAGGCATCGGACCGTTATCGAAACGGTCATCCTCCGGCGCACCGATCTCGCCCGCATCCGTTACGGCCTGGAAACGAACGGCGGCGAGCTTGCCGCCGTCCAGCAGCAAAGCTGCATTGTGACGCCCCTTGCCCTCCCGCCAGGGGGCGCCGACCAGAAGGGCGGGGCCGCCATCGGCGGTGACTTCCGCCAGCACCCGCACCGTCTCCTCCACCGCGTCGAGGAAGGCGGGAAGCGCCGCCAAGTCGAGAAGCGGGGCGCCGGACAACGCGCCGGCGGGACAGATGACGAGGTCGGCGCCGCGGGCCTCGGCCTGCGCCCGCGCGGCACGGATCAGGCCGGCATTCGCAGTGAGGTCGCCCGCGGTCGGGTTGATCTGGGCGAGCGCGATGGACAGGCGATCGGTCATGATGGTCGGCTTCCTTCTGGCGGGTCCTTTTCCGGCAAGGGTAGCAGCGCCTCACCTGCGGCGAAAGCCGCCGCTCGTCGCAGATCATCACGCAGGCGGAACAAGTGGCGGCAAGACATGGGATGAAGTTCCACAGTCGCGATCAATTAGTAAGGTAACGAATTTATTTCAATTATTGAAAGAAAAGCGCGAAATTAAGAAATGGTAAAGGTTGCCGGCGCCATGCTTCCTCTTGCGCACAAACAACGCGATGCGGGGGCATCCATGTACTACGCGGAGCTCAGCGGCCCGAACGGCAAACCGTCGGTGCTGTCCACGGCTGTGCAGAACGGTTCGTCAAAGACGGCCGGCACGGCGAAGGACGGGCTGGCCAAATCGGACGCGAAACCGGTGGACGGCGACAAGAAGACACAGTCGCCGGCCTACACCATCAGCCAATCGATGGAATCGCTGCTGGACAGCATGACCGGCAAGGGCGGCGCCCAGGCTGCGGGCGGCGGCGGGCTGGCCTCCGCCAACAGCGGCGTGGACCGCGCCAAGCAGGCGCAGTCGCTGATGCAGTCGGCGCTGGACCACGGCAAGGGTCTGGCCGACATGTTCGGCAAGGGCATCGACGCGCTGAAGCAGGGGCTGGGCGATACGCTGAGCGCGCTGGGCGTTCCGCAGAACCGCATCGACGATGCCGTGAAGGGGTTCGGCGACGGTCTGAAGTCCAAGCTCGACGGCATGAACCTCAGCGATGTGTCGGTGGACATGCAGGCCACCCAGTCGCAATGGTCGATCGAGTCGCATGGGATCGACCTGGAAATCCAGGACGGCGACCGCAGCGTCAAGATTTCCTTCGCGAAATCGACCCTGGACTTCCGCCGCGACGACCAACGTCTGCAGGCGTCGCTGGGCAAGGGCGGCGATATGGCGCTGAGCGCCACCGGCATGACCACCACCGCCACCGGCAAGTCCACCGGCATGATCGTCCGCTCCGAAGGTTTCAGCGAGGATGAGATCAAGGACATCCTCGGCAAGCTGAACGACATGGCCGCCAAGAGCGGCGGCGGCGATGGGATGAAGGGGCTGGCGGTGCTGAAACCGACCACGTCGAAGGACGGCGTCACCCACCTGACGCTCGACCTGTCCACACCGATCGCAGGGCTGTCGACCGGTAAGGCCGCTGCGGCGGCGGACGGCGCGGCGACCGCTGCAACGGCCGGCACGTCCGCGAAGCCGCAGGGCGTCAACCTGACCGCCTGATCCGGTTTCCAGCGTTTATTGTCACAGCACCGGCCCGGATCCGTCCGGACCGGCGCTTGCCCATGCGGGATGGCTTCTTTACAAGCGGTCGCGGTGGCGGCCCCAGGGCCGTGCACTGTCCGTCCTCCCGGAACCATCGCCCGGATGAACGCCATGACCGACCGCGACACACTGCTGGCCCTGAACCAAGCCTTCTACCGGGCCTTCACCAATCGCGACTCCGCCGCGATGGAAGCCCTGTGGGCGGAAACGCTGCCCGTCTCCTGCATCCATCCCGGCTGGACAGCCCTGTTCGGGCGCGACGCCGTGCTGACCAGCTGGCGGGACGTGCTGCGCGCGCCCAGCGGCATCGTCGTCGAGGCGCGGAACGAGCGTGTGACCCTGCATGGCGACACCGCCCTGGTGGTCTGCGAGGAAACGCTGGGCGACGCCGTGCTGGCCGCCACCAACCTGTTCGCCCGCGAAAAGGGCAGCTGGCGCCTCGCCCATCATCAGGCCGGCCCCATTGCCCACGCCCGCGCCGACGTCGAGATTCCGGCCAAGCCGCCGCGCCGCCTGCACTGATCGATTTCGGCCCTCAGGGCAGGCTCGCCACCTCCGGCCGCGCTTCCAGGCGCCGGACGAGGTCGATGACAACGTGGTCGGCGGTGACCTGATCGGGGTCGCTGTTGGTCAGCGCCACGACGCCCCAGCGGTGCGCCTTCGAGAAGGCGATATAGGCGTTGAAGCCGCCGGTGGAGCCGGAATGCCAATGGATCGGCGTGCCGTCCGTGGCCCAGGCGACGAACCAGCCGAGCGCCATCGCCCCGCTTCCCAGGCTTCCCGGTTCGGCCAGCGACCGCCCGTCCACCTGCACCGCCTGCGCCAGCGCCAGGGTGGCCGCCACCGGCGGGGCGCAGCCATGGCCCTCCGGCCCGGCAGCCGCACCCGCCGGGCAGTCACCGAGATTGGCTGAAAGCCAGCGCAGCAGATCGTCGGCCGAGGAGTAGAGGCCGAAGGCGGGCAGCATCGCCGGCGCCTCCCAATCCGGAACGATCCGGCCGCGGGCATGGCCGGCCGCCTTGCGCGCCCGCTGCTCGGCGGTCGGATGCAGGGTGGTGTCGCGCATCCCGAAACGGTCGGTCACCACCCGCTTCAGCAGAGTCTCGTAAGGCTGGCCGGCCGCCGCCGACAGCGCCTCCCCCAGAACCGACATGCCGGCATTGGAATAGCTGAAGCGCACACCCGGCGGCACCGGCAGGTGATAGCCGGACAGCCACAGCGCCAGTTCGCCGCGCGACAGCGGCTTGTAGGGGTTGCGGGGGTCCTCCAGCCGGCTCCACGAGAAACGCGGAGTCTCCGGCACGTTGGGCAGACCGGCCGTGTGAGTGGCGAGGTCGCGCAGCCGGATCGGCCGGCCCTCATACTCCGGCACATGGGCGACAGGCACCGGGCCGACACGGCGCAGATGACGCTGCAGAGGGTCGGCGGGATCGACCCGGCCCTCCCGCATCAGCTCCGCCATGATGGTGCCGGTGAAGGGCTTGGTCAGCGAGGCGATCTGGAACAGGGTGCGCCCATCGGGCGGCCCGCCGTCCGGGCGGCCGGCATCGCCGCGCCCGATCACCAGCGTCCGGCCGTCGCGGATCACGCCGACCACCAGACTGCCGGCACCGGCCGGCGGCCGCCGGTCCTCCACCGCGCGGGTCAGGTCGTCCACCAACCGGTCGGAAATCCGGTCCAGGCCGATGGCCCCGGTCGGGCCGAACGGAACGCTCCACAGCAGCAGACACAAAACGCCCCAGAGCAGCCTGCGCCGCATCCCCACCTCCGCCCGGCCTCAATCGAGAGTACGGAGAGAGTGGGCGGACGTACGGCAGGCGGACAGGGCCGCGAAGGGCGATGCGGCGAAAGACGGGGCGGGAGCCGCCGGGGTACTCCCCAACCACCCCGCCACCGCCCGACCGGTCAGGCTTGGCAGGTTTGCGGGGGCTATTCGGTGGGAATGTCGGCCCTGGGCGGGCGGCGGTCCTTGACGATGGACAGCGGAACGTCGTCGGCCGCGATCTCCAGGATCGGATGGCCGTCCAGCAGCGACGGGCAGCGCTTCACCTGGGTGAAGGCCAGGAAGAAATCGGCCTTGCGCCAG
>PJUA01000479.1_pt1 | contig 20904 bp, 17 predicted proteins | sample 1512151 | NCBI WGS metagenome assembly PJUA01 (sample SAMN08177678, study PRJNA422409) | Soil metagenome, whole genome shotgun sequencing project. | isolation source: Soil enriched on filter paper: beechwood xylan treatment | place: USA: Madison | collected 2015-01-15
CTGCTGGACCTGCTGACGGCGGCCGGTGACGGGACTCCGAGGCTGGACGGGGAGATCCTGCTGCCGGACGGCGCGGCGGTCGCGTGGCGGGAACTGGCCGGACGGCCGGCCCGCCTGCTGGTGAAGGGACCGGCGGAGGTGGACTTGCGCGACCTGCCGTCCGTGCTGGCGCTATTCGACCGGGAGGATGCCGCATGACCCGCAGCAGCGCCGCGCTTTCCTTCGTTCCGGCCGATCTTGCCGGCCCGCTCGCGGCAGTGGTCGGGCGGACGGCGGTTCGCGCCCTTTATGCCGAACTGGCGCTTCATCCGAAGCCGGGGTTGGTCAGCCCGCTCGACAGCGGCAGCCATGACGACATGGACATGGGCACCTTCCTGCGCAGCCTGTTCGCCCTGCGCGGCTATTTCCGCGCCATCGCCGCTGCCGGTGCGGAGGGAGCTGGGTTCGCCACGTTGCGCGACCTCGGCATCGCCGCCGAGCGCCGGATGCTGGCGGCGACCGGCGGGGTCAACACGCACCGGGGAGCGGTGTTCGGGATCGGCTTCCTCGCCGCGGCGGCCGGCTGGCGGATGCGGCGGGGGCGGTCGCTGCAGGGGGCGGTACTGGGCGAGACTGTCTCCGAACTGTGGGGTGGCGGGATTCTGGGTGCCGCACCGCAGGCGCCGGACAGCCACGGCGCGCGGGCGGCTCAGCGCTATGGCGCCCGTGGCGCCCGGCAGGAGGCGGCGGAGGGGTTCCCGACGCTGTTCACGCTGGCCCTGCCGGCGCTTGAGCGCGCGCTGGCCGACGGCGCCGATGCGGAACGGGCGCTGGTGCAGACCCTGTTCACGCTGATGGCGGAACTGGAGGACACCAACCTGCTGCATCGCGGCGGCCCTGCCGGTCTGGCTTTCGTCCAGGGCGAGGCGCGCCGCTTCCTCGCTCGCGGCGGGGTGTTCCGCGACGATTGGCGGGGGGAGGCGCTGGCCCTGCACCGCGCCTGCGTCGCCCGCCGGCTGTCGCCCGGCGGTAGCGCCGACATGCTGGCGGCGGCCCACTTCGTCCACGCCCTGCGGGAGGGTTGGGCATGAGCCTGGGGATTCTCTGTTCCGGCCAGGGCGGGCAGGGGCCGGGCATGCTCGATCTGCTGCGGCGGGAGCCGGCGGCGCAGGCGGTGCTGGACCGGGCCGCCACCGTCATGGGGCAGGACCCGCGCGCGCTGGTCGCCGGGCCGGAGGCGGAGATGCAGCGCAACGCCGTCGCCCAGCCACTGCTCTGTGCGGTCCAGGCGGCGACCTGGGCGGCGCTGCGGCCCCGCCTGCCGCCGGTTCGGGCGGTTGCCGGCTACAGCCTGGGGGAGTTGTCGGCCTACCATGTCGCGGGTGGGCTCGCCGACGACGAGTTGGTTCGGCTGGCGATCCGGCGGGCCGAGGCGATGGACCGCGCCGACCCGGAGCCGGGTGGGCTGTTGGCCGTGCGGGGATTGGACCGGGCGCGATTGGAGGCGATCTGCAGCGACTGCGGTGCCGACATCGCCATCGAGAATGGCGCCGACCGGTTCGTGGTCGGTGGGCATCGGCCGACACTGGCTGCGGTGGAGCAGGCAGTTCTGGCGCTGGGCGCCGCGGAGACGCCGCTGTCGGTCACCATCGCCTCGCACACCCGCCTGATGGCGCCCGCCGCGGCGGAGTTCTCACCGATTTTGGCGGCGAGCGGCCTGCAGGCTCCGCCGCTGCCGGTGCTGGCCGGCATCGACGGCACCCCAGTCTACACGCGCGAGCGGGCGGTGGCGGCACTGACCCGGCAGATGACCGAGACGGTCACCTGGGCGGCCTGCCTGGACGGGCTGATCGAGATGGGCTGCACCGTCCTGCTGGAAACCGGCCCCTGCAACGCGCTGGCACGCATGGCCGCCGAGCGGCATCCCGGTCTGGCCGTCCGTGCCGTGGCGGATTTCCGCAGTCTGTCCGGTGCCGCCACCTGGGTGGAGCGGCAGCTCGGGTGAACGGGCTGTAGGTCGCAAGAGGAATCCCCTCTCCCCGGGGGGAGAGGGGGAGGCTCCAAGGGAAAGTGTCACCGACGCCCAGCCGGCTTCGGTCCCAGCACGCAGGCGACGGCGGCCAGGATCAGCACCAGCGCCGCCGCCAGCCGCGCCGTCACCGGGTCGCCCAGCAGCAGCACCGCGCCGCTCACCCCGACGACCGGGATCAGCAGGGTGCTGACCGCCGCCTCGCCCACCGTCAGGCGGCGGACAGTGACGTACCACAGAGCCTGCGCCGCGCAGAGCGAACAGACGATGTGCCAGGCGAAGCCGACCCAAACCTCGGGGTGGAGTTCGGACAGCGCCGGCCTCGTCTCCATCGCCGCCAGAAGGATCATCGGCGGGGCGCACAGCACATATTGCCAGCCGGTGATGACCATCGGGTGGGTGCGCCAGACCCGCCGCTTCATCACGATGGTGCCCAGCGCCCAGGCCAGCGCCGACACCAGCATCACCGCCGGGCCGGCCAATTCCGACGGGGGCGCCGACAGCGCTGCCGGCCCCAGCAGGACCAGCAGCCCGGCCAGCCCGCTGGCGAGCCCGACGATCTGGCGCGGTCCCGGCCGTTCGCCCAGCAGCGGGATCGCCAGCAGCGTTGCCCACACCGGCATGGTGAAGGCGATGATCGCCGCCTGCGAGGTCGCCATCAGGCTTTGCCCAAGCGCCGTGCACAGGTTGAAGACCAGCACGTTGCACAGCCCCGCCGCCACCAGCGACGGCCATTCCGTCCGCTCCACCCGCAGCCGGTGGCCGGCCAGACGCGCCGCCCCCAGGAGCAGCACCGCCCCGGCGGTGAAGCCGATGGCGCGGAGGCTGAAGATCGGCACCTGCGTCAGGATCGTCTTCACCGCCGGCCAGTTCAGGCCCCAGAACAGGCTGATGGTGGCGATCAGCAGGTATTTGACCGGGTCGCGGCCGGCTCCGGTGGCGGCGATGGCGGTCATGCTGTCGTCTTGCCCTCGAACCCGTCAAGGAAGCTGGACAGGTTGGCCGACAGGTCGTCGATGGCGTAGCCACCCTCCTGCACCAGCACGGTGGGCATGTTTGCGGCGGCGATCAGCGCGCCCATGCGGGCGAAGCCCGGCGTGGTGACGCCGAAGGCGGCCAGCGGGTCGCCGATGAAGGTGTCGAAGCCCAGCGAGACGAACAGAATCTCCGGCGCGAACCGGCGGATCTCGTCCAGCCCGCGGCCGATGGTCGCCAGAACCGTCGCCTCGTCGCTGCCGATCGGCAGCGGCAGGTTCAGGTTATAGCCCTCGCCGCGGCCGATGCCGCGCTCCTGCGCATAGCCGGCCATGTGCGGATAGAACTCCGCCGGGTCGCCATGGACCGAGACGAAGAACACGTCGTCGCGCTCGTAGAAGATGTCCTGCGTGCCGTTGCCGTGATGGACATCCACGTCGATGATGGCGACGCGGGCCGGCCGGCCCTGGGCGCGCAGCATCGGCAGCACCGATTCCGCGGCGACGGCGACATGGTTCAGGTAACAGAAGCCGCCGGCCATATCGCGGGTGGCATGGTGCCCCGGCGGCCGGCACAGGGCGTAGGCCGCGCTGTCCGCCCCGGTGGCGACCAGCTTCGCCGCATGGATGGCGGCGTTGGTCGCGGCGCAGGTGGCGGCCCAGGTGCCCTCGCCGATCGGGCAGGCGGTGTCGAACATGTGCCAGCCGGCCTGACCGACGATGCTGGTGGGGTAGTTGGGGGCCGCCTGCATCCGGTGGACGTTGGGCAGCACCACGTCGCCCATGTCGCCTTCCGCCACCCAGCGCGCGTGCGCCGTTTCCAGGAAGGCGAGATAGGCGGGGGTGTGCACCGCGGCGCGCGGGGCGGAACCGTAATCGTCGGGCCGGATCAGCGTCTCGCCCCGCTTCTCGATCAGCGAGGCCAGCGCGCCGACCCGCTCCGGCTTCTCCGGCAGGGCGCGCAGCAGGCCCTTGTTGAAGTAGGTGGCCGGGCGGTGCAGGGCGGCGTCGGGGTGATGGACGAACTTCATGGGGGGACTCTCCAGAGAGCGAACGTGCTCAGGGCCGTCCGGCCGTGGCGACCAGTGTTTCGAACAGCACGGCGGCGCCGCGGGCGCCGTCGGCGGGGGAGATGTTCTCGACCTCGTTGTGGCTGATGCCGTCCTCGCAGGGGATGAAGATCATCGCCGTCGGCACCTTGCCCGCCACATAGACCGCGTCATGGCCGGCGCCCGACACGATGTCGCGGTGGCTGAAGCCGAAGCCGCTCGCCGCCTCGCGCACAGTGTCGACCAGCGGCTTGGCGAAGGGTGTCGGCGGGAAGTGCCAGAAATCGGCGATCTCGGCGCTTACCCCATGCTGCTCGGCGATTTCGGCGACGGCGGCGCGGAAGCGGCGGTCCATGTCGGCCAGCGTGTCGGCATTGGGATGGCGCAGGTCGACGGTGAAGAAGACGCGGCCGGGGATGACGTTGCGCGAATGCGGGTGGACGTCGAGGATGCCGACGGTGGCGCAGGGATCGCCCGCGGTCTCCAGCCCGACGCGCTGCACCGCCTGCACCATGGCCGAGGCGGCGACCAGCGCATCGCGGCGCAGGCGCATCGGCGTCGGACCGGCATGCGCCTCAACACCCGTCACCGTCACCTCGTACCAGCGCTGGCCCTGGGCGCCGGTGACGACGCCGATCTCCTTGCCCTCGACCTCCAGCACCGGGCCCTGTTCGATGTGGGCCTCCAGATAGGCGTGCATCGGGTGGTCGACCGGCGCCTCGCCGGCATAGCCGGTGCGGACCAGCTCGTCGCCCAGGCGCGCGCCGTCCTGCGCCACCTTGTCAAGGATCTCCTCCAGCGTGAAGACGCCGGTGACGACGCCCGATCCCATCATCGGCGGCGAGAAGCGCGAGCCTTCCTCGTTGGTCCAGACCGCGACCTCGACCGGGTGCAGGGTTTCCACGCCGCGGTCGTTCAGCGAGCGCACCACCTCCAGCGCCGCCAGCACGCCGAACACGCCGTCGAAGCGTCCGCCGGTCGGCTGGGTGTCGAGATGGCTGCCCATCACCACCGGAGGCAGGCTGTCGTCACCGCCCTTGCGGCGGGCGAAGATGTTGCCGATGCGGTCGACGCTGACGGTGCAGCCGGCGGCCTCGCACCAGGAGACGAACAGGTCGCGGCCGGCCTTGTCCTCGTCCGACAAAGCGAGGCGGCAGCTGCCGCCCTTCGCGGTGGCGCCGATCTTCGCCATCTCGGCGAGGCTGTCCCACAGGCGCTGGCCGTCGATGGGCAGGTTGGAGGGGAGGGACATGGTGGCTCCGTGGAGAATTGTTATGGTTGGGTGTGGTTGGGGAGGTGTCGGCTTCGAATGCCCCCACCTAACCTCCCCCGCTGGGCGGGGGAGGGACTGCCGCCACTTTTCCGAACAAGCGCTCGTTCCCTCCCCCGCCCAGCGGGGGAGGGTCAGGGTGGGGGCAAGTGAGGACGTAGACCTAAGCCGCCACCTCACGCCGCTCCCGCGCCCTGAGGTCGACCATAGCCAGCACGGCGCGCAGCATCGGCACGTCCACGCCGCAGCGCTCCGCCAACTCGATGACCGAGCCGAGGATCGCCTCCAGCTCCAGCCGGCGGCCGGCCTCATAGTCCTGCAGCATCGAGGTCTTGAAGTCGCCGACGCCGGCGGCCATGGCGATGCGCTCGTCGACGCTGGTGGTGAAGACCACGCCCAGCTTTTCGGCCACCGCCTTGGCCTCCAGCATCATGGCGCGGCCGGTCTCGCGGGTGCCGGGATCGTTGCACAGGCGGCCGAGCGTCGATCCGGTCAGCACGCTCAACGGGTTGAAGGCGAGGTTGCCCCACAGCTTCACCCAGATCGCCTGGCGAATGTCCGCCGTCTTCGCCGGCTGGAAACCGGCCTGCCCGAACAGCGTCACGATGCGGTCAACCGCCGGGTTGTCGCGTCCCGCCACATCGCCGAAAACGAAGCGCTGGTCGCTGACATGGCGCAGGCGGCAGGGGCCGTCGCCCTCCACCGCGACGAAGGTCGTCGCGCCGACCACCCGGTCGGGGTCGATGGAGCGCCACAGCAGCCCGTCGGGATCGATGCTGGCGAGCGGCCGGTCGGCCAAGGGCTCCGGCTGGCGGTGCGGATACCACCAGGGGATGCCGTTGACCATCGGCACGATGGCGGTCTCCGGCCCCAGCAGCGGGGTCAGCGTGTCGATGGTGCCGCGCAGCGCATGCGACTTGACGCAGAGGAACACCAAATCCTGCGGCCCAAGCGACAGGCTGTCGTCGGTGACGCGCGGGTTGAGGCGGGCGACGCGGTTCAGCGGCGTCACCATGGTCAGGCCGTTGCGGCGGATGGCGGCGGCGGAGTTCGGCCGGGCGACCAACGTAACCTCCGCCTCCGTCGCACCCAGCCGGGCGGTCAGCAGACCGCCGACCGCACCGGCCCCGATGATGGCGACCTTCATTCAGTGCGCTCCCGCCGGGACTTGTTGCAGGTCGTCCGGGATGTGCCAGCCCTTGCCGGGAATGGCGTCGAGCAGGCTGCGGGTGTAGGTGTCGCGCGGATGGGTGAACACCTCACGCGCCGTGCCCATCTCGACGATCTTGCCGCGGCGCATCACCGCGATGGTGTCGCAGACCTGGGCGGCCACCCGCAGATCGTGGGTGATGAACAGCATGGCGAGGTTCAGGCGCTTGCGGATGTCGTCCAGCAGTTCCAGCACCTGCCCCTGAACCGAGACGTCGAGAGCCGAGACCGGTTCGTCGGCGACCAGCAGCTTCGGCTCCATGGCGAGCGCGCGGGCGATGCCGATGCGCTGGCGCTGGCCGCCGGAGAACTCGTGCGGGAAGCGGTCGGCGGCCGAGCCGTCGAGGCCGACCATCGCCAGCAGTTCCCGCGCGCGGGTCAGTGCCTTGCTCCTATCCTCGCCGAAGGCCACCGGCCCCTGGGCCACGATGTCGCCGACGCGGTGACGCGGGTTCAGCGAGGCGTAAGGGTCCTGGAACACCATCTGCACCGCCCGGCGATAGGGCCGGAAGCCCCTGCGGTCGAGCGACAGCAGATCGGTGCCCTCGAACAGGATGCGGCCCGAGTCCGGCTTGATGAGGCCGACGATGGAGCGGCCGAGCGTCGATTTGCCGGACCCGGATTCGCCGACCAGACCGACGGTTTCGCCGGGATGGATGGTCAGCGACAGGTCGTCGCCGGCCACGACTTCCTTGGACTTCTTGAACAGGCCGCCGCCGACATGGAAGACCTTGCGCACCTTGTCGGCGACCAGCAGCGGGGCGCCCGCCTTGGCATGGTCGTCGCGGTGTTCGATGTAATGCGGGACGGAGGCGATCAGCTGCCGGGTGTAGGGATGCTGCGGCCGGTTCAGCACCTCGGAGGCCGGGCCGTATTCCACCAGCTTGCCGTGGCGCATCACCGCCACCCGGTGGGCGATCTCCGCCACCACGCCGAAGTCGTGGGTGATGAACATCATGCCCATGTGGCGTTCGGCCTGGATCGCGCGGATCAGGTCGAGGATCTGCTTCTGGGTGGTGACGTCCAGCGCCGTGGTCGGCTCGTCGGCGATCAGGATGTCGGGCTGGCAGGCCAATGCCATGGCGATCATCACGCGCTGACGCTGGCCGCCCGACAGGCGGAAGGGATAGGCCTCGGCCAGTTCGGCCGGGTTGGGCAGGCCGACCTGGGCCAGCAGCTCCACCACGCGGGCGCGGCGCGCCGGGGCGGGCAGGTCGGTGTGCTCGCGCAAGCTCTCACCGATCTGGCGGCCGACCCGCATCAGCGGGTTCAACGCGGTCATCGGCTCCTGGAACACCATGGCGATGCGGCCGCCGCGAAGGCTGCGCTGCTCCGCCTCCGGCATGGTCAGCACGTCCTTGCCCTTGAACAGCAGGCTGCCGCCGGCGACGCGCACATGGGGGGCGGGCAGCAGACCCATCATCGCATGCGCGGTCATCGATTTGCCGGAGCCGGACTCGCCGACCACGCAGAGGATCTCGTCGGGGTTCAGGGTGAAGGTCAGATTGTCCACCGCCAGCGGGCGGTCGGCGCCCGGCGGCAGCGCGATGCTGAGGCCGCGCACATCCAGCAGGGGGGTGTTCATGGCGGCGGTCTCCACGGAGGTGCGCAACAGTTCGAACTGGCTCATCGGATCACCCCCGCGACCGGGCGAGCTTCGGGTTCAGGGCGTCGTTCAGCCCCTCGCCGACGAGGTTCAGCGCCAGCACGGTCAGCACGATGGCGAGGCCGGGGAAGACGCTCATCCACCAGGCCTGCCGGATCACCGTGCGGGCGGCGCCGATCATGTAGCCCCAGCTCATGGCGTTCGGGTCGCCGAGGCCGAGGAAGCTGAGCGAGCTTTCCAGCAGGATGGCGGTCGCCACCATCAGCGAGGCCGAAACGATGATCGGCGACAGGCTGTTGGGCAGGATCTGGCGCAGGATGATGGTGGTGTTGCTCTGGCCGGTGGTGATGGCGGCCTGGACGAACTCGCGGGTGCGCAGGCTGAGGAACTCGGCGCGGGCCAAGCGGGCCAGCGGCGGCCAGCTGACGATGGCGATGGCGAGCACGATGGTGGTCAGGCTGGGGGTGAAGATGGCGACCAGCACCACCGCCAGCACGAAGTTGGGGATGGTCTGGAACAGCTCGGTGAAGCGCATGATGGCGTCGTCCACCTTGCCGCCGTGGAAGCCGGCCAGCGCCCCCAGCGTAACGCCGATGGCCAGCGCGGCGGCGGTCGAGGTCAGGCCGATCAGCAGCGACACCCGCGCCCCGTGGGCGATGCCCGACGCGATGTCGCGGCCCAGCATGTCGGAACCGAGCAGTGCGTCGTCGGACAGCGGCGGCTGGAAGGGGGCGGTCGCCATGTCCCACGGATCGCCGGGGAACAGGACGGAGGCGAAGACGGCCAGCACGACGATGGCGAGCAGGATCACCAGCCCCAGGACCGCGCCCTTGTTGCGGGCGAAAGCCCGCCAGAAATCGGATTTCATCATTGCGACACCTGGATGCGCGGATCGACGAGGCCGTAGAGGATGTCGGTCAGGATGTTGAACAGGATCACCATGATCGACGTGACCAGGAAGATGCCCAGCAGCACCTGATAGTCGCGCTGCAGCACCGCTTCGAAGGCCAGCCGGCCGATGCCGGGCCAGGCGAACACCGTCTCGATCAGGATCGACCCGCCGACAAGCTGCCCGGCCTGGATGCCGGCCACGGTGATGACCGGCAGGATGGCGTTGCGCAGGACGTGGCGGGTGACGATGCGGCTCTGCGTCAGCCCCTTGGCCTTGGCGGTCTTGACGAAGTCGAGGCTGCGCACCTCCAGCATCGAGGCGCGGGTCAGGCGGGCGTAGCTCGCCATGTAGAACAGCGCCAGCGTGATGACCGGCAGGATCAGGTGGACCGCCACGTCCGCGACATGGGCGAGGCCGGTATAGCCGGCGCCGATGGTCTCGTAGCCGAAGGCCGGCAGCCATCCCAGCTGGATGGAGAAGAACAGGCTCAGCATCAGCCCGATCCAGTAGATCGGCGTGGCGTAGGCCAGGAGTGCCACGATTGTGATGGCGCTGTCGGCCCAGGTGCCGACGGTGATCGCCGCCAGCGTGCCGAGCGCCACGCCCAGCGCCAGCGCCAGCAGGAAGGCGGTCAGCGTCAGCACCAGCGTGGCCGGCAGCCGTTCCGCCAGAATGTCCCAGACGGGCCGCTGCTGCCGGTAGGAGAAGCCGAGATCGCCCTGCACGATCTTGCCGACATAGGTGCCGAGCTGTTCGTAGAGCGGCCGGTCGAGCCCGAACTGCTCGCGCAGCTGCGTCACGAACTTTTCGTCGGCGGCCCCCGCCTCGCCCGCCATCACCATGGCCGGGTCGCCGGGGGCGGCATGGACGAGGAAGAAGTTCATCACCACGATGGCGATCAGGATCGCGGCGGCCTTGACCAGGCGGCTCGCGAAGAGATGGGCGAATCCCAGCATGGGCAGGTTCCTAATTCTGGCCCTCTCCCGTCCCGGGAGAGGGAGGGGACCCGCTGAAGGCGGGGAGGGTGAGGGGTGATCCAAGAATCCCGCAGCGCATGGTTCCTTGCGCTACCCCTCACCCTTCCCATGCTCCGCATGGGCCCCTTCCCTCTCCCGGGGCGGGAGAGGGAGGTCTCATCACTTCGCCAGCCAGACGCTCTCATAGGTGTCGTTGACACCGATGGCCGTCGTGTTGGCGTTCTTCACCCGCTTGTCGAGGAAGGTCGGGAATTCCATTTCCAGCAGCCACACGACCGGCAGCTCGTCGGACAGGATGCGCTGGACCTCGCTGTACTGCTCCTGGCGCTTGGCCGGGTCGATCTCCTGCGAGGCCTTGGCGAACAGTTCGTCCACCTTCGGGTTGGAATAGCCCATGGTGTTGGAGAACATCACGCCCTTGCGGATGTTCGACGAGATGTAGGTGCGGGCGACGCCCAGCGCCGGATCGCCGTACTGGTAGACGAAGTTGGTGGTGATCTCGTAGTCCCAGTTGGCGACGCGCTGGTTCCAGCCGGCGGCGTCGGTGCTTTCCAGCACCACGGCGATGCCGACCTTGCCGAGCGCCTGTTTCAGATACTCGCCCAGCCGGGTCCAGGTCTCGCCATAGGGCATCGGCATGATCTTGACGGTGGCGCGCACGCCCTTGCCGTCGGGCTTCAGGCCCATCTCGTCCAGCAGGGCCTTGGCCTTGGCAAGATCGGGCTCGTAGGTGGTGACCTTCGGGTCGTAGAACTTGACGACCGAATTGATCGGACCGGTCGGCACGCGGCCCAGACCGAACCAGATCTTGTCGCGGATGAACTTGCGGTCGATGGCGTAGGCGATGGCCTTGCGGAAGCGCTTGTCATCCAGCGGCTTGACGCGGTGGTTGATCTCCAGCCACGACAGCGGCGCCACGAACTCGTAGCCGGCGGTGGTCATGGTCAGGTTGGGCAGCGCCTTCATGCGCGGAACCTCGAAGGGTTCCAGGTCGCTGTACTGGGTCTGCTGCACCTGACCGCTTTCCAGCGCCAGCGAGCGGCTGGCGGCGTCCGGGATCACGCGGAAGGTGATGCCGTCGAGATAGGGCAGGCCTTCCTTGTAGTAATCCTCGTTGCGCACGAGCTGGATATAGCTGCCCTTCACCCATTCCTTCAGCTTGAACGGGCCGGTGCCGATGGGGGTGTTGTTGGCCGGGTTGGCGCGGTAATCGGTGCCCTCATAGAGGTGGGCCGGCACGATCGGGGCCGACGACACCTCGAAGGCCTGGATGAAGGCCGGGAAGGGTTCCTTCAGCTTGAATTCGACGGTGTGGTCGTCCAGCGCCGTGATCGATTCGCAGCGGCTGAAGACGGCGCGGGCGCGCGGGTGGACCTCCATCAGGAACTTGGAGGTGGTGAAGACCACGTCATTGGCAGTGAAGGGCTTGCCGTCGTGCCACTTGACGTTCTCGAACAGCTTGAAGGTATAGGTCAGCCCGTCCGGCGACACCGTCCAGCTCTTGGCCAGCGACGGCATCGGGTTCAGCTTCTGATCGTAGGTCAGCAGACCCTGATAGATCTTGCCGGCGACGGTCTGGGTCGGACCCTGCTGGTTCAGGCCCAGCATCAGGGTCGGCGGTTCCGGCTGCACGATGGAATTGAGGACACCGCCGCGGACCGGCGTCTCCTGGGCCATGGCCGGAGCGGCGACCAGGGCGGCCGTGCCGGGAATGGCGAGGGCCGCGGCCAGCAGGCCGGCGGCGGCGGCGCGGTGGAACCCGCGGGTGAAACCGCGTTGGAAGCTGGCGGGGATACCGGTAAGGCGTCTGGTCATCGGGTGTCCTCGTCTCCAGAAGTGTGTCGGTGGTGTCAGCGACCCTGTCGTGTCGGTGTTTTTTGTTGGGAGGGTGTGGGCTTCGATTGCCCCCACCTAACCTCCCCCGCTGGGCGGGGGAGGGACTGGCGCCACTCTCCCGTACAAGCGCTTGTCCCCTCCCCCGCCCAGCTCTCGCACAAAGCTTTGCTTTGTGCTGACGCTGCAGGCGGACCGTAGGTCCGCTGGGAGCGGGGGAGGGTTAGGGTGGGGGGCTAACTCCGCATTCACCGCGGCCCCACCGGCCCGGACGTGCTGTCCAGCCAGCGCAGCAGCGCGTCCCATTCCAGGACGCCGGCGCGGGGATAGGCGCGTTCATATTGCTGCGCCGTATGCTCGCAGACCTCCGGCGACGGATAGATCAGCGGACGGCCACCGGCCATCGCCATGATCTGCTGCTTGCAGGCCTGCTCCAGGTAGTACATCAGCACCGCCGCCTCGGCGACGTCCTGGCCGGCAGTCAGCAGGCCGTGGTTGCGCAGGATCATGCTGTGGTGGCTGCCGAGATCGGCGACCAGCCGCTCCCGCTCGGCCAGATCCAAAGCGATGCCTTCGTAGGTGTGGTAGGCGATGCGGTTGTACCAGCGCAGCGAATGCTGGGTGATCGGCAGCAGCCCGTCGGCCTGGGCGCTGACCGCCATGCCGGCATCGGTGTGCAAGTGGATGACCGCGCCGACGTCCGGGCGGGCGTGGTGCACGGCGCTGTGGATGGTGAAGCCGGCGGGGTTGATGGCGTCGCCCTCGCGCCCGTCCACCAGATTGCCGTCGATGTCGACCTTCACGAGGTTGTCGGGCGTCACCTCGTGGAACATCAGGCCATAGGGGTTGATCAGGAAATGGTCGGGCGTGTCGGGGATCCGCGCCGACATGTGGGTGTAGATCAGGTCGGTCATGCCCAGCCGGTCGAACAGCCGGTAGGCGGCGGCCAGATCGGTGCGCACCTTCCACTCCACGTCGGAATAGGTATGGCTGGTACGGGGGGCGTGGGCGGCGGTGGCGGTCAGCGTCTCGGCGATCATCGGGCGGGTCTCGTCGGGATTGGAGGTCAAACGGGTTCCAGGCCGCACCAGCCGGCGATGAACAGCGCCAGCACGCGGGTCACGTCGCGCAGGCTGTCCAGCGACACCGACTCGTCGATGCCGTGGATGCGCGTCGCCTCCGGCCCGTAGCAGGTGGCGGGCGTGTCGCCATAGAGCTGGAAGAAGCGGGCGTCGGTGGTGCAGGTCAGCGCCACCAGTTCCGGATCGCCGCCGCGCACGGCGCGATGGCTGTCTGCCAGCATGGTGACCAGCGGATGGGCCGGGTCGATCTCGCAGCCGGCGGCCTGGAAGCCGTTCCACTGCAGTTCGATGCCGACGCCGGAAAGGGCCGGGTCGGTGGAGCGCGCTAGCTCCACCGCCCGGGTGAGCTCGGCGCGGACCGCCTCTGGCTCCTGCCCGGGGAAGAAGCCGAGCCGGAGGTCGAGCGCGCAGCGCGTCGGGACTGACGACGGCCACTCACCGCCCTCGATCCGGCCGAGATTGACGTTGACGGGGTGGGCATGACCGCAGAAGGCGGGGTGGCGGCAGGACGGCTCGTTCCACCGCACCTCCAGCGCCTTCAGATGGGCGGCCAGGGCATAGGCCGCCTCGATGGCGTTCACACCCGCCGAGGTGTCCAGCACATGGGCCGGCGTGCCGGTCAGCACCAGCCGCAGCCACATCACCCCGACCTGGGCGATGGAGATGGAGTGGTTGAACGGCTCCGGGATCACTGCGGCGTCGGCGCGGTAGCCGCGATGCAGGCAGGCGAGAGCGCCGTTGCCGGTGCACTCCTCCTCGATCACCGACTGCAGATAGACCGGGGCGGCCGGCTGGTAGCCCAGCGTGCGCAAGGCGGCGAAGGCGGCGGTGTAGGCGGCGATGCCGGCCTTCATGTCGCCGGCGCCGCGGCCGTAGAGGCGTCCGTCGGCGATGCGCGGCTCGAAGGGCGGGGTGGTCCACAGCTCCGCCGGGCCGGCCGGCACGACGTCGATGTGGCCGTTCAGGATCAGCGAGCGGCCCTTCGCCTCACGCGGCTTGTGCACGCCGACGACATTCTCGCGCCCGGCATAGGCGCCGGGGAGAACCGGCGGCGAGAAGCCGGGCATGCGGGAGATCGCCTGCTCGTCGATGTCGAACCGGTCGACCTCCAGCCCCAGCGCGGCGAAGCGGTCGGCCATCAGCGCCTGCGCCCCGGCCTCCTCCCCCAGCAGCGAGGGCTGGCGGACGAGGTCGGTCAGATGCGACACGCACCCGCCCTGCGCCGCGTCGGCGGCTTCCAGGATCGCGGCGCGCAGGCCGGTGTCCGGCAACGCATGGTCGAGACGGTCGGCCGTATCTCGTGTCATTCAGAATCCTCTTCGCCATTGCAGCAGGACTGCGCAGGCTGGTGGAAAAAGACGAGGTAGTGGCGTCGCAGCCTATCCCCAATGGATATGGCCGCCATATCGGCGCGTTATGCAGTGTCCGGTTTGGCGATGTTTGAGGGTCGCCATGTGTCGATTAGGCGACGAACAAATCGATCAGGCAAATAAGCATTTTTCATTTTGCCCATGAATCTGATTTATGCCGCAGTTGCTCACAGCACGATCATGTGCGTAGAATTTGGGCGGCGGCAGGGATGCACCGGAATCGGGCACCGATGAAGAAGGCAGGGCGTTGATGGAAAGCGAGGCGGAACGGCAGGCATTGGCCCGTCTGGGCCAGCAGATGGACTGGAACCTGCTGCGCACCTTCATGGTGATCGTGCAGGAAGGGAGCTTCACCAAGGCTGCGGTCCGCCTGTTTTTGACGCAGCCGGCGGTCAGCCTCGCGCTGAAGCGGCTGGAGGAACAGCTTGGCCGCACCCTGATCGACCGCGGCCCCGGACGTTTCGCCGTCACCGCAGCCGGCGAGCAGGTCTATGACGAGGCGGTGTCGATCCATGCCACCGTGTCCCGGCTGGGCGCCCTGGTGCGCGACGCCAAGGACGAGATCAGCGGCCATGTCCATATCCTGATGACCAGCCGGATCCAGACCCCGCTGCTCGACCGCTCGCTGCGGGAGTTCCACCGGATGTACCCGCAGGTGACCTTCCGCATCGACGTGATGGCGTCGGCCGACGCGCACATCGCGTTGCAGCAGCGGGTCGGCGCGATGGCGATCTGTCTGCTCCGCGAACCGATCCCCGGCCTGTCCAGCCAGATCTTCCTGCGCCAGACCTACCGGCTCTATTGCGGCCCCGGATTCCGCCTGTTCGGCCAGCACGACATCGACATCGCCGAACTGCGGCACGAGAATTTCGTCTCCTTCACCTCCGACCAGATCGACGGCGCCCTGTCGCCGCTGACCCTGTTCCGCGCGCGGGAGGGGTTCGCCGGCCGTGTCGTCGCGTCGTCCGCCAATCTGGAGGAGGTGCGGCGCATGATTCTCTGCGGCCTCGGCATCGGCCCGCTGCCGGAACACATCGCCGCCCGCGACGTCGATGACGGGCTGCTGTGGGAACTGCCGCCCTACGAAGGCATCGCGCCGGTCAACGTCCACCTGATCTGGAACGACCAAGCCAAACCGAACCGCGCCGAGCGGGCGTTCCTGGAGTATCTGCAAACGGCGTTGGCGACGGCGCCGGCCAGGGAATTGGCCGGAGAGGCGGCGGAATCGCCGCCGCTGGCGACGTCACAGCCGCTCTGACCGTAACGATACCTCCGCTCGGCGGTTGTTGTGACGACGGCCGGCTTCATCCCCGGCCGCCCCCCGAAATCAGGAGGACGTCATGGATAAGAATCGCACTGAAGGCGCCATGGACAAGGCCAAGGGCAGCATCAAGAAGGGCGTCGGCGAGGCCACCGGCGACGAGAAGATGCAGGCCGAAGGCGCGGCCGACAAGGCGAAGGGCAAGGTTGAAAGCGCCGTCGGCGGCGTCAAGGACGCCCTGAAGGGCAAGAGCTGAGGCGACGAGGCCCCGCGGCACGGTCGCCGCGGGGCCTCCCCCCACCAGGGAAAGCCCGCCATGCTCAGTGGGGTCTCGCCCGGACGCTTCCTCCGGGACCTCTATCGCGCGACGACCGAGGACAATGTCTTCAACGGAGCCGCCGCACTCGGTTTCTACCTGACGCTCGCCCTGTTCCCGGCGCTGATCGCGACGATGAGCATCATCCCCTATCTGCCCATCGACAATGTGGATCGGGCGATCATGGATCTGCTGGGGCAGGCGCTGCCCGATCAGGCGTCCGGCATGGTCCGCGACGTGGTGGGGCAGGTGACGGGGGAGCGGCGCGGTGGGTTGCTGTCCTTCGGCCTGCTGGGAACGGTGTGGGCGACCACCACCGGCATGTATGCCGTGATGCAGCAGCTCAACATCACCTATGACGTGAAGGAGGCGCGGAGTTTCCTGCACGCCCGGCTGGTGGCGCTGGGATTGAGCCTTCTGTTCGAAGTGCTGGTGATCGGCGCCTTCTCGCTGATCGTGATGGGCGGCATCCTGCAGGACTGGATCGGCAACCGGTACGGCTTTTCCGGCGTGTTGCTGACGTTCTTCGCGACCTTCCGCTGGGTCGTCATCGTCCTGGCCCTGCTGCTGGGCTTGGCGGTGATCTACCGCTATGGCCCGAACGTCAGGGAGCGCTTCGTCTTCATCACCCCCGGCAGCGTGGTCGGCGCCGCCCTGCTGATCGCCGCCTCGCTCGGCTTCTCGCTCTATGCCGGCCATTTCGCCGATTACGACGCCACCTACGGCAGCATCGGCGCGGTCATCACGCTGATGCTCTGGCTCTACATCGCCGGGCTGGTGATCCTCCTCGGTTCGGAGATCAACGTTCTGTGGAGGCGATACGGCGGCAGCCGACACCAACGACCACTCACCGCAAAGGAGTAACGGCCATGGGTATCATCGCTTGGATCATCCTGGGCCTGATCGCGGGCTTCATCGCCTCCAAGATCGTGAACCAGTCGGGTCAGGGCGCCGTCATGGACATCGTGCTGGGGATCGTCGGCGCGCTGGTCGGCGGCTTCCTGATGAGCATCATCGGCGGCGCCGGGATCACCGGCTTCAACATCTGGAGCATTCTGGTCGCCATCTTCGGCGCCATCGTCGTCCTGTGGATTTACCACGCGGTCGCGGGTCGGCGGACGGTGGGCTGACGATTGGACGGCTATCACAATGCTCCGTCGGCATGGGATAAGCTGTCCATTCGACTCCGATCACTCGACCGTATTGATGAACGTCCAAGGTTATCCGCTTCCTGCCGGCGCCGGACGGCGCCGGTGAGCCCTCTATCGGCCGGGGATTCTCCGCCCGTCTTTCCGACCGGGGCGGGAGAGATGGGTCCGCTCATGCACGGCCATGACTGGGCGGCCACGCCGCTCGGCCCGATGGAGGGCTGGCCGCAGGACCTGCGCGCCACGGTCCGTCTGATGCTGCGGTCGCGGCAGGCGATGTTCATCGGCTGGGGAGCGGACGTCACCTTCCTCTACAACGACGCCTATCTGAACATTCTCGGACCCCGTCACCCGCAGGCGCTGGGCCGGCCGATGAGCGAGGTCTGGCCCGACGCCTGGCCGCAGGTCCGTGACCTCGTCCGCCGCGTCTATGACGGCGAGCCGTTGCTGCAAGAGGATTTGCGCATCCCGCTGGTGCGGCACGGAGCGGCCGAGGACTGCTATTTCACCTTCTCCTACACGCCGATCGCCGATGAGGCCGGGCGGACCGGCGGCTTCCTCTGCATCGTCGCCGAGACGACGTCGGCGGTGGAGCGCGTGCGGACGGAAGAGGAGGTGCGGCGCGCCAACGAACGGCTGCGGGCGGAGGGCGAGCGGCTGCGGGCGCTGTTCCGGCAGGCGCCGGGCTTCATGTATGTCTGGCGCGGGCCCGACCATGTCTTCGAGATGGCGAACGACGCCTATTTCGACCTGATCGGCCGCCGCGACATCATCGGCAAGCCGGCGCGGGAAGCGCTGCCGGAGATCGTCGGCCAGGGCTTCTTCGAACTGGCCGATCGGGTTTATGCGGCGGGGGAGCCCTTCGTCGGCGAGGGGATGCCGGCGCGGATCGCCCGGCGGCCCGGCGCGCCGCTGGAGGAGCGTTTCGTCACCTTCGTCCTCCAGCCGTTCCGCGACGAGCAGGGTCAGATCATGGGCCTGTTCGTCCAGGGCAGCGACGTGACGGGCATGAAGCGGGCGGAGGAGGCGCTGCGCGAGAGCCAGCAGCGGCTGCACATCGCCCAGGATGCCGGCGGGATCGGCACCTTCGAACTGCGCGCCGACGGCATGCTGGCGGTGTCGCCCGAATTCTGCCGGCTGTGGGGCATCGGGGAACGCCCGCTGGTGCGGCTGGAGGAATTGGTCGCCCTGATCCACCCGGATGATCGGCCCAATCTGAACACGCTGCGGCCCGGACAGGTGCCGACGGATGGGCTGGGCTATGTCGAATACCGCATCAATCGGCCGGACAGTGGGGCGGAACGCTGGATCGCCCGGCGGGCGCAGGCGGTCACGGGAGGCCGGGACGGCGAGGGGACGCGGATTCTCGGCGCCTGCTACGACATCACCGACCGCAAATGCGCCGAAGACGCGCTGCGCGCGCTGAATGCGACGCTGGAGCAGCGCGTGGCGGAGCGGACCGCCGACCGCGACCGCATGTGGAGGCTGTCCACCGACGTCATGCTGGTGGCCCGGTTCGACGGTACGATGACCGCGGTCAACCCGGCCTGGACAACCCTGCTCGGCTGGGACGAGGCGGAGCTGCAGAACGCGGATTTCCTCAAATTCATCCATCCCGCCGACCGCGCGGCGACGGTGGCGGAGGTCGGCCGGCTGAAATCGGGCCTGACCACCCTGCGGTTCGAGAACCGCTATCGCCACAAGGACGGATCCTATCGCTGGATCTCCTGGACCGCGGTGCCGGACGACCGCTTCATCCACGCGGTGGGACGCGACGTGACGGCGCGCAAGGACTCCGAGGCGGCGCTGCGCCGGGCCGAGGATCAGCTGCGTCAGGCGCAGAAGATGGAGGCGATCGGCCAGCTGACCGGCGGCGTGGCGCATGACTTCAACAACCTGCTCCAGGCGCTCAGCAGCTGCCTGACCATGATCGGCCGCCGCAGCGCCGAGCCGAAGCTGGCGCCGCTGCTGGAGGCGGGCATGCAGGCGGTCGACCGTGGCGCCAAGCTGGTGCAGCAGTTGATGGGCTTCGCCCGCCGAAACAGCCTGCGCCCGGAGCCGATCGACGTGCGCGACCGCGTGCTCGGCATGGCCGGATTGCTGGAACGCGCCATGCGCGCCGACATCCGGCTGGAAACCCGCTTCGCCCCCGGCCTCCGCCCGATCGAGGCGGACCCGACGCAGTTCGAACTCGCCCTCATCAACATGGCGGTGAACGCGCGCGACGCGATGCCGGAGGGGGGTACGCTGTCCATCGAGGCGGAGAACCTGACGCTCGGTCCCGGCGATGCGTCAGGATTGAATGGGGCGGGATTGGAGGGGCAGTTCCTGCGTCTGACGGTCGCCGACACCGGGACGGGAATGGCGCCGGAGGTGGCGGCGAAGGCGTTCGACCCCTTCTTCACCACCAAGGAGGTCGGCAAGGGCTCCGGCCTCGGTCTGGCGCAGGTCTATGGGCTGGCTCGGCAGGCGGGCGGCACCGTCTGGATCGAAAGCCGGCCGGGGGAGGGAACCCGCATCGTCCTGCTGCTGCGCGCCACGGCGCGGGTGCCGCGGGCGCCGGCCGTTTCCGCCGACGTTTCCGCCGACGTGGCCGGGCCGTTCATCACGGGTGCGCGGGTGCTGATGGTGGAGGACGATCCGGTCGTCGCCTCCTCCGTCGCGGCGGCGCTGGAGGAAAGCGGCTGGACCGTTCTGCGCGCCGGCTCCGCCGACGAGGCGCTGCCGCTGCTGGCCGGCGACGAGCCGATCGACCTGCTCTTTTCCGACGTGGTGATGCCGGGCCGGCTGAGCGGCATCGATCTCAGCCGCGAGGCGGCGATCCTGCGCCCCGGCCTGCCGGTGGTGCTGACCACCGGCTACAGCGAGGATGTGGCGCGAACCGAAGGCATCGCGGTGCTGTCAAAGCCCTACCGGATCGACACGCTGCTGCAGGCGCTGCACAAGGCGGTTGGGAAGGTCCGGGGATAGTCGCCCTCTCCCGTCCCGGGAGAGGGAGGGGACCCGCCGAAGGCGGGGAGGGTGAGGGGCTATCCGAACATGGACCTTGATTCTTGCTTCACCCCTCACCCTTCCCATGCTCCGCATGGGCCCCTTCCCTCTCCCGGGGCGGGAGAGGGAGTGTTAGGCGCATCGCCCGTCCCAAAGCCTCGAGGGCGCGCGGGTCACCCATCTGGGCGACGTTGAAGCGCAGAAACCCGGATGCCGACCGGGAGGCGCTGAACACGTTGCCGGGGGCGAGCACGACATTCTCGCGCAAGGCCGCGCGGGCGACGTCGGCGGCATCCTGCCCGTCCGGCAGGCCGCACCAGAGATAGAAGCCGCCGCGCGGCATCAGCCATGGCCGCAGGCCGAGCGCTTCCAGCCGGTTGGCCGTCTCGCGCCGAAGCCGCGCCAGCCGGCGGCGGAGACCGTCGAGATGCTTGCGATAGCTGCCGTCGTTCAAGGTCGCAAGGACGAGTTCGGCCGCGGCCGGGCTGGGGCCGCCGAAATTCGTCGCCACCTGCAGATCGACCAGCGCCTCCACCCACTCCGGCCGCGCCGCGATGTAGCCGCAGCGGATCGAGGCGGACAGCGTCTTGGAGAAGCTGCCGATCCGGATGACGCGGGCCAGCCCGTCGAGGGCGGCGAGGCGGGGTGACGGCTCCGGCTCGAAGCCGGCGAAGATGTCGTCCTCGACGATGGTGAGGGTATCGGCGGCAGGATCATGGGCTGCGGCGGCGCAGAGCAGACGGTGGGCGGTCTGCGGCGTCATCGTCGCGCCGGTCGGGTTGTGGAGCGCCGAGTTGGTGATGTAGAGGCGGGGCCGGTGCGTCGCCAGCGCCTGGGCGAACAGGTCGGTGTCCGGACCGGTCCGGGTATAGGGCACGCCGACGATCCGCGCCTGATGGGCGCGCAGCAGGGCCTGGA
>PJUA01000482.1_pt1 | contig 20823 bp, 21 predicted proteins | sample 1512151 | NCBI WGS metagenome assembly PJUA01 (sample SAMN08177678, study PRJNA422409) | Soil metagenome, whole genome shotgun sequencing project. | isolation source: Soil enriched on filter paper: beechwood xylan treatment | place: USA: Madison | collected 2015-01-15
AGGCCAAGGCCAAGTTCCCGGCGCTGAAGGAGCGCTTCCCCGAGCTGGAACTGCACCTGATCGGTCCGCTGCAGACCAACAAGGTCCGGGATGCCGTCGCCCTGTTCGACGTGATCCAGACGCTGGACCGCCCGAAGCTGGCGGAGGCGCTGGCGGAGGAGATGGCGAAATCCGGCCGCCGCCCGCGCTGCCTGATCGAGGTCAACACGGGCGAGGAGCCGCAGAAGGCCGGCCTCGCCCCGGTGGAGGTGGAGGCCTTCCTGGCCGACTGCCGCGACCGGCTGGGGCTGCCCGTCACCGGGCTGATGTGCATCCCGCCGGTGGACGAGGAGCCGGCGATGCATTTCGCCCTGCTGGCGGAGATGGCGCGCCGGCTGGGTCTGTCGGAAATCAGCATGGGCATGAGCGGCGATTTCGAGACCGCGGTCCGCTTCGGCGCCACCCATGTGCGGGTCGGCACGGCGATTTTCGGCGCGCGCCCCTATCCGGCCCAATAAACGGCCCGGTAAACGCCCTGGCCCGACAACAGGCCGCAGCATCAGGCGGCCGGGCCGGCGACGCTCAGCGCGCTTCCCGGCCCGCAGTCCTTCAACAGGCGCAGCATGTCGTCGGGCGCCAGCGCGACGCAGCCGGCGGTCGGCGCGCGGTCCGGGCGGACGAGGTGCAGGAACACGGCACTGCCCATCCCCGGCACCACCGGGTCGTCATTGTGCCCCATCACCACCACGACGTCGTAGACGTGATCGTCCCGCCACATCTCCTCGTGGCTGGCGGGATAGGGCCGGATGACCGGACGGTTGTAGGCGGGATCCTCCGGCGCGTCGCACCAGCCGTCCCGCTCGGCGATGGGATGGAGCGGCAGCCCGGTCTCCGGCGGAGCCAGCCGGTCGGCACGCCACAGCACGCGCCGCAGCGGGAAGCGGCCGACGGGAGTGGCGCCGTCGCCCTCCCGCTTGTCGGCACGGACGCCGCCGCGGCCCAGCACACAGGGCACCTCGCCGCCCGGCCAGCGCAGCCGGCCGGTGGTGACTGGTGCGCCGTCATTGCCGCCTTCATCCGGCGTCACGGTGATCTCGATGCTCATCCCGTCACCCGTGTGGTGCTGCCCGCGGCACCCTGCGCCGCCTTGCGCGACTGCTCATACTTGGCGAGGTTGCGCATCATCGTCTCCGACAACATGTCCGGCGCGACCGGAGTCGGGCCGGCGGCGGGGGCCGCCTCGGTTGGCTGGCCCGCTGGCTGGCCGCCCGGCTGCCCGGCGGCGGGCTGGGGCTGGCCGCCGCCATTGCCATTGGCCGCCGCCGCACCGGCGGCGCGTGCATTCGCCGTCACCGCTCCGGGGATCGTCGCGGCATAGTGGGGCACGCTGTGCTTCGCCAGCGCGGAGCTGGCCAGCGGCGTGTCGCGCGTCGGCATCTTGCTGGGATGAGGAACCGCCCCGGCCGCGAGCTGCGCCGTCAGGACCGGCGAGGCATCGGCGGATTTGGCGGCGGAGGTGGCGGCCGCAAGCCGGACCGGCTGCCCGGCCGCGGGCTGCGGCGGCGCCGACCCGAGATCGGCGGGCTTGGCGGCGGCCAGCGCGGCGGCAAGTCCTCCGGCTGCAGCCTGCTGCGCCTGTTGCGGCTCCGCGGGGGAGCCGGACGCCGCCGGCCCCCCCGAGGCGTCCGCGACGGCGGTGGAGGCGGCGGGATGGTCACCGTCCCCAAAGCCGAGCGAGGCCATGACCGTTTCGCCGACATCCTGACCCGTCGCCTGTTCGACCACCGCGTTGGCGATGGAGGCCATGCCACCGATCACGCCGCCATACAGCATGTCGCCCATGATCCGCATGGACGGCTGGATGGTGTCGCCGGTGATCTCGCGATAGATGGTGCTGACGATCGGGATGTGCTGCAGCGGGTTGATGATGTCCAGGAAGTCCCAGAAGGACATGTCGCCCTGGATTTCCACCGGGCCGCCGTTGTGGCCGTCGCTGATGACCGGCGACGCCTTTTCGCGCGGCGCCGGACGCTGGACGGCGCTGCTGTCGATCGTGGTGGCGTCGATGGCCATGGGCGGTCTCCCGGCTCGGTGGTCACGACAGGGTACAGCAAGCGGCGTGCCAAGCCGGGACGCCCGATCCGAAGCGGAATCGACCGATTCGGGAGGATCCGGACGGTCAGCACCCGGAATCCGATTCCCAGCGCGGCCCGGTCGGCAAAAGGCCGGCAAGATCTGCCGGGCCGGCATGGCGATTCCTGCCCCGCCGGCCCCGGCCTTCCGCCCCGGCCGTTCGGTCAGAACATATGGCCGCTGCGTTCCGCCTTGGTGCGGAGATAGGCCTCGTTGTGGCCGTTGGCCGGGAAGATGTGGGCCACCCGCTCCACCACCGCGATGCCGCAGCGGGCGAGCTGGCGCAGCTTTTCCGGGTTGTTGGTCATCAGCCGCACGGACTCGAAGCCAAGCTGCCGCAGCATCTCCGCCGCCGGCAGATAGACGCGCTCGTCCGCTTCGAAGCCGAGGATCTCGTTGGCGTCCACCGTGTCGAAACCGCGGTCCTGGATGCGGTAGGCGCGCAGCTTGTTGACCAGCCCGATGCCGCGCCCCTCCTGCGCCAGATACAGCAGCACGCCGCTGCCCTGGCGGGCGATCTCGGCGATGGCGCCGCGCAGCTGGTCGCCGCAGTCGCAGCGCAGCGACCCCAGCAGATCGCCGGTGAAGCATTCCGAATGCAGGCGGGCCAGCACCGGCTGCTGCGGATCAGGGTCGCCGATGACGATGGCCAGATGCTCCGGCCCGCCGTCGGCCGGGCGGAAGGCGTAGATGCGCGTGTTTTCCGACCCGACCAGAGGCACCCGCGCGTCGGCGACGCGGCGCAGGGTCCGCACCACATGGACACGGTAATCGGCGACGTCCGACGCCCGCACCAGCAGCAGGTCATGCTCCGCCGCCCACTCCGCAGCGCTGATCCGGGCCGACGACGGCAGGTCGGCGGTGATGGCGGCGGGCAGCAGGCGGGCCAGCCGGGCGAGATCCACCGCCGCGGCCTCGCGGCTGCCGGGGCAAGCCTCGACGGCGGCCAGACCGGCGGGCAGCGCATCCTGGGCCTGCGGATGCTGTTCGGGATCGGCCAGCGCGTGGGCCTGGTCGGCGGTCAGCCCGCCGGGCCGGTCGAGCGTCATGGCGCCGAACGCCTCCGCCGCGGCGCCGGGCGCCTGATCGTCGGCGATGTCGCTCACCGGCTGCGCCGCGGCGGCGGCGGCCAGCCCCAGCACCACGGCGCGGCGGCGGGTGACCACCAGCCGCGGGGTGCCGCCGGTCAGCGCCTTCAGCCGCTCCACGGCGTCGAGCGCCACCGACTCCACCGACACCGCGGCGCCGACCGTGCCGTCGGCGGTCTCGATCGCCACCACCTCGCCCCGGCGCAGGGCGGCCAGCGCCCGGTCGACGGCGCGCACGGCGGCCTCGTCGATTGGCGCCGCCGCGGCGGCTGCCGCGGGCGTGGACAGGGTGACCGTGGTGGTGGCGGAGGAGCGTTCGGCTTGCATCGTCAGCGGCTTTGCGTAGCGGGTGCGCCGGATACGGCGCGTAAAACGGGACATGGTGCGTTCGGCGGGCGAAGCAAAGCGCAGGTGGCGCGCCCCTGTCCAGCAATTCCCGCGCGCCACACCGTTGCCGGGGACACAACGATCCGGCTAGCCTGCCCGGCGCGGGAACCATCCCGGGCCGCCGGCCGGGCGGAGTCGGCCCCTCCAACGGGCCGCTCCGCCGCCCTTGACCATGGGCGCCGGGATGGCGACCGCAGCCCTTCAACCGGGAGCCCGTTCCCCGTGACCACCCTTTCGACGCCCCCTGATCCGACCGTGTCCGTGCATCTGGTGATGCCGGCCGATCTTGCCGCCGATGCTTATGGCCGCCGCATGGTCGAGGCCCTGCGCTCCGCTGGCGCCGGCATCATGCTCCACGCCCTGCCCGGCCCGCACCCGCAGGTCGATCCGTCGGCGATCCTGGCGGCCGACGTCGCGCTGTCGCGGTTGCCCGACGGCGCGCCGGTCCTGCTGGACGGCAACGCCCTGCCCAACCTCGCCGCCAGCCTGCCGGCCGACAGCCGGCGCCTGCGCTTCACCGCGCTGATCGAACGCCTGCACTGGACCGAGCCGGGTCTGACCACCGAAGAGGCCGCCGTGCGCCGCAATCTGGAACAGGGGGCGCTGTCGCTGATGCGCCATGTCGCGGTGCCGGACGAGGCCGTCGCCGCCACCCTGCGGGACCTGGGCGTGCGGCCCGAGCGGATCGTCCTCGCCGCCGCGGACGCCGATGGGGCGGCGGGGCTGCTGGCGGTTCTGTAGTAAGGCCCATCTGGAAGGCCCATCCGCTTCGCCACAAGCCATCACGACAATCCACCGGCGCCATGCTACTAAGGCGCCGCCCCGGCCCTGCCGGCGTCAATCTTCGACTTCCGACTTCGTGCCGCGGACCATGACCATCGCAAAGCGCATCCTCCTGGTCGACGACGACACCGCCCTGCGCCAGTCGCTGGCGGAGCAGCTTCGCCTGCTGGAGGAGCTTGAGACGGAGGAGGCCGGCGACGGCGCCGGCGCGCTGAACGCGGTCCGCAAGGCGGCCGAGGCCGGAACCGGCTTCTCCGCCATCCTGCTCGACGTCGGACTGCCGGACATGGACGGGCGCGACGTCTGCAAGCTGCTGCGGCGCGAGGGGGTGCGCTGTCCCGTCATCATGCTGACCGCATCGGCCAGCGATGCCGACACCATCCTGGGGCTGGAATCCGGTGCCAGCGACTATGTGACCAAGCCCTTCCGCCTGGGGGTGCTGATCGCCCGGCTGCGCGCCCAGCTGCGCCAGTTCGAGCAGACCGAGGACGCGGTCTTCGCCATCGGCCCCTACAGCTTCCGCCCCGGAGCCAAGCTGCTGCTGGACGAGGCCACCAACCGCAGGATCCGCCTGACCGAGAAGGAAACGGCGATCCTGAAATACCTGTACCGGGCCGGCGATCTGGTGGTCGGGCGCGAAACCCTGCTGGGCGAGGTCTGGGGCTACAACGCGGCGGTCACCACACACACGCTGGAGACCCACGTCTACCGCCTGCGCCAGAAGATCGAGGCCGATCCGTCCAACGCCCGCATCCTGGTGACGGAACCCGGCGGCTACCGTCTGGTGCCCTGAGCCGGCTCCCCGGTCGACCTCACCAGATCAGCGCCGGCCGACGGAGGCCAGTTCGCGGCGGCTTCCCCGTTCGGCGATGGTGACCTCGCCGGCAAAGCCCAGCCAGCGGCGACGCTCGCCCATCTGCGGCCCACCCGAAAGCTTGCCCAGCCGGGCCACGCCGAGTCCGCAGACCGAAGGGCCGCCCCACAGGCCGCGCCCGCGCGGCACCACCGGCAGCAGCCGCAGCTTGCGGCCGACGATGGCCATCCGGCGGCGCCAGTGGGCGACGTCGTGCGGCGACACGCCGACGCGCCGGGCGATCTCGCGGTCGGACAGCAGCGCGCTGCCGGGGTCCTGCAGCAGGTCCAGCACCGCGCGGCGCTTGTCGCTGTCGGCATGGCGGGAGTGCTTGCGCTCCAGCGCCTTGCCCATGTCCCACAGCTTCTCCGCCGTCTCGCGCGCCAGGGTGCGCCAGCGGTCGGCCTCCTCGCGCTGGCGGTCGGCATCGCCCGCCGCCTTGTCGAGTTGCCGCCGCAGAGTGGCGAGTTCCAGTTCCAGGTCCTTCACCTGCCGGCGCAGGCCGCGGACGAGTTCGTCCGGCGGCGGCGGCGGGGCCGGCGCACCGGCGGGTTCGGCAGGTTGGGCGGCGGGCGGCGGCTCGGCCGCGGGCGGCACCGGCGTGCGGGCGCGCTCCGCCAGATCGCGGAAGGACAGCCCGGCGCGGGACAGCATGATGCGGGCGGCGCGCAGGGCGGACAGCGCCTCGCCCTGATGCTCCGACTCGGCCATGGCGAGGACTTTGGCGAGCTTGTCAGGATCCATCCGCGTCGGGTTCCGCCGGAGCCGGTCCCCACCCGCGCGGGGACCCTTTGGGAGTCATGCCGCGCAATGCGCGACGAGCCCCAACCTACCACATCTTATGGGTTTGGACAGATGCCCTTCGTAGGGTGTCGACTCGCGACACGACCTGTTCGGATTTGCCAGATCGGATCGCGAAAATCGGTATCGATTTGAAGCGTGAATCCGATCGCCAGACATAAGGCTGGAGCTTCCTGCGTTTCATATCAAACGCAGGAAGCTCTAGACTTGGGCAAGCGGGGCCGCCACGATGGCGCCGTCATGACCGTCCGTTCCACCATCAATTCCGCGCAACCGCCCGCTCCTGAAGAGTCCGGCGGCGGGTCCCCCTTCACCGTGCGCTTCTGGGGCGTGCGCGGCAGCATCGCGTCGCCCGGCCCGGCCACCGTGCGCTATGGCGGCAACACCGCCTGCATCGAGGTACGCTGCGGCGGCACCCACATCGTCTTCGACTGCGGCACCGGCATCCGGCCGCTGGGCGAGTCGCTGGCGCGCGACGGTGGGCCGGTGGACATCGACCTGCTGCTGACCCACAGCCATCTCGACCATATCAGCGGCCTGCCCTTCTTCGCGCCGGCCTTCGACCCGGCCGGCCGGCTGCGGCTGTGGTCCGGGCATCTGCCGCCGGAACGACCCTTCCGCACCGTGCTGGCCGACATGATGACGGCGCCGCTGTTCCCCGTGCCGGTCGAGATCTTCCGTGCCGACTGCCAGTTCCGCGATTTCCAGGCCGGCCAGACGCTGGAGCTGGCGTCGGGAGTGCCAGCGGGAGTGGTGGTGCGCACCTGCCGCCTGAACCATCCCGACGGCGCCACCGGCTACCGGGTGGAGCATGGCGGTCGCAGCCTGTGCGTCCTGACCGACACCGAGCATCCGGCCGAAGGGCGCGACCCGGTGATCCTGGAGTTGCTGCGCGGCGCCGACGTGATGGTATATGACAGCACCTACACCGACGCCGAATACCCGTCGCGCGTCGGCTGGGGCCATTCGACCTGGCAGGAATGCCTGCGGCTGGCCGAGGCGGCCGGAGTCGGCCGCGCGGTGATCTTCCACCACGACCCGGCCCGCACCGACGACGCGCTGGACGCCATCGCAGCCGAAGCGGCGGCGATGCGCCCCGGATCCCTGGTGGCCTATGAAGGGATGGAGCTGTCCCTGTAGGATCGGCGCGATCCGCACCGGTTGAATCCCGAACAATCGGTTCCACTGAGCAAAAGCGCTTGTGCGTGTTCATTACGCCACAGGTTGCTTTGTCACACTGGCCTCCTGTGACAATCTTGGTATTAGATCGGTGTGCAACCCCGCCACGATTGGGGCGGGCGGGGTCGTTGATGCGTGCAAAGCTTGGGGGGAAGAGCGATGCGCATGACCGGTCGTGCCTTGGGTATTCTCGCCGTGCTGACCGTCGCGACGCAGCTTGGCGGCTGCGCCACCGCGCCGCCGCTGGAAAGCGCCAAGTTCGACGGCGAACCGCGCAGCGTGGTCCTGCAGCATCCCGCCAGCGGGGAGACGGCGTCCGTCACCTACTGGCGCCCCGGCGACGGTTATGACCCGGCCGCGATGCGCGAGATCGCCGTCCTGTTCCGCGACCGCCGCAGCGACGAGGTGATCCCGGTCGATCCGGCCCTGGTCGATATGCTGGTGGAGCTGCGCCAGCGCGTCGGCGCGTCGGCGGAGTCGCCGATCCGCCTCACCTCCGGCTACCGGTCGAGCGCAACCAACGCCAGCCTCGCCCGGACGAACCCGAACGTCGCCGAGAACTCCTATCACATGCGCGGTCAGGCGGCGGACTTCTCCATCGCCGGCATCCCGCCCTCGCGGCTGGCGGAGGAAGCGGCGGCGATGCAGCGCGGCGGCTACGCCATGTACGCCCACACCGGCCATGTCCATGTCGACACCGGCCCCTTCCGCACCTGGACGCCGAAGACCGGCGAACCGCGCGCGCCGCAGATCCTGGAGGCTCAGGCCCGCGCCCGCGCCAGGGCCCAGGCGCTCGCCATGAAGCATGGCGGCGGCAAGGGCCGCGTGCAGGTGGCCGAGGTGGCGGCCAAGGCGGTCAAACCGGGCAAGTCGCCGGCAAAGCCGGCCAAGGCTCCGGCCAAATCCGCCATCCGGGCGGCGGCGCCCGATCTGTCGCGCGTCCGCGTGGCGCTTGCCCAGGTCAAGGAAATGCCGGTGCAGAAGACGGCGAAGCGCTAAACTCCGGGCACTGTCCCGTCACCCGCGCACCGGTACCGTCATGACCACCCTGCTGATCCTCCGCCACGGCCCGACCGCCTGGAACGCCGAAGGGCGCATCCAGGGCAGCATCGACGAGCCGCTGTCCGACGCCGGCCGGGCACGGGTCGCCCGCTATCGCCTGCCGCCCGAGTCGGCCGGGCTGCGCTGGGTCGCCAGCCCGAAGCGCCGGGCCTGGGAGACCGCCACCCTGCTCGGCCTCGATCCCACGCCGGAGCCGCGGATCGTCGAAATGGACTGGGGCGAGTGGGAAGGCCAGCGCACCGAGGACCTGCGCGCCGAGGGCCGCATGCCGGCCCGCCACGACCGGCTGGGTCTGGACTTCAAGGCGCCCGGCGGCGAAAGCCCGCGCGAGGTTCAGGCCCGTCTGCGCTCCTGGCTCGCCGACCTCGCGGCGGAGGGGCATCCGACCGGCGCCGTCGCCCACAACGGCATCCTGCGTGCGCTCTACTCGCTCGCCACCGGCTGGGACATGCGCGACGACCCGGCGGAGGAATTGCGCAACGGCTGCGCCCACCTGTTCCGCATTGCCAAGGGCGGCGCACCGGAACTGGTTCGGTTGAACATCAGCCTGCTTGAATAGGGTTCGCTGGAGTAAGGGGGCGCAACCGCCCCCTCCCCCATCACACGTTCAGATCCCAGACGGCCAGATCCCAGACGGCCAGATCTCAAACGTTCAGATCGACGATCACCGGCACATGGTCCGACGGCTTGGGCTCCCAGCCGCGGGCGTCGCGCAGCACCTTGATGCCCGTCAGCGCCCCTTCCAGCGGCGGGGTCACCCAGATGTGGTCCAGGCGCCGGCCTCGGTTGGAGGCGGCCCAGTCCTTCGCCCGGTAGCTCCACCAGGTGTAGAGCTTCTCCTCCGGCGGAACGAAGCGTCGCATGGCGTCGACCCAGCCGGCCGAGGCCTGCATCGCCGCCAGCTTTTCCACCTCGATCGGCGTGTGGGAGACCACGGACAGCAGTTCCTTGTGGCTCCAGACGTCCTGTTCCAGCGGCGCGATGTTCAGGTCGCCGACCAGCACCATCGGCCGGTCGGACGTCCGCTCCGTGCCCAGCCAGTGGGTCATCTCGTCGAGGAACTGGAGCTTGTGGGCGAACTTGTCGTTCACCGCCGGGTCGGGGATGTCGCCGCCGGCGGGGATGTAGACGCAATGCAGCTCGATCCCGCCCGGCAGATGGGCCAGCGCGTGGCGGCAGTCCTGCTTGCCGCACCAGTGCTGGACGTCATGCGACTCGAAGGGCAGGCGCGACAGGATGGCGACGCCGTTGTAGCTCTTCATCCCGTGGATGTGGGCGTGGACATAGCCGCGCTCCGCCAGCGGGCCGAGCGGGAAGTCGGCGTCCACCACCTTGGTTTCCTGCAGGCAGATCACGTCCGGCCGCTCCTCCTCCATCAGGCGGAGGAGGAGGTCCAGACGCATGCGGACCGAATTGATGTTCCAGGTCGCGATGCGCATTGCCGGCGGCTCAGGCGATGGTCAGGGTCAGGGTGCCGACGCCTTCGACCGCGCCGGTCAGCACGTCGCCGGCCACCACCGGGCCGACGCCCTCCGGCGTGCCGGTGTAGATCAGGTCGCCCGGCTGCAGTTCGACGAACCCGGACAGGTAGGAGATCGTCTCCGCCACCGACCAGATCAGGTCGGACAGGTCGCCCTTCTGCCGCGGCTCGCCGTTCACCTGCAGGGTGACCGCGCCCTTGGCCGGGTGGCCGATGTCGGCGACGGTGCGGATGGCGGAGCAGGGTGCCGACTGGTCGAACCCCTTGCCCATGTCCCAGGGCTTGCCTTCCTTCTTGGCGGCGGCCTGCAGGTCACGCCGGGTCATGTCGAGGCCGACGGCATAGCCGAACACATGGTCCAGCGCCCGGTCGATCGGGATGTCGCGGCCGCCGGTGCCGCCCCCGGCACCAATGGCCACCACCAGCTCGATCTCGTGGTGCAGGTTGGCGGTCTTCGGCGGATAGGGGATGGTGGCGCCGTCGGCGACGATGGCGTCGGCCGGCTTCATGAAGAAGAAGGGCGGCTCGCGGTCGGGATCGGCGCCCATCTCGCGCGCATGGGCGGCATAGTTGCGGCCGACGCAGTAGATGCGGCGCACCGGGAACGGATCGCCGCCCACGACGGGGACGGCCGGCTGGGACCACAGGGGAATGGCGAAGGCCATGGCATCGGCTCTCTGGTTGGAACGCTTACCCACAGCTAACCCGAAAGCCGGCAACGGACCAAGCGCCCAACCATCCGCCCTGCCCTGCAAATCGGTCCAGCGTTCCAAACAGGGGTCGGCCAAAAACGAAGACGCCCGGTCTGGGGGGGACCGGGCGTCGGAAGCTCCGATTCGGGAACCCGCGCGCGGCAGGGGAAACCGCTGGGCGGGCGATCGGCGTCGAATCGGCGTCGATCACTTCTTGACTCTTCAAGATGGAATTTGTACGCGTTCCCACCAATACGCTCAACGCATATCTGGTATGCATAGCCTGTTGTCTGTGCGGTTCTTGCTGACAAACGAAAGCCTTGCCCGCATTTTATCCGTTCATCCGATAATTCATCCAAAATATGGCATCCACGGTGACTGACAACGAGCGTTCCACCCCCGCCGACCGGCGGTCGCGTCTGCGGCCCGGCAAGAACGGCAAGCTCGCCCTTGGCCCCCTTCCGGAGCTGGTGGGTTACAACCTGCGCAAGGCTCAGGTTGCGGTGTTCCAAAGCTTTCAGAATGCGGTCGCTCCGCATGACATCACGCCCGGCCAGTTCGGCGTGCTGATCATGATCCGGGAGAACGAGGGACTGTCGCAGTCCGACCTGGGCACGGCGGTCGGCATCGACCGGTCGACGATGGTCGCTGTGATCGACCGTCTCGAGTCGCGCGGCCTCGTCGTGCGCGCTCCCTCGCCCAACGACCGCCGCTCCTACGCGCTGCGCCTGTCGCCGGAAGGCCAGACGCTGATGGACGACCTGATCCCGCGCGTCCAGGCGCACGACCAGGGCATGGTCAAGGACCTGTCCCCGGAAGAGCAGGCACAGTTCATCGACTTCCTGCGCCGCGTGTCGCGGTCAAAGTAAGGGGCACCGCCCCTTCCGTTCCAGGCACCGGAAAAGACTGACAGCCCGCCCCGCACCGGCATGCGCCGATGTGGGGCGGGCTTTTCTATTTGGGCTGTTCAGTGGAGGGCTGTCAAAACGCATGATCGATGATGATCTGCAGGCTGACGCGCGAACAGGTCTCGACCTGAACGTCGATGCAATACACCTCCGCCAGCAACTGGGCGGTGACCGCCTCCCGCGGAGTGCCGAAAGCCTGAAGGGCGCCGCCGCGCGGCACGGCGTTTCAGCGGAGGATATCACCATCGCCACCTTCGGACAGCGCTTTGCCAGCATGGCCGTGCCCGCCCACGAACCGAAGCGCGCCATCCTGGGCGGTGAGTTCCGACACGGCGGAGCCCCGGTGCTGCGGATGTTCTTCGCCAACGTGGTGGCCGAGAAGGACGCGGCCGAGAACGAGAAGTTCACCAAGGAGAACGCGCGAGGCCGGATCGATGGTGCGGTTGCCGCAGCCATGGCCGTGGGCCGCATCCTGGCCGGCGACGAAGGTCCCAGCATCTACGAAACCGCCGACCGGCCGGACGGCTTCCTTGTCGTCGGCGGTGATGAGGAGGAAGACGCGGAGGAATGGGAAGACCTTTTGCTTGTTTGAAATTTTTTGTGGTTTAAGGCGTTGGCGAGCAACGCTTGATTAACATGGGCCGCACAAACAAGAGATCCCCACATTCCTAGAAACAAAGCGCTAAACACGCATGCAAAATGTTACCGCATTGCGCCAATCCACACTTAGCCAGCGCACTTTAGGAGTGACACAAAATCTTTCAGAGAGCCAAAAACAAAGCCCATGATTGTGCAGAGCATCGTTATCAACACAAGGGGAGGGTTGATTGAAAGCGCTTCCCAAAACCCCTTCTTCTCTTGATGAGGGGCGACGACAGAATTTTGTTGCTTGGGAATTCCAGATAGTTCCCTCAACCTATCTAACTCAGCCTGTTGACGCCGAGCGCTCAATGCTCGCTCGTACCGAATTCGCTGAATTTGAGTTGCAATAAAGTACAACACCCCAGCGACGCAACCTGCCAGGAGCCAAGCATAGTAGATATTGTTCGAAAAATTGGTCGGCTTGTCAAAAGCCCAAAGTGTTGCGATCTGAATCGCAGCATCTGCCGCTGCCGCAGCGACAGCTATTGCCGCGCCAAAAAACGCAACTACAAGTGAAAAGATGTATCTTAGCATAGGCTCGCGCAGCACCAACCCCACCAATGCGAAGCCCCCAGCCATTATTACCAATAGCTTCCAATAGTTGACTCCTTGCAGAGCTGAAAGCCCGGCATTGTAGGCATTATCGCCAATAAGCGCACCAAATCCAACAATAGTGACCCATGATATAAAATTGCCAAATCGGCTATCCATCCAGCTCATGCGTTATCCCGCCTTCACAATTTCGAAGAGTGCACGCAGCGGAAACACCAACTGCGAAGGCAGCCTATATCCAAGGAACCGCAACCAAGTCAATGGATGCAACCCATAGGCGGCAAAAGACACAATATCCCACCCACCTTGCCTAAAAAGGCCGCTCACTCCGCGCTGATATACCGGGCAGATTAGGTGTCGGCCAGATGACCGCCAGTTCATAGCAGCCAGAACGGCTCCATCCGCAAACGTCCGCCAACAGCGGCGTCAATCCGCCGCAAAGTGTGGGGTAAACTGTATGGAAAAGAAAAAGGCCAGAGCGGATTCCCAAAGGAATTCAACGCTCTGACCTGATTTCGTGGCGGAGGGAGAGGGATTCGAACCCTCGATACGCTTTTGACGTATACACACTTTCCAGGCGTGCGCCTTCAACCGCTCGGCCACCCCTCCGTAGAGGCCCGCGTTATAGCCAGAGGTTCGCGGCTATGCAAGCCTCCGTTTCACGCAAACGACGTTTTTTTGGCGGCTCGCTAAACCGCGCCACTCTCATCCTCCAATCTCATCCAACCATCTCATCCACCAGGGCGCCGACGGTACGGCACAGCAGGTCCAGGTCCTGGGGACGGGACAGGCGGTGGTCGCCGTCCTTCACCAGCGTGACGCGGACATCGTCGCCGGTCAGCGCCTCGGCGATGCGCAGGCTGAGCTGCCAGGGGACGTCGGGGTCGCGCTGGCCGTGCAGCAGGCGGACGGGGCCGCCGAAGGCAATGGGGCCGCGCAGCAGCAGATGGTTGCGGCCGTCCTCGATCAGGGCGCGGGTGATCGGCTGGGGCTCCGGGCCGTACTCCGACGGGCGGTTCCAGACGCCCTCCTCCATGATCCGGCGGCGGACATCGGCATCGAAGATGTCCCACATCAGGTCTTCGGTGAAGTCGGGGGCCGGGGCGATGCCGACCAGACCGGCCACCCGCTCCGGCCGGCGCGTCGCCGCCAGCAGCATCATCCAGCCGCCCATCGAGGAGCCGACCAGGATCTGCGGTCCCGTCGTCACCCGGTCCAGCACCGCCAGCGCGTCGTCGGCCCACAGGCCGATGGTGCCGTCGGCAAAGCGCCCGCTGGACGCGCCATGGCCCTGATAGTCGAAGCGGGTGAAGGACAGGCCGCGTTCCACCGCCCAGGCCTCCAGCGTCGTCGCCTTGCCGCCGGTCATGTCGGACATGAAGCCGCCCAGAAAGATCACGCCCGGCTTGCCCTGTCCGGACGGGCCGGCAGGGGTGTGGTGATAGGCTATGGTCGCGGCACCGCGCGTTAGGCTATGGTGCGCGCCGCCCGGATGGGCTGCGGTTTCGGTCATACGGTCACCTTCGACAAACGGACACCGGCACGCGGTCGGGCACCGGGCTCGACGGCGATCCGGCATGCCGGGGCCTGCGGCCGGTTCCGGGCCGCCCCTTGCGAGCAGCCGGCATCATGGATTTCGACCCCCACCTTACCACCGACCATTCCCCGCGCAACGCGGACGCCCATCAGGACACCCCTGTCCCCAACTGGCCGGAGCACTGGCCGGGCGGCCGGGCGCCGACGGTGCTGCAGGTGGTGCCGACGCTGGTCACCGGCGGGGCGGAGCGCGGCTGCATCGACATGGCGCTCGCCCTGCAGGCCGCCGGCGGCAAGCCGCTGGTGGCGTCGGAGGGCGGGCCGATGGTGCGCGAGCTGGACCGCGCCCGCATCACCCACCTGACGCTGCCGCTGGCCTCCAAGAACCCGCTGGTCATCCGCCGCAACGCCCGCCGGCTGGCTGCCATCATCCGCGAGCACAAGGTGGACATCGTCCATGCCCGCTCCCGCGCGCCGGCCTGGAGCGCGTGGCTGGCCTGCCGGGAGACCGGCGCCCGCTACATGACCACCTTCCACGCGCCTTATAATTTCGGCACCGGTCCGGTCGGCGGCCGGCTGAAGCGCTGGTACAACTCGGTGATGGCGCGCGGCGAGCGGGTGATCGCCATCTCCGGCTTCATCCGCGACCATGTGCTGGGCAACTACCCGGTCGATCCGCAGCGGGTGCGCGTCATCCACCGCGGCATCGACCGCGGCGTCTTCGCCCCCGACCGGGTCAGCCCGACGCGGCTGGTGACGCTCGCCAAGCAATGGAACCTGCCGGACGACCGGCCGGTGATCCTGCTGCCCGGCCGGCTGACCCGCTGGAAGGGCCAGACCGTGCTGATCGACGCGCTGGCCAAGCTGGGGCGCAAGGACGTGCTGGCGCTACTGGTCGGCTCCGACCAGGGCCGCACCGGCTACCGGGAAGAGCTGGAGAACCGCATCGCCAATGCCGGCCTGCGCGGCGTGGTGCGGATGACCGACCATTGCAGCGACATGGCCGCGGCCTACCTGTTGTCGACGGTGGTCGTCTCCGCCTCGCGCGAGCCGGAAGCCTTCGGGCGGGTGATCGTGGAGGCGCAGGCGATGGGCAAGCCGGTGATCGTCTCGGCCATCGGCGCCTATCAGGAGACCGTCGTCCCCGGCGAAACCGCCTGGGTGGTGCCGCCGGACGATCCCGACGCCCTTGCCCGCGCGCTGGACGAGGCGCTGTCGCTGACCCCGGAGCAGCGCGAGGCCATCGGCGCCCGCGCCATCGCCTTCGTCGCCGACCGCTACACCAAGGACCGCATGTGCGCCGACACGCTGGCGGTCTATGCGGAGTTGCTGCAACCACGCTGAGATCGGCCCATTGATGCAACCCGCATCCTTGCGCCACTCATCACAAACCCACCCATCAAACCGACCGGACACCATGGCCGACATCCGACAGATTTCCGGCATCGCCGAAGTCATCGACCAGTATGACGGGTTCATCCTGGACCTGTGGGGCGTGCTGCATGACGGCGAACGGCCCTATCCCGGCGTGCCCGACTGCCTGGACCGCATGCGCGCCGCCGGCAAGACGCTGTGCCTGCTGTCCAATGCGCCGCGCCGCACCACCGGCGTGATCGAGAAGCTGGACGGCATGGGGCTGGGGCGCGAGCGCTACGACCATGTCATGACCTCGGGCGAGGCGACCTACGAGGCGCTGCGCGACCGCGACGATCCCTGGCACGCGGCCCTCGGCCGCCGGCTCTACCACATCGGGCCGGAGCGGGACACCGACGTCTATGAAGGGCTCGGCTACCGGATCGCGGCAACCCCGGAGGAGGCCGACTTCGTCGTCAACACCGGCATCGTCACCTTCGGCGAGACGGTGGCGGATTATCAGCCGCAGCTGGATGCCTGCCTCGCCGCCGGGCTGCCGATGATCTGCGCCAACCCCGATCTGGTGGTGATGGTCGGTCCGATGCTGGTGATCTGCGCCGGCACGCTGGCCGCCCGCTACGAGGAGATGGGCGGCGACGTGCGCCAGCACGGCAAGCCCCATGCCCCGGTCTACGAACGCTGCTTCAAGCTGCTGGGGATCGACGACAGCAGCCGCATCCTGGCGGTGGGCGACAGCCTGCGCACCGATGTCGCCGGCGCCAATGCCGCCGGGATCGACGTGGCGCTGGTCACATCCGGCATCCATCAGGAGGAACTGGGGGGCGCCGCCTGGGGGGCCGCGGTCGATCCGGTCAATTTGCGCGCCCTGGCCGATGCGTCGGGGCACATGCCCACCTACGCGGTGCCCAGCCTGCGCTGGTAAATCTTCGAAGACGGGAGCGCGCAGGCGTCCTGCCCGCGTTCCCATCTCAATCCAGCGGGACGGCGTCGTCCATCGCCTTGCCGAGCAGGGGCGACTGGCCGTCTTCGGCAAAGCCGCGATTGCCGATCGCGGTGCGGTAATAGCTGACGATGAAGACGCGGATGGAGGCGGTCAGATTGGCCTCGCCCCGCCGCTCGTCGATCTGGGTGCAGATTTCGTTCAGCGTCAGCCTTTCGCGCTCGCAGATTTCCTTCAGCGAATCCCAGATGTACGGCTCCATCCTCAGGCTGGTACGGCGACCGCTTACCTTGACATTGCGGCAGAGCAGCCCCGGTCCTTCCTTACCCCTGCTCGCGCCCGTTCCCCCCATCGGAAACCCCGTTCTCCATCCGTTACACGCCCCGATCTCTCGTTGCGGGCAATACATCCATTTGTGTGACCATATTGCAAGCGGCGTGTGCCGTCCAAGCTCAATTCGACCCATGGCTGCGGATCGGCGCGACAATCGAGCGCAGGCGGGTATTGCCTCCAACCACAGATCGGCAGATTGCGGGGAAAAGCCGCTTCCTTTGGCCTGTACCTTCGCTATACCAGTGCCGGACGGCGGAAGAAGGGGAAGGATCGGCGATGACGCGACCGGAGAACGGACGATTCGCGGCCCGCATCGCAGCCGGGTTCGCCATGGGGCTCCTGGCTCCCTGGGCCCCCTGGATCGCCCCGGCGACACCGAGCGCCTGGGCTGCCGATGCCACCGGGCCCGCCACGGCCCTTCCCGCCGAGACCATCCCGGACTCCCTTCTCCGCAGCCGGATCGAAGCGCTGCTGCCGGCTCCCTGGCGCATCGAATCGCTGACCGTGGAGCCGCTGGCCGCCCCGCCGTCCCCGGAGGCTCGGGCGGCGGAACCGCGGATGGCGGCGCGGGTGACCGCGACGGTGGTGCTTGGCGGCCCGACCTATCTGGTGGACAGCCGCGAGGGGCCGGTGACCTTCCTGCGTCCGGCGGCCGAAGCCGGGCTGACCAAGAGCTGGGTCGCGACGGCGCTCGCCAGCCACGGGGCCGGCGGCTGGACCGTCGCGCTGACGCCGCAGAGCCCCGGCCTGTTCGACGGCATCGGCAAGCCGGCCGCCGAGCTGCCCGGCCGCACGGTGGTTCTCGGCACGCCGGAAGCAAAAAGCCTGCGCGAGCAGTTGGATCGCGACGCCGCGCAACGGCTGGCCGAGGATACCGAACGCCGCCGGCGGGAGGAGGAACGGCTGGCCCAGCAGACCGCCGCGGCCAAGGCCGAAGCCGCCCGCGCGGAAACCGAACACCGGGCGGTCGAGGCGCGCATCGCCCAGGTCGCCGACCTGCGCGGCAAGCTGTCCGGTCCGGACCGCGCCGCGCGGCTGGCCGCCTTCGAAGCGGCGTTGGGCGGCAACGATCCGGCATTGCGCCAGACGGCGATGGACGCGGCGCTGCAGAGCCGCGATCCGGTGGTCGCCAATCTGGCGCTGAAGGACTGGATCGCCCGCCACCGCGCCGTTCCGGTCCAGCTCTACGCCACCAAGGAGGATCCCAGCTCCGAGGTGGTGGTGCAGAATCTGGGGCCGATGACGCTGGAGATCGACGGCTTCAGCCCGGTCAACGGCGCGCTGGCCGGCAAGCTGGGGGCGCCCGGCTACAGCATCGCCCGGCCGTCCAGCATCGTCGGCACCCTGGCGCAGACCGAACTGGCGGTGAACTCCTTCGGCTGCGCCCTGACATTGCGGCTGGCCGAGCACCGGACGCTGGACGGGCTTCTGCGCTGCCAGACGCTGCCGACGCTGATCGCCCGCATCACGCTCGATTGAGGGGGGATGCGATGGGCCGAGTGCGGCGGAACTCCATCCTGCGGTTCGCGGCGTCCGCCCTGCTGCTGAGCGCCTGCATGGCAGGAGCGTTGGCCGAAACGCCGGCCAAAACGCCGGCCGACCGGCTGACCCCCGCCGCCGGCCCCATCGTCGCTCTCCCCCGGCTGACGCCGACACAGCTCCTTTCGCCGCCGCTGACCCCGGGCGTGGTCTGGGAGCATCCGCCGGAAGCGCCGGCACCGCTGTCGCCTCCGGATCCACGCCCCGCCCCGGCCGAGCCCGCCGCCAGCCGGGCGCCGGCACCGCCCGCCGCGGTGAAGCCGCCCGACGCCAAACCCGCCGAAGCGCCCCCGGCCGTCGCGCTTCCGCCCCTGCCGCCCGTGAAGCCGCCGATCGATCCACTGGGCGACGTGGCGCTCCAGCCGGCCCCCGCAGCGACGGCTGAAAAGCCGATCACCGTGGAGCCGCCTGCCAAGCCGACCGCCAAACCGCCTGCGGCCGCTCCGGCGCGGCGCAGCGTGACGGCCACCGCCGGCATCTATCTGCGGGCGACACCGGACGCCGATGGCCGGGTTCTGGATACGGTGGAGAAGGGCGAGCAGGTGACGGCCTTCGGCCCGCCCGTCGACGGCTGGCAGCGGGTCGGGCGGGAGGGGAAGCCGCAGGGCTACGTCGCCGGCGATTATCTGGCGGAAGCCGCCGCCAACCGCACGACAAACGCAGCGCCCAGCGCGGCGCCCACCGCGGCGCCAAAGCCCGGCCGCTATGCCAAGGCCGATCCGGAAGACCGTGGCTGCGCCCTGCCCGACGACCTGCCGGAGCGGGCGCAACGCCCCCGCCTGCCCGGCGGGACCGTCGCCCGGCTGCGCGCGGCCGGCAACCTGCGTGTCGCCCCGGTCTGCGACGCCAAGGTGCTGGACGTGCTGGACGCCGGCGAGCGCGTCACCGTGCTGGAGGCCGCCGACGGCTGGTACAAGGTCGGGCGGAAGGGTAAGGCGCTGGGCTATGTCGGTGCCGCCCTGCTGGCGCCCCTCAAGCGCTGAACGGGCAACGCCGGGGAACCGGTACGAGGCTACCCGGAAGGACGCGCCCCGGCCCCCCGTGAAGGGGCTTGTTCGGCCGTGAAAAAGGATTCTACAACAAGGGGGAGGCCGAACTTTCGCGGACGAACGGTGCCCCTTCAGACGTGAGCCGGGGGGTGCCCGCCCCGTCCGACGGTTCGACCACCCCCGCCGGCCATGCGGCGCCGGTCAGGCCGGGCGGGGGCGCGAAGCACGACCGGGACAAGGATCCACACGATGTCGACCCAACACAAACAAGCCATGGACGCGGTCCTGCAGGCCGCCGCGCACGACATCGTCGCCACCCTTCAGGAGCGGGACGTCGCCGACCGCCACAGCGAGGAGGGGGACCTCGTCGTCCTCGACGTCGCCATCCTGCACGCCTACCGCATCTTCATGCGCATCTGCGAGGAGAACGGCCTGGACGTCGACGCCGGCTATTTCGCCGACCTCGCCGCCGACCTGGCCGAGGAAGTATCGCAGGACCAGGACGACTACGAGGACTGATCCCCAAGGGACTGACCCCCAAGGGATTGACCCTGTGGACCGAGGTCGAGACCGGAATGCCCCCGCCCTTCCCCGCGCTGCATGGGAACGGCGGGGGCATGTCCTTTTGTGAAAGCCCCGCCAAGTGCCCCATCCCACCCCTGACGTGATCCCGGACGTGGCGATCATCGGCGCCGGCCCCGCCGGGTTGATGGCGGCGGAGATCGCCGCGGCCGCCGGCCTGCGGGTCGCCGTGTTCGACCACGCGCCGACCCCGGCGCGCAAGCTGCTGCTGGCCGGGCGCGGCGGGCTGAACCTGACCCATTCGGAACCGCTCGACCGCTTCCTGCCCCACTATGGCGCCGCCGAGCCGCTGTTCCGCCGCCTGCTGGCCGGCTTCTCGCCGGACGACCTGCGCGGCTGGGCGGCCGGGTTGGGCATCGAGACCTTCGTCGGCAGCAGCGGCCGCGTCTTCCCGGTGCAGATGAAGGCCTCCACCCTGGTGCGGGCTTGGCTGAGGCGGCTGGCCGGGCTGGGCGTCACCCTGCACAGCCGCCACCGCTGGACCGGTTGGGACGACACCGGCGCCCTGACCTTCCGCACCGGAGAGGACGTCGTAACCGTCGCCCCGCGCGCCACGCTGCTGGCACTGGGTGGGGCGAGCTGGCCACGCACCGGGTCGGACGGCGGCTGGGTCCCGCTGCTGGAGGGTCTGGGGGTGGAGGTGGCACCGCTGGTGCCGTCCAACATGGGCTTCGAGGTGCCCTGGTCCGATCACCTGCGCGACCGCTTCGCCGGCCAGCCGGTGAAGAGCGTCGGACTGTCTGCTGCCGGCCGTCGTCTGAAAGGCGAGTTCGTCATCACCGAGACCGGGATCGAAGGCGGCGCCGTCTATGCGCTGAGCGCCCCGCTGCGCGACGCCATTACCAGGGAGGGCTGGGCGACCCTGACGCTGGACCTGCTGCCGGACATGGCCGAGGCCGAGCTGGTCAAGCGCCTGCGCCGCCGTGGCGCCGAGTCGCTGTCCACCTTCCTGAAGAAGTCGCTGTCGCTGACCGGCCCGCGCGCCGCCCTG
>PJUA01000483.1_pt1 | contig 20757 bp, 24 predicted proteins | sample 1512151 | NCBI WGS metagenome assembly PJUA01 (sample SAMN08177678, study PRJNA422409) | Soil metagenome, whole genome shotgun sequencing project. | isolation source: Soil enriched on filter paper: beechwood xylan treatment | place: USA: Madison | collected 2015-01-15
AGCGCCATCTTCGCCGGATTGACCCCGACCGGGCGCAGCAGGCCGAACAGCCGCTCGAACAAATCGACCATATCCATGACGCGGGTGGTCAGCGTGACCAGCGTCGCCAGCAGGATCAGAGCGGCGAAGCGGGCGAGGGCGACGGCCGTTTCCTCCCAGCCGCCGCCGGCCAGCAGGGCCTGGAAGCCGAACAGCAGGGTCAGCATGATGACCGGCGCCCGCAACTCCGCAAGCACCCGTCCGGTGGGCAGCTTTGCCGCGACAAGCACGGCGGTACCGATCAGTCCGGCGGCGAGCGCTCCCCAGGCACCGGGCAGAGCCAGCACCGCCACCGTCACCAGCAGCAGCCCGCCCAGCTTCACCCCCGCCGGCAGGCGGTGGATGACCGACTCCCGATGCAGGTAGAGTCCCAGCATCAGCCGAGCCGCTCGATGTAGGCCGGCACGGTCTCCGCCGGAGGACCGTCGGCGACGACGCGGCCATCCTCAAGCACCAGCGCCCGGTCGAAGTCCCTGACCATGTCCAGGTCGTGGGTGACGACGATCACTGTCTGCGGCAGCCCGCGCAGCAACTCGATCACCTTGCGGCGGTTGCGCAGGTCGAGCAGGGTGGTCGGCTCGTCGAAGATCACATAGGCCGGTTCCAGCACCAGCACCCCGGCGATGGCGAGCAGTTGCTTCTCGCCACCACTCATCTGGTGGGCCGGCTGGTGGCGGTAGCGGTCGAGGCCGTAGCGCTCCAGCGCCCCGGCAACGCGGCGGGCGATCTCGTCCTTCGGCAGCTTGCGCGCCTTCAACCCGAAGGCGATGTCCTCTTCGACCGTCGGATAGACAATCTGGGTGTCGGGATTCTGGAAGACGAAGCCGACCCGCTGGCGCACGGCGCGCCCGTCGCTGCGGGTGTCCAGGCCGTCGACAGCGACGGTGCCGCTGGCAGGGACGATCAACCCGTTCAGCAGGCGGGCCAGCGTGCTTTTCCCCGAGCCGTTGCCGCCGAGAATGGCGATGCGCCGTTCCGCCAGCCGCAGCGACAGGTCGTGCAGGACGGGGCGGTCGCCATAGGCGTGGGTGACGGACCGGAGTTCGATCATCGACGGGCGCGGGGCTTTCGCGTTGCAGTTCTGTTGCGCGTGCGAAAGGTTCTTAGCCGGTTTGCGGGCGGGGTGCCAGGGGGCAGGTTGGGTGCGGCGGCTCGGACTTGATTTATGTCCATTTTTCTGTACATAAAAGAAGTCGACGGGATCAACCCCCATCAAGAGGAAACCCGCATCACCCATCATGTCAGACAGGCACCTGAAATGGGTCACATCAACTACACAGATCTCAGAAACAATCTTGCCAGCGTGATGGACGAGGTCTGTGACAGCCGCGCGCCGTTAACCGTTACCCGTCAGAAGGGGCGGTCGGTGGTGATGATTTCCGAGGAAGAGTTCGAAGGGCTGATGGAGACGCTTCATCTCCTGAAAAGCCCCAGGAATGCGGAGCGGCTGCTCAAGGGCATCGCCCAACTTGATGCTGGCAAAGGCATCGAGCGGGACATTCTGAATGAAGAAGGTTTGGACTGACGGCGCTTGGGAGGATTACTTATACTGGCAGAAGAACGACAGGGCCGTGTTGAAGAAGGTCAACGACCTCATTCGCGATACGGAACGGAACCCGTTTTCAGGGCTGGGCAAACCTGAACCGTTGAAGGAAGGGCTTGCAGGCTGGTGGTCGCGCCGGATCACGGGCGAGCACCGGTTGGTCTACCGGTTGACCGGAAGCGGCGACGCCCAGGCACTCGAAATCCTGGCCTGCCGGTATCATTACTGAGCCGCCATGAAGGCCGCCCCCCCTTGTGGGCGGCCTTTCCTCAATTGTGAACGCCGATCAGAAACTGTTCCGCTCATGGTAAGTCTGCAGGAACTGCTGCACCCGCGGTTCGGTGGATTCGTGGAAGACCTCGCGCGGGGTGCCGAAGGCGGCGATGCGGCCACGGTCGAGGAAGGCCACCTTGTCGGCGACGTTGGCGGCGAAGCCCATTTCGTGGGTCACCACCACCATGGTCATGCCGTCGGCCGCCAGATCGCGCATCACCTGCAGCACCTCGCCCACCAGTTCGGGGTCGAGCGCCGAGGTCGGCTCGTCGAACAGCATCAGGTGGGGTTCCATTGCGATGACGCGGGCGATGGCGACGCGCTGCTGCTGGCCGCCGGACAGGCGGGCGGGATAGCTGTCGGCCTTGGCGGCCAGTCCGACCCGGTCCAGCATCCGGCCGGCGTGCGCTGCAGCCGACGCCTTGTCCATGCCGCGGACCTGCACCAGCGCCTCCGCCACATTCTCCAGCGCGGTCATGTGGGGCCACAGGTTGAACTGCTGGAATACCATGCCGACGTTGCGGCGCAGATCGCGCAGGTCGCGGTTCGACAGGCGGCGGCGCGGCGTGTCCTCGGTATAGCCGACCAGCGTGCCTTCGATGCGGATCTCGCCGCGGTCGTAGACCTCCAGGAAGTTGATGCAGCGCAGAAGCGTGCTCTTGCCCGATCCACTGGGGCCGATCAGGCAGACGACCTCCGACTTGTTGACCGTCAGGTCGATGTCGCGCAGCACCTCGTTGGTGCCGAAGCTCTTGCCGACACCGCGGATCGAGACCATCGGCACGGCATCGGCGGCGGTCGTGGAGCGCGACGGGGTGGCGGTTTGGGAAACGGCGGTCATCACGCCCTCGCGGTTGCGGTCTCGGTCGGCGACCCCTGCGGCGAGGCATGGGTCAGGAAACGGGTGACGCGCGCCTCCAGCCGGCGGCCCAGGCGCGACACCACCTCCACCAGCAGCCAGTAGAACAGCGCCATCCCAACGATGGTCTCGAAGGTGGCAAAGGTCTCCGCCGCCATCGTCTGCATCTCATACATCAGTTCCGGCACGGTGATGATCGACAGCACCACCGTCTCCTTGGTCAGGATCGCCATCATGTTGACGATGGCCGGGATGGTCGACACCAGCATCGCCGGCACGATCACCCGGCGCAGGATGGAGCCATAGGACATGCCGAGGCTGAGAGCCGCCTCGACCTGCCCCTTCGGCACCGCCTGATAGCCGGCGCGGAAGATCTCGGCGAAATAGGCGCTGCCGTAGATGCCGAGGCCGAGGATGCCCGCCGTCGTCGCCTCCAGCCGCAGGCCGATGGACGGGCCGCCGCTGTAGAGCAGGAACAGCTGGATCAGGAAGGGCGTGCCGCGGATCACCTCGATATAGGCCCGGATGACCCAGCGCAGCGGCTTCACCGGCAATTGCCGAAGCAGCATCAGCACGAAGCCCAGCACCATGCCGATGAGGCAGCCGGCCGCCCAGCACAGGATGGTGACGCCGAAGCCGCGCAGCAGCGCCGGGCCGTACTGGACGAGAAGGGAAAGGTCCAACATCGGATCAGGCCTGTTGCAGGCGGCGTTCGACCAGCGTGCCGAACAGGGCCAGCGCGCCGTTGATCGCCAGATAGATGAGGCCGGCCGCCAGATAGATCTCCAGCGGGCGGTAATTGCTGGCCGAAATGGTCTGGCTGGTCCGCGTCAACTCCGCCACCCCGACGACGGAGATCAGGGAGGACGCCTTCAGCAGCAGGATCAACTCGTTGACCAGCGCGGGCACCGAGATGCGGAAGGCCTGCGGCAGCAGGATGCGCGTCCAGATCGACCGGCCGGGGAACCCCAGCGCCAGCGCCGCTTCCGACTGCCCATGCGGGACGGCGTTCAGGGCACCGCGATAGATCTCCGACACATAGGCGCCGGACGCGAGGCCGAGGGCCGCGACGGAGGCGACCAGCGGCGGCACGTCGATGCCGATCAGCGGCAGCATGTAATAGATCAGCAGAAGCTGGATCAGCAGCGGCACGCCGCGGAAGAAGCTGACATAGACGCCGCCGGCCATGTCGGCCGCCCGGCCACCGGACTGGCGAGCCACGCAGACGACGACGCCGATCACCTGCCCTAGCAGCACGCCGAGCAGCGAGACCCAGATGGTCGTGACGGCCGCCCCCAGCAGATAGGGAAGGGCGTCGATGATGACGCTGAACTTCATCGAGTGGGCCTTAAGTCCGCGATACCGGAGCCTAATCCCCTCTCCCCCCTGGGGAGAGGGTTAGGGTGAGGGGGACGCATGGGGTGGAGGTTGGGGAAGGGTGTGGCGCTCCGCATTTCCCGCTAAGCCACACCGCGCTTCCCCCTCACCCCGACCCTCTCCCCGGGGGGGAGAGGGAGATATCCGGGTCCGTTCCGCCTTACAGCTGCGGTTCCGGAACGGTGGTCGGCAGTTCCTGCGAGACGTTGAACCACTTCTTCTGGATGGTCGCCATGCGGCCGTCCTTCTGGATCTTCACCAGGGCGGCATTGACCGCCTCGATCAGGCTCTTGTCGTTCTCGTCCAGGCGGCCGACCCAGGAGAAGTAGGACGGCTTGCCGAAGGGCGGCAGGACGACGGCAAAGGTGTCCTTGCGCTGGGCGGCGGCGAAGTTCAGGTTCGGCAGCGAGTTGACCGAGGCGTCAACGCGGCCGGCGGCCAGATCGGCGTAGGACTGGTTGCTGTCGACATACTCACGCACGTCCGGCGGAGTCGGCAGGGTCTGGCCGAATTCCTTCACCTGGGCCAGCTGCGAGGTGCCCTTGCCGCCGCCGACCTTCTTGCCGGCGATGTCCTCCGGCTTGTTGATGGTCTTGTCGTCGGCGCGCTTCATCAGGGCGGCGGTCGCCTCCGAAATCGGAACGGTGAAGGCGTAGCGCTTCATGCGCTCCTTCGTGATGGTGACCGGGGCGATGACCAGATCGAACTTCTTGGCCTCCAGGCCGGGCAGCACGCTGGTCCAGGGCAGGTCCATATACTTGGCCTTGACGCCCAGCTCCTTCGCCACTTCGTCGATCAGGTCGCGGTCGACGCCCTTGTATTCGTTGTTCTCAAGGAAATCGAAGGGCGGGAACTGCATCTCGGTGGCGACGGTCAGGACGCCCGCCTTCTTCACGTCGGCCAGCGTGTCGGCCATCGCCGTGCCGGCGGCGGCACCGGCGGCCAGCATCGTGGCGCCCAGCAGCGCCGCCTTGACCATCGTCCGAACCATAGCCTTGCTCTCCATCATGAAAGGACCCCCTGTTGCGGCCGGCGGCTGTCGCCGGTCCTTTTGTGTTTACAAATTCAACTCTGTCGCGCTGTCGGTGATCGACGACCCGCTGAGGCTGAAGCGGTCGCCCACCGACAGGAAATGCACCAGTGTCACCGGCCGGCTGAGATGCATGGTCTGCCGCCTGATCGACAGGCAGGCCGTGCCGGCCTCCACCCCCAGCAGCGCCGCCATTTCCGCCGTGGCGTTGACCGCCCGCACGGTATGGTCGGCCGACGACCAGGGAACCCGGTCGACCAGCCAACGGCTGGGTGCCACGACGTCGAACGGTTCGTCAATCACCTCCGGCACGACGTCGAGGTTGACGAGGCGGCGTTCGTGCTGGATCGGCGTCCCATCGCTGAAATGCAGGCATTCCAGAGTCAGGATCGGCGTTCCGTCGGGCAGGTCCGGCCAGCGGATGCCCTCGCCGTTGCGGAGGTTCCTGCGGTCGCGGATGCGGAATTCGTAGACACGCCCCTCCCGCGCAACCACGTCGCCGATGTCCTCGATGGGCAGGGCGAAGCGGTCGCGGCGACTGGTGGCGACGAAGGTGCCGGCGCGGCGGCGGCGGACCAGGAACCCTTCCCGCGCCAGCAGGGCGATGGCCTTGTGCACGGTCTGGCGGGAGACGCCGTAAAGGCTGGACAGTTCCGCCTCGTTGGGAAGTCGCTGGCCGGCCTGCCAGCGTCCGCGCAGGATCTGGCCGGCGACCGCGCGCTTGATCTGGTCGAACAGGGGGCCGCGGCCATCGAGGTTGCCGTCGGCGACGGTATCCGGAGCGCCGGCCGGAGAAAGGCGACCCTGCACCGGATCGCCCGGCTGGGAAGCCGGTCCGTCACCGCGGTCCTGTCCGGTCAGGCCCTGCCTTACCAACCCCTGCACCCCGCTCTCCGCGCCGCGTTGCGATGTGACGTTTCGGCGATAATGTATGTACATAATCTTTCGGTCAATCGTGAATTCCCCGACTTGGTCCTGGCCCGTTGTCCACCATGCTGCGGTGCGGCAGATTTCCGCCTATCCGCTTCGCAAGGGCTTGCGCAGCCGCTCAAAAAAGCCAATTGGAGAGCGGGTTTCGCAGTTCTGACGGTTCGAGTGCGTGCATGTCGGTCGGATTGGGCAAGGAAGGGTTGAGAGGGCCGGTGGCGGAGGTGCGTGACGATCTCGTCGCCTGCCATGACTGCGGACGCCTGCACCGCATCCGCCTGCCGGCGCCGGGCCGCCGGGCCGAATGCACCCGCTGCGGGGCGGTGCTGTTCCGGCACAGCCGGGGCGGGCTGCACCATGCGCTGCCGGTGGCGGTCGCCGGCGCCCTGCTGCTGCTGCTGATCGTCGCCAACCCGCTGATGGGCGTGAACATCCAGGGCAACGACCGCACCAGCCTGGTCGTCACCGGGGTCGAAACGCTGGCGGACCAGGGCATGTGGCCGCTGGCGCTGCTGGTCGGCGCGCTGGTGCTGGCCGCTCCCTTCGCCCGCAACATGGCGGTGATCGCCGTTCTGCAGCGCCTGCACGAAGGCCGTCCACCGATTCATGCGCGGGAGACGGCGCGCCTGTTCGCCTGGGCCGAGCGGCTGCGGCCCTGGGCGATGCTGGACGTCTTCCTGCTGGGGCTCCTGGTCGGCTATTCTCGGCTGAAGGGCTTCGCCAATGCCGAATTCCTGTCCGGCGGGCTGGCGCTGGGCGGCTTCGTACTGGTCCGCACGCTGATGGATCTGTCGCTCGACAGCCGCCGGATCTGGCAGGCCATCGACCATGTGCCGCCGTCCGGCGCGCCGGCACCGGCGCGCTGGGTCGCCTGCACCGTCTGCCAACGCATCCATGGCTGCGACCATGGTCCGGCGCCGGAGCGCTGTACCCGATGCCACAGTCGCCTGCACCCGCGCGAGCCGAACAGCCTGGAGCGCACCGCCGCCCTGGTGACGGCCGGCGCCGTCCTCTACATCCCGGCCAACCTGCTGCCGGTGATGACCGTCATCAATTTCGGCCAGGGCGCCCCCAGCACCATCCTCAGCGGCGTGCACGAACTGGCGGAGGCCGGGTTGTGGCCGCTGGCCATTCTGGTCTTCGTCGCCAGCGTCGCCGTGCCGGTGTTGAAGCTGGCGGGGCTCGGCTGGTTCCTGCTGGCCGCGTGGCGGCGTTCGGCCGCGAGGCTGCATGCCCGGACGCGGCTGTACCGTATCATCGACGCCATCGGGCGCTGGTCCAACATCGACGTGTTCATGATCGCCATCCTCACGGCCCTGGTGCAGTTCGGCGCCGTCGCCTCCGTCCGCGCCGATCCCGGCGCTGTCGCCTTCGCCTCCGTGGTCGTGCTGACCATGCTGGCGAGCCATGTCTTCGACCCGCGCGTGATGTGGGACCGGGCGGAAGAGGAGCCACCCGATCCGGTTCCAGACGAACAGGCGGGGGTGGCGCGGCATGGCTGACGAGACTCCGGGCGGCCATCCGCCAGAGGTCGCGACGCCGACGCGCCGGCGGCTGTCGCCCTTATGGATCCTGCCGCTGGTGGCGGTGCTGATCGCCGGCTGGCTCGGCTGGCGCTGGTACGAGGAGCGCGGGCCGCAGATCGTCATCACCTTCCAGTCCGGCGACGGGCTGGAGGCCGGGCGGACCCGCATCAAGCACAAGAACGTCGACCTGGGCGTGATCGAATCGGTGCGGCTGTCCGACGACCTGTCGCAGGTGATCGCCACCGCCCGCATGGACCGCACCGCCACCCGTCACCTCAAGGAGGGCACCCGATTCTGGGTGGTGGCGCCGCGCCTCAGCCTGGGCGGGGTGTCGGGGCTCAGCACCGTGGTGTCCGGCACCTATGTGGAGATGGAGCCGGGCGGCGGCGACGATCGGCGGGAGTTCGATGCGCTGGACGAGCCGCCGGTCATCCGCGCCGACGTGCCGGGGCGCAGCTTCAACCTGAAGACGGAACAGCTGGGGTCGCTGGCCCAAGGCTCCCCCGTGTATTTCCGCGGCGTCCAGATCGGCGAGGTGATGGGCTACAACCTGTCGCCGCAGGACCGCACGGTGTCGGTGTCGGTTTTCGTCCGCGCGCCCTACGAGGAACTGGTGCATGAAGGAAGCCGCTTCTGGCGGTCGTCGGGCATCCAGTTCTCCGCCGGAGCCGACGGCATCAAGTTCCAGACCGAATCGTTGAAATCGCTGGCGCTGGGCGGCGTCGTTCTGGAAACCCCGCCCGATCCGGAGGCCGGGGCGCAGGCCAAGGATTGGGCCACCTTCACCCTCTACGAGGATCAGGCCTCCGCCGCGGCGGCGCGCGACCGGCTGCGCGTGCGCTACCGGCTGGAATTCGCGGGCTCGGTGCAGGGGTTGCAGGCCGGCGCGCCGGTGCTGATGCGCGGCCTGACGGTCGGCCACGTCGCCGCCGTGCGGCTGGAGTATGACGAGAAAAAGCAGGAATTGCACATCCCCGTCGACATCGACATCGAACCCGATCTGGTCGCCCGGACCTATGCCGTGATCGACGGCAAGCCGATGGACGAGGCGGCGGTGCGCGAGCTGGTCGCCACGCAGGTCACCAAGGGGCTGCGTGGCCGGCTGGCGTCCGGCAATCTGCTGACCGGGCAGAAGCTGGTGTCCTTCGACTACGAGCCCGGCAACCCGCCGACGGCGCCGGGGACCGAGCGGTCGGACCTGCCCACCGTCGCCTCCAGCGACCTCGACTCCCTGACCCGGTCGGCCGGGCAGGTGATGGACAAGGTGGCGGCGCTGCCGCTCGACGCGCTGCTGGCCGATCTGCGCGGCACCTTGCAGTCGATCAGCGGTGTCGCCGGCTCTCCGGACCTCGCGCGCTCGCTGGCGGCGCTCGCCAAGGCGCTGGGCAGCGCCGATGCGTTGATGCGCGACGCCGACCGGCAACTGCCGCAGTTGGTGAACAGCCTGCGCGGCGTGGCGACGGCGGCCCAGGGCACGCTGAAAAGCGCCAACGGGCTGCTGGGCGGCGGAGGCGGACAGGCCGATCTGGCCGGCGTGATGCGGCAGTTGAACGACGCGGCGCGGTCCTTCCGCGTTCTGGCCGACTATCTGGAACGCCACCCGGAGGCGCTGCTTCGGGGCAAGAGGTAACGGAATGGGGAGGAGAGGGTGATGGATTGGGTGCGCGGATTGCGGAATGCCGCGCTGGCGGCGCCGCTTCTCGTGCTGGCGGCCTGCCAGTCGACGCCGGACAGCCGGCTCTACACGCTGGCGGTGGTCCCGTCCGCCGGCACGGCGCAGCCTATGCGGTCCGCGCCGCAAATCCTGGCGCTGGGGTCACTGGACCTGCCGATGCTGATCGACCGGCCGCAGCTCGTCCGCCGGATCGACGGCAACCGGGTGGAGACGCTGGAGTTCGACCGTTGGGCCGAGCCGCTGGCCGACGGGCTGCGCTCCACCCTGGCCGGCGACCTGACGGCGCGCCTGCCGGGCACGACGGTGCTGCCGACGGCCGGAAGCAATGTGGGGGAGGGAACGGCGGTGCTCGCCGTCACCGTGCTGCGCTTCGACGCCGACGCCACCGGCCGCGTGGTTCTCGATGCGCAATGGAGCCTGTCGCCGGGCAGCGGGTCCGGCGGGCGCAAGAGCGGTCCGACGCGCGAGATCGTCGAGGTGCCGTCCGCCGGAACCGGACCCGATGCCCAGGTCCGGGCGATGAGCCAGGCCGTGGGCACGCTGGCCGACCGCATCGCCGCCGGGGTGCGGCGCTGACCTTACGGCCGGCACCGCACCCTGCACCCGGTCCGCAGGATCAGGCGGTCGCCGGTTCGGCCACCAGCGAGCGGACGGCGGCGACCACCGCATCGGCCTGCGGCACGAAGGCCTGCTCCAGCGGGAAGCTGGCCGGGGCCGGCGCGTCCGGCCCGGTCAGGCGCAGGACCGGCGCCCGCAGGCTGGTGAAGGCCTTTTCCGCCACCACGGCGGCGATCTCCGCACCGACGCCGCACAGCCGGCTCGCCTCATGCACCACGACGAGCCGGCCGGTCTTGGCGACGGAGCGCAGGATGGCGTCCTCGTCCAGCGGCTTCAGGCTGCGCAGGTCGATGACCTCGGCGTCGATGCCGGTGGCGGCCAGCGTGTCGGCGGCGGCCATGCAGGTGCCGACCGTCTTGGCATAGGAGACCAGCGTCACGTCGCGGCCCTCGCGCCGCACCGCCGCCTTGCCCAGCGGGATGGCGGCGGCGTCCTCCGGCACCTCGCCGGCGCTGTAGCCGAGCGCGATGTCGGCGAAGACGAGAACCGGGTTGTCGTCGCGGATCGCCGATTTCATCAGCCCCTTGAAGTCGGCGGGGGTCGAGGGCATGACGATCTTCAGGCCGGGGCTGTGGACGAACCAGCTTTCCACATTGTGGTTGTGCTGGGCGCCGACGCCCCAGCCGGCGCCGGTCATCGCCAGCACCACCATCGGAAACTTGAACTGCCCGCCGGAGATGTAGCGCAGCTTGCCGGCGCTGTTGACGATCTCGTCCATCGCATAGCAGAGGAAGGGGGCGAACAGCAGGTCCACCACCGGGCGCAGGCCGGTAGCGGCGGCCCCGGCGGCGGTGCCGGCGATGATGCCCTCCGCCAGCGGGGTGTTGCGGACGCGGGCGGCGCCGAACTCCGCCAGCAGGTCGTGGCGCTTGGTGGCGACGCCCTCGCCGAAGATCATCACGGTGGGATCGAGCCGCATCTCCTCGGCCAGGGCGGCGGAGATCGCGTCGTTGACGGTCATGGTGGTCATGATGGTGGGCCTCCGCTCAGGCGTAGACGTCGGTGGTCAGGGCATCGAGGCCCGGATAGGGGCTGGCGTCGGCGAAGGCCGTTGCGGCCTCCATCGTCGCGCGGACGCGGGCTTCGATGGTGGCGACACCGTCGGCGGTCAGGCGGCCTTCGCGCTCCAGCCGGGCGCGCAGGCACAGGATCGGGTCGCGGTCGCGCCAATGGGCCAGCTCGGCCTTGTCGACATAGCCCTGGTCGTCCGGCTCGAAATGGCCGCGCAGGCGGTAGGTCATCGCCTCCAGCAGGAAGGGCTTGCCGGTGCGGCGGATGGTGTCGATGGCGGCGCTGGCTGCATCGAACATCGCCAGCGGATCGTTGCCGTCGACCACCGCGCTCTCCACCCCCAGCGCCGCCGCCTGACCGGCGATGCCGTCGGCCAGCATCGTCTCCTTGCGGTGGACGAAGGCCTGCCACTGGTTGTTCTCGCAGACATAGAGGATCGGCAGCTTCCACACCGCGGCGAGATTCAGCGATTCCTGGAAGCGCCCTTCGGTGGCGGCCCCGTCGCCGAAGAAGCAGGCGACGATGCCCGGTTCGTTGAGCATGGTTCGCGAAAGTCCGACGCCGGTCGCCAGCGCCAACTCGCCGCCGACGATGGTGGAGGTCAGCACGACGCCCAGTTCCTTGGCGGAGATGTGCAGCGATCCGCTTTTGCCGCCGCAATAACCGTCCTGCTTGCCCATCACCTCGGCCAGCATGCGGCCGGGATCGGCGCCGCGGGCCAGCAGATGGCCGGCGCTGCGGTGGTTGGTCAGGATCAGATCGTCGGCGGTGAGGGCCGAGACGACGCCGACGGCCGGCGCCTCCTGCCCGACCGAGGTGCAGGTGCCGGCGGCGCGCCCGCGTCCGTGCAGGTCGATCAGCGTTTCTTCATAGGCCCGGATCAGCATCATGCGTTCCAGGGCCTGGACAGGGTCCATTGGACGGATGGTCATGGTGGCGGTCTCCCTGAATTTGGGACCGTTCGGATGCGGGGATTCTTTTTCGCGGCGCCCTCATGCCCGCTCTTCATCGAAGCGGCGGAGCATGCGGCGATGTTGCATTCCGAACGATCTGTGTTCGGAAGCGACCATAAGCGCGCTAATCGGCTTTCGGGTACTAACTGTTTCTTACCGGAATGCTAAAAGAATATTAAGTGTCTCGCGCAAGATAACTATCTGAAATATCGCGGCTTTTTCAGCGTTGCGACCAGCGCGTCAGCCATCCGGCCAGACGGTCGAAACCGGCATCGATCACCACGGCAAGCGCGGCAACGATCAGGGCGCCCTGGATGACGTAGGCCTGGTTGGATCCGTTCAGCCCGACGATGATGGGCAGGCCGAGGGTCTTGGCGCCGACGGTCGACGCGATGGCGGCGGTGCCGACATTGATGATGACGGCGGTGCGCACTCCGGCCAGGATCACCGGGGCGGCCAGCGGCAGCTCCACCCGGAACAGCACCTCCGCCGGTCCCATGCCCAGGCCGCGGGCGGAGTCCAGTACCGGGGCGGGAACGCCGTCCAGCCCGGCCACCGTGTTTTCCACCACCGGCAGCAGGGCGTAGAGCGTCAGCGCGATCAGCGCCGGCTCCGATCCGAAGCCCATCACCGGCACCGCCAGCGCCAGCACCGCCACCGGCGGGAAGGTCTGGCCCATGGTGGCGACGGTTTCCAGCAGCCCGCGGAACTCCCGCCCCCACGGGCGCGTGACAGCGATGCCGGCCCCGCCGCCGAGCAGGATGGCGGCAAGGCTGGAGATGCCGACCAGCGCCATATGGTCGAGGGTCAGTCGGACGAAGCTCTCCGCCTCGTACAGCGGGCGGTCCAGGCCGGGATAGAGCGTGGCGAACAGCGGCTTCAGCGAGGGCATGCCAAGCACCAGCGCCACCAGCGCCACCAGACCCAGCATCAGCCGGTCGGTCAGAAATTCGCGCGGGGCCATGCCGGCGACGGTCATGCCGTTCCACCCGCGTCGGGGCGGACGAGGTCGGACAGGTGCAGCACCCCGGCCGGCCGGCCGTCGCCATCCACCACCGGCAGCCGTTCGGTGCCGCGGGCGACCATCTCCGACAGGGCGCGGTGCAGCGGCGTCTCGGTCGCCAGCGGTTCGCCGGCCGCGCTTTCCTGCCGGCGGGCGCGGTCGCCGACCGTCTCCACCGCCAGCCGCTTCAACCCCCATTCCTCGCGCCCGACGAGGTCGCGCACCAGCGGGCTGGCCGGGCGGGTCAGGATGTCGAGGGGGGAGGCGCATTGGATCAGCCGGCCATGGTCCATCACCGCGATGCTGTCGCCCAGCCGCAAGGCCTCGTCCATGTCATGGGTGACGAAGACCACGGTGGTGCCGGTGCGGCGGTGGATGGCCGACAGCTCCGTCTGCAGGCTGGCGCGGGTGATCGGGTCGAGCGCGCTGAACGGCTCGTCCATCAGCAGGATGCGCGGTTCTGCCGCCAGCGCGCGGGCGACGCCGACGCGCTGCTGCTGCCCGCCGGACAGCTGGTGGGGATAGGCGCCGCGGTAACGGCGGGGGTCGAGGTTCAGCAATTCCAGCAGCTCGGTCACCCGGTCGCGGATGCGCGCCTTGGGCCAGCCGAGCAGGCCGGGGACGGTGGCGATGTTGCGCTCCACCGTCCAGTGCGGGAACAGCCCGACCGACTGGATGACGTAGCCCATGCGTCGGCGAAGCTCCTCCGGCTTCAGCGAGGCAATGTCCTCGCCGTCGATGCGGATGGCGCCTTCGTCGGCCGGGATCAGCCGGTTGATCATCCGCAGCACCGTCGATTTGCCGGAGCCGGACGGGCCGATCAGCACGCGGAATTCCCCCTCCGCCACGGTGAAGGAGACGGAATCGACCGCCGTCCAGGAGCCGAAGCGCTTGGTCACGCGCTCGAATTCGATCATGGCGCACTCCTTCCCGGCAGAACGCCGATGCGGTGGGTGGCGGCGGCGATGCCGATGGACAACAGGGCGTCGGCCGCGACTGCCAGCAGAATGACGGGAACGGCCCCCAGCAGCACGAGGTCCAGCGCATTGGCGAAAAGCCCCTGGAACATGATGGCGCCCAGGCCCCCGGCCCCGATCAGGGCTGCCACCGCCGCCAGCCCGACCGCCTGGACCACGGTGATGCGCAGCCCCGACAGGAAGACCGGCAGCGCCAGCGGCAGGTCGACGCGCAGGAAGATCTGACGCGGCGTCAGCCCCATGCCCCTCGCGGCTTCCCGCACCGGGGCGGGGACGCCGTCAAGCCCGACCGCGGTGTTGCGCACGATCGGCAGCAGCGAATAGAGCGTCAGCGCGATCACCGCCGGCAGCGGCCCGACCCCGCTGATCCCCGATCCCGGCAACATGGTGCCGAGCGCGGCCAATGGCGCCATCAGCAGCCCGAACAGGGCGATGGACGGCACCGTCTGCACCACGTTCAGGATCGGGAACACCGCGCGCCCGACCGCCTGCACCCGATGGGCCGCCACGCCCAGCGGCACGCCGATCAGCAGCGTCGGCGCCAGCGCCGCTGCCACCAGCATGGCGTGGCGCAGCACGGCGTCGGCGAACACGTCGCGGCGGTTGGCGTATTCCTTGAGGATCGACAGCGCGTCGAGATGGCCGGACACCAGCTGCAGGGCCACAAGCCCGGCGATCGCCGCGCCGACCGCCATCCGGCCGATGGCACCCAGACCCAGCCGCCGCGCAGCATCGACCGCCGCCAGCAGACCCGCCGCCGCCATCACCCAGAGGCCGGAGGCGAAGGAGGTCCGCGCCGCCGCGGATGCCCCCTGCGCCAGCGCTGCCGCCTGGGTGCCAGCCAGCCAGACCAGCCCGGCCGTGAACAGCCCGCCGGCCGCGACGGTCAGGCCGAGGCCGAAGCGGGTGGGCCGCAGGAAGGGTGTCGCCAGCAGGACCAGCCCCGGCAGTAGGGCCAGGGCCCCGCCCAACCCCTGCACCGCGTTCCACAGCGGCACCGGCCTTCCGGACAGCAGACGGTTCGGTGCGAAGCCGAGGAACGGCAAGGCGACGGCGCCGACCAGAGCGGCCAGCGCCATCAGCAGGGCGACGCGGTTGTGCAGGGGAAGGCGGGCGGTCACGTCGTCGGCTTACTTCAGGAAGCCCTTTGACTTCAGGTAGTCGGTGGCGACCTGCTTCTGGTCCTGCCCGTCCACCGAGATCTTGGCGTTCAGACTGCGCAGCGTCTCGGCGTCCAGGCTGGCGAAGACCGGGTTCAGCAGGTCGGCGATCTTCGGGTTGGCCGTCAGGACCGAGGCACGGACGGTCGGCGCCGGTTCATACACCATCTGCGCGCCCTTGGTGTCGGCCAGCACGACGAGGTCGAGGGCCGCGATGGCGCCGTCGGTGCCGTAGACCATGGCGGTGTTGACGCCGGAGGTCTGTTCCGCCGCCGCACGGATGGTCGCGGCGGTGTCGCCGCCGGCCAACACGAGCATCTGATCGGGTTTCAGCGTGAAGCCGTAGGTCTGCTGGAAGGAGGGCAGGGCTGCCGGGCTTTCCACGAACTCGGCGGAGGCGGCGACCTTCGCCTTGCCGCCGCCGCCGACCCATTTTGCGAAATCCTCCATCGTCTTCAGCTTGTTGGCGTCGGCCACGTCATGGCGGACGGCCAGCGCCCAGGTGTTGTTGGCGGGGGCTGGCTTCAGCCAGACGATGTCGTTCTTCTCCTTGTCGAGCTGGCGGACCTTGTCATAGCCGGCGCCGGCATTCTTCCAGACCGGATCGCTGTCGATGTTGAAGAAGAAGGCGCCGTTGCCGGTGTATTCGGGATAGATGTCGATCTCACCGGACAGCAGCGCGCCGCGCACGATCTTGGTCGGTCCCAACTGGATCTTGTTCTCCGTCGGGATGCCGTTGGCCTGCAGAACCTGGAGGATCATGGTGCCGAGCAGCCCGCTTTCCGCGTCCAGCTTCGACCCGACGCGGACCGCGTCCGCCGCCTGCGCCGTACCGGCGACCAGCCCGAATGCCAGCACCGCCGCCCCCATGATGGCGCGACCCTTGTTGAAGATCGTGAACACCCCTGAACCTCCCCCTGAAAGTATTGGGGAAAGGATGGGTGACGGCGCCGCTTACGGCAAGCCGCGCTTTTCGTCTGTCCGGTCCCGGATATGCGTTTCAGCCTATTCCGCGGAGGAACTTCCCATTGCCGGGGGCTGTTATGCGGGAAACCGCAATAGGAGGACCCGATGTCCCAAGGCGACAAGGACAAATACACTGACAAGCAGAAGCGCAAGGCCGAGCATATCGAGGAAGGCTACGAAAAGCGTGGCGTCTCCCATGACGAGGCCGAGCGGCGCGCCTGGGCGACCGTCAACAAGCAGGATGGCGGCGGCAAGAAGGGGGGATCGGGCGACAAGGCCTGAACGGTCGTCGCCCGACTGGTCTGGGTGGGCTACAGGCTCTCGATGATCCCGGCGGTGGTGGTCACTTCGCAGAATTCATAGCGCAGCGTGGCGACATGGACGGCGTGGACCTGCTCCGCCGGGATCGTCCCGCCCTGGCCGTCCGGCAGTTCGAAACAGTCGCAGGCGTCGCTGACCAGCGTGATCGGCCATCCCATGTTGGCGCCGGTGCGGATCGTGGTCGAAACGCACATGTCGGTCGAGATGCCGAACACCACCAGACGTTCAATGCCGAGCCGGCGCAGCCGCAAATCCAGGTCGGTGCCGATGAAGGCCGAGTTGACGCTCTTGCTGACCACCGCTTCGCTGTCCAGCGGCTCGAATCCTTCGCGGAAGCGGTTGCCGGGCTGGCCAACGCGAAGGGTGGAGGCCGGCTCCGCCGAATCGTGACGCACATGGATCACCGGCCGGCCGCTGCGCCGCCAGGCTTGAAGAAGCTGCAGGCCGTTGTGGTCAAGAGCGCGGTTCCAGCGACGCGGCCAGGACGGCCCGTCGAAGGCGCGCTGCATATCCACCAGCAGCAGAAGCGAGGCGTCCGGTAGCAAGGTCATTGGATACTCCGTGCAAATCGTCCATGGTCCCTGTCCGTTAAGTTCCGCCGAAAGGCTGCCGGTTGCAGCCCGGCAAGATGCCGGCCGACCGGCATTTCGCCGCCGGGCGCCAGCTCGGAAAATAAGGGTCGTGGGGACGGGGATGGACGAGAAGGACAGGCTTCTGCTGACGGCCTTGCGCAAGGACGCCCGCCGCACGCTGGTGGCGCTGGCCCGCGACATCGGGCTGTCGCGCAGCGCCACCCAGGAACGGCTGGACCGGCTGCTGAAGTCGGGGGTCATCCGGGGCTTCACGACGGTCGAGGAAGGCCCGGCCGCCGACGGTGTCGCCGCCTATTTCCTGCTGCGCCACGAGGCTGGGCGGACCTGTGCCCAGCTGGTTCCCAAGCTGCGGCGGATACCCGGCATCGTCGCGATGGATGCGGTTGCCGGGGCGATCGATCTGGTCATCCGGGCGGAGGCGCCCGACATCCGCGGCATCGAAGCGATCCGCGCCGCCATTGCCGGACTGCCCGGCGTGGCCGACGTGACGACGCAGATGGTGCTCGAACGTTTCCTATAGAGATGGGAGGTCAGGCGCCGCGATAGGTCCACTCCGTCCCCAGAGCCGCAGCGTCGCGGTCGCGCAGCACCGCCACGTCGGCATGGGCCGGTGACAGTTCGCAAACCGGGTCGGTGGCATCGGCGCTGCCGGCGAGCGCCAGCGCCTGACAGCGGCAGCCGCCCCAATCCTCTTCCTTATGGTCGCAGGATTGGCAGGGCTCCGGCATCCAGTCGGTGCCGCGGTAGCGGGTGAAGGCCGGGCCGTCGCGCCAGATGTCGGACAGGCTGCGGTCGTGCACCGTCTCGAACTCCATCCCCGGAATCGTCTCCGCCGCATGGCAGGGCAGGACCCGGCCGCGCGGGTTGACGTTCATGAAGCGGCGCGCCCAGCCGCCCATGCAGCTCTTCGGCCGGCGGGCGTAATAATCGGGCACGACGTAATCGACCACGATCCGGCCGGCCAGTTCAGGCAGCCGGGCACGCACCGCGGCGTCCATTGCCAGCAGTTGGTCGCGCGACGGCATCAGCGCCGCGCGGTTGGCGAGCGCCCAGCCGTAATACTGCACGTTGGCGATCTCGATCCGCCCGGCGCCGAGGTCCATCGCCAGATCGATGACATCGTTCACCCGGTCGATGTTGTGGCGATGCAGCACGGCGTTGATGGTCAGCGCCAGACCCTGCCTGACCACCGCCCGTGCGACCTCCAGCTTCTTCGCATGGCCGCCCTTGAAGCCGCCGACGCGGTCGGCCCCGATGGCTTCGGAGTCCTGCAGGCTGATCTGCACATGCTGCAGCCCGGCCTGCTGCAACCGCTCCAGCCGCGGCTGGTCGAGCAGCACGGCCGAGGTGATGAGATTGCTGTAGAGCCCGATTTCCGTCGCGTGGGCGACCAGCTCCTCCAGATCCTTGCGGACGCAGGGCTCGCCGCCGGAGAAATGGACCTGCAGGGCGCCGACGTCGGCCGCTTCGTCCAGCACGCGCTTCCAGGTGGCGGTGTCCAACTCGGCGCTGGCGGGGTCGAGCGCCACCGGGTTGGAGCAGTAGGGGCAGCGCAGCGGACAGCGGTGCGTCAACTCCATCAGCACGGCGAAGGGCGGGGCCGGTTCGGCATTGGAAGCGGCGGCGAAGGCGGGCAGGGCGCAGCTCATTGGACGCATCTCCTGGGGAGGCACCTCATGTGACGACATAGCCCTTGTTGCGCAGGTCGGTCAGCATCTCCAGCACGTCGGCGGCGACCTCGGTGCGCGGGGCATCATATTCCACGGTCAGCCGGTCGATGCCGGCGGCCACGTCGGCGACCTCCGGCCCGACGCAGGCGCGGACAATCGCCAGCGCCATCTCGTCCAGCACCAGAAGCCGTTCCGGCCCCATCAGCATCCACTGGCCGCGGCGGCGGTCGTTGCGCAGCATGACGCCGGGAGCCAGCCGCAGCCGGTCGGTCTCGGCCAGATGGGGGGCGATCGCGTTCACCGGCTGTACCGCGTCGGTTCCATGTCCTCCGGCACGAAGGCGCCGGGCGGGATCAGGTTGGGGGTGACATAGGCATGGTGCAGGGCGTCCAGCTGCGCCCACAGCAGCTCCGTCTTGAAGCGCAGGGCGCGCAGGCATTGCCGCTGCTGTTCGCCTGTCTTGGCGTTGGTCAGCACATAGTCCAGCCCGAACTCCACGTCGCGCGGCGCCTCGTCCAGCCGCTTGCGGAAGTAGGACAGCGTGCTGTCGTTGGCGAAGGCATAGTTCTGCTCGAATCCGGCGATGCGCTCGCGGTGGATCGACGGCGCGAACAGCTCGGTCAGCGAGGAGGCCACCGCCTCCAGCAAGGAATGGTCGCGGACGAAATTGACATAGGCGTCCACTGCGAAGCGGGTGGCGGGCAGGATGCCTTCCAGCGACTTCACATAATCGCGATCGAGCCCCAGCCCGTCGGTCAGCCGCAGCCAGCGTTCGATGCCGCCGACCTTGGTCTCGTCCAGCTCGCCGGTCTGGGTCAGCCCGTCATGGTCCAGCACGCGCTGCATCCAGGCGCGGCGCAGTGCCGGGTCGTCCATGCGCGACATGATGGTCAGATCCTTGCGCGGGATCGACACCTGATAATAGAAGCGGTTCAGCGCCCAGGCCTGGATCTGCCCCTTCTGCAGCTTGCCGCCGTGGAGCAGCTGATGGAACGGGTGAAGGTCGTGATACTGCCGCTCGCCGATGGCATAGAGGGCGGCGCGGAACTCCTCGCGGGACATGAAATCGGTCATAGGGTCAGCTCCAGCCCATCATGGGCGATGCGCCAGCCGGCCGCCTCGGCTTCCGCCCGTTCGGGCGAATCCTCCAGCAGGGCGGGGTTCGTGTTGTTGATGTGGATGTAGATCTTGCGGGCGACGTTCAGCGGCGCGAAGGCGGCCATGCTGCCAGCATGTCCCGACATCGGCATATGGCCCATCCGCGCCGCGGTCTTGATGCCGGTGCCGCTGCGGATCATCTCGTCGTCGGTCCAGGTGGTGCCGTCGAACAGCACCAGCGGCGCACCGAACAGCCGGTCGGCCAGCCAGTCCGGCATCCCGGCGCAGCCGGGGATGTAGAAGAAGCCGTCGCTGGAACCGTCGGTCGGGCGGATGCGCAGCGCCACCGTGTCCTCGGCGACGGAACCGAATCCGGGGCCGGCGGAGGCATCCTCCAGATAGAGCGCCACCTTGCCGGGCACCGCGAAGGCTTCCACCTCCAGCCCCAGCGGGCGGCCATCGGCCCCGGCGGGCTGGAAGGGCTGGCCCAGCGCCATCGCTCGGCGGGCGACCAGTTCCGGGTTCAGCACGTTGAAGACGCTGTTGGCGGCCAGCACGCCATGGACGCGCGGCGTGGCATAGACGGCGAAGGGGTGGGATTCACGCAGGGTCAGCAGCCCGGCGACATGGTCGATGTCGGCGTTGGTCAGCAGGGCCGCGCTGATCGGATTGCCGCGCAAGGCTCCTTGGGGATGAAGCTGCGGGCTAGCGAGCAACTGCGCGCCGAGGTCGGGCGAGGCGTTCAACAGCAGCCAGCGCTCGCCGTCGGCGGTTACCGCCAGTGACGATTGGGTGCGCGGCTTCGCCGCCGGATCGCCGGAACGGGCACGGCGGCATCCCTCGCAGGCGCAGTTCCATTGCGGGAAGCCCCCGCCGGCCGCCGAACCGAGTACGAGAATCTTCATGGCCACCGTCTTGAACGCGATCCTGAGAGGAAGGGCCGGGGAAGGGAAGTCACGCCGTGCTTCCCCGGTCCCATATCGTCCGGCTTACAGGCCGGCGCAGGCGTAGGCGTTGATCTCGGTGCCGACGGCGATCTCGGTGGTCTTGGGTTTGCGCCAGGTCTTCATCGCGTGATACTCCTGCTTGCTGACTGTTGCTGACCATGATGGTTGGCAAGATGAAGAGTAGCGGTCCG
>PJUA01000484.1_pt1 | contig 20705 bp, 20 predicted proteins | sample 1512151 | NCBI WGS metagenome assembly PJUA01 (sample SAMN08177678, study PRJNA422409) | Soil metagenome, whole genome shotgun sequencing project. | isolation source: Soil enriched on filter paper: beechwood xylan treatment | place: USA: Madison | collected 2015-01-15
GTAGGCAAGACGGAATCCATTATTGCGGGAAGCGTTTGTTCCAACAAAAGATGGACGTTCGTATCCTCCACGCTCCTTCGCCAAACGGTGCGCAGTCAGCTCTCGGAGGAGGAAATGCAGCCAAACAATGTGTTCATTATTGACGGGATCGTAAGCACCATTCGCTCCAATGAGCGCCACTACGCGCTGCTGCAGGAAATAATGTCTATGCCTTCCACGAAAGTGATTGAACATCCCGATATCTTTATTAAGGAATCACATTACGACTACAGCCATTTTGATCTGATTGTAGAGCTGCGAAATACGCCGGATGAAGAGATTACATACGAGACGTTTACCGCGCATTACACAGATGATTTTTAATTATTCATAAAACTTCGGTTGATTGATGCTTGCGAAGCGGAAAGCCAGGCGCTGTGAACGCATGCTTCCGCTTACGCTGGGAAAGGAGGCTTTTTCATGTCTGATTTAGGCGCGTTGCTTCGCAAGGCGAGGGAAGAGCGGGGTTTATCGCTGGACGACATACAGGAATTGACGAAAATTAGAAAAAGGTATCTGGAAGCAATCGAAACCGGGGATTATCGTGTATTGCCCGGCACCTTTTATGTGCGTGCTTTTGTGAAAAATTATTCCGAAGCGGTGGGTCTGGAGCCCGAGGAAGTGTTGCGTTTATATCAGCATGAGGTTCCGGCACCGCCTGTTGAGCAAAATACCGAGCCGATTCCTGCACGGAAGCCTCGCCGCATTAAAGCTCAAACCTCCGATCGTTTGGGCAAATTCGGTTTCAATCTGGTAATGTGGAGTTTTCTCATCCTGATCGTAGCCGTGCTTTGGCTCTATGTTTTTAATAGAGACGACGGCGGAACCGACAAGCTGGATGAAACGCCGATTACGGATAATGCCAGCCCTCCGCCGGATAATAACACCGGCAGCAGCAGCTCAACGCCAACGGTTGCGCCTACCGCTACGCCTGAACCGACTCAAGCTCCAGCGACTGTTACGTTCAGCAGCAAGGTAGGCAAAGCGGATCAATTTGACATTGGGCCGTCTGGCGGCAGCTTCAAGGTGCAGCTTAAGGTATCTGGCGGCAGAAACTGGGTAGAGGTGCGAACGGGAAGCGCAAGCGGCGAAAAGCTGTTTTATGCCAACGCCGAAGACGGCTCTGTACAGGAATATGATCTGACCGGGCCGCTCTATATTAACGTCGGGCGTTCCGATTTTACAGAAATAACGGTTAATGGAGTGCTTGTCCCTGACGGAGACAGAGCCGCATCCAAAAAATTGTTGCTTAAGCCGTTAGTTGCCGAGCCCGGTGGCGGAGAGTCGCCCGAAGGCACGCAAACAGCGGAATAAATGAATATACAAAGGCATGGAAACGGAGTGTGGAAAAATGAGCTCGGAAAGTTTTTTTGATATTGTATCCAAAGTGGATATGCAGGAATTGGGCAACGCTATTACCCAAGCGGAGCGTGAAATTGAAACGAGATTTGACTTTAAAGGCAGCAAAAGCAGCATAACGCTTGAAAAAGAAGATATTGTGGTTGGCTCCGACGATGATTACAAGCTCAAAAGCGTCGTGGATATTTTGCAATCCAAAATGGTCAAGCGAGGCGTTCCAATCAAAAATATGGACTTCGGAAAGATTGAAGGAGCCTCGGGCGGTACGGTACGCCAACGCATCAAGCTGAGACAAGGCATTGAGCAGGACGTTGCCAAAAAGATCAACATTCTGATCCGCGATTCCAAGCTCAAGGTGAAAAGCCAGATTCAAGGCGATCAAATTCGTGTTTCCGGCAAAAGCCGCGATGATTTGCAAGCTGTCATTGCCATGCTGCGCGGAACAGAGTTACCTGTTGAGCTGCAATTCACCAATTATCGTTAATCAATTTTCAGAAACTGGAAGTGAATGGCATGTATAAAGAAAAAACGACTGCGGGAACTGCCCGTACTTCCGGAAACGCCAGCCGCCCGGAGACAATTTGCAGCTTCGCCCCCGTAAAGGGCAGTATGGAGTCTGTAAGCAGGTTTGAATGTTCCGGGGAGGGAATGTAAGTGAATTTAGCCAACCGTATCACGCTGGCGCGTATTTTTTTGGTGCCGGTCATTATGTTTTTTTTGCTGACCAATGTTAATTTGGGCTCATTTTCCTTTTCAGACTATACGATTACATATAACCAGCTGGTAGCTGCCATCATTTTTATAGTTGCGGCAAGCACAGATGGTTTGGACGGCTATATCGCGCGCAAAAACAAAATTGTAACGAATTTGGGCAAATTGCTGGACCCGCTTGCCGACAAGCTGCTGGTAGCGGCAGTGCTTATTTCGCTGGTTGAGATGGACAAATTGAGCGCCCTTATCGCCATCATTATTATCAGCCGTGAATTTGCAGTTACTGGCTTGCGTCAAATTGCGCTGCTGGAAGGCTCTGTCATGGCCGCAAGCAAATGGGGCAAATGGAAAACAGCCATTCAAATTACGATGATTATTGCTTTGTTGCTTAATAATTTTCCATTTGTCTTGATTGATTTCCCGTTTGACATCATCTCCAGCTGGGTTGCAGCTGCCATCACGCTTTATTCCGGTTTTGACTACTTTGTCAAAAACAAAAAACTCATACCGGTTGAATAAAGTAAATGGATTTGATTATGCCGCTAGGCATCATTTGTGATGGGAAGCGTACTTTTTGAACTACCTCTTTAGAAGCACTTTTCCGGTAGACGGAGAAGTGCTTTTCCATCAAGAAAGAGTTCCGAACCAAGAGGAGGAGCAAGTGGATGAAAGCAGAAATCATAGCGGTTGGTACGGAATTGCTGTTAGGTCAAATCGTGAATACAAATGCTCAGGCTCTATCGTTGAAATTGGCGGAGCTTGGCATCGATGTCTATTTCCAGACAGTCGTTGGCGATAATGCTGCAAGACTAAGGCAAGCCATTGAGATAGGACGGAGCCGCGCGGATCTGCTTGTGTTTACAGGCGGCCTGGGTCCTACCCAGGACGATCTGACAAAGGATGTCCTGGCCGACTATCTGGGCCGGAAGCTGATCATGCACGAGCCGTCCATGGAGGCCATCCGCCATTTATTTTCCTCCCGGGGTATGGATATGGTAGAGAGCAACCGCAGACAAGCCCACATGCTGGAAAACAGCTTCCCTCTTGAAAACACGACGGGCCTTGCCGTCGGAAACGCGCTGGAGCAGGACGGGACGCTGTACGTGCTGCTGCCTGGTCCGCCTAGAGAGATGATTCCGATGCTGGAAGGCCCCGCCCAGGACTGGCTGCGCTCCATGCTTGGCGAGGAGCGGCCTCTTTATTCCCGCCTGCTCAAATTTGCCGGGATTGGCGAATCCAATCTGGAAGCCAAGCTGCTGGATTTGATCGAAGGCCAAAACGACCCCACTCTGGCGCCTTACGCCAAGGAGGGAGAGGTGTCCATTCGCGTATCGACAAAAGCATCGACCTTCCAGGAAGCCGAAGAACGCATTCAAAAGGCGGTTGACCTTATTAGCGAGCGCGTAGGCGAGCATCTCTACGCCCAGAAGGACATTCCGATCGAGGAGGAGATTGTTCATCTGCTTAGGGCATCCAGAAGGCGTCTGGCGAGCGCTGAGAGCTGCAGCGGCGGCTTGTTCGCCGAGCTGGTGACAAACGTGCCGGGCAGTAGCGGAGAGTTTGTAGGCGGCGTGGTGACGTATACCAATGCAATGAAGCATCAGCTGCTTGGCATACCGATGTCGCAGCTGGAGGGAGAAGGCGCTCCCGGCGCAATCAGCGAATCCACGGCTGTGCTTATGGCGGAAAATGTGCGCAGCATTTGCGATGCCGACTTCGGCGTGTCCCTGACGGGGGTTGCCGGTCCTGCGGAGTCGGAGGGCAAGCCCGTAGGGCTGGTTTATTTCGCCATTGCGGAGCGGAATAAAGAAACGGTAGTGTACAAGGTGCAAATGAGCGGCGGGCGCTCTATGATCAGGCTGAGGGCCGTCAAAGCGGCGCTTTACAGGCTGTGGCAGGCGCTCCGGGCTTAAAGGGCGTTTCATGAGTCTGTCTTCAAGCTCTGAAACATGCAGCAGCTGCAAAATCATGATTGCCATTTGATGATTCCTGGCGTATAATGGACAACAGTTGATCGGAAGAACCGTGGCGAAGAATACTTTGCTGCGGTTTTTTTATATCCACAAAAAATACGAATGTTTGTTCGAAAAAAGGATTGGCAAAGCTTCGGAAATGAGTTATGATAGCAATATAAATCGTGAAGGATGTGAGTGTTTTGGCGGATCGTCGCGCAGCTTTGGACAACGCCCTTCGTCAAATTGAGAAGCAATTTGGCAAAGGCTCCATTATGAAATTGGGTGAATCAACTCATATGCAGGTTGAGACCGTACCCAGCGGCTCCCTTGCCCTAGATATTGCGCTTGGAATCGGCGGTTTGCCGCGAGGAAGAGTTATAGAGGTTTACGGTCCTGAGTCGTCAGGTAAAACAACGGTTGCGCTCCATGCCATCGCAGAGGTGCAGCGGATTGGCGGACAAGCCGCATTTATCGATGCGGAGCATGCCCTTGACCCGCTGTACGCCAGCAAGCTTGGCGTCAATATTGACGAACTGCTTCTGTCTCAGCCGGATACAGGCGAGCAGGCGCTGGAAATTGCAGAAGCGCTGGTACGCAGCGGAGCTGTCGACATCATTGTCATCGACTCTGTAGCGGCGCTAGTACCGAAAGCTGAAATTGAAGGAGATATGGGCGACTCCCACGTAGGTCTGCAAGCGCGTCTTATGTCGCAGGCATTGCGGAAGCTGTCCGGGGCCATCTCCAAATCCAAAACGATCGCCATTTTCATTAACCAGCTTCGCGAAAAGGTTGGCGTTATGTTTGGCAACCCGGAAACAACGCCGGGTGGACGAGCTCTTAAATTCTACTCCAGCGTTCGTCTGGATGTCCGTCGTATCGAAACACTGAAGCAAGGCAACGATATGGTCGGCAACCGTACTCGAATCAAGGTTGTTAAGAACAAAGTGGCTCCGCCGTTCAAGCAAGCGGAGATTGATATTATGTATGGCGAAGGCATTTCCAGAGAAGGCAGCTTAATTGATATTGGTGTAGAAATGGATATCGTACAAAAAAGCGGCGCATGGTTTTCCTACGATGGCGAACGTCTTGGACAAGGCCGCGAAAATGCCAAGCAGTTTTTGAAGGAGCATACGGAAATTTCAGCTGTCATTGAAAAGAAAATCCGCGATGCAAGCGATTTGTCCGCAACGGCAACGCCTGCCAACTTCTCACAGGATCAAGATGAGGATGACGATTTCGAAGAAATCGAATAACGTATAATAAACGATAAAGCTTCGCCACTCTACCAGGAGCAAGGCGGAGCTTTTTGTTTTAGTGCAGTGGTTTGGGCAGTGGAAGGAGCGAAAAACGTTTGAATCAAGATTTTCATCATGCAGCTGACGAAGAGCTGGAAATTATAACTGTGCGAGTGGACAAAGAGGCAAGGAACAGGTATTTGCTATATGGTGCGGAAGGAAAGCTTCTATTGTCCTTGCATGAAGATATTATGGTGGCGTATCGGCTCTTTAAGGGGAGCGTGATTACCCCGGAGCTGCTCCAGGAGGTTGTCATCAAGGATATGCAGCACCAGGCCTATAGTTTAGGCTTGCGTTATCTGGGTGTGAAACCGCGTACCCGCAACCAGATTAAACAATATTTGCAGCGGAAAGACATAGAAGAGCAATATATCGAGCATGCACTTGACCGTTTAGAAAATGAAAATCTTGTAGATGATGAAGAGTATGCCAAGCAATTCGCGCTTAGCCGGATGAACTCCGGTTTAAAGGGAAGGCTGATGATTAGACAGGAGCTGCAGCAGAGAGGCGTGCCGAAGGAGCTTGCAGCTGCTGCATTATCCGGTGTGGATGAAAGCAGCGAGCTTGCAGCCGCCCAAAAACTCGCGTATAAAAAAAGCCGCTCCTTAAAGGGCGAGCTTCGCGCTAGGAAAAACAAGCTGACAGGCTTTTTGCTTCGCCGGGGATTTCCTTCCCATATCGTAAGGGAAGTCATTAGGGATATTAGCTGGGAGCCGGACCATTCTTCACCTGAGGAAGAAGATGGGGCTTTTGCTTGACAACTGATTTTATGAAAAGATAAAATGAAAGTGTATTCCTTTACGGCTGAATCGATTTTTCTTCCAAAAGTTGATTCAAAAGTATTATTTTCGTCAAAATGTGTACGATGAAACGGTATGGAAGCCGGTTAAAACCAAATATCATCCCAAGCAATGCCTTGGTGTATGCGGCAAGGAGGTGAACAAGATGGGAGACATCAACATCTGGATCTTCATCCCCGTTTGCATCCTTGTTGGCGCAATTTTCTTTGGGATTGGTTATTTTACTCGAAAGTCGATTGCCGAGGCAAAAATTTCAAGTGCTGAGCAAGCCGCGGTTCAAATTGTGGAAAACGCAAAAAAGGACGCAGAAGCACAGAAAAAAGAAACGGTGCTTGAGGCGAAAGACGAAGTCCACAGACTCCGTACAGAAGCTGAAAAGGACATTCGCGAGCGGCGCAACGAAGTACAGCGTTTAGAAAGACGGCTGCTACAAAAGGAAGAGTCGCTGGATAAAAAGTTGGAAACTTTGGAACGCAAAGAAGAAACTGTAGCCAACAAGGAAAAACGGATTGAAGAAACCCAGGAACAGATCGACAGCATTTACAAACAGCAGCAAAGCGAACTGGAGCGTATCTCCAGCTTGACAATGGAAGACGCCAAGTCGATTATTTTGACCAACGTCGAGCAGGAAGTACGCCATGAAACCGCGCAAATGATCAAAGAGATCGAACAGCAGGCTAAGGAAGAAGCCGACAAAAAAGCGCGTGACATTATTTCATTGGCAATTCAGCGTTGTGCGGCCGATCATGTGGCAGAAACGACGGTTTCCGTCGTAACGTTGCCAAATGAGGAAATGAAGGGTCGTATCATTGGTCGCGAAGGCCGGAATATTCGCGCTCTGGAAACATTGACTGGTATCGATCTCATTATCGACGATACACCGGAAGCGGTCATTCTGTCGGGCTTTGACCCTATTAGACGTGAAATTGCCCGAACCTCTCTTGAGAAGCTTGTAGCTGATGGACGTATCCATCCGGCGCGCATTGAAGAAATGGTCGAGAAATCCCGAAAGGAAATCGACGAGCGGGTTCGCGAGTATGGCGAGCAGGCTACTTTCGAAGTGGGCGTGCATGGATTGCATCCTGATTTAATCAAGATTTTGGGCAGACTCAAATACCGGACGAGCTATGGACAAAATGTGCTGAAGCACTCCATGGAGGTTGCGTATTTGACTGGTCTTATGGCAGCCGAATTAGGCGAGGACATTACGCTTGCGAAACGTTCGGGTTTGCTTCATGATATCGGCAAAGCGCTTGACCATGAAGTGGAAGGCTCCCATGTGGAAATTGGCGTGGAGTTGGCCAAAAAATACAAAGAGCATCCCGTTGTTATCAACAGTATTGCATCCCATCATGGCGATACGGAAGCAACTTCTGTTATTGCGATGCTGGTCGGCGCGGCTGACGCCTTGTCGGCAGCTAGACCAGGAGCGCGTCGTGAAACGCTTGAAACCTACATCAAACGTCTGGAGAAGCTGGAGGCCATTACGGAATCCTTCGACGGCGTGGAGAAATCGTATGCGATTCAAGCAGGACGCGAGGTACGCGTTATGGTGCAGCCTGAGAAAATCGATGATACGGAAGCATTCCGTCTTGCTCGCGACATAACGAAAAAAATCGAGAGTGAACTGGATTATCCGGGACATATCAAGGTTACCGTTATTCGCGAGACGCGGGCAGTGGAATACGCCAAATAAAAAATGTTGTTCGGAAAAGTGGCTGCCCGTCAGCCACTTTTCTGTTCTTTTCAGGAAGGAACCTGTAGATGAATGTATTGTTTATCGGCGACATTGTTGGAAATGTGGGCAGAAGCGCGCTTAAAGAAACGTTGCCGGCGCTTCGGAGCAAATACAACCCGCATATCATTATCGTAAACGGAGAAAACGCCGCCGCCGGCAGAGGCATTACAAAAGCGATTGCCAAAGAGTTTTTTGACTGGGGCGTACATGGAATTACGATGGGTAATCATACGTGGGACAATAAAGATATTTTTGGGTGGATTGACGATGAACCGCGGATTGTCCGTCCCGCTAACTTTTCTACGGCCGCGCCAGGCAAAGGCATGGCCTATATTCAGGGCGGCGGCAAAAGCATGGCTATTATCAATTTGCAGGGCAGAGCTTTTCTTCCTCCTAATGATTGCCCTTTTCAGAAGGCCGATGAGTTGATTGACGAAGCCGCAGAGCGCACCAAAACCATTTTGGTTGATTTCCATGCCGAAGCGACCTCGGAGAAAATAGCGATGGGCTGGTATTTGGACGGCAGAGCTTCTGTTGTGCTTGGCACACATACTCATGTACAAACCAATGACGATACCATACTGCCGGGCGGGACGGCCTATATAACGGATGTTGGCATGACGGGCTCCAAGGAAGGCGTATTGGGTATGGAGAAGGAAGCCGTGCTGCATCGTTTTTTGACTGGACTGCCATCGCGGTTTGTTGTTGATGAAGGGAAATGGCATTTGCATGGTCTGGTCATTCAAATTGACGAAGCAACGGGAAAAGCGCAAAAAGCAACAAAAATTCGCCTTACGGAAGAGGATTGGCTGCTGATGTAAAGCGGCCTTTTCGTCATAATTATCTAATAATTCAGAATGAACAGTTAATTTTAACCGTGAAAAGCAGGAATCTTTCCACCTCTCTCGAATATTATTTTAAAAGTGGGAACCATCCAACATTCTAGGGGAGGTACTTTTCATGGATGTATTAAAGGTTTCAGCCAAATCCAATCCTAATTCCGTTGCTGGCGCGTTGGCTGGGGTTCTACGGGAACGCGGCGGGGCCGAGCTTCAAGCCATAGGCGCCGGCGCACTCAATCAAGCGATCAAAGCGGTAGCGATTGCCAGAGGTTTTGTTGCTCCAAGCGGCGTAGATTTAATTTGTATTCCGGCATTTACGGACATTGTTATCGACGGCGAAGATCGCACCGCAATCAAGCTGATCGTTGAGCCGCGATAGAGGCGATAAAAAGCCGGAAAAAATACATGGAGCGATTTTGCCTGTTTACGACCGTAAACAGGCTTTTTGCTTGGGAGGGCTTGCAATGGAAAGCATAGATTTGCATTGTGATGCTATATTTAAGCTGATGACGGGAAAAGTGCCGAATTTACATGGAAATGGAACGGGGGGGCTGGACGTAACCTATGAGCGGCTAGGCGAATGCGGGAGCCGGCTGCAGGTTTTTGCGGTATTTATTCCGCCCCAGCTGGATGATAGGGGGCTGTATCCCTTATTGGAAAGTATAGATTTATTTTATGAGAAGGTGTTAAGCTGTCCTGGCATCGTTTTTGTCCGTAGCAGGGAAGAACTGCAGAAATGCCGCGCGGAAGGAGCTATCGGGGCCATGCTGTCGCTGGAGGGAGTATCGGCTTTGCAGGCCAATCCTGCCGTCTTGCTTCGCCTGCTGTATACATTGGGCGTTCGCGCGATTGGGCTAACGTGGAATGGCGTCAACTGGGCGGCTGACGGCATCATGGAGGCAAGAGGAGGCGGATTAACGGCCTCCGGCAGCCAATTTGTCAGGCAATGCCGCAGTCTGGGCATACTGCTGGATGCCTCTCATTTGTCGGAGCGGGCCTTTTGGGATATAGCGGCACTGCTGGATACGCCGTTTATGGCGTCGCATTCCAACGCTCGCACAATATGCAGCCATCCCCGAAATTTAAGCGATGAACAAATAAAAGCGCTGATTCTGAAGCGCGGCTTGATCGGGGTTACGTATGTGCCGTGGTTTTTAGAGGCCAGTGGAAACGCAACGGTGGGGCATGTGCTGCGACATATTGATTATATCTGCTCACTGGGCGGAGAAAATGCCATTGCGCTTGGTTCCGATTTTGACGGGATAGACGAACATGTCCCTGGTCTCTCGCATCCCGGCGAGCTATATAATCTGCGCAACGAGCTGCTTAAACGGTTTACAGAGGAGCAGACGCGAGGGTTTATGTCGCAAAATGCCTGGTCCTTTTTTGAACGCAATCTCCCTTCATAAGCAGCAGCAAGCGAAGTGGAACACTCTCCATCACCAGTATTTCGATAAACTGTAATGAACCGGACACTTCTGATTGCTTGTTTCTGAAAACCAATAAATGCTATGATAGAGAGGTCGAAGGCATTTATAGACCACGAAGTGTTCATTTGATCGGTTTGGAAGACATATTGGAGGATGGAGAGTGTACAGAATGGAAAAGAAAGTACCGGTAGGCGTATCAGCAAGACATATTCATTTGTCTCAGGAGCATGTTGAAATCCTGTTTGGCAAAGGGTATCAGCTAACCGAGATGAAGCCGTTGTCTCAACCGGGACAATACGCCGCCAATGAAACGGTGAGCGTAACGGGAAGCAAAGGAACTTTTCCGAAAGTGAGAATTTTGGGTCCGGCGCGTAAAGCGACTCAGCTGGAGGTTTCCCAGACAGATTCTTTTACCCTTGGCGTTAAGGCTCCTGTTAGGGAGTCCGGCGATATTAAAGGCTCTGCGGGCATTACAATTGCGGGCCCGGCTGGTGAAGTGACGATTGAAGAGGGCGTAATTGTTGCAGCGCGCCATATTCATTTCCATACAAGCGATGCCGAGCGTTTTGGAATCGCTGATAAATCCAAGCTTCGCGTGCGCGTAGGCGGAGAGCGCGGCGTTGTATTCGAGCATGTTATTGCCCGCGTTTCGGATGATTTTGCGCTGGACATGCATATCGATACCGATGAAGCAAATGCGGCAGGCGTGAAAAACGGAGATACTGCGGAAATTATTGATTAATTTTCGTATAAAAGCGGAATATGAAAAACGGAGCCGGGATTGATATCCCTGCTCCGTTTTTTCGTAGGTCGAGCCATTTAATCAGTGGCCCATCATCATATTCACTTGTTCAGTGCCGGCTTCAGAACCATCCGGCTGGCCTTGGGGTTTGGGTCTGCGGAGCAACAACGCAACCAGCATGCCAAACACGGCGACACAGCCCAGAATAAAAAATACGTCGCCAAATGAGAAATAAGGAATGTCCGGACCGGGATTAACGGCAGTGTAATGCTTGACGCGGTCAGCCAGCAAGGTGGACAAACCTGCGATGGCAAAAGAGCTCATCACCTGCTGCGCTGCGCCTGTCAGCGAAGTAACGCGGCCGACCAGATGCTTGGGCGCCGACTGTATGATATGTGTATTCAGCGGCATCATGGAGAAGCCCATACCCATGCCAAGCAGAACAAGACGAAGCATAATTTCCGGAATGCTTGTGCTGGCCGATATGGTCGACAGCAGGAACGCGCCAGTTGTAATCAGCGCCAAGCCGAACAAAACAACGGGCCTTGCGCCAAATTTGTCAAACAGCTTGCCGCCAATCGGCATGCCGATGCCGGCGGACAACGCTTGAGGCAGCAAAATCAATCCCGTTTCAAAAGCAGAAAAGCCTTTGGCCTGAATCAAAAAGACAGGAATTAGAAACAGGGTGCCGAACAAGGCGATTTGAACGATCCATTGCAGCAAAATGCCGCGAGTGAAGTCGCTGGATTTGAAAACGCGAAGCTCAAGCAGCGGCTGCTTCCGTTTCAATTCAATAATAATGAAAATAATCAGGGCAATGCCGCCGCCAATTAGGCCAAACAGCGTTTCCGGCGCGGTCCAGCCATTGCCGCCGCCATGTTCGCCGCCAGCGGAGCTGATGCCGTAAGCAAGACCCGCAAAAGCGAGAGGGGCAAAAATCATGCCCAGCAAATCTAGAGAAGGAACGGTTTGACGCTCCAGATTAGGCAAGGTGCGAATGCCGACAATAACAGCGATTATGCCGATTGGCAAATTGATCAGGAAAATCCAATGCCAGCTTGCATATTCAACCAGCCAGCCGGAAACAACGGGACCCAGCGCTGGAGCAAGCAGCATCGGAATGCCGATCATGCCCATAACGGCTCCTTGTTTGCCGGGAGGGCTAAGCCGGTAAGTAAAGGCCATAGCAATTGGCGCAACCATGCCTCCGCCAAGGCCTTGCATAACACGGAAGATAATCAGCTGCTCAATGGAACCTGCGATACCGCATAACAGCGATCCCAATGTAAACAGCACGATCGAGGTGAGAAAAATCCTCTTGGCTCCAAACCGGTCCGATAGCCAGCCTGCGAGCGGGATAACGGCGGCTTGCGCAAGCGCGTATCCCGTTATGGTCCACTGCACGAGCGAAAAACTGCTCTGAAAGTCCTTCATAAATTGATCAATTGCAACATTCATCGCCGTACCGTCAAGTATGACCATAAACATGCCCACAATGATTGCGATTAGGGGGAGCATTATGCTTTTGATGGAAAGCGCCTGCTCGTTTTTGGGACTTGTTGCAGATGTTGACATCGTTGTTCCTCCTTGGCTTAAAACGAATTGACTCTGTCATTCATTGACCGCACTGGCTGGTACGGCTACAATAAAGATAGGTTTAACTTTAGCGGACAATTGTCCGCACCTAAGAATAATACAAACGATTAGGATAAAAGTCAATGCAGTAAATTTTATATTTTAGGGAGAACCCTAGCTAAGGAGATATGACAATGACGACTGGAAATGCTCCTCGTTCAAGTGAGGAACTGAGAGAAGTCATCAAAAAAACGGCTAGCGAGCTTTTTGACGAGCATGGCGTTGAATTCGTCAGCATGCATCAAATTGCCAAGAAGGCAGGTATTGGCCAAGGAACGCTTTATCGGCGCTATGGCAACAAAGCTGATTTATGCATGGAGATGATGCATGGCAATTTTAATGAGCTGCTCCGCAGGGTCCGGGAAATCGTCGAAGGAAAGCAGGATGAGCCCGTATCCAGCCGGCTTAAGCAAGTCGTCGATATTATGGTTTATTTTTTAGATAAAAAGCTGCAATGGCTTGGCGTCATTCATACTCAGAATACGCCCGCACTTAACAAAGAAGACTTCTTGAAGTCGCAGCCTTACCGTGAAATGCATGGGTTGCTGGAAAAGCTGCTTATGAGCGCAACCAACGATGAGCTGGTTCATCCCATTAATGCGGATTTTACGGCGCACGCCTATATCTCGATGCTGTCGCCGCACATGTACAGCCATTTGATTTGTGAGAGGGGATACACCTCCCAGCAAGTCGCAGATAACTTCTACCAATCCGTCATTGCGCCGTTATTTGCCGCCAAGGATTAATGTCACTCCCGTTGGCAGCGTTGCCTGTTGCGTAAAGGTGCGCCCTGCCGCTCCAATGCGGGACTTTTTACCCCCGCTATGATGGATTAGATCAGGCGGTTGTGATATAATTTTTTATTGATGCTTATAGAGGTTGTTCAAAATGAACCGAAATTATAGATTGTGTTCAATTGAATGGACGGATCATGAAATGAGGTAATGGATAGCAATGAAGGAGACCGATTCAAAGCTCCAGAAAACGGAAAAGGATTATTCCAAATACTTTGATTTTTCCGATGCCAAAATCATTGACGAGCAAGAGGGAAAAACGACTTACCGGATAAAAGGGCGCAATATCCAAATTAACGCCGCTCCTTCGTACAAGGATGAAAAGAAGCGCGGCAAGGAAGATATTCAGGTGCATTACGACTTTTCGATTCCGGAAGAGCTCAAAACGATGGGGATTGGCAAGTTTTATCTGATTCAGACCTATGGGTGCCAGATGAACGAACATGATACCGAGGTTATGAAGGGCATGTTTGAGGAAATGGGCTACGTCTGGACGGATGACCGCAGCAAAGCGGACGTCATTCTACTCAATACATGCGCCATACGTGAAAATGCGGAGGACAAGGTGTTTGGCGAGCTTGGCCACTTGAAGGTGCTCAAGACCGAAAAGCCGGGGCTGCTGCTTGGCGTATGCGGCTGCATGTCGCAGGAGGAGTCCGTTGTTGGACGGATCCTGCAAAAGCATTCTTTTGTCGATATGATCTTTGGCACCCACAACATCCACCGGTTGCCGAATTTGCTGGAATCTGCTTATTTCAGCAAGGAAATGGTTGTGGAGGTTTGGTCCAAGGAAGGCGACATTATTGAAAACATGCCCAAAAAACGCGAAGGACTGCGTGCTTGGGTTAACATTATGTACGGCTGCGACAAGTTCTGTACGTATTGCATCGTTCCTTTTACCCGGGGCAAGGAGAGAAGCCGCAGGCCGGAGGATGTTATCGCGGAGGTTCGCGAGCTGGCGCGCAAGGGCTATAAAGAAATTACGCTGCTGGGACAAAACGTCAACGCGTATGGCAAGGATTTCGAGGACATGGATTACCGGTTTGGCCATTTGATGAAGGATATTTCGCAAATCGACATCCCGCGTGTCCGCTTTACAACGAGCCACCCGCGCGACTTCGACGATTATTTAATCGAGGTGCTGGCGACCAGAGGCAATCTGGTGGAGCATATTCATCTGCCGGTGCAATCCGGAAGCACAGAGGTGCTTAAGCGAATGAGCCGGAAATATACGCGTGAAAGCTTCCTGGATCTGGTGTCCAGAATTAAAGCCGCGATTCCGGATGTTGTGCTCAGCTCCGATATCATCGTGGGTTTCCCTGGCGAAACCGACGAGCAGTTTGAGGAAACGATGTCTCTGGTCGAGCAGGTCGGCTTTGAATTCGGCTATACGTTTATTTATTCTCCGAGGGAAGGCACGCCGGCTGCTGGTATGGAAGATAACGTTCCTATGGAGGTCAAGAAAAAGCGGCTTCAACGCCTCAATGACTTGATGGCTTCCATCTGCAGGGAAAAAAATGAACAGCTAATCGGCCAAAGTATCGAAGTGCTGATTGAAGGCGAAAGCAAAAACAATCCCGATGTGCTGTCGGGACGCACCCGGACCAACAAACTCGTTCACCTGGAGGGTCCAAAGGAATGGATTGGCCAATTTGTGCAGGCGAGGGTTACGGATGCGCAAACCTGGTATATTAAAGCGGAGCCAATTGGCATCCCTTCAGAACAAGCCGTTGTGTAACGGCATATAAGGAGCGAATACGATGGCAGAACAGGGGCTAAAGAACGATCAGGTTAAGGGGCATGACGGGGAGCATCATCACGACGGATGCAATCATGGCGAAGGGCCTTCGATTCCATCCTTCCATACTCGCGATCTGATTGTAAAAGACGATATTTTGCAAAAAACAAGGGAGCTGGCCGATGTCATCTATCATTCGGCGGAAGTCCAGCAATACCGGAGGGCCGAGGCTCAAATCAACGGAAACAAACGCATTCAGGATTTGATTGCTCAAATCAAGAAAAAGCAAAAAGAAGTTGTAGCGTTTGAAACAACCTTTAAAAATGCCGATATGGTCAAAAAGATAGAAGCGGAAATGGAAACTCTCCAGGATGAGCTGGATGGCATACCGATTGTTTCGCAGTTCCAGCAAAGCCAAAGCGATATCAATTATTTGCTCCAAATGGTCGTAACGGTTATCCGCGACACCGTTTCCGAAAAAATCAACATGGAAGACTCGCAGCTTCCAGATCCCGAGGAATGCATCGACTAGGACATGTCTTACTAACATGTCCCCTTTTTAGAAAAAACCTTCAGAGCTCCCGGAATGAGAAAGGAGCCGCTGAAGGTTTTTTGCTGGCCTCATTATGCCGTGGCCTTGTTATGCCGATTTGGGAGAAAGGACTGTAAATGTCCGCTATGAACGGGCCTCCAGCCGCAAACGAAAGTCCTTGATGTACGAATACATAGCTGTGCCGATAATAGCGCCAAACGCCGACTTGATGGCGTCTCCAGGGAGGAAGGTCAACGCAACATTAACGGTTTTGGTCCACGTATAATCGGTCAACACATGCTTCATCCATAACAGACCTGTTGGATAAGAAAGCGCGGAGCTGATTACAAAAAAGATAAGAAACAATAAAATAAGCAAAATCGGCTTGTTTTGACTGGTTTCTCTTTTGAACACCTGGTTAATGGCCATGCTGGTCAACATCGCGCAAAAAGGGAAAGCAAAGATAAACCCGCCGGTTGCTCCCAGCAGATGCGACAGGCCTCCTTTGCCCCCGAACAAGGGTAGACCGGGTATTGTCAGCAAAATAACGACTAAAATGCTTCCAAAGGCGTATTTGGGCTTTAAAAAAAGACCCGCAAAGATAATGCCTAACGTTTGAAGCGTAATGGGAATGGCGGAAATGGGCAGACGCATTTGCTGCATGCTCAGCACAATGAACAAGGCGGCGAATAATGCGGTAAAGACTAATGCACGAATTTGAATGATTTGCATGGTAGAGATAGTCTCCTTCAGGTCTTGTCATTTTATTGTTAACCTATTATCATGTAATCAGGTTAACAAATAGGATTCTAGCATAGCCCATGCGGTCTTGGGAAGAGGTCGGAGGAAAAAAAGTGACGCAACAACTACTTGTTGAACTACAGGATGTGTCCGTTAAAGCAAAGTCACGTCATGTGTCTGAAGGCGTTTTTCTTCTGCAATGTATTGATCTGTCCATCCGGCAGGGCGAATGGATATCGGTTCTGGGCATGAACGGAAGCGGGAAAAGCACGTTGTGCAAACTATTGGCGGGCATTCATTCTTTTGAGATTTCTGGTGCTGTTCTGGTTGGCGCAGAGGGGAAGCGTAGCGAGATTTTACCGGGAGCTGCGCCTATCGTCATGCAACATCCCGATGCCGGCTTGATCGGCTCCACGCCTTGGGAGGATGTTGTACTAATGCTTGAAAGGCACGGCTTTCCCGAAAAAGAAATCATAAATCGGGCGGAGGCGGCGCTTTCTGAGGTTGGACTTGGAAAGCAGCTCCATCAGAAGATTGAATCGTTGTCTGGCGGACAGAAACAGCTGGCGGCAATCGCCGGCTGTCTGGCGGTTGCGCCCTCCATGCTCCTGCTGGACGAGCCTACAGCCATGCTGGATTCTGAGGCCTCTGCCTACGTTTTAAGCCGGGTTCGGCGGCTGCATGAGAGCGGAGTAACGGTGGTTTGGGTGACTCAGCTAGTAGAGGAGCTTAACGCCTTGGACAGAGTTTTGTTGCTGGATAAGGGACGTATCGTTTTTGACGAGACGGCCCATCATTTGTTTAGCGGCGGGGAATCTGGGCTGAGTCCTGGCGAGCAATATGGCTTTATGCCTCCGTATGGCGTTCAAGCCGCCCGGGAATTAACAAAACGCGGCATAGTGCTGAAGCCGATGCCGCTAAACCGCCGGGAGCTTGAACAGGCGGTGAACCATTATGGAAGCTAAAGACGTTGCGGCGATTAAAGAACAGTCCGGCGGGGAAGTGAGAATTAGCCATATCCGGATCGTAGCTGAAACGGGCAGCATCCTGTTGAACGATGCAAGCGCCGTTTTCCGAAGCGGAACCATTACGTTGCTTATCGGAAGAAATGGAGCCGGCAAATCAACCCTGCTGGAGAGCATGGCTGGTCTTAGAGAGCTGACAACGGGGACCATCTTTTATGGAGGAGACTCGCTCTGGAGAGGAAAACGCAACAGCAAGCTGAACAGGGATGTGCTTCTGCAGCTTGGCATTTCGATGCAGCAGTCTCAATCGCAATGGTTTAAATCAACGGCGTATGAAGAAATCGCATATAGTTTAAAACCGTATTCTGTTGCGCGGGAGATTCAGAGTGATTTGATTGCATCCGCGGCAGATTCGGCAGGCTTGGAGCCAGACCTGCTGGAGCGGGATCCATGGAGTCTAAGCGGAGGCCAGCAGCGGCGTCTGGCCTTGGCTTGCCTGCTCGTTTGCACACCGGCGTGGCTGCTTCTGGATGAACCTACCGCAGGGCTGGACGAAACGGGGAAAAGGCGGTTGGCCGAAGTGCTTGCCTTCCATAAGGGGAAGGGAGGCGGCGCGGTCATTGCAACCCATGAACCTGAGGCGCTGCTGGAACTTGCGGATCAGGTGCTGGTGCTGGACGGGGGCACAATAAGGGCTGCCGAGGCCAGCGAGTTGCCTAGCCGTGAAGAACCGGCTGCCATGGCGGAACGCCTGGCTGCCGCATGGCATAATAAGCATCAGCATCAGCACCAGCAACAGATTCTTCAAGGTCAGCTTTCGTCAATAAATGGCGCTTCAATCTCCATGATTCAAAACAGAGGCGATGCGGGCCAGCTTCAACTGGCTGAAAATACGGCTCCAGCTCCCGCTGAGCGGAGCAGCAGAAATACGGCTGCCTCATCCCCTGCGCGGCAAGGCGCTGGATGGCTGCATCCTCATGCGTTTGACCCGCGTGTTTTGATGGTTGCCTATTTAACGATTACGTCATGCATGCTGACACTGGGCACCTGGCGAGAGATTGCCACAGCGGGGGTTGTCACCCTGGCCTTTGCTGGCCCTTGCTGGCCGTTATTCAAGCACTGGATACCGGTTATTCGTGGGGTTAGTCTACTATCAGTGGTTTTGATTGTGATTGCGGGGCTGCGATTTGGGCCGCTTGCCTTCCAGTGGTCCGGCGCTGAGGCTACGGCTATTACGTTATCCCGGCTTTTTTTGATGATGGTGCTCGGCATGCCGCTGCTGGGTCTTGTTACGCCGTTCCGGCTTCAGCGGGCACTGGACCAGACATTTGGCTGGTTGACGAGATTTGGCGTTCCGGTAGCCGCATTTACGATTTTGATCAGTCTCATTTTTCGCTTTATTCCGTTGCTGATGGAGGAGTGGGGCAGGTTCAGGCGCGTAGCCAAGGCAAGAGGAAAAGTCGGCTCCAAAGGATTGCCCTTATCCCAAATGAAGGTAATGTTAGTGCCATATATGAGGAGTATTCTGCGTTTGGCGGAAAATATGGCCGATGCGCTGGAGGCGCGGGGGTTCGGGGTTCAGCGGAAAAAGCCGGTTTACGGCTTTCGCCTGCGCCCCAGCCGCAGCGATTTGTGGCTCCTGCTGGCGGCTTTAGGCGCTTGTGCCGTATTATTGCTGGTTTAGCGATTCTGGGTAAGCCGCAGTTGCCTCAAGCCATTCCTTGACTGTGTCTGTCCACAAACCGTTTTCATCAGCCAATAAAACATACCAGCCAGCTTGCCGGGCCTGCGCCAGATTGCTTGGGCTGTCGTCGACGAACAGCACCGGAGTTCCCGCAGGCAGCAGCTTCGCCGCAGTCCGAAACAGCTCGGGCTGCGGTTTTTCATAACCGACAGCACTGGATATAACGACATGTCCAAGACAGGTGCGGAATGGCTCCAGCAGGGGCAAAACCCAAGACTGGACATGATTGCTTAAAATATGAATGTCAGCCCGGGAATTCCACTGAGGCAGCAAGGACAAAGCGGGCAGCGGGATCAGGCATTCCTTCAAAAGCGTCCTGTAGCGAGCCGCTCCGATCGATGGTGTTTTTAGGTCGGCTGCAGTTGTTTTTCCACCAATCGGAATGGCTTTCCCGTCCAGCCAATCCCAGAATTGAGCCTCGCTGACCGTTCCCCGCCATAACCCAGGCCCGATCTCATCTTTGTAATCGGCATACAGTTGCTGCTGATCTACATTTAAGGTATCAGACAGCAGCTCCCAGAAACGAGGCGCCAAATTTGTTGCCAGAACACCGCCGATATCCAGCACAAGCTGCGGCTTGGTGTTGCTTTCATTCAGCTTGGGCCGGGAGCCAGATGATTGCCGGGGCAGAGGAGGCACAATGTTGGCGTGATGGAACTGTTGTGCATTCATAAATCCCTTCCTCCTGTTGTCTGCTTGGTCGCTTTGGAGTGGTTCCCGGCATTTCGGCTCCATAGATCGCTGGCGCGGCGGCGCTCGGAAGCAGCCCAGCTCCACAAAAGAATAGCTGCGCCCGCGGCTAATATGGCGCCAAATGCAAAGCCGCTATCAAGCCCCCATGTTTCATTAAGCCAGCCCGCCAGAAACGGGCCTGAGAACATTCCGATGGCATACAAGGCTTGATACATCCCCATAGCGGTTGCCCGATTAGCATTGTCTACGTCTGCTATCGCCAGTCCCAGCAGCAGCGGAAGATGAAGACCCTGACCCAGGCCGTTAAGCGCTTGAGTCACATAAAGCCACGTCATGGAAGGCATAAAAGGCATTAAGCCCGTACAGATTCCGCTCAAAATAAAGCCAGCAAGCAGCGTGCGCCGATAACCCAGTCTGGGTACGATCCACGCGGCGCTTCCGAAGGAGGCTACCGCATGCGGCAGCATAAACGAAAAAACCAGCAGGGTGAGCTGCGCGCCATTTGCCCCAAGCTCTGTCGCCTTCAGCGGCGTAAAACCAAACATGGTTATAAACAGGATGCCATGGGCGAGAATGGATAACAGGGAAACGCGCAGAAGCGTTGTGTTTGAGACAACTTCTTTTATTCTGGAAAAGGACATCGCGCTTTGCTTGGTTTGTGCCGGAGCCTGTTCCTTGAGTCCAAAAGCAAGCAAAAGCCCGCATGCCGCGGCCAACGCGCCGACAAGAAACGGCGCTGTCCCGTTTAAGCGATCAGCCAACGCGCCGCTTAGCAGCATGCCAAGCATCTGCCCGCCCACCGTCATCAGGCTGATGTTGCCCATTGCTTTGCCAGTGCTTCCGCTGCCGAAATAGCTCGCGTACATAACCGTAAAGGCAACCCAGGTCGAAGCGCAGATGCCTGCGACAATCCGGCCGGCAAGCGGCCATACCCACGAATCGGGAATCAAAA
>PJUA01000485.1_pt1 | contig 20697 bp, 22 predicted proteins | sample 1512151 | NCBI WGS metagenome assembly PJUA01 (sample SAMN08177678, study PRJNA422409) | Soil metagenome, whole genome shotgun sequencing project. | isolation source: Soil enriched on filter paper: beechwood xylan treatment | place: USA: Madison | collected 2015-01-15
CGGCCGGGTTCTGGCACTGGAGCCGATCGACGCCAACCATCGGCTGCTGTGCGGCAATCTGGCGCTGAACGGGCTGGACTGGGCGGACGGCATGCTGGCTGCCGCCGGGGCCGCCGATGGGGTGCTGCATCTTGCCGGCGTGGCGATGGACGCGGAGGGCAATTACGGCGCGTTGTCGCTTGACGCCTTGGCCGGCGACCGGCCGGTGCCGGTTCATCGGTTGGATGGTCTGGCTCCTGACGGAGCGGGCCGTATCCGTCTGATCAAGATTGATGTCGAGGGGATGGAGGCCGAGGTTCTGGAGGGCGCGCGCGGCCTGATCGCCCGCGACCGTCCGGTCCTCTATGTGGAGAATGACCGGCCGGACAAGTCGGCGGCCCTGATCCGCCTGCTGGGGGAACTGGGCTATGCCTGCTATTGGTATCTGCCCGCCTTCCACAATCCCGCCAACTTCGCCGGCCGGTCCGAGCCGATCTTCGGCCATGGGCTGGTCGACAACGGCACGGAGATCCAGGTGCTTGGCATGGGGATCAACCTGTTCTGCCTGCCGGCAGAGGCGGGCGCGCGCATCAACGGACTGCTGCCCGTCGCCGGTCCGGACGAACATCCGCTGCGTCGCGGCCATAACGGGCGTTTCATTGGTGGTTGAGGGCGGCGGTTGAGGGCGCGGTCAGCGCTCCGGTTCGGGTTTGATGCCGGTCTCCTTCATGGCGTGTATCAGGTCCAGCATCACGGTGCTGATGTCGGGGAAGGACAGGGCCACCGCGCGGCGGTCGGGGTCGAGGCGCACCACATGGGCGATCTGCCGGCCGCCGACGCGATGGCTGGTCTTATCGGGACCGATGGTCTCCGGAATTTCCGGGCAATACAGCTCCAGCCGCAGCTTGCCGCCGACGGCGTGGGCGAACTCCTCCGGCGGCAGGTCGACCAGCAGGCCGCGGGTCGACCAGTTGATCGTCGTGCAGCGCCGCCCCTCCGCCTCCACCGCCAGCACCGGGTCCATGTAGCGGATGGCGCGGCGGCGCTCGATGCCGTTGGGCGGCTTGGCGCCGACATCGTGCTGGTCCAGCTTGTGCTTGGCCGCCTGCTTGGTGCGGTCGTCCACCCCGTCCTTGCTGGTCATCAGCGTCGCCTGCACGCGCCGCTCGACACCGTGGCGGAACTCGTCGTCGGCGCCGAAGCGCAGGGCCTTGGCGAAATGGTCCTTGGCCCGGGTCAGCAGCGCGTTGCGTCCCTTTTCGTCACCGCGATGGCCGCAGCGTTCGGCCTGGATCAGCAGCGAATCGACGCTGCGCTGATAGGCGCCGCGCTGGACGGCGCGGGTCAGCTCGCGGAACTCGGCGGCGCGCAGGCTGGGGAATTCCCGGGTCTTCAGCAGCCCGGCCATTGCTTCCGCCAGCGAATCGACGCGGGCGGGGTCGCCGGTCTCCGCCTCCCGGCGCAGGGTCCGTATCGCTTCCTCCGCCTTGCGAAGCAGCTGATCTTCCAGTTTCCGGCGCTGGTCGGCGTCCATCACGGGCATGGCGCGGCCCTCCACGGAGGCGGTTTCATAAGGATACAGCAGGTCGGCGGCGGGTGACAGCCGACAGTTGTGGTTAACGGTCCACCTGCGGGGCGCCCCAGTAGGAGCGGACCCGATTTTCCTTTGCCTTGTGAGTGCCTTCTTATCTGTGGTGACAAACGGGACGGGTAGCGGGAGTGGGCGAGTGATGGACAAGAACAAGAATAATATGGCGGGTGCGGATACCGAACCGGACTTGCTGGCCGCTGCCCTGACCGATCTGCTGGGGGAGGAGAGCGCGAGCCCCGCCCCGGCCGGGGCCGCCATCGTCGCCTTCGTCCGTGGCCGCGGGGCCGATGCGGAGCCGGTCCGCACGCTGGTGCTGCGGCGGAAGCCCGCGCGCGGCGGGGTGGCGGCTGATCCGGCCGACCGGCGCGCCCTGGTCTACAGCCTGACCAAGACCATCCTCGCCGCCGCCGTGCTGCGGCTGGCCGCGCGTGGCGTGGTCGATCTCGACGGGCCGGCGGAGCACTGGCTGCCGGAACTGGGCAGGCGGCCGGTGTCGGTCAGCGTGGCGCAGATCCTGACCCACCGCGCCGGGCTGCCCGACTATGGCGGCCGGGCCGATTACCATGCTGCCGTCGCCGCCGGCGCGGAGCCCTGGAGCGGCGACGAGTTCCTGGGGCGTTGCGGGGTGGAGGGGGTGCCGGTCGGCAGCTTCGCCTATTCCAACATCGGCTATCTGCTGATCGGCCGGCTGCTGGAGCGGGCGGGCGGCGCCCCGCTGGCGGAGCTGCTGGCGAGCGAGGTCTTCGGCCCGCTCAGGCTGTCCAGCGCCTCGCTTCTGCGCGACCGCTCCGACCTCGCGGGGCTGTTCTTCGGCCCGAGCCCGACCTTCGGCGGGGCTTCGGTGATTGATGCCTATCATCCCGGCTGGGTGTCGCATGGGGTGGTGGCGATGACGGCCGCCGATGCCTGCCGCCTCATTCACGGCCTGACCGGGGACTATCTGCCGGACGCGCTGCTGCGGCGGATGCGGGACGGGCTGCCGGTCGGCGGGCCGATGGGCGGGCGGCCCTGGGTCGAGCCGTCCTATGGGCTCGGCATGATGGTGGAGCTGGACCCGGTGGCCGGACCCTATTGGGGCCACACCGGCGGCGGTCCGGGGGTGACGCCGGCCGCCTATCACGCGCCGGGGCCGGTCCCGGTCTCCGTCGCCGTCTTCCTGGATGGCGAGGACGGCAACCTCGCCGAATGGATGGCGGTGGAGGTGCTGCACCGGTTGCGCGGCGTGCGATAGGGCGGCAGGCAACACAGCTCCTGCTTGTTCAGGATGGCGGCGATCCCATCTCCTCTCCAGGGGACAATCCCCCGCTTCCCGGCGTAGACTCGGGAAGGCGGCGGTGCCGGGCGAAACCGGTCACCGGGACGAAGAACTCAGGGGAGGAACCGCGCGATGGGAGATGCCGCCCGCAAGCTGCCCGATTATCCATGGCTGGCCTCGTACCCGCCAACGGTGGATTGGGCGATGCCCATCCCGGCCCGGCCGCTGACCGAGTTGCTGGAGGGCGCCGTCGCCCGCCACGGCGACAAGCCCTGCCTGAACTTCCTGGGCAAGCGCACCAGCTATCGCGAACTGGGGCGGCTGGTCGACCGCGCCGCCCGCGGCTTCCAGGCGATCGGGGTGGGGAAGGGCACGCGGGTCGGGCTGTTCCTGCCCAACACGCCCTATTACGTCATCGCCTTCTTCGCCATCCTGAAGGCCGGCGGCACGGTGGTGAACTTCAACCCGCTCTATGCCGAGCGCGAACTGATCCACCAGATCGGCGACAGCGACATCGACCTGATGGTCACGCTGGACCTCAAGCTGCTCTACGGCAAGATGGCGCGGATGCTGGAGGAAACCGGGCTGAAGCGGCTGGTGATCTGCCGCATGGCCGACATCCTGCCCTTCCCGAAGAACTGGCTGTTCCCCATCGCCAAGCGGGCGGAGATCGCGGCGATCCCGCGCGACGACCGCCACATTCCCTTCGCCAGCCTGATCGCCAACGACGGCCGGCCGACCCCGATCGCCATCGACGCGCAGGAGGATGTCGCGGTGCTGCAATACACCGGCGGCACCACCGGCGTGCCCAAGGGCGCGATGCTGACCCACGCCAACCTCTACGCCAACACCATCCAGTGCGCGACGTGGTACGCGGCGAAGGAGCGCAAACCCGGTGAGGGCGGCACCGAAGACGGGCAGGAGCGCATGTTGGGCGTGCTGCCGCTGTTCCATGTCTTCGCCATGACCGCGGTGATGAATTTCGGTCTGCATCTGGGGGCGGAGATCGTCCTGCTGCCGCGCTTCGAACTGGAGCAGGTGATGCGCACCCTGCAGACGGAGCGGATCACCCTGTTCCCCGCCGTGCCGACCATCTACACCGCGATCAACCACCATAAGCATCTGGAGAAGTTCGATCTGTCGTCGATCCGCTTCTGCATGTCGGGCGGGGCGCCGCTGCCGCTGGAGGTGAAGGAGGCGTTCGAGCGCACGACCGGCTGCACCCTGGTCGAGGGCTATGGCCTGTCGGAATGCTCGCCCGTCGCCACCGTCAATCCGGCAGTGCTGCATTCGGACAAGAAGGGCTCCATCGGCCTGCCGCTGCCCGGCACCATCGTCGAGATCGTCAGCCTGGAGGAACCGCGCCGCGTCCTGCCGCCGGGCGAGAAGGGCGAGGTCTGCATCCGCGGGCCGCAGGTGATGAAGGGCTACTGGCGCCGCCCGGCCGAGACGGCGCAGACGCTGGTCGACGGCCGGCTGCACACCGGCGATGTCGGGGTGATGGACGAGGACGGCTACACCACCATCGTCGACCGCATCAAGGACATGATCCTGTGCAGCGGCTTCAACGTCTATCCCCGCAATGTGGAGGAGGCGATCTACCTGCACCCGGCGGTCGCCGAATGCGTGGTGGCCGGATTGCCGGACGAGTATCGCGGCCAGACGGTGAAGGCCTATGTCCGGCTGGACGATGGCCAGACCCTGACCGCCGAGGAACTGCACGCCTTCCTGAAGGACAAGCTGTCGCCCATCGAGATGCCGAAAGTCGTGGAATTCCGCCAGGAGCTGCCCAAGACCATGATCGGAAAACTGTCCCGCAAGGCCCTGCTGGACGAGGAACAAAGCAAACGGAGCACCGCCGCGAAGGGTGGCGCCGCATGAGCGCTGATGACCGGAAGGATGGCCGGAAGGCGGTGCGCGTCCGCATCCAGGGCAAGGTGCAGGGGGTGTGGTATCGCGGCTGGACCGTCGATCAGGCGGACAGGCTCGGCCTGACCGGCTGGGTGCGCAACCGTAGCGACGGCACTGTGGAGGCTCTGTTCGCCGGCCCCGCCGACGCCGTCGACCGCATGCTGGACGCCTGCCGCCGCGGCCCGCCGTCGGCCATCGTCCGCGACGTGGTATCCGAACCGGAGCAGGACCCCGGCATGGCCGGCTTCGAGCAGCGGCCGACCGCGTAGGTTCCGCATTAGCGTTCCGCTAACCATGATGGCGGCATGCTGGCTGCTGTGTTTGGTTTGGGAAACGGTAGCCGGATGACCGCCAGGAAACCGGATGTGGCCGGCATGACGGCCATGCTCACCGGCGTCTTCGCCAAGGCGGCGGAGGCGAAGGGCAAGGCTGTCCGTGCGCCTGTGGCCGCGCCGGCGCCGAAGGCCCCCGCCGCGCCGGGACGCGGCGACCCGGCCGTTCGCCTCAGCCTGGGGCCGGAGGCGGTGCAGGATGCGCCGGCGCGGCCGTCCGAAGCTCCATCAGCCGACCTTGCCGACCGGCTGGGGCCGGCGATCCAGGCGCTGGCGCGCGATCTGGGGCGGTTGCTGGCCGCCTTCGGCATGGACGGGAGCGATGCCGCCGCTGCCGAAGCCGCGTTCGTCGCCCGCTTCGGTGAGGCGGAGCGCCGGGCCGCCGTCTTGGCGCTGGACGGACCGGCCGGCGAATTGCGGCCTCTGGGCGAAGATGCCCGGCAGGATGTGGCGGTGGACCTGCGGGGGATCGGCCTCGCCTTGGCCCATGGGCATGTGGATGTCAGGCTGGCCGACGCGGCCCTGGTGCTGGCGCGGGTGCCGGCCGAGGAGAAGGGCGAGGGGCTGGCCGCCATGCTCGGCGTCCTCCGCTCCGCCATCCGTCCGGGCCGGGGGCTGACGGTCGAGACCGACCGGGTCGCCATCGACGATCTCGGCCGCGTCATGGCGGCGCTGAGCGGGGCGATGGCCGGGCCGCCGCAGGGGCTGGAAGGCACGGTGACGTTGCAGCCGTTGGGTGCGCCGGCCGAAGGCGGAGCGCTGGACCTGTCGCTGTCGCTCTCCGGACGGCTGGGGGAGGTGGCCGCTGCTGCGCCATCCGTTCAAATGCCTGCCAAGGAGAAAGCAGTCGGCGAGGTCAAGGAGCGTGGGTTCGATGTCCGGATTTGATGCGCCCGTCAAGGCAGCCCTCTGGCTGTGCGGGCTGACGCTGCTGGGGGTTACCCCGGCGCTGGCCGGTGCGCTGGAACGGACGGAGCCCGGCCATCAGGCGCCGCCGCAGCCGGGGTCCAGCCTGCCCATCGCGCCGCCGATCGTGCAATACGCGCTGCCGTCGCAGTGGATGACGATCCGGTCCAAGGAGGACTGGCGCAAGGCCGGCAAGTTCGAGAAGGACCTGAGCAAGGACTGCGCCGCCCTGCGCTTCAACGAGATCGAGCCGATGCGCTTCCGCGCCTATTACAAGGGCGAGGTGCTGGGCGTCGCCTTCGGCCATGGTCTGAACCTGCACGATCCCGGCAAGAAGGCCGACCGCAAGAAGATCTACCTGTTCCGCAACGGCGATTCGACCGGCTGCACCGTGCAGTCGATGGACAATCAGGACCCGCGTGTGAACCCCGCCGGCACCCAGGCGGGCACCCCGGCCGCCGGCGGGTTCAAGAAGTACTAGGCGTCCCCGTCGCCGTCCTCCTCGCCCCGCATCGGGCCGCCGAACACCTCCGGCCACGCCGCGATCAGGGCGGAATCGACATCCTCCATCGTCACCAGCTGCCCGAGAGCCACGATGGAGGTGACGCCATGCTCGGCGATGCCGCAGGGGACGATGCCGCCGAAATGGGACAGGTCCGGCTCCACGTTCAGGGCGATGCCGTGGAAGCTGACCCAGCGCCGCACCCGCACGCCGATGGCGGCGATCTTGTCCTCCTGGCCCTTCAGCCCGCCATAGGGCTGCTTGTCGACCCAGATGCCGACGCGGCCCTCGCGCCGCTCGCCCCTGATGTTGAAGGCGGCGAGCGTGCGGATGATCCATTCCTCCAGATCGCGGACGAAGCCGCGGATGTCGGCGCCGCGCTTCTTCAGGTCCAGCATGACGTAGGCCACGCGCTGTCCCGGCCCATGATAGGTGTACTGGCCGCCGCGCCCGCTGCGGTAGACCGGGAAGCGGTCGGCCTCAAGCAGATCCTCGTCGCGCGCGCTGGTGCCGGCGGTGTAGAGCGGCGGATGCTCCAGCAGCCAGACCAGCTCCGGCGCGGTGCCGGCGCGGATCGCCTCGACGCGCGCCTCCATCTCGGCGATGGCGTCGGGGTAGGGCACCGGCTGGTCGGAGATGCGCCACTCGATCTGCTGCTGGGCCGGCTGCGGGGCGGGCATGTCGGGCTGACTGGCGGACAGGCTGGTCGGGGAGGTCATTCGATCCGGTCTCTGATGGCGTCGGCGGGCGGTGTGGGCGGTGAGGGCGGAGCGGCCGGAGGGCCGTCCCGAATTTTTCTTCGCAGACGATGATTGTAACGCTTGATCGGCCATCGGGAAGCTGATATCTACCCGCTCCACCCGATGAGGCGCGCGAGCGAGCGTCGGGGACTACCAGCCTGATGCGGTCGTGGCGGAATTGGTAGACGCGCAGCGTTGAGGTCGCTGTGGGGCAACCCGTGGAAGTTCGAGTCTTCTCGACCGCACCACTCTCCCATGCAGATGGGACCATCCCGGGGATACGGGAACACCGAAAAGCCCGCAGGTCGCAAGACCGAGCGGGCTTTTTCGTATCCGGGCCTCACCCCGCCAGCGCGTGCAGCAGCTTGGACGCTCCCCCGGCGGCGCGGCGGACATCCTCGAACAGTACCATCATCTCGTAGATCACCAGGAAGGCGGCGCCGTAGAACCAGGGGCGCCAGCGTTCCTCCACCCAGGCGACCAGACGGTGGATGCCGCCCATCGGCAGCAGCCGGGCGACGGCAAAGGCGCTGAGCATGCCGATCAGGGCGCCGCCGGTGACGTCGCCCGGATAATGCAGGCCCAGATAGACCCGCGGCAGCGCGATCACCAGCGCCGCCCATAGGCAGGCCAGCAACCCCCACAGGCGCGAAGCGCGGAGGAAGGTGGCGGCCAGCGCGAAGCCCAGCGCGGCGTTGTCGCTGGGGAAGGAACTCCAGTTCTTCAGGGCGTCGCGGCTCTGGCCGATCGGCGGGACGAAGGAGAGGCCGACATCGTGCAGCGGGCGCGGCCGGGCCGGCATCACCGCCTGGATCAGGATGGACGCCGCCACCGCCAGCACCACCGCGGTGATGGCGTCCACCACCAGCCGGCGCCCGGCCTCCGTCTCCTCCCGGCGGAACCACAGCCACCACAGGGCGGCGCTGAACAGCCCCAGCTTGATCAGATAGATGTTGGCGATCCCGCGCACCGCCATGTCCAACGCCGCGCTGTGGCCCGCGAACTGGTTCAGCCACAGCAGCAGCGACTGGTCGAGACGATGCAGGTACTCCACAGGCGCTCCAAAGGTGGGGGGTACGGGAGCGGCCAGTGTTGCGATTTTATGACAGGGTGGGTCAACGGCGCATCGGAAGGCGCCGTCCGGGACCGGGGCGAGCGGTTCGGGGTGCCACCCTCCCCGATTTTGGGCCGTGCGGAAGGCGTGGCCGGGTCAGCGGAACTCGATGTAGCGGTCCAGCGTGGCGCGGCGCAGCGCGCGGACGATGTGCGGGGCGGCACCGCTGGCGACGATGTGACCACCGGCCTCGCGGCAGCGGTTCGCCAGGATGAACATCATCCCGATGGCGGCGGAATCGATGAAGGTGACGAAGCGCAGATCGATCGGGACCACCGGGCTGGCCGCGAAGTCCCAGTCGCGCAACATGTCGTGAAAGCGGGTGCCGTCCTCGTAGGTGCAGCGGCCGGACAGCAGGATGCCGTCGCGACCGCCGACGGTGGTGAAGGCATACTCCATCGGTGCTTTCGGTCCCCCTCCCCATCCCGCGCCGCCGTGGATGCGGCGCGAGACGCATGGGAACATGAAGGGTCGCGGCGGTGCAAGGATATGGTGGCAAATGCGGCCAATGCCGCCGTGCCTGCCGGTTTCCGCCGAACCGGGCTGGACAAACCGGGGTGGCGCCTCTATGTCGGGGGCGCTTCCGCCGTCACCGGTCCCGTCCCTTGACGGACGGCTCCCGGCACCGGCCGGAAGGCTTCCACAACCCGCAAACCCCGAACGCCGGCCCCAAGCGCCATCGGCCCCGTCCGATGTCGCGGAGCCGTCCCGTCGTTACCATGCCGCCGGCCACCCGGCTCAGGCATGCGGGGGATGCATCGTCGAAGGGAGGGTGCCGGCATGCACACCGATCCCCACACGCCGGATCTGCGGCCGGACGGCGCTGCCCACGCCCACGCCCAAGCCCGCCCGCATGCGGGTCCCGAGGCGGACGACGAACGTCCCTACGGCGTCGAGCCGGAGTTCGTGGAAGAGATCGTCGGCCTGCTGCGCGCCCGTGAACGCGAGGCCGTGCTGGCGCGGCTGGACGGGCTGCATGCCGCCGACATCGCCGACCTGATCGAACAGGCGGAGCCGGCCGAACGCGCCGACCTGATCGACCTGCTTCCCGCCGCGCTGGACGGCGAGGTGCTGTCCTACCTGAACCCCGATCTCCGCGAAGCGCTGATCGAACGGTTCGAGCCGCAGGAGCTGGCCGCCGCCGTCGCCGACCTCGACACCGACGACGCGGTGGAACTGATCGAGGATCTGGACGCCGAGACGCGCGCGCAGATCCTGGCGAACCTGCCCGACGCCGAACGCGCCCTGGTGCAGGAGAACCTGACCTACGACGAGGACAGCGCCGGCCGCATGATGCAGCGAGAGCTGGTCGCGGTGCCGGAATTCTGGACGGTCGGCAAGACCATCGACTTCGTGCGTGCGGCGACCGACACGCTGCCGGAGGATTTCTACGACATCTTCATCGTCGACCCGATGCACCGGGTGGTGGGGGCGGTGCCGCTGTCGCGCCTGCTGCGCCAGCGCCGTGCCGTGCGCATCGCCGATCTGGTGACCGGCGAGGTCGACTCCATCCCCGCCACCATGGAACGGGCGGAGGTGGCGAACCTGTTCCGCCAATATGCGCTGGTCTCCGCGCCGGTGGTCGATGCCGCCGGCCGGCTGATCGGCGTCATCACCGTCGACGACGTCGTCCGCATCATCGACGAGGAGGCGGAGGACGATCTGCGCAAGCTGAGCGGGTCGGGCGACACCGGCGTGTTCAGCGGCATCGCCGACATTGCCCGCAGCCGTGTCGGCTGGCTGACCATCAACCTCGCCACCGCCTTCCTGGCGTCCGGCGTCATCTCGCTGTTCGAGGGCACCATCGAGCAGATCGTGGCGCTGGCGGTGCTGATGCCGATCGTCGCCTCGATGGGCGGCAATGCCGGCACCCAGACGCTGACCGTCGTCGTCCGCGCGCTGGCGACGCACGACCTGTCGTCGGCCAATGCGCTGCGCGTGGTGGGCAAGGAACTGCTGGTCGGGTTGATCAACGGCGGCATCTTCGCGGTGATGGTCGGTGCGATCGCGCTGGTCTGGTACGGCCCGCTGATCGGCATCGTCATCGGGCTCGCCATGATCATCAATCTGGTCGTGGCGGGGCTGAGCGGTGCGCTGATCCCGCTGGGGCTGGAGAAGCTCGGCGTCGATCCGGCGGTGTCGAGCGCGGTGTTCCTGACGACGGTGACGGACGTCGTCGGCTTCCTGGCCTTCCTGGGACTGGCGTCGGTGTTTTTGTTGTAGGGGGCTCTTGATATGGGGGCGGCGGCCTCGCCGGCGGGAAGAACCGATTCCGCTTGTGGGGCCAGCGAAACATTGGCATAAGGCAAGCCATAGGCCTGGGGTGCCGTGCGGTGGTCGCGCGGCTGAGAACACACCCATCGAACCTGTCTGGGTAATTCCAGCGAAGGGAGCCGCCGCATGATCCATGCGCCAAAGTCATCTCCATTTTCGGCACATCCATCTTCCGTCTCCGGAATCCGTCCGTCCGCTGCCGGTCCATCCGTCGCCATCATCGGTGCCGGCTGCATCGGTCTCGCCATCGCCTGGAGGCTGGCGTCGGCCGGCTGCCGCGTCGATCTGTTCGAGCGGGGAGAGGCCGGGCGCGGCGCCACCCATGCCGCCGGCGGCATGCTGGCCGCCTGCGTCGAAACCGAACCGGGCGAGGAGGGGCTGCTGCCGCTGACCCGCGCCTCGCAGGCGCTGTGGCCGGACTTCGCCCGCGATCTTGAAGCCGCGAGCGGCATGGCGGTCGATCTGCGCAGCGAAGGCACCATGGTCATCGCGCTCAACGCTGACGATGCCGCCAAGGTCCGTTTCCTGCACGGTTTCCAGCGCGACCTGGGCCTGCCGGTGGAGTGGCTGAGCGGGGCCGAGGTGCGGCGGCGCGAACCCTTCCTGCAACCGGGCGTCGCCGGTGCCCTGTTCTGTGCCGGCGACCATCAGGTCGACAACCGCAAGGTCGCGGCCGCCCTGCGCCGCGCCGCTCTGGCCGCCGGTGCCCGCCTGCACGAACAGTGCGGCGAGGTGGCGCTGGCGGTGGAGGGCGGTCGCGCCGTGGGTGTGCGGGTTGCTGCAACATTGCACCGGGCCGACCGGGTGGTTCTGGCTGCCGGGGCATGGTCGGCCGGAGTGCCGGGACTGCCGCCCGCCGCCATGCCGCCGGTGCGGCCGGTGAAAGGGCAGATGGTCTGCCTGCGGATGGACCAGCGACTGCCGCTGCTGCGCCATGTGGTGTGGACGCCCGGCACCTACCTGATCCCGCGGCTGGACGGCCGGCTGCTGATCGGCGCGACGACGGAGGAGCGCGGCTTCGATGACCGTCTGACCGCCGGCGGGCAGTTCGCCCTGCTGGAGGGGGCATGGCGGGCGCTGCCCGGCATCGCCGAACTGCCGATCGAGGAGGCCTGGGTTGGGTTCCGCCCCGGCAGCCGCGACGATGCGCCGATCCTGGGCGACAGCGGCATTCCCGGCCTGATCCACGCCACCGGCCACCACCGCAACGGCATCCTGCTGACTCCGGTGACCGCCGACGGCATCGCCCGGCTGGTGCTGACCGGCGAGACCGACCCGCTGCTGCGCCCCTTCGCCGCCGACCGCTTCGTTGCGGCGGGAGCGGCGGCATGAGCGCCATCCGCATCAATGGCCGCGAAGAGCCGCTTTCCGCCGCGTCGCTGGCCGAGCTTCTGGCTGGTCGCGGCATCGCCGAGGGTGCGCAGGGGGTCGCCGTCGCGCTGAACGGCGCCGTCGTCCCCCGCCGCCGCTGGCCCGAAACCCGGCTCCAGCCCGGCGACAGCCTGGAAATCGTCCGCCCGATCCAAGGCGGCTGACCTTCCTACACCTCCCTCTCCCGCCCCGGGAGAGGGAAGGGGCCCAAGCGCAGCTTGGGAAGGGTGAGGGGTGGGGCAAGGATCAAAATCCAAGTTCGGACATCCCCTCACCCTCCCCACGCCTTCGGCGCGGGTCCCCTCCCTCTCCCGGGGCGGGAGAGGGCCTTCTAAAAGGCACTCCCCATGTCCCAATCCGACATCCTCACCATTGCTGGGCGCAACCTCGGGTCGCGCCTCTTCCTAGGCACCGCCGGCTATCCGAATCAGCAGGTGATGCTCGACGCGCTGGCGGCCAGCGGCAGCGAGCTGGTCACGCTGGCGATCCGGCGCATCAGCCTGGACGGCTATTCGGAAAGCCTCGTCGACGTGCTGGCCCGTGCCACTGCCGGGCGGCCGACCGGCCCGGTCGGGCTGCTGCCCAACACCGCCGGCTGCATGACCGCCAAGGAAGCCGTTCTGACCGCCCAGCTGTCGCGCGAGGCGCTCGATACGCCCTGGATCAAGCTGGAGGTCATCGGCGACCGCGAACTGCTCTATCCCGATGTGGAGGAACTGCTGCGCGCGACGGAGGAACTGGTCAATGACGGCTTCGTCGTGCTGCCTTATTGCAACGACGACCCCGTGACCTGCCGCAAGCTGGCCGATCTCGGCGCGGCGGCGGTGATGCCGCTGGGCGCCTTCATCGGCTCGGGCATGGGCATCCGCAACCCGCACGCCATCGAGACGATCTGCGCCCGCAGCCCCGTGCCGGTGGTGCTGGACGCCGGCATCGGCACCGCATCCGACGCCGCTCTGGCGATGGAGCTGGGCTGCGCCGCCGTGCTGCTGAACACGGCGGTGTCGAAGGCGCGCGATCCGGTGCGAATGGCGGCGGCGATGCGCGACGCGGTCAGCGCCGGCCGCGCCGCTTATCTGGCCGGCCGCATGCCGATGCGCGCCCATGCCGAACCGTCCAGCCCGCAGATGGGCCTGATCGGCAGCTGAGATCGGCAGCTGACCTATGGGGATACGGGCTTGATCCGGCGGGGCGGCTGTCGCAGGCTGTCCCGCGACGTCCCCTTGCCGGAGTGCTTCGCCTTGGCCGACACCTTCGTTCCCCGCGACCCCGACTGGAAGGCGCGCTGTCTCGCCTCCTTCGAACAGCAGCCGATCTGCCGGACTCTCGGCATCGAGTTGACGGCGGTCGAGCCGGGATTCTGCGAGATGCGGCTGCCGTTCCGCCCCGAGCTGACGCAGCAGCACGGCTTCTTCCATGCCGGCATGGTCAGCACGCTGGCCGACAATGCCGGCGGCTATGCCGCCTACAGCCTGATGCCGGCGGGCGCCGAAGTTCTGGCGGTGGAGTTCAAGATCAACCTGATGGCGCCGGCCAAGGGCGACGTCATGATCGCCCGCGCCCGTGTGGTGAAGCCGGGGCGCACCCTGACGATCACCCAGGTCGAGGTGTCGATGCTGGACGGCGGCGCGGAGAAGGATTGCGCCCTGATGCAGCAGACCGCCATCTGTATGTTGCCGAAGTGACGGTTCAACCGGTTCGAAAGGGTTCTCCGATGCTCTCTGCACGCCTGCTACCTGCCGCCCTTCTGCTGGCCGGCGGTTTCGCCGTACTGGCCGCCGCCCCGGCGGAGGCCAAGGATCCGCCATCCTGCGCCGCCATCTCCTTCCGCGCTCTGCCCGGCGGCGCGCCGGACGGCGAACAGGATGCCGGTCTCTACAAGTCGCGCTTCGGCAAGATCGAGGTGAAGGCCGACGTCAAGGGCGGGCAGGCGACCAACTATTATATGGTGCTGAACGGCAAGAAGGTGGACGGCCCGGCCACCCCGCCGAAGATGTCGGACGCCTGCCTGAAGTCCAAGCACGTCAAGCTGCCCTTCGCCAAGCAGCCGCAGGGCACCTGCACCGGCAGCCGCTTCCGCGTCGTCGTCGACCGCTCCAGCGGCAAGCCGGTCGCCGCCTTCTTCGGCCTGCAGGGCGAGGATTGGGCCTATTGCAGCGCGACGACGCTGTAGGAGTTAGACCCCCACCGAACCTCCCCCGCTCTCAGCGGACCCACGGTCCGCCTGCCGAGTCAGCACAAAGCGAAGCTTTGTGCGAGAGCTGGGCGGGGGAGGGACTGCCGCCACTCTCCCGCATCAGCACTTGTTCCCTCCCCCGCCCAGCGGGGGAGGGTTAGGGTGGGGGCATCGTCAGCCGACACCCCCCCCTCAGATCGCCAAAGCCTTCACCCGCTCGCGCAGCGTCTGCCGCGCCGCTTCCGCCTCGTTGCGGGCGGTGCCCAAGTCCCGCGCCAGCGCGTCCAGGCGGTTCTCCGCCTCCGCCATCTTGGCAAGCGTCCGCTTGTGCAGGTCGCTGCCCGCCGGCAGGGCCTTCAGGTTCTCGCGCAGGCGGTCCTGGTCGGCGATGCGCTCCGTCCGCTCGCGCTCCAACTCGGCGATGCGACGCTCCTTCTCGGCGACGGCGGCGCGCAGACCGGCCAGCGTGGTCAGCGCCTGACGAACCTCCGCCGGCAATTCGGGGGCGGAGGCGCGGGCGGCGATCTGGTCGGCGGTCAGGTCGGTCAGGACGATCCGCTCCTGCCGCGGCCGTTCCAGCGTGGCGGTCAGCGTCACCGTCTTGCCGGCCGGCACCGCCAGCGGCAGACGATAGGCGGTGGCGGTCGCCTCCGGCTTGCCGTTCGCCGGTTCGGCCAGGTCCCAGCCGGGACGGCGCGGATGCTCGATCACGACATCGCGGTCGGCGTCCGGGGCACCGGCCACCGTATAGGTCGTGCTCTGCCGGTCGATCACCGACAGGGTCAGCACACCGTCGGCGATGGTGGCGCGGGACAGCCGGCGGCTCGGCTTCTCCTCGCGGTCGACGGTCACTGCCTGATCGACGGCGAAGGACAGCAGCCGGCTCTCGCCCGCCGGCAGGGTCGCCATCCGGGCATCGCCGACATAAGCGCTGTTCGCCGAGCCTCTGTCATAGAAGGTCAGCAGCCCCGGCGGCAGGGCGGTGTCGCCGTCGTTGCGCAGCCGCAGGGAGGCCAGCGGGTGGCGGGCGTCGGTGGCCGGCTGGTAGAGCGCCACCCGCTCCACCGGCAGGGTGCTCGCGGCGATCGGCATCATCAGCGTCCCGCCATTCGGCACGCTGACCGGCTGCGGGTAATGGAACAGCACCTGGGCGCCCTCCGCCGCACCGGCCTCGGCACCCTGCACCGCGGCCATCGCCGGCGTTCCCGCGGCGCTGCCGTAGGGGGCGACCTTCGCCAGCGCTTCACCCATCGGCGCCGGAGCCGGCGCGCCGGGCATCGGCGCCGGAGCGGCCATGGCCGTGGCGGGCGGCGCCCCGGCACGCGAGGCCTCCGACTGCGACCGCATCGCCGGGCGGGCGTCGTTCAGCGTCACCGCTCCCTCGTCGGCGCTGGGCAGCACGCGGCCGAGCACCTCCACCGGCACCTCCGGCCGCTCGACGAAATAGGGGGTGTAGAGCGCCTGGCGCAGGGTCACCGGGTTGCCCGACACCACCGTCAGGTCGACTCCGCGCCAATCCTCGCCGCTCAGATTCTCCAGCACCGCCCAGCCCTGCAGTGCGCCGTTGCCCTTATCCGCCTGCCCGTTTTGCCCCTGCCCGTTTTGCCCCTGTCCGTTTTGGCCTTGTCCGGTGCCGAGGCTGAGCCGATAGGTCGCCTTCCACAGCGGCATCTCCGCGACAAAGCCGACCCGGACCCGCCGCTCGCCGGCCGCCTGCCCATCCTGCGGCGCCCGGCTGTGGACGGTCAGCCGCCGCCGCTCGCGCCGGGCGTTCTCCGCCACCGCCGACAGCGCGCGGTCGATCTGCGCCTGCACCGCCGGATCCGTGAAGCGCAGCGCGTCGGCCTCCTCCAGCACCAGCTGGCGCAGTCCCTCGGCCGTCATCAGCGTCACGCGGTGGCGCGTGGTGGTGGCGCCGTCGTTCCCCGGCAGCCGCACCGTCTCCTCCGTCACCGACATCAGCCGGCCGGTCAATTGGCGGGAGCCGCCGGTCGTCACCTCCGCCCCGCGCATCGCATTCAGCAATGCGGCGGGAGAGGTGAGGTCGTCGGCCGAGAAGGGCAGCTCGCGGAAGGCGGTGTCCAGCGGTTCGGCTCCCGGCAGGGCGATGGTGCCGACCCCGCCCTTGTCGTCATAGACGACGATGCTCTTCAGCACGTCGTCGACCTGATCGCGCCGCACCTCCAGCGACAGGTCGGCGTCGCCGCTCACCGTCGCCTCATATTCGAAATAGCCGACGCCGCCGGTGGACAGCAGGACCCGCGTCAGCGCCAGCTGCCCGCCGGCCGGCCCGCCTGTCGCGGCAAGCGCCGCCGGGGCCGCCATCAGCAGGGCAGTGGAGGCGAGAAGGATGGCGCGGGTCATGATGGGTCTCTCCGTGTTGTGACTCCCGACTGCCGACATAGGCGCGAAATCGGGCGGGATTAGGGAGAGCGCAACAGGAGGGCTTCCAAAAGTCCGGACAGGTCAGGGGGCCGCCGCCAGCCAGCGTTCCATCATCATGCGCCACAGCGGCGCGCCGCCGTGGGCTGCGATCTGGGCCGCGACCTGTGCGGCACCGGGCATGCAACCGGAATGATGGGCGCAACGCTCCGTCGCCGGACGGCGGTGGCCGTCGGCGGGCAGCCGCCTTGCCGCCCTGCAATGGGTTTGGCCGTGGGACTGGCCGTGGGGCGCGGTGCGGTGGGGCGGCATCGGTGTCGCCTGGGCGTTGCAGCCGGACATGATGATGGTCTTGCCGACGGTCCTCAGCCCAGCCGCCCGACCGAGCGCGCCGAGTCGAGGTGGCGCCTCGCCTCCCCCAGCAGCAGCCGGTGCTGCGCCAGCGTTTCGCGGATCGAGCCATGCTGGCCATAGACCCGCACCTCGTTCAGAAGACGGTCGGCGCGGTCGAGCAGGGCCAGGCGCTCCAGGCAATGATCGATGTTCGACATGGCGGTGCTTCCCCATCACGGCATTGGTCCGGCGCCCACAGGCGGGCCGCCGTCCCCTGGTCGATGGTCTGCATTTAAACCGCAGCTTGTTTCTGGTTAATGTCCGCGCAACGGTATTTTTATGTCGCCGGTGCAGGACGCGGTTTCAACCAACTCATGTGGTCGGCGAATCGGCCGCGGCTGTTACGGGGTTGTAACGCATTGCGTGCCGCTCGCGCGTGAGATAAGAAGATTTGGGGAGGTAACAGGCATGCACATTCTCGCTGTCGACGACGACGAGCCGATTCGGGAGCTTTTGGCCTCATATCTGGCGGGAGAGGGCTACCGGGTCACGACGGCGCAGGACACCGCATCGGCCCGGCAGGCTTTGGATGGCGACCCTGTCGACCTCGTGGTCTGCGATTTGCGCCTGCCCGACGGCGACGGGCTGGGCCTCGTCCGCCAGATCCGCACCGAATCGCAGATTCCCGTCATCATCCTCTCCTCCAAGGACCAGGACGTCGACCGCATCGTCGGGCTGGAACTGGGGGCCGACGATTACCTGACCAAGCCGTTCAACCCGCGCGAACTGCTGGCCCGCATCAAGGCGGTCCTGCGCCGCGTCTCCAGCGACGCCCGCCCGGCCCGCAGCGCGGACGAGCTGCGCGCCGTCGTGCAGTTCGCCAATTGGGAACTCGACCTCACCGCCCAGCGCCTGCGAGGGCAGGAGGGGCGCGAGGTGGAGTTGACCAAGGCGGAGTTCGGCCTGCTGGCGGCCTTCGTCAAGCGGCCGCAGCGGGTGCTGACCCGCGACCAGCTGCTCGACCTCACCCGCGTCGACGGGGCGGAGGTGTTCGACCGGTCCATCGACGTGCTGATCCTGCGCCTGCGCCGCAAGATCGAGGCGAACCCGAAGGAGCCCCGCATCATCAAGACCGAACGCGGCGCCGGCTACGTCTTCGATGCCAAGGTGCGCACGGTCTGACGGGATGGCCGGGCCGTTCGGGGATTGCGCCTTCCCCGGGCGCCCCCCGGACGCTCCTCTGGACGCTGTCCCGCGCCCGCGTTAGCCTTTCCGGAAAACCTGTCGGAGAGGAAACGCGCGTGCCGGACCCGATCGATTTCTATTTCGACTTCGCCTCGCCCTACGGCTATTTCGCCAGCCTGCGCATCGACGAGCTGGCGGGGAAGCATGGCCGTACCGTCACCTGGCGCCCGGTCCTTCTCGGGGCGATCTTCAAGGTGACGGGCATGAAGCCCAACCTGCAGCAGCCCTTGCGCGGCGAATATCTGACCCATGACGTCGGCCGCATCGCCCGGTTGACCGGCGCTCCCTTCACCTTCCCCGATTCGGCCCCTGTCAATGGCGTCGCCGCCTCGCGCGCCTTCTATTGGCTGACCGACGAGCATCCGGAACAGGCGAAGCTGCTGGCCCACGCGCTCTTCCATGCCCATTTCGGCGAGGGGCGGGACATCGGCCCGGCCGACACGGTGGCGGAGATCGCGGCGAAGACCCTGGGCAGCGTCGGCATCGACCGTGCCGCGGTGGCCGCCGCCATCCAGGACCCGGCGGTCAAGGACCGGCTGCGCACCGAAACCGACGATGCGGTGGAGCGCGGCGTCTTCGGCTCGCCCTTCTTCATCGTCGACGGCGAACCCTTCTGGGGCTGGGACCGCCTCGACATGGTCGACCGCTGGCTCGCCACCGGCGGCTGGTAGGGCAGGGCGGAATCCGCAGGTAGAGCTGCGGAAAATACTGACTCCCGGGGCGGGCAAACCGCTATAACTGCGGAATAGGACCTTCGTCCGGGCACCGGGTCTGGTGTCTGTTTCCGTTTCGGTTTGCCGCCCCATGGACCAGATCGTTCCCGACCGTCGCCCCCGGACGACCAGCGCGCCGCCGGCGGTTCCTCCCGGCAGTTCCGGCGGCAACGGCCATGGGGGCGCTCACGGCGGACCTCATGGAGCCAGGGGCGCATCCAAATCCTGGCTGGGCGGGGCGTTGCTGACGGCCCTGCTGCTCGGCCTGATCGCGCTGTCGATCCGGTCGGTGTCCGGCAATCTGACCTTCGTGCTGCTGGGATCGGTCGGCCTCGTGATCGGCGCCTTCCACTATCTGTTTCCGGGCAGCCAGTTCTTCACGCTGGCGCTGACCAACTTCATCGGCGTCTATGCCTGCATCTTCGTCTTCTTTCTGGAAAGCAACTTCCACAACATCAGTCCGCTGATCCAGAGCGTCGCCTTCGTCCTGCCGCTGGTCGCCTTCCTGGGCGGGGCCTGGTGGCGGGCGGAGGACATCCGGCGGATCGTGATGTCGCGGCGATTGCGGGAGGGGGGACATTTCGACCGCGTCTTCCTGTGGATGGCGCCGGTCTGGGGCATCGGCGCCCTGACCTTCCTGGTGCCCGAACAGGACATGGACACCCAGACGATCGGCGCGATCTTCCTACTGGCCATGTCGGCCATCTCCGCCATCGTCGCCCTGGTGTCGCGCGACATCGCCATCTTCCTGCTCGACGCCGGCCTGCTGTTCGAAGGATTCTTCCAGCAATCGGCACGTCTGGTCCTGCCGGCCTTCGCTTTCCTGACCTTCTATTCGCTCTGCATCATCCTGTTCGGCGCCATCTACACCATCATGGACCGCTTCATGGCGGAGCCGAACTTCGTCATCGAAGGCGTCAGGCGCGACCTGACCTTCTCCGAGGGGATCTATTTCTCCATCGTGACCTTCGCCACCGTCGGCTATGGCGACATTCACCCGGTGTCCGGGCCGGTCCGTCTGGTCTGCGGCATCGAGATCGTCATGGGTGTGCTGCTGCTGCTGTTCGGCTTCAGCGCCATCATCGGCCATGCCCGGCCGACCAACCGGTCGGACCGCAACGATCCGCTTTGAGCACAGATCCGCCCGGCGGTCTCGGCAGACGGACAATCCTGCATAGCGCACTATGTCAGGGGGCGCGCTATGTTGGGCGCGGTTCCGTTCTTCACGTCAGAGATTTCAGCGTCCCCATGCCACTCCATCTCATCAAGCTCGCTGTCGGTGTCCGCGACCTCGACCATCTGGCGGAGTTGCAGGACCGCCGCGCCGTAATGGCCGACGGCCAGACCCGCATCCCCGTCTACACCCGCCGCCTGCCCAAGCGCGGCGACGAACTGCTGGCCGGCGGCTCGATCTATTGGGTCATCAAGGGCAGCGTCCTGGTGCGTCAGCCGATCCTCGCCATCGACACCGCCGCCGACGAGGAGGGGGAGAGCTACTGCACCCTGCAGATCGCCGCCGATCGGGTGCAGACGGTGCCGACCCCGCATCGCCCCTTCCAGGGCTGGCGCTACCTGACGGCCGAGGCCGCCCCCCAGGATCTTTCAGCCGCCGGCGGGGCGGGGGACGAGTTGCCGGCCGATATGGCGGCTGAACTGCGGGCGCTCGGCCTGCTCTGACGGAAACATCAGTCGGTTCAGCGAACATAAAAATACGGGAGGCGACGAAAAAAGCGCTTGCGTGGTTTGGGGAAGGGCGCCTATAACCCGCTCCACCGACGGCGGGGCGCTGATTGAGGCGCGGCGCTGGCGGCAGAAACGGATAAAGAAAACAGCAACTTAGCTGTTTAATCTTCCGGCTTCGACCGAAATTCTC
>PJUA01000486.1_pt1 | contig 20626 bp, 23 predicted proteins | sample 1512151 | NCBI WGS metagenome assembly PJUA01 (sample SAMN08177678, study PRJNA422409) | Soil metagenome, whole genome shotgun sequencing project. | isolation source: Soil enriched on filter paper: beechwood xylan treatment | place: USA: Madison | collected 2015-01-15
GCGTCAGGCGTCGAGGGGTGTGAGGACGAAGACGGGGATCAGGCGGTCGGTCTTCGTCTGGTACCCGGCGTACGCCGGCCACACCTCGAGGGCCCGCGCCCACCACTCGTCGCGCTCGGCGCCCGACACCTCGCGCGCCTCGTAGTCCTTCTTGACCGCACCGTCCTGCAGCTCGACGTGCGGGTGCGCCACGAGGTTGTGGAACCAGGACGGGTTCTCGGGCGTGCCGCCCTTCGAGGCGACCACGGCGTAGCGGCCGTCGTGCTCGACCCGCATGAGCGCGTTCTTGCGGAGCTTGCCGCTCGTCGCGCCGACGGAGGTCAGGACGACGACGGGCTTGCCCTGCAGGGTGTTGCCCTCCTGGCCGTCGGTGGCCTCGAAGAGCTCCGCCTGCTTGCGGGCCCACTCGGACGTGCTGGGTGCGTACTCACCGGTCAGAGGCATGTCGGCCCCAACGACGCGCACCCGCGCGCCATTCCCGTCACCGGTTGCGCTTCTGGTCGTCGAGGAAGTCCTTCGCCTTGTCGACCACCTGGTCGACCTTCGCGTCGGTGCCGTCGTCGGTGCGGGACTTCAGGGCCTCGGCGGCCTTGTCGAGCGCGTCCTTCGCCTGATCCTCACGGCCTTCGAGGGCGCCCTTCGCCTTGCCCACCAGGTCGTCGATGCCCATGGCTCCTCCTCGGGGTCGTGGCCGCGCCGGTCGGTCCGCGCGGCACCCGCCCAGTCTGCGCGAGGCGTCGTGCCGTCGCCCGCCGAGCAGTCCGTCCGACGGGCGGGCCGTGAGGGGTGGGCGGGTCGACCCCGCGCGGCCTAGCCTGGGGACGAGGTGAGCGCACATGCACGCTGAGGTGGGAGACAAGGTCGTCGTCCACGGCCGGACCGTCGGGACCGCGGACCGCAGCGGGACGGTGGTGGAGGCGCGGGGCGCGGACGGCCCGTACCTGGTGCGGTTCGACGACGGGCACGAGTCGCTCGTGTTCCCGGGGCCGGACGTGTCGATCGAGTCGCACGCGAGCTGACCGCCCGGAGCCGGTCAGTCGCTCGGTCGCGCGGGGTCGGGCGGGCGGTCCGTCGTGGGCGTCGAGCGCGGGATCAGCGCGGCGCCGACGGCCAGCGCGACGGCCGCGAGGACCACGCCCACGAGGGCGACGGTCACCGCCAGCTGGAAGCGCTCGGGCTCCTGGGTGGCGTCCGCACCACGCAGCAGCCCGTTGACCAGGGCACCGAGCAGAGCCACGCCGACGGCGCTGCCGAGCGACCGGGCGAACGCGTTCGTGCCGGTGACGACGCCGCGGTCGCCCCACCCGACGCTGGCCTGCGCGGCGATGAGCGTCGGCGAGGCGGCCAGGCCCATGCCGGCGCCGATGACGAAGCAGCACAGCCCGACGCCGACGACGGTCGGGCGCAGCGACACGACGACGAGCGCCACGGTGCCGACCAGGACGAGCGCGGCGCCGGTGAGGGCCGTGGCGCGGAAGCCGTAGCGCAGGTACAGGCGGCCCGACTGGGAGGCGGTGATCGGCCAGCCGAGCGTGAGGGCGGCGAGCGTCAGCCCCGAGACCAGCGGGGTGACTCCGAGGAGGACCTCGAGGAACGTCGGGATGTACGACGACAGCCCGACGAGGACCGCGCCGACGCTGAGGGCGACGAGCACCGCGGCGACGAGCAGCCGTCGTCGGAACACCCACAGCGGCAGGACGGGCTCGGCGGCGCGCCGCTCGACGAGCACGAACGCGACGAGCAGCACGACGGCGAGCGACAGGGAGCCGATGCTCGGCAGCGACGCCCAGGGCCACGCGTGCCCGCCCTCGAGCAGCGCGAGGACGAGGAGCGTCAGGCCGACGGTGAGCAGCGCGCCGCCCGCCCAGTCGATGCGGTGGACGACGCGGGCGACGTCCTCGCGCAGGTGCCGGACGAGCAGCCACGCGGCCCACGCGCACAGGGGGACGTTGACCCAGAAGATCCACCGCCACGACGCGTACTCGGAGAAGACGCCGCCGAGGGTCGGGCCGACGACGGACGACGCCGCCCAGACGGCCGCGATGTACGCCTGCGCCTTGGCGCGCTCGGCGACGGTGTAGATGTCGCCCGCGATCGTGATGGCCATGGGCTGCACGGCGCCCGCCCCGAGCCCTTGCACGGCGCGCGCGGCGATGAGGGCGGGCATGCTCCACGCGAGGCCGCACAGGACGGACCCGAGCAGGAACAGGCCGATGCCGACGAGGACGACGGGCAGCCGTCCGACGGTGTCGGCGAGCTTGGAGTAGATCGGGACGCTGACCGCCTGCGTCAGCAGGTAGACCGAGAAGAGCCACGGGAAGCTCTCGAAGCCGCCGAGCTCACGCACGATGGTGGGGACGGCGGTCGCGAGGATCGTCGCGTCGATCGCGACGAGGCCCGTCGTCACCATGAGGGCGAGCAGGATCGGGCCGCGTTCGGACCGCAGGCCGACGCTGGCACGCGTGACGGCTCCGCCCTGGGCCTGGGTGCCGGTCAGGTGCGTCGCCTCCTCGTGGTGCGGCCGAGCGTGGTGCGGCCGTCGGTGGTGCGGCCGGCCGGGGTCAGCGACTGCGTGCGGCCGGCCGGTGCGGGACGGGCCGGGGTCGAGCCTGCCACCGGCGTCGCCGTGCCGCGCCCGGGGGCCGCCTACGCTGGCGCGCATGACGCAGCGGGCGGGGACCGACGGGACGGCGGACGGCATGACGAACGGCTCGACGGGCAGCGCTACGGGCGGCGCGAGGGGCGGCGCGACGACCGCCGAGTACCGGATGACGGGGTTCGTCGTGCGCGACCACCGGGTCCGTGTCCCCGTCGACTGGGCCGACCCGACGCGGTTCGGCGACCTCGAGGTGTTCGCGCGTGAGGTCGTCGACCCGCGCAAGGCGTCGGACGACCTGCCCCTCCTGGTGTTCCTGCAGGGCGGTCCCGGCGGGATGGCTCCGCGTCCGGGGCAGGGCGGGTGGCTCGGCGCGGCGCTCGAGCGGTTCCGCGTCGTGCTGCTCGACCAGCGCGGGACGGGGCGGTCGTCGCGCGTCGACGCGCGCAGCATCGCCCGGTTCGACGACCCGGCGACGGCCGCGGACTACCTGGCGTGCTTCCGGGGCGACGCGATCGTGGCCGACGCGGAGCACGTGCGCGCGACGGTGTTCGGCGGGCGGCCGTGGTCGACGCTGGGGCAGTCGTACGGCGGCTTCCTCACGATGACGTACCTGTCGCGGCACCCGGAGGCGCTGACGGCCTGCTACGTGACGGGCGGGCTGCCGCCGCTGACGGTCGACGCGGAGGCGGTGTACCGGCAGACGTTCGACCGGCAGGCGTCGCGCAACGTGGAGCTCGCGCGGCAGCACCCGGACGACGTGACGCTGCTGGGGCGGCTCGCGGACCGGGTCGCGGCGGGGGACGTCGTCCTGCCGGACGGCGACGTCCTCACCCCGGAGCGACTGCAGACCCTCGGCATGTCGCTCGGTATGAGCACGGGGATCCGTGACCTGCACTGGCTGCTGGACACGGCGGTCGACACGACGGGCGAGCCGTCGGTCGCGTTCCTCACCGACGTCGCCGCGCGCACGGGCTTCGACACGAACCCGCTGTACGCGGTGCTGCAGGAGGTCATCTACCACCAGGGCGAGCGCGCCGGTGGGTGGGCGGCGGCCGAGGAGGCGGCGCGACGGCCGTCGTTCGCCCCCTCCGCGCGGCCGCTGCTGCTCACGGGCGAGGCGATGTTCCCCTGGATGTACGCGCAGCAGGCGGCGCTGCGGCCCTTCGAGGCGGCGGCGCACCTGCTTTCGGAGCGGACGGAGTGGCCCGCGCTGTACGACCTCGACCGGCTCGGGTCGAACGAGGTGCCGGTGGCGGCCGCGCAGTACTACGACGACCCGTACGTCGACCTGGACCTGGCGCTGCGCACGGCCGACGCGGTCGGGAACGTGCAGGTGTGGATCACCAACGAGCACCTGCACGACGGCCTGCGCGTGGCGGGCGACACGATCCTGCCGCGGCTGCTCGACCTGGTCGACGGCGTCTGGTCGGTCACCGGGCGCTGACCCGCCGCGTCAGTCGGGCGGCGCCGTCACCTGCAGGAGGTCGCCGGGCTGGCACCCGAGGACGTCGCAGACGGCGGTGAGGGTGCTGAACCGGATCGCGCGCGCCCGGCCGTTCTTCAGGACGGACAGGTTGGCGACGGTGATGCCGGTGAGGGCCGCGAGCTGGACGAGGGTCATCCCGCGGGCGTCGAGCAGGGCCCCGAGGTGGGAGACGACCCGGTGCCGGCCCTCGTCGTCGTCGCGCGCCGGGCTCACACCAGGCCCTCGGTGTCGGACGCCAGTCGAGCACCCCGGTGGGTGGCCGCGGCGAGGGCGGCGAGCAGGACGGCGAGGAGCAGCGGCCACCACGTGACGTGCAGCGCGGGGACGAACCAGCCGTCGGGCACGGTGAAGGTCCCGGTCGGCGACCAGAGCGTCGACCCCTCCAGCGCGGCGACGACGCGGCCTGCCGCGACACGCTCGCCGACGGTCGCGACCAGCCACGCGCCGCCGACCGCGCCTGCCGCCAGCGCGAGCCGCCGGGCGGTGCCGGGGGCGAACGGGCGGCCCGACGCGGTGCCGCGCAGGACGGGGACCAGGAGCAGCCCGACGACCCCGCCCGCGACGAGCCCGCCCCACGCGGCGGACGTCGCGAGCAGCGCGGTCACCGGGTCGCCCGTCGAGGCGGCGAGCAGGACCCCGGAGCGGCGGACGGGCAGCGGCGTGCCGCCGGGCCACACGTCGGCCGACACGGACGGCTCGCACGACGACCCGTCCGTCGACCAGCCCGCGACGCACGGGAGCAGCGCCTCGGTGTACCCGACCGGGGCGGTCAGGCGGACGGGTGCCTCCGCGGCCGTGCCCCGTTCGGCGACCGCCATCACGGCGGTGAGCACGCCGCCCGCGACGGCCAGCCACGCGCCGACGAGCAGCACCCCGACGAGCACGGCGGACCCCACCGTGCGGGTGGCCCGTCGCTGCCCCTGATCCGGCTCGACCGTCGCGGTCATCGATTCCACCCATCTCGATAGTCGATGTGTTCCTGCGGGTCGGAACGTATCGATGATCGAGATGTCGAGGCGAGGGGTGTCACCCGTTCGCCACCCCGCACGCGGCGCGGGAGCAGGTCAGCGCGCGGGCGTCCAGCCGAGGTGCGGCGCGACCGACGTCGCGACGTTCTCCAGGATCCGTCGGCTCATCGCGTGTGTCGCGTTCGCGGGCAGGACGACGTCCAGGCCCGTCGCCTCCCGCAGCGCGACGTCGGCCCGCAGGCTCTCGACGACGGCGTCGGCCGGCCCGTGGTGCGTCGGGCTGAACACCCCGAACCCGTTGCCCCCGAGCGGCCGGCCGCGGTCGTCGAACCGCCCGGCGTACCAGGCGACGTACTCCGCGAACAGGTCGTCGTCGGCGGGCGTGACGCTCGGCAGGACGATGCGGCCGGCGACCACGCGCGGCGTCCGTCCGGGCACGTCGAACGCGTCCTTGTACGCGAGGATCTGGTCGCGCTGCCCCTCCTCGAACGTGCGTCCGTCGTCCTCGGTGTTGAGAGTCGACACCAGCAGGTCCATGCCCTGCTCGGCCGTGCGGACCGCCGTCGCGCGCGACCCCGGGCCGTACCAGACGCGGTCGGCCAGGCCCGGGCTGTGCGGGGTCACCGTGAGCGGGGTGCCGGGCGGCGCGATCGGGAAGCCCTGGTCGGGCGCGACCGCCACGCGCTCGCCGCGCAGCGCCGAGCGCAGCCGCGCGATCCGGTCCTGCGACTCGTCCTCGAACGACCGCTCGCTCGTCCCGTACACGCCGTCGAGGATCGCCGCCGCGGGCTTGATCCCGCCCGCGACGCCGAGCTCCAGGCGGCCGCCCGACAGCAGGTCGACGGTCGCCGCGTCCTCCGCGACGCTCACCGGGTCGGCGTACCGCATGGGCAGCACGGCGGTCCCGAACCGCAGACGGGTCGTCCGCTCCGCGATCGCCGAGAACAGCGGGAACGGCGACGACAGGAACCGCTCGAGATGCCGGACGCGGACCCACCCGATGTCGTAGCCGAGCTCCTCGGCGAACCGGAACAGGTCGACGGCTTCGCGCAGCGACCGGCCGGCGTCGGCCGGGTCGTCGTACGGGACGAAGGTGAGGAAGCTGAGCTCGAGGCGCGGGGTCACGGCGGTCACGGCGGTCACGTCGGCACCGTACGTCGCGCCGGTCGTCGTCCGCCGCAGCCGCCCTCGACCGTCCGGCAGGCGAGACCGAGGTCCGCGCCGCCGCGTGCGCCACGGGCTCCGGCGGACGACGCCCGGGCGCTACACCCGGGCCTTGGTCCGCTCCGCGTACGCCTCCCGCACGGTCGCCTCGGCGGCCTTGCCGTACATGCAGTAGTCGTCGTTCGTCGCCGCGTCGGCCTCGTCGTAGAGCGCGGACGGCCAGTCCCAGAGCATGAAGCCCTGCACCCACGGGCGGGCGGCGCACGCACCGAACGCCGACTCGTACCAGTGCACCTGCGCCTCCTGCGACGGCGCGCCGGGCAGCGCCCAGTCGTTGGGGAGCGCGGGCGAGCCCTCGCGGCTCGGGCAGCCGGCCTCCATGAAGAAGAACGGCTTGCCGAACCGCTCGACGACGGGCTCGATGCGGTCGAGCTGGTACTCCCAGTCGTCGGCGGGGTAGTAGCCGGAGGAGGAGATGACGTCGACGGCGTCCCACCAGCCGACGTGGTCCTCCTGGTACTTGTCGCAGTTGTACGTGACGAGGCCGTCGTAGACGGCACGGACCTCGGCGACGAGCGCGCGCCACTCCGACTCGCGGCGGTCCGTCTGGACCATCTCGCAGCCGATGCAGAGCATCTCGGCGCCCTCCTCGGCGGCGATGCGCGCGTGGTGGACGACGTACGCGGTGTACGACGCGAACCACTGCGACCACTTGGGCTCGGGCGGGACGTCGTGGTCGAAGAAGTTGATGTGCGCGCGCCAGGTGCCGTCGGTGACGTTGACGACGGGCTTGAGGCAGACGCGCAGGCCGCGGGCCTTCGCGGCGCGGATCGCCCACCGGACCTCGTCGTCGGTGACGGTCGGGGCGTCGGCGTACCGGACGTCGACGGACTGCGCGGTGTCCTGGTAGGCGGCGAAGGTGACGGCGGTCCAGGTCACGCCGAGCCGTTCGACCATGAGGTCCATGGACCGTTCGGCGCGGTCGTCGCCCCACGTGCCGCGGACGCCGGTCCAGCCCCACGTCATGCCGGCGACGTACCCGCCGGGGATCTGCTGCGTGCCGTGCGTGCCCATCGCCCACCTCCGACCCGGTCGTCGCCTCGTCGCGACGCCCGGGCCAGCCTAGGCTTTTTCATCCTGCCGAACAAAGTGCTCGCCGACGAGATTGCGTGCCCGGACCAGGACGTCGTCGAGCATCCCGGGCGTGAGCCGGCCCGTGAAGGTGTTCTGCTGGCTCACGTGGAAGCAGCCGAGCAGCACGAGCTCGTCACGGCCGCCACCCACCGTCCCGGTCGGGGGTCGCGACGACCGGCGCAGCCGCACCTCGACGCCGTGACCGAAGACGGGCCGCGGCCGGGGGACGTCCCACCCCTGCTCCGCGAGCGTCGCGAGCACCGCCTGCCAGCCGAACCCGCCCAGCACGACGAGCACCCCCGGGTCGACGAGCTCGATCTCCCGCGCCAGGAACGGCCCGCACGTGCGCCGCTCCTGCGGCGTCGGGGCGTTCGCCGGGGGCGCGCACCGCACGGGCGCGGTGACGCGGATCCCGGTGAGGGTCAGGCCGTCGTCGCGGCGGACCGACAGCGCCTGCGACGCGAACCCCGTCCGGTGCATCGCGGCGAACAGGAAGTCGCCCGACCGGTCGCCCGTGAACATCCGGCCCGTGCGGTTCGCGCCGTGCGCGGCGGGTGCGAGGCCGACGACGAGCACCGCGGCGGACGGGTCGCCGAACCCCGGCACGGGCCGCGCCCAGTACGTCTCGTCGCGGAAGGCCGCGCGTTTCACGACGGCGACCTCCTCGCGCCACGCGACGAGCCGCGGGCACGCGCGGCAGCCGACGACGAGCGCGTCGAGGTCGTCGAGCGTCGCGGCGGCCGGCGCAGCGGCGGGGTTCGCGGTGCCGTCGGCCGGCGGGCCCTCGCGGACGCCGGACGGTCCGACGGTGCGAGGCCCGTCGCCGCTCTCGTGCGCGTCGGTCGCCGTCACCGGCGCGTCCCGAGGAGCGCGTCGACGGCCTCCAGCGCGGCGCGCGCGTCCGGGGCGTGGTGCACCGCGGGACGGTCCGGCGACCCGCCCGTCAGCCGGTCGGCGGTCGTGTCGGGGTGCGGGGGCGGGCCCGGCTCGCGGCCGTCCGCCGCGCGCACCGTCCACCCCGCGACGGCGACGACCGGGACCCCGGTGCGCACGGCCAGCGCGACCTCGCTGAGGGTGCCCCAGGACCCGCCGACGCTCACGACGACGTCGCACGCGCGGACCAGCAGCGCGTTGCGCACCTCGCCGAGACCCGTCGGGAGCGCCACGGTCAGCCACCGGTTGCCGTCGGCTCGGTCGTCGCCGGGGAGCAGGCCCACGACGGTCCCGCCGGCCTCCGACGCGCCCTGCGCGACCGCGGCCATGACGCCGCCGAGCCCGCCGCACAGCACCACGTGCCCGCGCTCGGCGAGGCCACGCCCGACGTCCCGCGCGAACCCCGTCTCCACGTCCGACGCCAGCGCCGGACCGACGACCCCGACGTGCGCGACCGCCATGTCGACCCCTCCTCGCCGGCCCGTGGGGGCCCGTCGTCAGCCCATCGGACCACATCGTGACCTGCGGGGCTCGCGTGGCAGCGCACCCACCGTCCATCCTGCCGCCACGTCGAAGGAGGCGAACATGGAGCGATCCGTCGCGGGGTCGTCCGCGGACCCAGGGATCCCGGTCGTCGGCTGCTACTGCGGGTGCCCCACGTGCCCCGGGACGGGCACCGCACCGGCGGACGGGACCGCCGCGGAGTGGCTGCACGCGGTGCTGCCGCCGTCGACGTCCCAGCCGTGGGTGCTGCTGCCGTTCGGCGCGGTGTGGAGCGGCCGGACCGCGGAGCCCGCGCGGGACTGATCCCGCCGACCGTGCCGCGCGGTCACGCGAGCGACAGGAAGAGCTTCTCGAGCTTGGCGACGTCGAGCGTCGGCTCCTCGTCGGGCGACTGGGGCTGCGTGAGGCACTGCTTCATGCCGGTCGCGATGATCGCGAACCCGGCCCGGTCGAGCGCGCGCGAGACGGCGGAGAGCTGCGTGACGACGTCCTCGCAGCCGCTGCCCTCGTCGATCATCCGGATGACGGCCGTGAGCTGGCCCTGGGCGCGCTTGAGCCGGTTGCTGACCTTGGTCATCGCCTCGGGGTCGAGCTCCATGGCGTCCTCCTGGGGGTGTGGGGGCTGGTCGTCAGGCGGTCGGGCAGGTGCACCGCTGGCCGACGGGCACCCCGGCCAGGACGTCGTCGGCGTGCAGGCCGCAACCGGTCCAGGTGATCTTGCCGCAGGTGGCGCAGAGGGCGGGCTGGCACATGAGGGTTCTCCTTCGGGGTTCGTGGAGTGGGGGCGGTTCAGGCGCCGACGCGGGCGAGCGGGCGAGGGCGCACGTCCGGGCGGGCCGTGGTGAGGCTGAGCCAGCCGCCCGACAGGTTGCGGGCGTCCAGTCCGGCGGCGCGCAGGACGCGGGTGGCGAGGGCCGAGCGGACGCCGCTGGCGCAGTGCACGGCGACGGGACGTCCGGCGGCGGCGTCGCGGACCTCGTCGAGGCGGTCGCGCACCTCGGTGTGGGGGACGTTCAGCGCGCCGTCGAGGTGCCCTGCCTCGTGCTCGGCGCGGGACCGGACGTCCAGCACCAGGCTCGTGGCCGTCACGTCGTCGAGGTCGTCGGCGTGCCACTGCGGCAGGCTCCCGTCGAGGGCGTTCTGCGCGACGAAGCCGAGCATGGTGACCGGGTCCTTCGCGGCGCCGTAGGGCGGGGCGTAGGCGAGCTCGAGCTCGGCGAGGTCGTCGGCACCCAGCCCGGCCCGCAGTGCGGTCGCCAGCACGTCGATGCGCTTGTCGACGCCCTCGCGACCGACCGCCTGCGCGCCGAGCAGGCGACCGTCGGGGGCGAACGACGCCACGAGGTGCACGGGCTCGGCGCCGGGGTAGAACCCCGCGTGGTGGCCCGTGTGGACGCGGACGACCTCGTGCTCGATCCCCGCACGGCGCAGCGCGGCCTGGCTCGCGCCGGTGACGGCCGCGGTCAGCCCGAAGACCCGCACGACCGCGGTGCCGAGGACGGGTGCCTGCGGGGTCGTGCGTCGGCCGAGCATCGCGTCGGCTGCGCGGCGGCCCTGACGGTTGGCCGGTCCGGCCAGCGGGACGGGCCCGACCTCGCCGGTCACCGCGTGGGTGACCTCGACGACGTCCCCGACCGCCCAGACGTGCGGGTCCGAGGTGCGCTGGTCGGCGTCGACGCGGATCGCGCCGCGGGCGCCGAGCACGAGGCCCGCGTCGCGGGCCAGCTCGCTCGCGGGGCGGACGCCGACGCTGACGACGACGAGGTCGGCGGGCAGCCGGGTGCCGTCGGAGAGGGTGACGACGACGCCGTCGGTCCCGGTGCCCGGGGTGGCGTCCGGTGTGACCGAGGTGGCCGAGACGCCCAGGTGCAGGCCCACGCCGTGCCCGGCCAGCTCGTCGGCGAGCAGCGGGGCGAGCTCGGCGTCGAGGGGCGGCAGGACGTGCCCGGCGAGCTCGACGAGGTCGACGTGCAGGCCGCGGGCGACGAGCGCCTCGACGGCCTCCAGCCCGATGGACCCGGCGCCGACGACCACGGCGCGGCGGGGGTGACCGGGGGTCAGGCGTGCGAGGTGGCCGGTGAGCGCGTCGAGGTCGGGGACGGTGCGCAGCGCGTGCACGGCGGGGTGGTCGAGGCCGTCGACGGGCGGGCGGACGGCGGTCGCGCCGGTGGCGAGCAGCAGCGCGTTGTAGGGCAGCACGTACGTCTCGTCGGCGTGCTCGACGGTGACGGTGCGGGCGGCGCGGTCGATGGCGGTGACGCGGCTGCCGGTGCGGACGTCGAGCGCGAGGGCGGCGCGCAGGGACTCGGGGGTGTGCAGCAGGAGGGCGTCGCGCTGCTCGATCTCGCCGGACACGTGGAAGGGCAGTCCGCAGGCGGCGTAGGAGACGTGCGCGGACTGCTCGAGGACGACGATCGACGCGCTCTCGTCGAGGCGGCGGGCGCGGGCGGCGGCGCTCATGCCGCCGGCGACACCGCCGACCACGACGATCCGGCGCGGCCGGGCGAGGGCCGGTGCGGGGGGTGTGGGCATGGCTCGACGATACCCCCGGGGGTATCCGACGATCAAACCGCTGGGCAGCCGAAGGCGATGACCAGCGGGTTCGGACGCGTCAGGCGAAGCGGCTCGGGTCGCCCGCGCCCACACGGACGACCTCCGGTGCGCCCTCGGTCCAGTCGACGACCGTCGTCGGCTCGGCACCGGCGTCGCCCGCGTCGACCACGGCGTCGACCTGGTGGTCGAGCTCCTCCTTGATCTGCCACCCGTCGGTCAGCGGCTCCGCACCGGGGAGCAGCAGCGACGACGACAGCAGCGGCTCGCCGAGCTCGTGCAGGATCGCCTGCGCGACACGGTTGTCGGGGATGCGCACGCCGACGGACCGCTTCTTGGGGTGCGCCAGCCGCCGCGGCACCTCGGGCGTGGCCTTGAGGATGAACGTGTACGGCCCCGGCGTCGACGCCTTGATCGCGCGGAACGCGGCGTTGTCCAGGTGCACGAGCTGCCCGAGCTGCGCGAAGTCGCAGCACACGAGCGTGAAGTGGTGCTTGTCGTCCAGGTGCCGCAGGCGGCGGATCCGCTCGGCACCCTCCTGGTTGTCGACGCTGCACCCGAGCGCGTACCCGGAGTCCGTCGGGTAGACGATCAGCGCACCGCCGCGCAGCAGGTCGACGACCTGCCCGATCGCCCGGGGCTGCGGGTCGTGGGGGTGGACGTCGAAGTAGCGGGCCATGACGCCCACCGTAGAGCGGCGACGGTCCCGTGGCAGGTCAGGCGGGGACGAGGTGGTCCGGGCAGACCTCGAACCGGTCCGGGCTCATGACGAGCTCCGCGCGGCCGCCCGTGATCGACCGCAGGTCGAGCACGTACCGGGACAGCTCCGCCTGCGGCACCGACGCCTCGATCCGGACCGTGCCGTCGTCGAGCGACGCCGTCGCCGTGATCCGGCCGCGCCGCGACGACAGGTCGCTCATCACGTCGCCCTGCGCGGCCGTCGGCACGACCACGGACACGTGGCTCACGGGTTCGAGGACGACGGTCCCCGCAGCGGCGAGCGCCTCCTTCACGCCCGTCGCGGCGGCCGTCCGGAACGCCATGTCGGACGAGTCCACCGAGTGCGACTTGCCGTCGTACACCTCGACCCGCAGGTCGACGACGGGGTACCCGTGCGGGCCGCCGTGCTCCATCGCCTCGACGACGCCGCGCTGCACCGCCGGCAGGTACGACCGCGGGATCGCGCCCCCGACGACCTTGTCGACGAACTCGAAGCCCGACCCGTGCGGCAGCGGCGACACCCGGAGCTGCACGACGGCGTACTGCCCGTGCCCGCCCGACTGCTTCTTGACCTTGCCCTCGGCCTCGACGGGCTTGCGGATCGTCTCCCGGTACCCGACCGGCACGGGCGACGTGCTGACGTGCACGCCGAACACCCGCGCGAGGCGCTCCAGGGCGACCGCGAGGTGCGTGTCGCCCAGGCCGCGCAGGACCGTCTTGTCGCTCGACCGGTCCACGCTCAGCGTGACGTCCTCCGCGACCAGCCGGCCCAGCGCGGCGGACAGGCGGTCGTCGTCGGACTGTGTGACGGGTTCCAGGCACAGCCCGTAGACCGGCGGGCGGACGCGCGGCGGCACCGCCGTCATCGACGCCCCCGGCCCGGTGCGGTCGGCCAGCAGCGAGCCCGACGGGGTCCCCGTGAGCTTCGCGACGGCCGCCACGTGCCCCGCGGGCACCGCGTCGACCGGCAGGTGCTCCTTGCCGCGCAGCCGGAACAGGCCCGGGACGCGCTCGTCGGTCTTCGTCGCCGTGTTGACCAGCCGGTCGCCGGGCCGCAGCGTGCCCGACAGCACGCGCACCAGCGTGACCTGACCGACGAACGGGTCGGCGAGCGTCCGGAACGCGTGCACCAGCACCGGGCCGGCCGGGTCGGCCGCGACCTCGACGACCGTCGAGCCCGCCAGCACGCGCGCCGTGCGGTCCGCGGGGTCCGGCGACAGCTCGCACAGCAGGTCCGCGAGCCGGTCCACCCCGACACCGGTCACCCCGGAGACGACGAGGACCGGGAAAGCCTCCCGGTCCTCCACCTCGTGCGCGAGCGTCCGCTCCAGCTCCGCCGCCGTCGGTACGTCGCCCGCGAGGTACCGCTCCAGCTGCTCGTCGTCGTGCGCGACGATCTCCTCCGTCACCTCGTCGTGCAGGCGGTGCTCCTCCTCGGCGACCCCGTCCGGCAGCGGCTCCGTGTGGTGGTGGCCGTCCTTGTCGTAGGCCAGCCCCTCCTCCGTGAGGACGTCGGCGACCCCGGTGAACGCGGACTCCTCGCCGAGCGGCAGCTCGAGCGGCACGAACCCGTCGCCGAACGCCTCCCGCAGGTCCGCCAGCACGTGCCGGAAGTCGGCGCGCGCCTTGTCCTCCTTCGTGACGACGACGACCACCGGCAGCCCCGCCTCCGCCGCGAGCCGCCACGCCGCGTGCGTCCCCGCCTGCACCCCGTCGACCGCGCTCACCACGAGCAGCGCGAGGTCCGCGGCCGCGAGGCCCGCGTCGACCGCACCCGCGAAGTCCGCCGACCCCGGGGTGTCCAGCAGGGTCACGTCGTACGTCAGACCGTCCGGCGCCTTCCACGGGAACGGCGCGACGCCGAGCCCCAGCGAGATGCCCCGTGCGACCTCCTCCGGCTCGTGGTCGCTGACCGTCGAGCCGTCCTCGACGCGCCCTGGTCGGGTCAGGACCCCGGCCTGGTGCAGCAGCTCCTCGACGAGAGTCGTCTTGCCCGCGCCGGACGCGCCCAGCAGGGCCACCGTCCGGGTCCTCGGCGTCGTTGCCTGGTCCATCGTCGTCTCCCGGCCGCCTCCCGGCGGTTCCCCGGGGGCACGTGCGACCACACTAGCCAGACCCGCCCGGGGGTGGCAGGACGAGAGACCCTGGCGCCGCGGCGGCGGGTGCGCGGGGTCCGCGGGCGGCACGACGAGGGCCCGGGACCGACCTCGTCGTGAGGTGGTCCCGGGCCCTGGTCGGGCTGGTCCGGTGCTGGCTCAGCGGTGCCGGGTCAGCGGTGCCGGCTCAGCGGCGCGTCAGCGGGCGTCGAGGATGTCGACGACGAACACCAGCGTCGAGTTCGGCGGGATCGTGCCCTTGTCCTCGTCGCCGTAGCCCTGGTCCGGCGGGACGACCAGCAGGACCTGGCTGCCGACGGTCTGACCCGCGACACCCGTGTCCCAGCCCGCGATGACCTGACCGGCGCCGACGACGAACGGGAACGTCGAGCCCGACGTCCACGAGGAGTCGAACTCCGTGCCGTCCCACAGCCAGCCGGTGTACTTCACGGTGACGTTCTGGCCGGCCTCGACGACCGCACCCGAACCCTTGATGAGCGGCTGCGCGACGAGCGTCGTCGGGGCGTCACCGGCGGCGGGCGTGATCGACGGCGCGCCGTCCTCGCCCAGCGTCACCGTCGGCAGGCCCTCGACGGGTGCCACGGCCTCACCCTCGGCGCGGGCCGGGATCGTCACCGCGTCCACGACCTCCATCGCGTAGACCTGCGTCGCGTTCTCGCCCGACGACAGGGCGACCAGCACCCGGGCGCCGACGTGCGCGTCCTTCAGGACCGCGTCGAGCTCGGAGATGCTCGTCGCACCGGCCGTGACCGTCTCCGGGCTGTCGGGGTACGTCGAGCCCATCGTCGCGCCGTCCTGGCCGTTGACCATGAGCATGTGGACCGACAGGTTCTGGCCCTCCTCGATCGCGGCGCCGTCACCGTCCTCCACCAGGTGCGCGACGAACGTCGTCACGTTGAATGGGGTGCTCGGCAGGGTGACCGTCGGCTCCTGGCCGGGCTCGCCCTCGACCTTGACCTTGGCGAGCAGCGCCTGGTCGGCGGCCTGGGCGGCGCTCACCGACGCGGTGGCGTCGGCCGACGGGGAGTCGTCGGAGCCGCCGTCGCCGGAGCAGGCGGCCAGGGAGAAGGAGAGGACGATCGCGGTGGTGGCGGCGGCGATCGCGCGGGCGGTGGTCGTGCGGCGCACGAGGGTCCTCCGTCGGTTCGGGTCCCGCCCGGTCAGGCGGCGGACCCACGCACGGTACGCGAGTTTCCTGGGCATCCGCTGAGGGTGGTCGGGCACCGGTTGTCCGAATCGCTTCAGCGGGACGTGCGCGGCGGCGACGGCGGCGGCCCGACGGGCCCGGTCAGGCGGGTCCGGACGGTGCGGCGAGCGCCCGGGCGAGGGCCGCCGCGTCCGTCGTCGGGAGGTCGCACACGAACCCGCGGCAGACGTACGCGGCGGGGCGGCCGCCGACGAGCGGCCGGTCGGCCAGCAGCGGCAGCACCGCCGAGCCCGACGCCGGGCCGGGTGTCGGGGGGCCGACCGCCACGACCAGCCCCGGGGCGGTCGCCCGCAGCGCCGCCGCGTGCAGCGCCCGCGTCCCCTCGTCGTCGAGCGGCCCGACGACCGCCACCTCGCGCGGCCCGTCGAGGAGCGCCTCCGCCGTCGCGAGCGCCCAGCCCGCCGCCCGCGGGTACCGCTCCGCGATCCGCAGCGGCACGGCCAGCGCGCGCTCCGCGGCCTCCCCGTGCCGGGCCGACCCCGTGAGGGCCGCGTACGTGAGCAGCGCGCCCGCGGCGGCCGCCTGACCCGACGGCGTCGGGCCGTCCGCCGGGTCCTGCGGGCGGCGGATGCGGGCCAGCACCGGGTCCGTCTCGTCGTCCGCGGTGTCGAAGAACCCGCCCGCGCCGTCCGGGAAGCGCGTCAGCACCGTCTCCAGCAGCCCGCCCGCGTGCCCCACCCAGCGGGCGTCGCCCGTCACGGCCGCGAGCGCGAGGAAGCCCTCCGCGACGTCGGCGTAGTCCTCCAGCACCGCGGGTGCGCTGCCCGCGACGGCGTCGCGCGACGCCCGGACGAGCCGCGTCGACGCCTGCGCGGCGACCCGCCCACCGACCTGCGCGTCGACCCGCGCGTCGACCTGCCCGGCGACCTGCCCACCGACCCGGGCGTCGTGCTGCGCGCCGTGGTGCCCGTCGGGTCGCTCGCCGTCGTGCGCGCCGTGGCGCTCGTCGTCCCGGGGGCTGCGGACGTGGACGTCCAGCAGCAGCGTCGCGACCTCCTGCGCGGCCGTGACCCACGTGGGCTCGTCGAGCAGCGCGCCCGCCTCGGCGAGCGCGGCGACGGCCAGCCCGTTCCACGCCGAGACGACCTTGTCGTCCCGTCCCGGTTGCGGACGCGTCCCGCGGTGGGCCAGCAGGCGCTCGCGGACGGCATCGAGCCGGGCGGCGTCGTCGGGGCCGGCCGGGTCCGCCCGGAGCTGCAGCACCGACGTGCCGTGCTCGAACGTGCCGTCGGGCGTCACGCCGAAGACCTGCGCCGCCCAGACGCCGTCCGCGTCGCCGAGGACCGCCCGCAGCTCGTCGGGCGTCCACACGTAGGTCGTGCCCTCGCGGCCGTCGGTGTCCGCGTCGAGGGCGGACGCGAGCCCGCCCTCCGGGGTGCGCAGGTCGCGCAGCAGCCACCGGGCCGTCCCCGTCGCGACCCGTCGGGCGAGCGGGGAGCCCGTGGCACGCCACCAGTGCGCGTAGACGCGCAGCAGCAGGGCGTTGTCGTAGAGCATCTTCTCGAAGTGCGGCACGGTCCACGACGCGTCGACCGCGTACCGCGCGAAGCCCCCGCCGAGCTGGTCGTGCATCCCGCCGCGCGCCATCGCCGTCAGCGCGTCCTCGCCGAGGGTCAGGACGGCGCGGTCGCCCGTGCGGGCGTGGTGCCGCAGCAGCCACTCGAGGGCCGTCGACGGCGGGAACTTGGGCGCACCGCCGAACCCGCCGTGCACGCGGTCGACGGTCGGACGCAGCGCGACGAGGGCGCGGCCGACGAGCGCGTCGTCGACGACGGGCGCGGGGACGGGGACGAGAGGTGCGGCACCGTCGTCGTCGGGTTCCCCGGCGAGGGCGGCGCGGATCGACGCGGCGCTGGCGACGACCTCGTCCCGGCGGGTCTGCCACGCGGCCGCGATCGACGCCAGCACCTCGGCGAACGACGGCACGCCCTGCACGGGCCGGGGCGGGAAGTACGTGCCGCAGAAGAACGGCGCGCCGTCGGGCGTCGTGAACACCGTCATCGGCCAGCCGCCCTGGCCGGTCATCGCCTGCGTCGCCGACATGTAGACCGCGTCGACGTCGGGCCGCTCCTCCCGGTCGACCTTCACGTTGACGAAGTGCGCGTTCATGAACGCAGCGGTCGCGTCGTCCTCGAACGACTCGTGCGCCATGACGTGGCACCAGTGGCACGCGGCGTACCCGACGGACACGAGGAGCGGGACGTCGCGCCGGGCGGCCTCGGCGAACGCGTCGTCGCCCCACTCCCGCCAGTCCACGGGGTTGTCGGCGTGCTGCCGCAGGTACGGGCTCGTCGCGGACGCGAGGCGGTTCGGCATGCGGCCAGCCTCGGTCAACGTGGCGTCGCGGGCGACCGGGGCGTGGCGTCGCGGGTCGTCCACCGGGCGTCCACCGCCTGTCCTTCCCGATGTCGGTGGCTGCAGCCACGATGGAGGTCCCGATCCGCACCGACGAGGGAGTCGTCATGGCCGTCACGCTCAACCCGTACCTCAACTTCCGGTCGAGCACCCGGGAGGCGATGACGTTCTACCAGTCGGTCCTCGGCGGTCAGCTCGACGTCAGCACGTTCGCGGACTACGGCGCGGCGCAGGACCCGGCCGACGCCGACCTGGTCATGCACAGCCAGCTCACGACGCCCGACGGCATCACGCTCATGGCCGCCGACGTGCCGAGCCACATGGACCTCGCCGACGCGTCGTCGGTCTCGGTGTCGCTCAGCGGCGACGACCAGGAGAAGCTCACCGGCTTCTACGAGGGGCTGTCCGCGGGTGGCACGGTCGTCGAGGCGCTCGCGGTCGCGCCGTGGGGCGACTCGTTCGGGATGTTCGTCGACAAGTTCGGGACGAGCTGGCTCGTCAACATCGCGGGCAGCGGCAACGCCTGACGCGTCGCCGCCGGGTCACGCGACGACCGGCTCGTCCGCCCGCACCGGCCGCGGGTCGGGGGCGGGCGAGCCGATGAGCGCGCGCGCCGGGAGGACCCGGTCGAGCCCGACGAGCCCCAGCCCCAGGACGAGGAAGCCGACGCCGTACGTCGCGACGTTGACGCCCAGCCCGCCCCAGCCGAGCTCGTCGAGGTCGATGAACCCGTACGGGTAGCCGAGGTCCCACACGAGCCCGCGGACGACCGCGAAGGTGCAGTACGCGAGCAGGTAGCCGAACCAGTACCCCGCGTACCGCCACGTCATGCGGCGGTGGGCGTCGAGCAGCACGAAGTCGAGGAACGCGGCGATCGGCGTGATCTCGTGCTCGATCGTGCCCGACGTCAGGCCGAACGCGACCGCGGGGGCGTCGGCGGCCTCCGGTGCGAGCACGAAGTACGAGATGAGGCCCGTGATCGCGAGGAACAGCGTGACGCCGCCCTTGAACCACGCGGGCGGCTGCCGTCGTCCGAGGACGGAGGCGACGCCCGCCCAGACCATGACGACGGCCAGCATGAGACCGGCCTGGTTGGTGAAGTAGGCGAGGCCGTCGAGGTCGCCCTCCAGCCAGATCTCGTGGGTCCCGATGAGGGCGAGCGTCGCGATCGTGAAGCGCACCAGCGCCACGAGGACGTTGACGACGGACACCTGCATGGGGCGCTCTCCCTCCGACAGCGGCGTTGCTGTGCAGGGCACCTTCCCACCCCGGGGCCGGTCCGCGCACGCACCGCATCCGGCGCGCGTCACCTCCGCTCAGGCGCGGCCGGCGACGATCCCGTCGGCGTGGTCGGCGACCCAGCGCATGAGCGGCAGGAGATGGTCGACGAGCTCGCGGCCCAGCGGCGTGAGCGAGTAGTCGACGCGCGGCGGCACGGTCGCCGTGACCTCGCGGTGGACCAGGCCGTCGGCCTCGAGGGTGCGCAGCGTCTGGGCGAGCATCTTCTCGCTGATGCCCTCGACGATCCGCCGCAGCTCGCCCCAGCGCAGCGTCCGCTCCGACAGCGCGACCAGCAGCAGGACGCCCCACTTGCTCGTCACGTGGTCGAGGACGACCCTGCTGGGGCACGCGGACGCGAGAACCCCGTCCGTCAGGAGCCGGTCCAGGGCGCTGACCTCGTTGCTTACCGTCACGTCCGTACCTTACGTCGAAGTGGGTACCGCTCGCGGGGAAGGTGCTCGACGCGGCAGGGGTTGTGCTCGGCGACACCATCACCGGGCCAGCCGTGGCCAGGTCGTCGCCGGCCCCACGCCGACGACGGACCGGACCGGCGACCCCCACCGAGAGGACCACCATGTCGATCGTCGTCACCGGAGCCACCGGCCACCTGGGCCGCCTCGTCGTCGAGCACCTGCTGACCCTGGGCACCCCCGCGCAGGACATCGTCGCGACCGGACGCTCCGTGGACCGGCTCGCCGACCTCGCCGCGCGCGGCGTCCGGACGACCGTCGCCGACTTCGACGACCCGTCCACGCTCGTCGCCGCGTTCGAGGGCGCCGACGTCCTGCTGCTCGTCTCCGGCAGCGAGGTCGGGCGACGCGTCCCGCAGCACACCGCCGCGATCGAGGCCGCGAAGACCGCGGGCGTCGGCCGCATCGTCTACACGAGCGCGCCGCACGCCGACACGACGCCGCTGCCCCTCGCGACCGAGCACCGCGCCACCGAGGAGGTGCTGCGCGCGTCCGGCCTCACGTGGACCGTCCTGCGCAACAACTGGTACACGGAGAACTACCTGCCCGCGCTCGACCAGGCCGCCGCCACCGGCGTCATCGTGTCGAGCACCGGGACCGGCCTCGTCGCCAGCGCCCCGCGCGACGACTACGCCGCAGCGGCCGCCGTCGTCCTCACCACCGACGGCCACGACGACCGGGTCTACGAGCTGTCCGGCGACGTCGCGTGGACGCACGACGAGCTCGCCGCCGCCGCGGCAGAGGTCCTCGGCCGTCCCGTCGAGCACCGTGCCGTCTCGACGGAGGAGCACCGCGCGATCCTCGAGGGTGCGGGCCTCGACGCCGGCACCATCGGCTTCCTGCTGACCCTCGACGAGGGCATCGCCCGCGGCGACCTGGCCGACGCCACCGCCGACCTGCGCACCCTCACGGGCCGCCCGACGGTCCCCCTGACCGAGGCCCTCCGCACCGCCCGCGCCTGACCCGGCGGCTGGCCGGCCGACCACGACCGGCCAGCCTGCACGGTCGCCCCCGCCCACCCCGGGCGACCGTCGTCAGACCCGCCCCCCACCCCCCTCCCGCCCCCCCCCCCCCCCCCCCCCCCCCCCCCCCCCCCCCCCCCCCCCCCCCCCCCCCCCCCCCCCCCCCCCCCCCCCCC